>Ga0114923_10001482_pt1 | contig 16306 bp, 19 predicted proteins | sample SumtaG_FD_89578 | JGI IMG/M metagenome (GOLD analysis project Ga0114923, IMG submission 89578) | Deep subsurface microbial communities from Indian Ocean to uncover new lineages of life (NeLLi) - Sumatra_00157 metaG | ecosystem: Environmental > Aquatic > Marine > Oceanic > Sediment | place: near...
AACTTGACCCGGGAACAGCGCGCCCAGTTCTTCCACAAGCAATTCGTGTTCACGGTCTCGCCGAACAGCTTGATCGCCCTCAACGCGCAGGAGCTGAAGATGACGCACTTCCAGCTCGCGCGGCAGGGCATGGTGGACTTCTGGACGTTGCTCGAGACCCTCGAGATCGGGAACGTCGGGTCGCCGCCGCCGATCCCGCTTCCGCCGCTCAAGCTCCCGGAGAACCCCGAGGAGATCCTGCAGCAGCTCTTTATCCCCGGACAGGTCGATCCGACGACCGGCTCGCCGCAAACGCCCCCGCCGGATACGAAATACATCCTCGACCCGACCACGGGGCAGTTGCTCGAGATCCGGGTGCCGCTCACGATCACCGAGCGCCTCATGGCCCAGGGGCTGCTCGGGATCGGCCAGACCGTCAATCCCGCTGGACGGAAGGCGGCGGGGGACAGTGCGCCGCGCACCGAGCTGAAGGACGGCGGGACGCGGCCGGTGACCACCGAGAGCGCCCAGTCGTGAGCCGTCGGTTCCACTTCAGCTCGTCGCGGTCCGACATCATCACGGAGTTGACCAGTAACCCCAAGGCGCTCTTGGCGTGCCTCGAGTACCTCCGCGATCAACGCTACACCGGCCAGATCCTGATCGACTTCCACCAGGGGCGTGCCAAGTTTGTGGCGTTCCCCCATGTCCAGCGCCTCGAGCTGATCCCCGATCCGAAGCACAAATCCCGCGTCCTGCTTGACAGCTCCCTGACGGGCGCGACAGTATAGACCTCGATCGGCATGAGTAGTGCCCCCTGTCCGTAAAGGGGATTGAGCACGCCCGCCGGTGCGCGTTTCCAACAGTTTGGAGCGTCCGCCGCGGGCGTTTTGCTTGTACGGATGATTCCACCACCCATGCCTCGATTGAGCACCTCGGCCGCCGATAAGCGCGAGAACGACGAGTTCGAAGCCCGCGACGATATCCGCACGCTGGGCCGCGCTGAGGAGATCCGCACGAACAAACGGCGGATGTCCCGCGCCGAACGGATGGCGAAGAAAGACCTCAAGTCCGCCCAGCGCACGTCACGGTCGCTGACGGGGAGGCGGTAATGCCGCCCAGCCCGATCGCATCCAGCGCCGACGCCGACACCCTCAATACTCCCCCGCCGACCATGGCGCTCGAGCGTCCGCCGGGTCCCCCGAACGGGATCCAGGATCTCGCCGGTCCCCCGCAGCAAGGCGCCGAGCAGGTGCCCGAACCGCTGCGTCGCGGCGCGGAAGAGCTCGCGCAACAAATTGGAGCCGCGACGGACTCGCTGGCCCAACTGTTCCCGGAGTTCGCGCAAAACTTCGGGATCGTCCGCATTGCGCTCGAGCAGGCGATGCAAGCCGTCTCAGCGACCGCTGGGACACAGGCCGTCAATCCTGAAAACGCCGGACCCGGGTTTCCCGGAGGCGGATTCGGATCGGCCCCCACCCCCGTGTAGCCCGGACCCCAGGAATGGGAAGGGCATGAGGTCAGCATGGCGATTACACCGGAGGAGAAAGCACAACGTGCACAGGCGTTTTTAACCGGGCTCGTGGCGCTGGTGCCGGAAGGTCCCGGTCGGGATCAGGCACAGACACTCTTTGCGTCCTTGGGTACCGCTGAAGCTGCCGCCGAGTTCATCGCCAGCTCCGTCCTCCGTCAGGAGGATTACAGCCGGTCGATGAACGAGGGGAAGGAAGCGGCGACCAAGAAGCAAGGCGAGCTCGATGCGTTGGTGGCGTCGCTCCAAGGAGAACGAGGGCGATTGGACGAGTGGTGGAAGGTGAACGAGCCGGTTCTCAAGGAAGCCAAAGCGTTGAAGGATGCGGGGAAGTGGCCACCAGCGGCGCTCCCCACGCCTGTCCCAACGGTGGTGGACCCCTTGAAGCCGGCCCCGACCCCAACCCCCATCGACGCGAATCGGCCGCTCACCGCCGCCGAGCTCGATGCCCGTCTGGATGCGCGACTGAAGACGTTCGGCGAAGAAGCCCTACCGATCATGTCGCTCATCCCAAAGTTGTCACTCGAGCACTGGAAGGCGTTCGAGGAAGTGCTCGATGTGGATGCCCTGACGAAGCACCCCAAGCTGCCGGATCTCGGCCTCATGGGGGTCTACCAGGAAGTCCACAAGGACCGCCTCGACAAGATTGTGGCCGACGCGGAGACCGCCAAGTTGGACGCCGCGAAGGAAGAGGGCAAGAAGGAAGCGCGCGAGGAGATCTTGAAGTCCTCGGGACCGCCGTACGCGTTCATGGGGCAGACCCCCACGGCCCCGATTGATCTGCTCGAGCAACCGCCAGATGTACAGAAAGCTGCGGTCGATGCGTCCGATCCGGCCGCCCTCGCGCAGCAGTACATGCAGAAGGTGAATGAAGTCAGTCCGGACGATGCGGGGTGGATCGGCTAGCGCCCCCTGACGGTGCGGACCGCTTGTAAGGAGACCACATGCCCGTTCTATTGACCGAGGTCAATTCCATCGCGACCAAGCAGATCATGCCGGGCGTGGTGGACCAATTCTTCAAAGCAGGTCCGCTCGTGGCCTTTGCGCGTCGTCGCTTCAACCGACGGTGGGCGGGGCCACAGATTCAAGAGAACTACCTCTACCGGCCGATGCACGGACGGGCCTACGCCAAAGGCGGCGGCTTCAACACGGACAAGCGGCAGACCCACACGGGCATGCTGTTCACCCCGCGGTACTACTACGTCAATGTGACGGAGTTCCTCGAGGACCTCGAGGTCGAGATCGCGGGCCCCACCGCGATGTTCAGCAAGCTGAAGCTGGACATGCAGACCGGCGGCTTCACGATGAGCTCGATTCTCGAGATCGCGATGCACCGGCATGGCCAGAACGTCGCCGGGGACGACCGCTCGCTCGAGATCAACGGGATCGAGGAAGCGTTCAACGACGGCGTCAATGCCAGCTGGAACGGGACCGTCTTCCCCTCCTACGGCGGACAGACCCGGGCGGACGTCAACGGGGCGCTGAACTCGCCGCGGGGGCTGGTCACCGAGAACATCAACGGCGGGATCGGCTTCCGTGAGTTGATGCACTCCTACATCTCGACGGTCATCGGCGGAGAAGCGCCGCCCATCGGCATCACGTCCAACCGCGGCTTTGCCTTCATCTCGGAGGCGTTCCACCCGAGCCAGCGCGTCGACGCGACCGCCCCGGAGATCAACTGGCCGGGCATGAAGTTCCCGTTCAACAACGCCGTCATCGTGATCTCGCAGTACATCCCCTCGCAGGACGGGGTGGACGACCCTGACCTGGGCAACTACTCGAACACCTCAGAAATCCTCGAGTGGATCAACCCAGGCCCCACCGGCGATATGGCGTACCTCCGGTTCTACATCGCGCAGAGCCGCAAGTTTGCCTTTGGCTTCACCGGATTCAAGGGCGCCCGGGACGACAACCAGATCTCTGGGCAGATTCTGTTCGCCGGGAATCTTGTGTACCGCACCCCGCGTTACTCGCGAACCCTCTACGGGATCACGGAGTAGGCGCACGAGGTGACGGGATAACTGCACGCTGTAGGACGAGGAGTCACGCATGACCGAACGACGTTATGGCCAGACGATGTACCTGCCGGAGGGCGATCCGGAGACCGTCAATGTCCCCGAGGCGGACTACCCCTACCTGGGGATGATCGGGACCAAGATCACCCTGAACCGTCCGGTGCGCAACGAGCCCTCGGGCACGGTGGCGAGCCACGAGAAGCAGTATCAGCTCGTGCGGACGGACTCCAACATGACCGTCACCCCGTTTCGTGGGGCGGTGGCGTGGTGGCAGGAAACGGCGACGCATACCGTGACCACCGATCCGACCGCCCTCGGGCGAGGCGCGGTGGCGGGCATCTTCACCATCGCGGCGTCGGCAGGCAACCTGACCCTGATTCAAAAGAAGGGGCCGGTCGAGAACGTGAAGTTCGTCGACGGCGTGACGGAGGCGCCGACCGCGGCACGGTTGCACGTCATTCCGTCGGGGACGGCGGCCAAGGCGGATTGTCTCGCCGCGGGCACCGCACCCACCTACCCGCTCATGGGCGTCTCGATCGGGGCCTACGATGCGGCCAACACCGAGGCGGATGTCGAACTCAACGTGGAGGACGGCGTTCTGTAGGGGTCAGTTCGATGGGGGGCCGTCGGGTCCCCCTCCCTGATGCCAGAGAGGAACTGACACCATGCCGACTGTCGCAATAGACACCAAGCACCCTCAGCAGAACCTGGGGAACATCAACTCGTCGATGCGCCTGTACACCGGCCCGGCGTCCTATGTGACGAACGGCGACTCGATCGTGGCGGCCGACGTCAAGCTCGGGCGGATCTACGACATCTGGCCGGTCAGCGGGCTGGCGATCAATGGCGCGGGGGCCATCCGGCACCTGATGTACGACGCCACCAACAACCTGATGCGGTGGTACGACAACGCCGACCCCCACGCCGAGATCGCCAACGGCACCGACCTGTCAGGGTTCACGACCAGGATCTGGGTCATCGAGGGGTAGACGTGGATGGCGACGTTCGAGGACGCCTGGCGCGCGGTCAAGCTCGAGGTGCCCGTCGCGGATCCCCTGCTCTGCCGCAAGTGGGTCCAGTACGCGTACAACGAGTTGGCGGAGCAATATCCCTGGACCTTTTTATTCCAGGAGACGATTCTCTCGACCGTCTTGGCGCGGACGCTCGTCGTGGGCCTGACACAGGGCGATGCGACGATGACCTCGGCGGCGTTGTTCGTGGCCGGGGACGTCGGGCTGCAGGTGCGTGTAGGGACGGGGCCGGTCTATACGATCGTGACCTTCACCGACGCGTCGAACGTCGAGCTCGATATGGTCTACGCCGCGGTGACGGATCCGGTGGCCAGTGCGGTCTTCAGCACCCGCTATGTGGAGATGCCGGTCGACTTCGGATCCTTCGAGACCGTGATCGACCAGCAGACGCAGCGGCCGGTGTTGACCGGCTACAGCCAGCGCGACCTGCTGGCCATGGACCCCGCACGCACGTCGACCTCGGAGCCACGGATCTTGGTGTTCAAGGACATCCACTCGACGGGACGGACCCGCTACGAGTGGTGGCCCCACCCGACTACGGTGCGGTCGTACCCGACGCTCTACAAGATCAAGGCGGCGCCGTTGGCCGACACGTTCGCGTTCCGGGGGGTCCTCGAGAATCGCGAGGACGTGCTGGTGGCGGGGGCCCTCAAGCGGGCGGCCAACTGGCCCGGGCCCTCGGCCGCGGTCCGCAATCCCCACTTCGTTTTGGGGCATCACGATCGCCTGGAGAAGGACTGGCGACTGGCCGTGCACACGCTGGGGCTGCGGGATGATGACCAGGGCCTACAATCGTATTCGACCTTCCCGTGGCACGAATGGCACACCACGGGGTTGCACAGCACGGAGTCCTTGCGATCGTCGGACGCGTCAGTCGCGGACTACTTTGGGGGTTTGTAGAGGGGGAGATCATGCCATCGCGCATCATCAATGAGTTGCAGACGCCGTACGACGAGCCGGCGATGGACGCGCCGGACGCCAGTGGCGATCTGGCATCGGTCCGTGGGGGACGCAACGCGCCGTCGCCCGTGAGCGGCGTGGGGCTGGTGAGCTCGCCGTTCGAGTCGAACGTCCCCACACCGGGGGGGCCGGAAGACGCCAATACGATGAGCGGGTTGCCGGGGCGGGTCGATGGGATCAGCGCGGGCGACGGGGATCCCGGGGTCGACGGCACGATCGATCTGCCGGTCTTGAACGACACCGACAAGGGTCGGACGCTCGCTTAGGAGGTCGTCGTGGGGCAGTTTCGCCAGTACAACTTGACGTTGACCGGAGGCGTGGACCGGCTGTCCCTCGCCTTGCCGGGCGTGGAGGATGAGTCGGTGGAGAACGTCGGCTTCCGGCAACTCAAGCTGCAGGCGGACGATGGGAACACCGCGCCGATCTTCATCGGCGACTTTGAGGTGTCGGCCGCGTCTCATGGGCTCTTCATTCCGCTGCCCCCGGGGAACGTGCCGGGACCGGCGGAGGACCTGGGACCGTTCGACTCGGGCCCGATCAAGCTGAGTGAGATCTACGCCATCGGGACCGCGGACGAGATCTTGAACATTGTGGGGTACACCTTCTGACCCTCACGAAGGTCAGAGCGGGGATTTATGCACTGGGGCTGGTGCTGGTGGGCATCGTGGGGAAGGTCGGCTACGACGTCACGCGACACAGTACGAACGACCACCTGCAGCATCATCTGGTGCTCCTCGTGATCAACGAGCAACTGCGGCGCGACCCGACGCTGCGCGCGCCGATTGACGCCCTGATCGGCCAACCGACCGACGCGATCCAGGACCCCCCGGCCGAGACGCCGGATCAACCGGAGTAAGAGGAGATCACCGATGGCACGCTACTCAATCAGCATGAACAAGGATGTCACCAGCGTCCTGCAGATCGGCGGGTACAACAACAGCATCACGCTGCCGCGCCGGTCGAAGGTCTACGACTACATGGTCGGGAATGGATCGACGCCGGCCGACAACTTCTTCAACCACGAGCTGCTCCGGGTGACGGCGGATCCCACAGCCACCAACCCCACCCCCGAGCCCTTGGACCCGGCCGATGCCGCGAGCTTGTTTGTCGGCAACGACGTCGTGACGGTCGACGCGGCGGGCACCGTGGTCATGATGCGGCTGGGGCTCAACCAACGCGCGACGTATCGCTGGGTGGCCGCGCCGGGGTCGGAGATCGTGACCGCCGCGACGGACAACCTGGGGATCTTCGGTCGGCTGGACGCGGCGACCACCAGTGAGTGGGCCGCCACCATGCTGGTCGAGGAACAGTAAACCGATGCGGAACGCGGGGGGCGTTGGGGTCATCACCGACCCCAACGTGGCGGCGCCGTACCAGGAGTGCGACACGTTCACGTGCGGGCACTGCCAGTACGTGGTCTTCGTGCCGGTGCGACAGAACCCGGAGGACATCGGGGGGCTCTGCAAGCAGTGCATGGCGCTCATCTGCCCCAAGTGTGTGGATCGGATGGTGTGCGTGACGTGGGAGCAGATGATCGCGATGCAGGAAGCGCACGGACGGACGTTTCGGAGTATCGAGGAGACCCTGGGCCATGCCCTGAACGAGCCGTCACTGGTGTAGACCAGACGCCGAGGGGGGCGCGTGGACTGGAAAATCTACTACGGCGACGGCTCGACCTTCAGTAGCGACCAGGGGTCCCCCCAGGACGCCCCGCCCTGGAACATCGAGATCATCCTCGAGGCGACCCACAAAGAGGGCGTCCTCCGCCTCTCGGGCAAGGACTACTACTGGTTCGATTCCACCTTGGGCCAGTGGTCCGCCGGGGACTTCATGGGGATGATGGACTACATCCTCCGCCACTCGACGGTGAAGGTCGCCCGGTCGATGTGCACGCGTGACTTCGAGCTCCTGTTCGCGCGCGCCGTCGCGGACCCCGACTTCCCCACCAAGTCCCTCCGAAACTATCCGCGTGAAGGGCCGCCCTACCGCGACGAACAGCCATGACTGACCCCACGATTGACCAGAACGGGTGGGTGCAGGTCGCCGATGATGAGAGCGAGTCCCTCTCGACGTTTCTCCAAGAGGAGCTCATCGATGGGGGCTGGCAGCAGCGCGTCAACGTAGTCTTCCGCGTGCGCTTTGAGATGGTGCACACGGGTGGGGACGCCGCGAACGGGCGGTCCTACGCGCTCCAGTTCGACCACAACACGGCGGGCTTTGTGGCCGTCGGCGCCGCCACCCCCATTCAATTTGACGTCTCCGCCGAGGACGGGTGGACCATCACCGATGGGGACAATTGCACCGACCGGATCACGGGCGACGCGGGGACGTTTGTCGCCGGCACCTACTCCGAGGATGCGGTCGCGTCGTCGGCCAATGTCGGCGTCAGCGAGCACAACGAGGTCGAGTACTGCGTCAGCCTTGACGGCGCGCAGGTCGCGGATGGGGACACCATCGCGCTACGCTGCGTGATGTCGGGGGCGCAGATGACCCCCACCTACGGCGCCACCCCGACGATCAATGTCACCCTGGGGTCGCTGGAATTCGCGGCACGCTTCACGGGAGACCTGCCCCCCGCGCGGCGGCCGGCGGTGACCCAGGTGGGCGGGATGATCCCGTCGTGTTTCGAGGAGCCCCCCATCTTGATTGGAAAGGCGGCGTAGCGGATGTCTCGCAACTTCAGTGTGGCCTTCGATGACATGAACATCGGGGGGGTCAACGGGGCCCCGGGCGTGCCCTATCTCCACGTGCTGGGCGACAACTCGTTTGGGGTCTGGCTGAATATCCTCGCCACCATCAACGACAACGACGTCCTGGGGTTCAACGAGGTGCGGATCGGGGCGAGTGAGGATGACAACGTCATCTTCGGGATCCAGTTCAGTGGGCTGGGGGCGCCCTACGAGATCACCTACAACCACCAGTTCGGCGCGGACGATATCGAGATCAACGATTTCGACACGGGCATCCTCGCGAACACCTGGACCCACTTGATGCTGATCCGGGACAACGCGGCGCTCGAGGTCAACTGCTACATCAACAACGTCCTGACCGACTCGCCGTTCAGCTTCACGAACGTCCCCACACAGACCGAGGGCAATTCGATCTGGACCTACGGTGCCCGCATCAATGGCGCGCAGCTGGCCACGGGCATGACCCTCTCGCAGGGGATCTATTCCAGCGTGGCGTGGACGGCGGCCGAGCGGCTCGAGGTCATGCAAACGGGGTTCACGCCGCGGGGCGTCATCTTCTATCACGACATGACGGAGGATGTGTTCCCGTGCCGGAATCTCTCAGGGCATGGGGCCGACCGCGAAGCGGATAGCGATCCGATCTCCGGCGAGCCGATCTTCAGCACGGCCGAGCCCCCCAACACCCCGTACCTCGGCGAGAAAGTCGGACTGTTGTGGACCCCGCCGCAGGGGTGGTCCTACTAGCAGACTGTCGTGGCTGACGAGCGAGACACCGTCTCGGAGCAAATCTTCGGGCCGGTCTTTGTACCGGGGCGGCAAGTGCCGATGGAGTCGTGGGAGCCCGTCCTCCCGGCGAATCCTCCGGCGGCGGCTCCGCGCGTGCTCGTGGCGGCGATGCCGTTCCTCTTCTTTGTGCCGGTGGTCGAGCCGGCGACCCCGTTGGGCAGTTGGGAACCGAGCTATCCCGCACAGGTCGATCGGCGCGAGGTCCACCCCTCGCAGATGCCGAGCGTGTTCTACGTCGGCAATCCCGCGGACATCGACCCGGTGGCGGAGGAGCTGGGCTGGTACCCCCAGTATCCCGACCTCGCGCCCGGCGACACGATCCACGCGAGTCAGATCCCCTCGGTCTTCGTCCCCGAGCCGCTGTCGGAACGGGACCTCGGGTGGACCCCGGACTACCCGGACTTTGCGCACGGGCAGGCCACGCATCCGAGCACGATGCCGTCGGTCTTCTGGACCCCGCAAGCGCCCGAGGTGGACTTCGGCTGGCGGCCGATCTACCCGGACTTCGCCCCAGGCCGTGCCACGCATCCATCCGAGATGCCGAGCGCGTTCTACGAGGGCGAGCCGTCAGACGTCCCCGCGGCCGCCGAGGAGCTCGGGTGGGCCCCGACCTACCCGGACTTCGCGCGTGGGCTGACGCCGCACCCATCGCAGTTCCCAACGACGTTCTTTGAAGGCGAACCCTCGGACGTCCCACCCCAAGCGGAGGAGCTGGGGTGGCTGCCGGTGTACCCCGATCAGATCGCGCGGCGCGAGGTCCATGCCTCGACGGTGCCCGCGGTCTTCTGGGCCCCCGAGGACCTGGCGGCGCCGTTCGACCCGTCGGAGGATCTCTCGTGGATCCCGACCTACCCGGACATGGTCCCGGGGAAGCCGCCACAGCCCTATCGGACCTATGGCGGGAGCTTGCTGGCGGAGCAGGCCCTCGACACGCTCGAGTGGCGGCCGGTCTATCCCGACTTCGCGCGGGGGGTCTCGACCCATCCGAGTACGCACGCCCCGTCGGTCTTCTTCCAGGGCGAGCCCTCGGACGTCGTCCCACCGTTCGACCCCACCGCGAACCTCTCGTGGCTCCCGGACTATCCCGATTTCGGGCCGCCCATCCAGCGGCGCCCGTATCGGACCTACGGCGGCGCCTTCACCGCCCCGGACCGCATCGACGAGTTCGGCTGGCGACCAGACTATCCCGACCTGGTCCTCCCGCTCGACCCGGGCACGCACGCGTCGGCCCAGCCGTTCCTCTACTGGAATCCGATCGACGAGCCGCCGCCTGATCCGGATGACCCGGCCGAGATCGGCCGCGCGGTCTACCCCGACGTCCTGCCGCACTGGTCGCCGCAGCCGCATGCGAGCCAGGCGCCGGCGGTCTTCTATGAAGGGAACCCGGCGGACGTCGATCCCACCGCCGAGCGGATGGGGTGGCTGCCGCGGTATCCGGACGCCATCGACCGGCTCGAGCCGCATCCCAGCCAGATGCCCTCGACGTTCTTCGTCGGGGAACCGAGCGACGTCCCCTCTATCGCGGAGGAGATGGGCTGGTCGCCCGTCTACCCGGACGCCGTCGACCGTCTCGAGACGCACCCCTCGGGGATGCCGTCGGTCTTCTGGACCCCGCAGGATCTCGACGCGACCGACCAACTGGCGTGGCGCCCGAGCTATCCAGACATCGTCCCGGGCGTCGCGACGCATCCGTCGCAGATGCCGTCGGTGTTCGAGCCGTGGCTGAACCCCTCCACCCAGGATGTCCCGGGCTCGTGGTATCCGGTCTACCCGGATCTGATTGACCCGCTAACTACCGGGTTGCATGCGAGTGCCGCGCCGTTCTTCTTCTTCGACCCGGAGCCGATCCTTCCGGACCGTGAGGAGTTTGCCTGGCGCCCACAGTATCCGGATCTGATCGACCCCCCACAGGGGACACACGTCAGCCAACAGCAGGCGTTCTTCGCGCCGGACCAGGTCCCCGAGCTCGAGGAGTTCCACGGCTTCTACCCCGAGTATCCCGACTTCGCGCGGGGGGTGGGCGTCCATGCGTCGCAGCAGCAGGCGTTCTTCGCCCCCGTCGAACCGCCGCCGGACAACATCGACGAGCAACAGTGGCGACCGGACTACCCGGATCTGATCGACCGCGTCGAGCCCCATGCCTCGCAGATGCCGTCGGTCTTCTTCGAGCCGGTTCCGATCGTTCCCCTGATCACGGAGTGGGCGCCGCAGTATCCCGATCAGGTCGACCGCCTCGAGGTCCACCCGTCCGAGGTCCCGTTCTACTTCGCCCCGGAGCGTCAGCCGTTCAACCCGGACTCGCTGAGCTGGCTGCCGACCTATCCGGACCTGATCGACCGGGCCGAGGTCCATGCGAGCCAGCAGCGGGCCCTGTTCCTCGACCCGTTCCCGCGCCCGTTCGACCCGGCGGCCGAAGTCCCGATGGTCTTCTACCCCGACTGGATTGCGCCCAGTCCGGTGCCGCCGCATCCGTCCAGCTTCCCCGTGTTCTTCTTCCCCGAGGTGCCGATCCCGCCGGGACCGCGCCCGCTCAAGCCGCCGGTGCTGGAACACGACTGTCCGCCCACGGGAGAGCACGGGGCCCGCGCCCCAGACTTCACGGACGCCTAATGGCCACACGCTACTACCAGACGCAACACCATCAGGGCGTCATCGAAGGGGCGCCCCAGGGCCCGTGGGGTGGGTGCGGGATCTCGTCGACGAAGTGGGCCCCGATCCAGCTGACGTTCCAGTTGTCGCGGAGCAAGACCGCCGGCGGGATGCGCAACGACCAAACCTGCGCGACCAACCTGACCCCCAATGCCGACCAGATGATCTGGCGGTTCATCACGCCGGCGCTGGCGGCGCAGACCCTCAGCGGCACCTTCGACTGGATGAACTTCCTCTTCCAGTCGCGGCGTGACCCAGTCCTGATCCCCCAGGGCGACGCCGTCGTCGCGGCCAAGGTCTACGTGTATGCCACGGTGGGGGAGACCACGGCGGTGCGGGGGGTGTTGCTCGACTTCACGGACCTGGCCGGCACCGGGGCCTTCCCCAAGCCGGGCGGCAACGCCAAGCGGTGGCAGCTCCTCTCGTCGGCGCAGATGATGACGTCGCAGGCCATCATGGCGGGGGACCGCGTCATGATCGAGATCGGCTTCCGCGTCGTCTCCATGCCGGTCGCCTCGCCGGCCACCTACCCCCCGACGACGTGGACCGGGGTCGAGATGCGGGTGAACGGGTGCACCGCGACGACGACGCCGTTTGCCGATCTCGCCGATGCGGTGGCGCTGGACGTGTCCGCCGACCGGGCGGGGTTCTTCGAGTTCTCTGGCACCTTCACGGACCTGGCTCCCGCGCCCTTCCCTGGAGACGTGCCGACGACCGGTCGCACGTGTCTGACCGCCCAGTCCATTGCCAGTATCCCGTTCAACTCGGGGGCCATTGATACCACAGGCGCCGACGACAGCGGGTTCTGGGGCGCGGGCAACGCCTACTGGTTCACCTTCACCAACAACGGCACGGGGGCGTACTACCACTTCCTGACGCGGGGGTCGAACTATCCGGTGCAGGTCTCGGTCCTGGGACGTCCGCCGGGGCAGACCTGTGCCTCCGCCCAGCTCACCCTCGGGATGGGGTTCAAGACGGCCGGCGCGCAGGCCCAGTCCCGGCGGGAGATCCACTACAACAACCGCAGTGGCAGCTCGTCCTCCGCCTGGATCGATGCGGGGCTCACGGTGTGGATCGTCTGCGAGAACATGCCGACGAACAGCAAGGTGGGGAACAACGTCGGGGCCGATTCGACCGCCGAGGCGCGGGGGGCGAACGGGGGGACGCTCGTCCTCGAGGCCTGGAGGCAAGACCACGCGCCGATCCAGAACGACCTCTACGCGCTGGCCGGCGACCTGGAGGTGCTCCGCGAGAACCCGGTCACGCGCGAGGTCACCCTCGTCAACCTCGCCGCGAACCTCATCACCGGGCTCATCCCGACGGGGGTCGCCATCGACTACACCAACACCCGGGACCATCTGAGCTTTGGGACCGAAAGCCGCGACGAGGTGGACGGCCCTGCGACGCATACCGGCTACCGCGTCCTCGTCGGCTCGTTCCTGTTCGACTTCGTGGAGGTGTTCCCGATTGACACCCTGAGCTGGACGCCGAACACCGCGGAGGTGGACTTCGTCGAGTGCCAGGAAGACGTGCGCGCGGGGATCCCGGGCTATGCCGGGACGTCCGTGCACGCCTCGGCGCTGCACGCGACGCCGGAGGGCATCATCTACAGCGGGGCGTGGTCCAACGGCTTTGCCCTGGTCTGCGGGTTTGGCCTCAATACCCCCGCCGTCCTCGACCACGCGCCCCAGGATGATCGCGCGGGGACGGTCTACTTCCGCGACGTCGCCGACGGGGCCGGCAACCGGGGCTTTGCGCCCCTGGCCGCCACCGGACTGACCGCCCCCATCCCGGCCTTCGACCAGACCACCTGCAGCTACATCACCATCGACGATGCGACGGGGATCATGTACTACACCTCGGGCGGGTGGTACGCCCCGTACGCGAACCCGGACGACGTCAGCTCGGTGACCACGATCATCAAGCGGTTCGACATCACGGGCAACGTGCAGCTGGCGGACTGGGGCCCGTTTGCGGTCTTCGGGACGGCCGCCGCGGCCCTCGCCGGAAATCCCCCCAACGCGGGCCTGCGCGGGTTGCAGTTCGTGCCGCGGATAGGGGGCCTGCTGGTCGTCAACTCCGACCGCGTCATGCTGCTCGACAGCGCCGGCAACATCGTGCGCTTCTACATTCCGACCGGGCCGCAGGATCACCACAACGATCTGATCGATGTGGTGATGGACGCCGACCAGACCGAGTTCTGGACCATGGACGGGCAGACGACCACGCTCTTTAAGTTCGATATCGACACCGGGGCACAGGTCAACACCTACCAAATGAAGCTGGTCCCGGGCACCCACGTACAGATGGCGATCTTCCTCCCGGGGGGCTTTGAGCTCCCCCCGGACGCCCCAGGACCCCCGGAAGGCTGCCCCCAACCAGACGGAAATAGCTTCGTGACCCCCGTGCCATAATGAGGTCCAGTATGCGAAAACGTGCGGCTTTTGTGACGGTTTGCTTCGTGTTGATGTGCATGGGGGTCGCCCTCGCGCAGCCCCTTTCGCAGCAAGTCCTCCAGCTCCTCGACCGGGTGAACGTCTGGACGGAACTCAACACTTTTGACGACCTGACGATCACGGGCACCTGCACCGGGTGCGGGGGCGGAGGGGGCGGGTCGGTCACCTCGGTCGCGCAGACCATCCTGCCCGCGTCGATCTTCGACATCGCCGGCTCGCCCATCGTGGGGGCGGGCACCCTGGCGATCACGATGGATACCCAGACGGACAACATCGTGCTGGCCGGACCGAACGGGGGTGGCCCGCTGGCGCCGGCCTTCCGCGCCCTGGTCGATGCCGACATCCCGGATATCCTGACGCTGACGGGCTCGACGGTCCTGTGGGCCGACATCAACTTCGGCACGTCTGACCTGGCCGACCTGGTGACGGTCTCGGCCGCGGACATCACCTCCGGGGCCCTGGCGCTCGCCCGCTTCACCGATGGCGTGACCGCGGGGATCCCCCTCCTGGCCGGGGGCGCCGGCGATCCGTCGTATACCGCCCTCAACCTGTCGAGTCCCGCGGTGACCGGCGTGCTCGCCGCAACGAGCTTCCCGGCCTTGACCGGGGACATCACCACCGCCGCGGGGGCCACCGTCACGGACCTCTCGAGCACCGGCGTGACGGCGGCCGCGTATGGCTCCGCGACCCTGATCCCGACCTACACCGTCGATGACGAGGGACGGTTGACCCTCGCGGCGGACGTCGCCATCGGGCCGGTCAACCTGCTGGACAACACCCGACACAGCGATACCACCGCGGATGCGGCGACCCGCGGGTCGGTCATCATCGGCAACGCCACCAACCAGTGGGACGAGCTGCTCGTCGGCGCCGCGAACAACTTCCTGACGAACGATGGGACGGACGTGAGCTGGGGCGTGGACGGCTCAGCCCTGACCACGCTCGACGCGGCGAACCTGTCCTCGAATTTCGTGGCGATTGCCCGGGGCGGGAGCGGGGCCAGCCTGACCGCGGTCAACGGCGGGGTCGTCTACTCGACCGCCACCGCCATGGCGATCACCGCGGCCGGGGCGGCGAGCCAGTGCCTCACCAGTAACGGGGCGGCCGCGCCCACCTGGGGGGCCTGCGCGACCCTCGCGGCGCACAACCTGCTCTCGGCGACGCACGGAGACACGACGGTCACCGCGGCCCTGCGCGGATCGATCATCGTGGGGAACGTCACCCCCGTGTGGACCGCGCTGGCCCTCGGTGGGATTGGCACGTTCCTCCAGAGCGATGGGACCGACCCCTTGTGGTCGACCGACGGCTCGACCCTGACGGCCCTCTCCGCGAACTCGCTGCTCACCGGCTCGGTGCCCCTGGCGCGGCTGCCGACCATCGACGTGGCCCGCGGCGGCACGGGCATCACGGTCTATGCGGTGGGCGATCTGATCGCCGCCAACACGACCACGACGCTGGCCTCGCTGGCGGACGTCGCGGCCGGGCAAGTGCTGACCAGCGGAGGGGTGGGAATACTCCCCGCCTATTCTGCCACCCCCACGGTGGCGGAGATCAACCTGACCACCGAGCTCAACATGGGGGGCGTCGCGCTCGCCATGGAGGTGGCCCCCACGGTGTCGGCCTGTGGCACCGCGCCCTCGATCTCGAACGAGAACGGCACCGCGGCGTTCCGGGTCACGGTCGGGACGGTCACCCCCAGCTCCTGTCAGGTGGACCTGCCGGCGGCGGTGACCGGGTGGAACTGCGCGGTGACGAACCTCACGGGGCGGCTGGCGAACGTCGCGGACGAGGTGGTCTTCCAGGTGTCGTCCACCACGACCGCGGCCGTGCTGGAGAACCAAACCATCAGCACCGGCGCCGCGGCCAACTTCATCGACAACGACATCCTCGCGGTGAGCTGCTTCGCGTTCTAACCATGGCGTTCATCAACGTCACGTGGGCGGCGCTCCGGACCCAGCTGCAGGAGCGTCTTGACAGCTCCCAGCATTGGGTCGATGCGGAGCTGTTGATCAAGTTCAACGACACGCTCAAGTTCTGGAACCTGCTCACCGGCCAGTGGCGGACGACGGTCACGGCCAGCTACAACCACCCCTCGAGCGACGCCTATATCTTCTTGCCGGGCACGATGATCTGGCCCATGCGGATGGAGCTCGCGGACGGCACGCCGGTCGAGAAGGTCTCGTTCGCGTCGCTCCACCTCGCCATTCCTGGG
>Ga0114923_10001483_pt1 | contig 16303 bp, 16 predicted proteins | sample SumtaG_FD_89578 | JGI IMG/M metagenome (GOLD analysis project Ga0114923, IMG submission 89578) | Deep subsurface microbial communities from Indian Ocean to uncover new lineages of life (NeLLi) - Sumatra_00157 metaG | ecosystem: Environmental > Aquatic > Marine > Oceanic > Sediment | place: near...
CTATTGATCTGGCTGGATTAGCCGGAGGACAGTCGACTGACGACGGAGGACAGAAGCCGGACGATAGAAAGTAATGAAAGAAACACAGGAGATAACCGATGCCGCTATTAAAAAAGAGAGGATACTTATCCGACAAGTTAAGCAGGGTTACCAACCGGCCTTTACCGAGCTTATTACTCTCTACCAGGCAAAGATTTTCAGGTTGGCATATGGTTTTTTCCAGGACAGGGATGATGCCATGGAAATCGTACAAGAGACATTTTTAAGACTCTACCAGAAGATCGACGGGTTTGATGAGACCAATGAATCCACTTACTTCAAAAACTGGGTCTATCGCATTGCTTACAATTTATGCATCGATTTCTACCGTAAATATAAAAAGAGTAAAGTGGATATGAAAGAAATATATCGATTTAATGAAGACAGCAAAACCGAAACCACCCGGCCGGAAGACAAACTGGACCGGGAAAATTTCCGTCACCACCTCAAGAAATCCGTGATGCGCCTTTCAAAGCGTCAAAAGATGGTTTTTGTCTTGAAGCATTACAGCGGTTTTAAACACCACGAAATTTCCGGCATGTTAAACCTAACGGTGGGCACGGTTAAATCCCTTTATCACCGGGCTGTTCAAAGCCTTAAAAAGAGCCTGACCGGCAGTGAGGTGACAAAATGAAAGCGTTTAAATGCAACGATAAAAAGATAAAGGGAATCCTGGTGGATTATGCATCGAAAGAGCTTACCGGCCGGGAAATGCAGCGGGTAGACGCACACCTGGAGACCTGCCGGGACTGCCGGGAAGAGTACCGGCTGATGCAGCGGTTTGACGAGGAATCCCTCCGGTTGGAAGACACATGCAATGCAGAAATGCAATCCATAAACTGGGAAGAGACCGCCCAAACCATCAACAGTGCCATTCCTTTCAAACATTATCGGCCCGCGGTTTCCCGGGGAACTTCTTTTCTCTTTAACTGGAAATTGGCTGGCCCTGTACTGGCCGGTGTTTTCTTGTTGGGCATCTGGCTGGGATATCTTTTTTTTCATGTCTCTCCCTACCCCCCGTTATTGCCTGGAAAAAAGACTTCCCCCGGCGTTTCCCTTGCCCGGCTGGAAAACACGTTGGCAAAAAAAGAGGTGGTGCATTATTTTAAACAGAGTCAACTGGTGTTGACCGATTTGATGAAGCAGTGTGATGTGGACGGTTCTTTTTCGTGGAAAAACCAGTTGGATATAAAACGGGTCCGGGCGTTGTTGGGTAAGAACCGTTATTTCAGTCAGAATTTAAATCACCCGGAGCTGTTAGGTTCCAAAAAACTCTTGAAAAAAATCGAATGGCTGCTTTACGAGATTTTAATGTCCGATGACAGTACCTCTTGCCAACAGTTGCAGCGGCTCCAGGATTACATCAAACATGAGCGGCTGCTGCTTAAAATTCGGCTGGTAGGAAAAGAACTGTCCTTTAGCGAGGTCTAAAATGCAAATGAAGAGAAAATATACATTGGTTCTTACATTCATGGTTGTTGTTTGTTTCGCAGCGGGTTTTATACAGGCGGAAAGCGATAAGGAAATATTTGACCGGGCCAGGCTGGCGCTTTTTGACCGGCAGTGGGATAAAGCGTTAAAGGGATTGAACCTCTTAACGGAAAAATTCCCTAACAGCGCCTATTACATGCAGGCCTTGTTTTACCAGGGTAAGTGCCTGGAAGAAAAGAAAATGCCTAAAAAGGCCCTGGAAAGTTTTTACGCTTTTTTGCAGATTTCCAGGAACAAAAGTTTGAAAGAGGAGGCAACCGTTGCCATAATCGATCTGAATTTCCAGCTTTACAAAAAAGGTGAGAAGAAATACCTGGGAAAAATTCTCGGTTTTCTAAAGAGCAAGCAGACGGCCGTACAGTATTATGCGGCCTTTAAACTCAGTTATGCAAAGGATAAACCCATTGCTGCCCGGGCGGTTCCCGTACTCAAGCGGATGATAGCGAATGAAAGCGACGAGGAGCTGGTGGACCGGGCAAAAATTGCCCTGATGCGTATCGATCCAAAGCATCTGAAAAAACTCTCCCGCGGTAAAAGCCTGGAGAATCGTGTGTTAAAAATTCGTGCGTATAATAAAAAAGAAAAAAGAGACACCCTGTCCATCAGTATCCCCTTTGGACTGGCAAGGCTGGCGTTGGAAGCCCTTCCCGAAGAAGAAAAGGCACTGCTGGAAGAAAAGGGTTACCACCTGGATGAACTCCTGGAAACCTTAATTGAAAGCAGGGAGATCATCCGCATCGAAGTCGAGGAAATCATATTTAAAATATGGATTGAGTAAGGAATAAGAAAATGAAAAAAAATATTGAAAATAGCCACAGACTTACACAAGACAAACACAGACAAAAGTGGGTTTCATTTATTGTCTGTGTCAAGTCTGTGTCCGTCTGTGACAAAAATAAAAATGAATAGGAGGAATAACATGAGAAAACATTTGATTTTGGTCATTTTTATCATCGTGACATTTATGGCAGCCACTCTTCCGGCCGTGGGAGACTCGGCGGAAGATTACAAGGTAATTAAAAAAGCGGTAAAAGGTAAGAAAACCAAAGGTGAGGCTACCTGGTTTCGCATCGAGGTGACGGAAAAAAAGACAAAAAAATCCAAAGTTAGGATCAAAATACCGGTTTCCCTGGTAGAGCTGTTGTCTGATTGTGTGCCTAAAGACCTCGACATTAACGGCAACAAATGCAATATCGACGTAAAGAAAATTATGAAAGAATTGAAAAAACACGGTCCCATGACGTTGATAGAAGTGGACGAAGACGACGTATTGGTAAAAATTTGGCTCGAATAAGCCCCACTGCGTGGGGATTCTATATGCGGAGGCACTGCAGGGCCTCCGCATATAGGTCGCCCCTGCCAGGGGCTAATCAACGTATTTCAAATACAAATCCCTGGTTTTTTGCATCAATTCATTGATATTTTCTTTTGAGTACCCTTTGGTAGGGATGGGTTTTTCTATCACCAGTTCTATTTTCCCGGGTCTGATCAGCCAGTTTTTCTTTTGTTTTATGTTAAAACTCCCCAGTTGGATCATGGGGAGGATATCCTGGCCGGATTCAATGGCGATTAAGAAGCCCCCTTTTTTAAAATTTCCCAGTTTCCCCGTACGTGTCCGGGTTCCTTCCGGCAGTATGGCAAAGGAAAATTCTTTCTTTTCCCGGATCAAATCAGCGGCTTTTTTCAATGCGGCCATAGCTTTTATCCCGCTTTTCCTGCTAATAGGGATAAGCCCTATCCGTCGAACCACCCATCCGTATATGAACCATTTAAAATGACTCTCTTCTTCAACTGCCCTGGCTTTGCCGGGGAACCAGCCGTAGCAAACAAAACCGTCAAAAAGGTTCACATGATTCATCATCACAATATATTGTTTATGAGGATCATAATTTTCAGTCCCTTTCAGGATTACCCGGATCCCCGCACAAAAAACCACGGCTTTGCAGGTAAACTTTACCAGCTTTTCGAAAAGGGCGCCGGTGTGAAATATACTGATGATGAGCAAGAAAATTGCGCACAAAAAAAAACAGGTTACCGCCACTGCATAAACTAAAATAGAAATCAATCGCTCTTTTATTTTTTTTATCATGACATGTTCCGAAGGCAAAAAATACTATGCCAATATCTTTAATTCCCCGGGTAAAACTTTTAATTTCATCGGGGTTTCTCCCAGCAGTTCGCCGTCAGCCATTAACAGTTGTTGGGGTTCTGCATCGATCTCTATTTCAGAACCGCCGAAAACTTTTACTTTGGGGTGGTCGATATGTTTGCCTCTGAACACATTGGCAAAAATATTGATGATTTCTCTACGATTTACTTCATTAAAGACAATCATATCTACTTTTCCGTCGCCGGTATCGGCCATGGGAGCAATTTTCATTTCTCCGCCGGTGAATTTGGAATTGGAAATCACCAGGGCGCTGTTTTTTAATTCAAAATCGCTGCCGTCGACCGTTACTGCCATGTGGTTATTCATTCCTTTGAACAACCGGATCAGCACTGCCAGGTTGTAGCCGGAAGAACCCAGGAATTTTAGTTTTTCATTGGTCAGTTTCAAAACATCGGCAACCAGGCCGATTCCCATGATGTTGATGTAATAGTTCTTCACCTGGTTTCCCTCTTTAAAATAGGTGAATTCCACCAAGTCTACGCCGCGGGTTTTTCCGTTCAGGATGGTTTCAATCCACTTTTCAGGGGAGACCTCATCGAAATCTCTAAGAAAAGAGTTGCCGGTTCCAGCGGGGATCATGCCCAGTTCGATCTCTTGTTTTGGTTTTCCGTTGGTATATATTCCATTGATGATTTCAAAAGGGGTACCGTCACCGCCGATGGAAATGATCCGTTTGCAGCCCTGTCTTACGGCATTTCGGCTGATTTCCCTGATGTGACCCGCATACTCGGAGGTTTTTACCTCCAGGTTCTTGAATTTTTTAGCCAGGGCAGCATGTACGGCATCGAAATTTTTCTTACCTTTTCCTTTGCCTGCCGCCGGGTTAAGGATTAGAATTGTTTTGCTATTATCGGTAGTATTCATAGGTATTTTATACCATATTACAATCGAGATATCAAATCATTCGGGCAATTTGCTGCAATTATTTTTTTTGCCTCCGGCGGCCAGGGGGACTCTTTTCGAGAAAACCGTCCCCCTGGACCCCCTGAAAAAGCTTTTGATTATTTTGAATAACTTTTCCTATTGGAATTCGATGTCATATGTGGTATAAAAATGAGATGAGAGTTACATTCATTTTTATATCGATACTGTTCCTTTTGCATCCGCTTTTGTCTGGCAGTAATACAAAAAAAATCGTTTCAGCCCTGAAAATAGACGATAAAACCATCGTCACCGTGGATGGAAAGCCGGATGAAGCAATATGGCAGAAATCCAAATCCTTTTCAGATTTCGTCCAGTACGAGCCGGCTAAAGGAACACCGGCATCCTTGCAAACAGATTTCCGGGTGCTTTACAACAGCAGGTATATCTATTTCGGTATTACCTGCTATGATTCCCAGCCCCAAAAGATTGCAGCACAGGTGAGTAAACGGGAAGGGGACGTATCCAGCGACGATTCCGTTGCCATTGCCCTGGATACCTTTAACGATGGACAGACCGCTTATATCTTTTTTACTAATCTTCGCGAGATTCAAAAAGACGGACGCCTGGCAGACAACGGCCGTACTTTTGACGATACCTGGGACAGCAAATGGCTGTCTGCCGGTTTCAAATCGGAAAAAGGCTGGAGTGCAGAGATCGCTGTCCCTTTTGAAACCCTCAAATATAACCCCGGTAAAAATAGAACCTGGGGCCTGGGGGTCACCCGCTTTATTCCCCGCAAATTGGAAATCGATACCTGGAGCGGCCCCATGGAATCCTACCTGCGGGTCTCGCAATTCGGTTCGATTACAGGACTGGATTTAAGGAAAATGGAAAGAACAAGACAAATCATCCCCCATGTGATTTCACGAATTGAAAAAGGGGAAAAGACCAAAATTGAGGCCGGTCTTGATGTACGCTATGCCTTTTCTCAGTCGGTTTCCGCCGACTTGACCGTTAACCCTGATTTTGCCACAGTGGAAGCGGACCAGGAAGAGATCAACCTGACCCGTTTCGAGCTCAGTTTAAAAGAAAAGCGTAATTTTTTCCTGGAGGGGGCTGAAATCTATCGTCAGCGCATCCGGCTCTTCTATACGCGTCGCATTTCCGATATTTACGGCGGACTCAAAGTGTATGGAAAATCAAAAGGTTATGAATTTTCCGTCATGAGTGTGCAGAGCCAGAAAGACATGGATGCCGGTGAAGATTCGGCTAATTTCAGTGTGGTACGGTTCCGCAAAAATATCTTCCGCTCCTCAAATCTCGGGTTCCTGCTGGCCAACAAGATGATCGATGGAAAATCCTATGGGAATGCAGGTATCGACCTGGTGCATTTCTTTTCGGAAAAGGTCAATCTTACCGGCCAGTTGGCAATGAGTTATGGTGACCAAAACAACCGGAACCTTGCTTTTTTTATCAGGCCCAGTTATGACAGTTCTACGTTTCATATTCATCTGCGTTATACGCATCTGGGCGCTCATTTTGCAGACAATGCCAATTCCGTGGGATTTATCAGGGATGATGACCGTCATGAATTGGATTCAGCCGTGGAAAAAGTTTGGTGGATTGGCAAGGCCCGCCCCATTGGCGGGTTTGCCTGGATAGAGCGCATTGAATACAACTCCAATTACAATATTTATTGGAGCACCCGGGGAGGCATATTGCGCAGTTGGCAGATCGACCAGGAATTGGAGTTTGACTTCGTCAACAAACTTTCCTTTGAATTCCAATACACCAGGGAATTCAAGTGTTATGAAAAGGATTTTCACAACCACCAGCTAGGGTTTGAATTGGGATATAACACCCGGGAATGGCAGTCGGCGCGGTTAAGATATGAATTGGGGGAAAATTTCGATTCGGATTATGTGTTATTTGGTGGTGGGGTCAACGTTAAATTAAGTAAAAAATTTTCTGTCGAATACCAACTAAACCGGCTGCACTTAGACCCGGACCCGGGGCAAAAAAGTACCTGGCTTCATGTGTTGAGGCTTAACCATTATTTCACCAAAGACCTGTTTATCAAAGTATTTTTTCAGAGCAATTCGGTCATCGATAAGCAGAATATCCAGGCGGTATTTGTATACCGTTTCCAGCCGCCCTTTGGTACGCTTCAACTGGCCTACCAGCGGGGTACCGGCCGTTTCGGGGAAAAAGGGCAGCAGGGGGATACACTGTTCCTGAAATTCTCTTATGTGCTTTGAGATTCTGCCCCCATAATTTTTGCCTCCTCAAAAAAATTTGTGGGTGGTAAAACGAAATGGGAGTTCGGTTATAACTTTAATTAGACAAGTAAATTGCTCAGATACCGATGGCAAGCGGATTTTCTATTTTTCTTTCCTTACCACAGAAAGGATTCCAGATTTGATGGATTTCTTAATCCGATCATGTTGAAATATTTTTTCTGTTCTGGGCTGATGTTTGTCACTTTTGGGATGATTTGATGGCGTTCTTCCCTTTGGGAAAATTTTATTTTGTATTTGATCAATTTCGCTTTATTTATCTCCTCCAGTGGTTCAGTAACCGCCTTGCCTCCCAGGTAATTGATTTCAAATATCCTTTTCACAAGCAGTGCTAAGATACAAATGAAGACATGAGAACGCACTCGCTTCACAAGCCAGTGACGAATCGGTCGAATGTCCACAAAGTTTTTCAAATCATCAAACAGTGTTTCCACCTCCTGCAGGTTTTTATATGAATCAACAATTTTTTCAGCTTCCAGATCATCTCGATTGGCTAGCAAGGTGAAAACTCCATTAAACTTTTCTTCAGATTCAATCTTTTTTTGGTTGAAAACGTAACCGGTTGCAAGTTTGGTTGTTTCATGCCGTTGGAAGTTAAAAAATTTTCGATATTTGGCTTTATAATCTTTAAATATATTGTTGATAGCCGCTTCACGTTCCAAAACATGTTCCATTTCCGTTTCCATCTTTTCGGTTGGCTTTCCATTGCAATCCACTGAAAACAACTGATCTAATGCCTCTGAATATACCTTAAGCTCCATTGCTCTTTTTTTGCGGGCAGCCTCCCGCCGTTGCGGGTTGAGACAAATAATGAAGCGGAATTTATCTTCATAGCGTCTGGCATAACGTTTGATCAATGTCACGATTTTTCCAAGAACTTTGGGGTCAATGGGGTCAATGGGAGATTTAAAACAGAGACCTTTCAAAAGTTGCCTCAATCCTTTATAATCCGGTTCGGTCTCATTACTCAATACATTGAGCCATTCTCTGTAGCCATTAAGCATTTGGGAACTGGCATCAAAATTATGTTTCTCCAGGATAGCTTTGGACTTCCAAAGAAGAAACTCTTTAACGCCTACCACTCTTTCAAGAATTTTGAGTTGCCCATAATTGACCACTTCTTCCCCTAACCAATTGATGGCCTCCCTGGTAAAAAGCATTTGACATACTTCATTATTGCGCATTTTGACTCCCATAATGTAATCGAAACCCTGGTCTTCAATGCCCTTCATTACCACTACAATTTAGCAACAAAACCTAACGATGTCAAGGCTTTTGGTTGAAAAAATTCACTTTTTCCTTACCACGCTTTTCGCCAAGGGGAGAATATGGAATCGCGATATAGCTGCATTTCGGGAGAAAACTACTCTAAAAATAAACTGAAAATGGGCAAATTTGTCTAATTAGGGTTTTAATGAGCGTCCGTATACAACCAAATTTGGAATATACAACTTTAGTTGTACGTTTTTTTTAAAAAAAAATCCACCCAAAAATACAACTTTCGATGTATTGACAACTTTTTCTTCTTCGATTATAATATGAATGAGTTCGCATTTCGCATTCGGACTCTTTTATTCATTCACTTTCAGAATGACCAATTTACGAAGCAGTTTTCTAGCGTTCCATTTTTTAGATTACTTTTTTTATCAATTTAGGTAAAAGTTGAAAGGGTATGCAACTCTTAATGGCGGAAGCTTATCAATCATGAAAGTAAAATTTATTCATCCGAAAGATGATAGTATTGACTATCTAAAGAATCGCCGGGGTTTTGGATATCCCTTATTGACGTTCCCGGTTTTAGCTGGCTATACCCCGGCGGAAGTGGATGAAGTGGAAATCATCGATGAAGAGTATGAAGAAATCGATTTCGATGCGCCGGTGGATTTAGTGGGAATCACGGCCATGACTTATCTTGCTCCTCGAGCCTATGAAATAGCCGACACCTACAGGCAGAGAGGGGTTAAATTTGTGGATGATAATATAATGGACCTTGAAACTTTTTTACCGGGTAGAAGTATTAATTTTATCCCAAAATCGATTTGGATTTAAAAAAGGAGGCAAGAATGAAAGTGTTTTTATTTCCCGGGCAGGGTTCCCAGCACAAAGGCATGGGGGGAGAGCTTTTTGATGAGTTTAGCGATTTGACCCGGAAGGCAGATGAGATATTGGGCTATTCCATAAAACAATTGTGCCTGGAAGATCCGGATGAACAATTGATGCAAACCCAATTCACCCAATCGGCGGTATACATGGTGAATAACTTACACTACCTGAAAAAGATCCAGGATAATCCCAAACCGGATTATATGCTCGGTCACAGCGTGGGTGAATACAATGCCCTGCTTGCCTCCGGCGTGGTTGATTTTGAGACGGGGCTGAAATTGGTAAAAAAGCGAGGCGAACTAATGGCCCAAGCCCACGGTGGAGGAATGGCAGCGGTGATGGGATTGACTGCCGAGCGCATCCAGGAGATACTTAAACAAAACAATTTGGAAACCCTGTTTATTGCCAATTATAACTCCCCCTACCAGGTTGTGATATCCGGGTTAAAAGAAGATATAGAAAAGGCTGAGCCCCTGTTCTTAAACAACGGCGCCTCCCACTATAAAGTATTAAAGGTAAGCGGCGCGTTTCATACCCCCTATATGGAAAACGCGAAGAATCAATTTAAAAAATATGTAAAAAAATTTAAATTCTCAGACTTCACTCTTCCCATCATTTCTAATGTTACAGCCAGGCCTTACCAACAAGAGCAGGTAAAGGAAAATATTATCGAACAAATCACCCGGCTGGTGAATTGGACCGAAAGCATTCGTTACTTGTTGGCTAAGGGTGCCGATATCAATGCTTTTGATGAGATAGGTGCCGGGGGATTGAGTATAGTAAAAGCACTTGCCGTCAGGACCAGCTATGAAGCCGAACCCCTCGATCTTTCCTGGAAAGAGAAGGAAAAGAAAAAAGAGGTAGAGCTTCATCACCCGGGACCAAAACAGAGAAAAAATTTAAAATAATGGAAAAACTTACCGGTAAGTTTAAAAAAAAGAAAGTAGAGGTAAATGCCCTGGGGATTACGGCGGAATCCCTGGGTAGTGAAGACTTTAAAACCGAATTAACCTCAAATACGCGTATGTGGCTGGAGGAATGTACATTGGAGAGAGGCGGTTATATAAAGCTTCCTCCCCGAAAGGTTAAGCCGTTGAATCCATTTTTGAAGCCAAAAGTCCCAAAAAAAATTGAATTAGATTTAAGAAAAAAAGGAGGTTTGTGATATTATGAAAAAAATGAAAAAGAATCTCGAAGACATATTCGAATCATTTGCCAATTATGTCTGTCGCAACAAAATGTGGATAATTATCTTAACTTTGGTTACCGCAGCGGGGATGATTTATCAGGTCCCGAATTTAAAGTTTAACGGTTCCATCGAGGGTTTTTTAAAAGTGGGTGACCCTGACCTGCAGGCTTATAATGAATTCAGGCATCAGTTTGGTGAGGACGGTCAAGTAATAATAGCCATTCACTCTCCCAACATCTTTAGCCTCCATTTTTTAAAAAAGCTTAAGGCCTTACATGAGGATTTGGAAAAAGAAGTTCCTTTTATGGAAGAAATCACCAGTATGGTTAATGCCCGCAATGTCCGTGGAAGCGAGGGAGTGTTTATTGTTGAGAATCTGCTGGCCGAATGGCCCCAGGACGAAAAAGCCCTGGATGCCCTGAAACAACGTGTCTTATCGAATCAAATCTATGAAAACCTGTTAATATCAAAAGACAGCTATTTCACAACCATTACCATAAAACCTGATCGCTATTCACAAAGAAATAAAAAACATGACATATTCGATCAATTTATTAAAAAGGATGATGTGCAAAAAATCTTAAAAAATAAAGACAAATCCTTTCTTCATCCTGTTGAGATATCCCAGTTGGTTAAAGCGGTAAACAGGGTTGTCAAACGCCATAACGATTCTGATTTTAAAATCTACTGCGCCGGTTCTCCAATAGTTAGCGATAATATTATCAGCATGGTCCGAAAGGATATGCCCACTTTTACCAGGGTTTGTCTCTTACTGATATGCATATTGTTATTCTTATTAATGAGGCGATTGAGCCTTGTATTTTTGTCGATGTTGATTGTCGGTCTTTCCCTGTTTTCTACTTTTGGTCTAATGGCATTCCTGGACCGGGCAATCAAGCCCCCTACTCAAATTCTTTTATCAATCATCATTGTAGCCGGAATATGTGACTCGGTACACATTCTGTCTGTTTTTTACCGCCGATTCGACAAAACCGGAGAAAAAGAAGCATCAATCATCTATGCAGTCAAACACTGCGGTATTCCATGCCTGTTTACCAGCCTGACCACCTCAGCCGGATTACTTTCATTCGTCAGCTCGGAATTGTCACCAATATGTGATCTGGGTATATTCGGTGCCATTGGTGTGACTCTGGCCATGCTCTATACATTACTTTTACTTCCACCTATCCTGTCGCTGGCCCCGATAAAGAGAAGGAAGCCTAAGGGAGATACCGATTCTATAACTTTTCTCGATCGCATCATTCAATACCTGGGGTCTTTTGCCAACCGGCACCCGGTGAAAGTACTCATGGGTGCAGCACCGCTCATCCTGATGATTTGTATCATGGGACTTGGCCATCTACGATTCTACCATAACTCTCTAAAATGGCTGCCAGAGGATTCAAAAATAAGAAAAGATACCGAAAAAATCGACAAAAAATTAAAAGGATCAATCAATCTTGAAGTGATCATGGATACAAAAACCAATTATGGGCTGCATAATTATCAAATTTTAACCAGGCTTAATGAAGCCACCGGGGAGATTAAAAAATTAGAAAACGATGAGATTACCATCGGTAAATCGATTGTGGTATCAGACGTTTTAAGAGAGATAAATCAAGCCCTTAACGACAACAATCCGGAATTCTACAAGGTACCCGATGGACTTCTGATCAACCAGGAGTTTCTTTTATTTGAAAACAGTGGTTCGGATGATTTGGAGGATTTTGTAGACTCGATGTACAGGAAAGCCCGTTTTTCAATACGGGTTCCCTGGTTGGAAGCAGGTATCTATTCAAAATTTATAGATAGGGTGCAAAAACTATTTAACAGGAAATTCGATAATAAAACCAGTTTTAAAACCACAGGAAAGATGGCCATATTAGCTAAAACATCATCTGCGGTGATGAGGAGTCTGGCGGATAGTTATATACTTTGCATACTGGCTGTCTCCATGTTGATGATCCTGGTACTTAAATCCTTTAAATTGGGCCTCTTGAGCATGATACCGAATATTCTACCGGTTTTTTTTATCCTGGGAATCATGGGTATTTTCAGGATGCCCTTTGATACATTCTCCATGTTGATCGGTGCGATTGTCCTGGGTTTGATCGTGGATGACACGATTCATTTCTTCCATAATTACAAAAAATATTATCAGGAAACCAATGACACCGATAAAACCATTAAATTGACGCTGCTGAGAGTGGGTCGGCCACTATTAATCACCAGTATTATTCTTATCATCGGATTTTCTTCTTATACCTTATCTTCATTAAGCAATGTACAGGATTTCGGGATAATTATGGGATTTACGGTTCTGGTTGCCCTGTTGTTTGATTTAATGATAACCCCAGCTATATTGACTTTAATATATCGAGCGAAATCCATAGCCTGGGCCGGTAAAAAGTGCTTGGAAACAAATTAATAGGAGTGAAAAATGAGACAATATCTATTGAAATTATTAATCTTAGCCTTCTTTTCAATCCACACGATTCCCAACAATGGTTATGCACTGGAAACAGTGGAGCAAGAAAATGGTCTCAGCTCTTTTGAGATCATGAAGAGGGTGGAAGATCGGGATGATGGAGATAACGTTACCTTCGATTATGAACTGGTGCTGATTGACAGGAATAATAATCGTCGAATTCGCAGGCTGAAACAATTTTCCAAATATTTTGGTATTGATCGTTTTGCCTTTATTTATATTGATTATCCGGGAAATCTGTCAAGAACCTCAATCCTCGCCTATGATTATGATGATCCGGACGCTGACGATGAACAATGGATTTATCTGCCTGCTCTTAAAAAGTCGAAACGTATTGGATCAAAAGACAAGACAGCCAGTTTCATGGGATCCGATATCACCTATGCCGATTTAACAGAAAGAAAAGTGGTGAACTATCACACAAGAATAGTGAAACCGGAGGTAGTGGTACGAGGGTGGAAGACCTGGTTGATCGAATTAATACCAAAGACACAGAAAGAGATCAATAGATTCGGGTATACCAAGAGCCTGGCCTATGTCCATAAGGATACTTATTTAGTCGTACGCAGTATTCAATGGCTGAGAGAAGGAAACCGGCTTAAATATTTTGATTTATATGAGTTTGACAAGATTGACGGGATTTGGATTCAATTGGATTATTCGTTTACGATGAGAAAAGGTGACAACATTTTGCACAGGACCGAAGCTAAATTGACCAATGTTAAATATAATCAGGGACTGGACAATAATATTTTTACTGTGCAGCAGCTTAAAAGAGGTTTACCAAGATGATTGGAGTTCGTCATGTGATTATCAGTATAATGATAATCCTGTACTTTGCCCTCTTAATACCTGTGGAGATCAGGGGAGAAGACAAATCCGCTGCCAATAAAAAGGAAAATGAGTATGAGAAATTTTTGCAGGATATCCCGACAAAAAAGGCAGCCGCTGTGAATAAGGTTCCCGGAATGAAAAAGAAGAGTGATTCGATAATCTTAAATTTATTTGGAACTGCAATGTTGTGGAGTTCTTTTAATTTTGCTCATAAAGCTCCGGTAGCAGAGCAGACTGATTACCGTGGATTTTCCAGCTTAAAACAACATATTAACCTTAACCTGGAAGTAAATCAACCGGGGAAATGGAGAATCTTGGTTGGGGGAAAACTATTTTATGATTTTATCTACGACATCAAGGGGCAAGGGAAATATACGGATGAGGTGCTTGATGCGTATCTGTTTATCCTGGAATTAGATGAAGCCTATCTCATGTGGGGTCTGACCCGCTATTTTGATTTTAAAGTGGGTCGTCAGATTATCAATTGGGGGAAATCAAGTTATGCCAGCGTTGTTGATGTATTAAATCCTAGAGACTACCGAAGTCCTTATCTCATTAATTTGAAAGATTTGAGGCTGCCTGTTCTGATGTCCTGTGTTGATTTTAATTTCCTGCCCCACTGGACACTGAGTGGAATTGCCGTACATGAGATAAGGTTCAATAAAACCTCCACATATGGGAGTGATTTTTATATTTTTGACACGCCTATTACAGATGAAATTATTCCCCGGCAGGGCGGGAAAAATACTGAATTCGGTCTGAGTTTACTTGGCTATATGAAGAATTTGGATCTGGGATTTTACTGGTCCAGGTTTTTTGACGATCGAACCTACCAGGATTATCATTTATCCGATTCTGGCAGGTATCATGCGATGATCGATATGATAGGAATAACAGGTGTTTTTATGTCCGGAAGTTTTACTTTCTCCCTGGAAACCGCTTTATTCAATAAACTGAGGTATACCGGATCCGATAAAGAATTCTCTCGTTATGATCTCATGTGTGGGGTAGAATATGTCGGTATAAACGATATGGTAATTACCTTCGAAGCTATCAATCAAACCATTTTGAACCTGGATGAGGATTTGAGACAGAATTACAACAAAAACGAATTCAAGACTATACTTACTATTACAAAAAGCTTTCTTCACTCTACCTTTCATATCGATTTTCAATCTACTATATTCGGTCTGAGAGCAGAAGGTGGTGCCTACCAGCGTTTGAAAATTTCTTATGACTTGAATGATTTCTATACCATAATGCTGGGAGCTATCTTCTATCAACCTGGCCAGTGGTATCATCATCGAAAAATTGGTGATAAAGACCGCCTATTTTTCCAGTTAACCTATCAGTTTTAAATATTCAGAGGTGATATATGTTGACTGAATGGAATGATTATCAAAGGAAGTTAAAAGAATCCGTCTCCCAATATGCCGACAGGCTGAATGACAATCAGTCAAATTTTAGCAAGAAATGGGACACCGTCACTGAAATGGGCATCCCGAGTCTTCCTGTTGCCAAAGAATACAAGGGATTGGACCAAGATATAGTTACCACTATGTATGTCCTGGAAGAACTTGGCAGGGTGTGCGAAGATGCCGGCTTTAATTTTGTTGTGTCCTCTCATATTGTCAGCACCGAAATCCCAATTCAACAATTCGGCTCCAATACTCAAAAAAAGCGTTATCTTCCAGGACTCTGCAAGGGACATCTAATCGGTGCCCATGCTATTACCGAACCGGATAACGGTTCCGACGCCTTCAATATGAATACAACAGTGGTTAAAAAAGGTGATAAATACATACTTAACGGCAGTAAAATGTTTATAACCAACGCGCCAATTGCCGACCTATTTATTATCTACGCCTGTACCGACAAAAAAAGAGGCGCGCTGGGCGGAATCTCGGCCTTTATAATAGAAAAGTCATGCCCGGGCTTTACCACAGGCAAACCGATAGAAAAGATGGGATTGAAGAATGCACCGTTTTCCGAATTATTTTTTGATAACTGCGAGGTTTCCGAAGACCGGATACTGGGAAAAGAAGGACTTGGATTTTCAATATTCAATCATGTAATGAAATGGGAAATTTTGTGTTCCTTTGCCATAAACATAGGAGAAATGACCAGGCAACTGGACAGGTGCATCCGATACAGTAAGTCCACAAAGACAGTTGGACAACCAGTATTCAAAGATCAATCCCTGGCCCACATGATGGTTGAAATGAAGATAAATTTAGAGACTTCCAGGGCCCTATTGTATAATGCGGGTTTAAAATTTCGCCAGGGATTGAACATTTCCATTGATCTCCCCATTGCCAAGATCGTTACTAGTGAAAATTATGTTAAATCTTCATTGAATGCCATCCGGGTTTATGAAGAATATGGATACCTTAAAAAATATGGAGTAGAAAAAGACTTGAGAAATTCCCTGGCCGGCAAAATCTATTCGGGATCATCCGAGATTCAAAGAAATACCATTGCTGTAATGATGGGATTATAAATGATACGCTGAGGATAAAACAATGATTAAATTGGTTTATGAAAAATTATCAGAGAATGGGGCAAAATTTCCGGAACGTGAAGCGATTAAAATAGCCGATAAATCTATGAACTATGCGGAACTCGATAAAAAATCGAACAGTGTGGCAAATCACCTGTTTCAAATGGGAATAAAGCATAAAGATTGTGTCGGTATCTATTTGGATAAAAGCATTGAAGCAATTATCAGCATATTCGGAATTTTGAAAGCAGGAGCAGCCTATGTGCCACTGGACATTAACAATCCGGTTAAACGAAATTCATACATTGCTGCAGATTGCCAAATTAAA
>Ga0114923_10001484_pt1 | contig 16293 bp, 19 predicted proteins | sample SumtaG_FD_89578 | JGI IMG/M metagenome (GOLD analysis project Ga0114923, IMG submission 89578) | Deep subsurface microbial communities from Indian Ocean to uncover new lineages of life (NeLLi) - Sumatra_00157 metaG | ecosystem: Environmental > Aquatic > Marine > Oceanic > Sediment | place: near...
CCAACAAGACGGTTGGCGGCCCTGCCGTCGTCCCGTCCCAGGTCTCGACGACGATATGATCTTTCCCAACGCTGACTATTCTGTACTGAGTTGGCGACGGACTGACAGCCTGAATCGGCAGCCACAACCCCTCTCGGACGTGCCCGGGCGGTAGCGGTGTGCGGACTGATAATGCTTTGCTACCCATGTTGTCAGCTCACACGCCTTGCCAGACAGGAATCTTCACCCGCTGGCCGGCCAGGTGATGATCACAGTCATCGAAAAACTGCATCCACCCATCCACTATCGCGGAATGACACCTACTCCCCTCCGTGCGAACAAGGTAGCTCGGAGTGAAGGTCGGCCGCGTCATGCTGCCGTTAAACCCCCAGCCGGCCGGCGTTCCCACAGACACGCGGTGGCTGAGCCCGCATCCCGGACACTCAAACATCACACTATGGGCGTTGAGACGATGGAGGGTGTTCCGGGCGGTTTTCAATGACTTTCCGTTCGGTTTTCGAGGTAATTCGTTCATTCGATCGAGGTTCCTGATGCGAAGTAACGTGCCGGTTCTGGAATACCGGCCGCCGCAATCCAGCTTGATCCGTCGAAGTATTGCGTATCGGCCAATGCGTTGAGTGAACCGTCCCGGCCGCCGGCAATGACCGCGTTCCCCTCAAGCCCGAAGCCGACCGCGAATGAACGCGCTGGAGTGAATCCTGATTTTGAGGTATGAGTGTCGGCGTCGGCGTCGTACTCGTCGTTCGTGCTCAGGGGATTGCCAGCCGCATTCAGCCCCGCCATTGTCTGACACTTGGAGGTCGAGACGTTCGCGACGCAGAGGCCGTGGCGCACGGCGAGGAGTGGAGTCTTGCTAGCCCAAGTGTTTGCCACAGTGTTGAAAGCATCTACGTCATCCACAAGCGCCGGGAATGCTAGCGACTCGGTGTTCCCGCCGAAGATGTAGAACTCGCCATTAAGCGCTGTACCGCCAAGATAGCTGCGGGCAAGGTCCATCGCAGTCCTGACTAGCCAAGTATCGGTGAGCGGGCTGTATTCGTCGGTGTCGTCCTGAGCGGTGTCGCCGGTGTGGTCCCCGCCAGCGATGTACCCCAGGTTAAGCACCTGTGCGCCGGCCATGTGGTCTTTCGCGATTAGAATTGGCGAGCGTGTGGTCCAGATGTCAGCCTTGTACTGATCGAAGTCCGCAACGTAATCTCCGCTACCTGTGTCCCCGCCGGAGATGTACGCGGAAAGCCCGACCGAAAAGCATCCGGTGTCACGCCGATCTGGAAAGAGCAACGGTGTCCGGTTGATCCACTGATTGATTGTGAAATTTGCATTTGCGTTAAGGGCGCCGTCGGAGTCACTCTCGCCACCGAAGACGAAACCACCATAACCGCCGGTCGGTCGAGGGATGAATGCCCGGGCGCATCGGTTATCTTCGAGGAACGCCAGCTCAGTTACCTTGGTCAGAGTCAACGCGGTGGCGGGTGAGGGCAGCAGGTTACCAGTGCCGCCGGTGTAGGGAATGCGCACGACCAGGTTGACCTGCGACCAAGTGCCGCCTGATGTATAAGTTCCGAAACTCGTGGAGTCTACACCGTCCAGTGTGAAGGTGTTCGACGAGGTGTGAGTGATCGTGTACGTGTTGCCGTTAAGCTCCGTCATGCCCCCCACGCCGACGATGTGAACCTCATCGCCGGTTGACAGGCCGTGATTGACGCTGGTTATCTTGCAGGGGTCGGCCTTGGTGGCGGCGGTGATTCCGCCGCTGAAAATAACGCTCATTCCCCGTCGTGCCTGAGCAACGCCACCGCCAGTAAGCCAGCTTACATTGACCAGGGATCCGATACTGAAGAGATGCCCGGCAGCAACCGTCGCGGCCCCGCGATCGTCGGCTGTCCGAGCCGTTACCGATCCCGCCAACGGGGCGGCGGCCGGGATGAATACCTCGGTCCCGCCGATCGGCGAGAGGGTGTAATAGATGATGTCATCCTCGACGAAGAAGTCGGTGATTTCCTGAAAGACATTCTCGCCGTCTACTTGTGTCGCGAGCCGTCTTGTGTGGGTCAGGTACCGATAGATCACTTCGTCGTACTCTTCCCCGTCGAAGGGGGTACGACGGAGAAGGAACGGCAACGCAATCAGCCTGTCGGTGGCGGACTCCGTCTTGCCATTCCAATCGTGTACAATTATGTGGTCCTCTTCGACACTCTTGAACAAGGCTTGTTGCACGGCCGCAGTCGCGACGTGAGGCAGTGGTAGTGCGGGTCGCGCTAGGCGTGTTCGCGTTCTCGAATCACTCAGCGATGTCATTGGCAGGGGGATCCGGGAGCGGGGGCGTTTCCGAGCGGTGTGACAGCTCTGGTTCAACCTGATGAGTAATATCGAGAACGGGTCGATGCACGACAGGGGGGGATATTGCGTAGTCTCGCTGCGGTTCTGGATCCATTCGCATTCTCCTATTGGCCGGCATAGCCGGCAACCATGACAACTGTACCTTCGACACAATCGTAGACCAGGCGAGTGATCGGTGTGCCGACAACCTGAGCATCGCCGCCGCTCTCCACTGTGAACAGTATGCGCCCAAGCAAATGAGCCAGCGGAATAAGTTGATTGAAACGGATCCGGGCGGATGCTCTCTTGTTGTAGTAACGAGCGATCGCGCCGGCCATCGTCGCGGCCATTAAAGCGGTGTCGTTTCGGAGCACTCTGGGTTTTGTGCCTGAGTTGACCAGCTCCCCAAATTCGTTCACGCCGACGATCGTGCCGGGTGCGAGAACCCAGCACTCGGCTCCGGGAACTAGAATGTCAAGATGCCCGGAGCCGGGGGCAACGTCCGTCACGGGCTCTACGCCGAGTTGTAATCTGTGATCCATCCTGTGCGCTATGGTGATGACGACGTCGTCGTAATCGTAGACCCCTACTTCGTCGTCGATCGGATTCAGGTGCTCGGTCGGTGCGGCGCCGTCGCTCCAATGACCCTTCGCGAGTTTGTGATTCGGCTGCCCGTTCAGTAAGAGACCCCATGCGTCGGCCAACACGGACACATTAAAGCCGGCCTGGTCAGCGGGGATCCAGGTTGCTAGATCCTGTTCGATCGAGCTTACTCCGAAGACCCATGCCATCGGTGGCGCCTGATCAGGTTTGAAGCCGGCGGGATTGTTGTCGACTGGCGGATCCTGGCCGTAGTTGAAACCCTCGAACATCGGCAGGCGCGGCAACGTCGCTCGTACGATCGTCTGAAATGTAGAAGCGACATCCTCCTCAAGCTCGCCGTTCAAGTCGAACGACACTGCGGCCAAGGCCCCCTGCATGTCGTCGTCGTCCTTGGCACCAAGCGCTGCGAACACCATTCGGAACGGCTCGTACCCTTCTCGATAAAGCCGGTGAGCCGCAGCGGTGTCGTCCTCGTCGCCAGTGCCGGCGAGGTACGCGGCTTCGAGAGCGGCCGTCCACTTCCGTTCTAACGTGTCAGTGATCCCCGATTCTTAGTGACTTTGGAGCCCGCGAAGGACCGACAGATAACTATTCGTTCGGAGAGCACCCGGATCCGGTCATAGCGGTGTGCGTCCGTTACCTCAACTTCAGACGTCACCCGGTTGAGGGCATCATCTACTTGGATCGTGACCCGGTTCTCGTTTGTTTCCAACGTCACCCCACCGTATGACGCTTCATCGCTGAGGAGGTTGAATATCTCAATCACGAATCCGTTCACGGTGGACCCGTCCAATGCTTTGTGAATTACGTAGTCGAACCCGAGGCTTCGCGGAATCAACGCGCGGATTATGTCGGAAACTCGCGTTGAATCAGGCAGCTCGACGATGCTAGTGATCTTGTCCAGTTGCTTGTAGGCGCCTTGTAATGACCAAGACGGACCGTCGGTGCCACCTTCATCGACGAAGTGTTGGAGGATGTAGAAGAGGTATTGCAGCCGGGTCCATAGTGCCGTACCGCCGTACAGATAGGTTCCGTCCAAGTCTCCAGGGGGATCCGGGTCGACCACGGCAGACCGGTTGCCGAGACGGATGCCGCGATCGTCGTCCTTGTTGATGTCCGGGAGCCAGCCAATTTCCGTCTTCACGTTATCGATGAGCCAAAAGCTCCGAGTGACAGAGATCCGCCTGAGTATGTGCAGGGGACCGAACGCGGTGTAGGTCTGTAGCCCGCTGTTCACCGTCGAGCCAGCCCCGTCCGGGACGTCAGGCCCTTCAAGCTCTCTGTTGGTGGGGACGATTCGCCCGACAAACTCATTGTGAACCCCGATGGGATTCACCAGATCGATACGCACCCAGTATCCCATTCGATCGACAGCTCCCCGGTTCGTTGTGACTAGCTGATGTTCATCCTTCACGGATCCGTAGTTTCGCTCGAAGGTTGCACTATCGAGATCATCACCCGTTGCGTTTCTTGTGTAGCTCAAAGGACGCAGGTCAGGGGCAAGAACCCATTCGTCATCGGACCAGTCCCGCTTCACACGAACTAGCGGCGGGCTGTCCGTGAATTGCTGGGCGAACTGCTTCGGCCCTATGATCGTCGTAGGTGTCGTCGGCATAATTCTTCCTCTTAGACCACTTCCCCGGGTGCAATCCGACCTGACAAAGGCGGGACAGGAGCGGTTGCGTCCGCGACGGCGACAACCACGGTTGAGGCTTCAGAATACACCCAGCTTCCGTCATTCCGGCGAGTTTGCAGCCGCACCTTGACAGTTGTTCCCTCAGACTGTGCGGGTAAATCATAGTCGAGAATCTCTAGACCACTTGCAAAGGTGAGTGCTTGTGTTAAATCCGGCGCGACCGCCGGCGGTGTGCCTGGCGTGCTGTCGTCCGTCGTGTAGGTGATGGCCCATTCAGTTGCCCGATCGGCACCAGTCTGGATCGTGAAGCCGAGAATTCCAACGACACCGCCTGGCCGCAACTGCAAATTCCATTCAACCGGCCCCAGCGGCGGGGACGTTACCACAGCTCCACCGGCGACGTCTAATCGCAGGTAGGTTTCCCCGTTCGGACCAACAGGCAAGAAGCCGCTGTCATGCACTCCGTTAAAGAGGCTCACCGACAGGTACCACGTTCCATCGGCAAATGTGTCCGCTGGTTCAAACGGCAACGTCGCGTTCGTAGCGAAGGGGGTGTCTCCCTCGACCGGAGGGCCGCTGTTGCTTTTGTAGAACCGATAGACTGCGGCGTTGAAGATGTGGTACAGCCCACGGCTGCCACTGAAGAAGTGCCCGCGAAACAACTGCGGACGTCCCCCACGCTGGCCACGGAATGAACGCGGCGGAGACCAGCTACGCCGAGTCGGCGGGTATAAATACAGCACAGCAGTTTCGGTCGGCCACGCCATCAGAACATCTCGAACCCGATTTTACCGGTAACTTTAGCCGTCGATGCGACACTCAGAGCAATGCGTAAGGCAATCAATTGATCCGTCAGGGCAACCGGCCAATCGTCGTCATGCTGTTCCCAACGATCAACGAGAAAGCCACGGTCGTTGAACGACCATTGGTCGTGCGGATGGGTGTCAAAGACCGTCGGCTCCGCCGAGTAGTTGAGTCGCGCCAAGGCAAAGGGATCCGGGTCGTTGGGGTTTGTCCGGGGGAGATTGACGGCTGTAATCGTAGTGGCGAAAGTTCCAGCACTGCCAGCCGAGACATCTGCTATCCGTATCAACTGCACTCGGATTGCTTCGTCTAAAGGATTGTCGTCGGAGCTTGCGACGTTGAGTGTGCGGATCCTGATGCGTGCGCCGGTCGTGTTATCCACCTTGACGGCCGCGATTGTCTTGTACACGTTAGCGCTTCCGCCACTAGCAATGTCGTCGAAGGGAATAATTATCATGGTTCACTCCTTGTTGTCATAGCCCGTCCCAGGACCACTTGAGAAAATTTACCACCTTGGGCGCAGACGGCTCCGAGGCTCCGATAGTGCGCTTGAAAAACAAGGTGTCCACACCCGACCTGCTTATGTTGGGGAAAGCCAGCCCGGTGGCCTCAGTCGTAGGGCTGACGAATACGACGTCGTCTTCTGATATTTCCAGATCGGCGACCGCAGCGTCCAGCCAAAAGCGGATTCTAGTGAGCGTTACACCACTCACATTGAGCATGGATACACCGTAGGTATGAACGTCACCGGCTGAGGCCTCTGCCGCCGATACGTCGTCCGATGCTACCGAAGTATTAAACGCGTCGGTCAGATGTAAGGGTGATTCGGACGGGTGAGGTTCGAGAAAACTTGCAACAATGGCGAGTGTGACCCACTTGTCGCTGTCGTCGCCATCCTCCAGCAAGTAAGAATCGTCCGCATCGCACAACACGGGCACGCCGAAGTTGCTCGATCCCGGAGCTTTCCAGCTAATCAATTGCCCCAATGGACCTTCGCTCTTGAGCCGCCCGATTCCCGGACCGCTGAGGCCAGACGCCTTGATTACATACGCCCCAGGAATTCCACCAACGATCCTAAACGGGTCGTTGAAGCCGGTGTCGATAAGGACCAAACCTGCCGCGCGTGTGGATACTCTAGGCATCAGGCCGCTTCCGTAAATGTGACCTTCGTCGTTCCCGGATCGAATGCGACGGTAAAGTCAGGAGCGTCCGGTGTTCTGACTACCAGCTCCGCACCGACCGGAAACCCGGTAGCATCGACGTTGCCGACGTCGTCGATCGAAAATATCCGCCAAGCATACGACGCCAGGTCATCTAACCGGGGAGTGATGAACGTATGCGCCCAGGTCAATGCGTCTTGGACAACGTATCCAATCGTCTCGGACGCGCCGCCGTCCTTCGATTGTGTAATGTGATAACGAACGCACGCCAGGTCGATCGAGCGAAGGAACCATAGCACTCGCGTCGCCGGCCAGGCGGCCGGTGCGTTGGCTATCGGATCGAAGTCGGGATCCGTCGTGTCGAGAACCTCAACCCGTCCTTGCACTCCGAGTCCAAGCGAGAACGCGAATACCCCGTCTTGGCTCACTCCGACGTGCCGGCCGTCAAGATACCAATGGAAATAGACGATGCCGGTCAGGTCGCTCGTAGCGATGACCTGTGTCACACTGCCCACGCGACTGGATGTCTGGCTTGTAATAGCCACCGTTGAGGCTCCGGTTTACTTGATCTTCACGCCGCGAACGATAATGCTCGCCCGATACTCTGAAACACCGCCACGGACGATCGTGAATTGTTCCGGTGGGCCGATCTCCGTGACGAACAAATTGAGCTTCGTATTTCCTATGTCGTCGACCACGGCTCCGCTCTCAGCTTGCCGCGCTTCGATCAGATTGAACCAAGTTTGCACGTCCGCGTTGTCACCGAACTTGACCAGCAAGTACCGGAACTCTGAATTGCCTAGTCCTTGCTTCTTCGCACCGAACCCGTTGTGCCCAGCGGTATGCCACAGGAGAACACGCTGCTTTAACTCAGACCCCTGCCCGTTCACGAGATCACACACTATGCCATGGAATGATACTGCCATTGTTATTCCGCCACGTCGTTCGGTTCCTTCACGTTGGTCAACAGTCGCTTAGCTCCACCCGGGCCGGCGTTCGCGTCGCGGAACTCCTCGACAGTGGTTATCAAACCGCGAAGCAGCTCAGCCAACTTTGCCTCGGTGGCCGTAGGCGTGATCTGTCGTTCCCTACGCGTGACCCTGAACGAGTCCGGGCCGGTTTTTTCGGTGCCGAAGATCTCCTCAATTCGCGGCTCCAATTGTTCCGCGCGACCGCCGATGATGTCAATGAAGCTCTCCGCAGCTTTGTGGGTACCGAGCCCCGTCCCAAGCTCAAAACGGCCCTTGGCTATCTTCTCCGCAATGTCGGTCTCGCCGAGCGACCTCAGAACGTCGACGATTCCTTGCCTGAATACCCCGCCAGTCGCGCCGGGCTTATTGGCCAGTTGAATCTGCTCGGCGGTCGCGGTTATTTTTCGTTGCAGATCAGCAAGGGGCTTGTCGGGGTCAATCAGCATATCCCTAATTATATCATGCCCTTTGACGGACATCTCCGCTTCGGTCTGCCCTGATATCTGACGGTGCGTTGCGGCATAGTTCAGTTGCTCTTGTGAGTTGGGGTCAGTGAGAAAAGCCACGATCTGTGCGTAATTCTTCGCCCTGATCTCTGGTAAGGCTTTGGCAATCCGCTTCGCTGTTCGCGGATTCTGTTCTAAATACAGAAGGCGTTCATCAAGAGAGACATCCTCTTCGGAAACCCCGAGTGCTCGACTAACGCGTGACGCCGGGAGCACTTTGTTCATTATCTTCGCAAAATTGATCGCGGCCGTACCGCTTCGCTCACCTTGAACGTCTTGAGACATTGTGGTCAGCATCGCCATAAACGCGCCGGCCTCGGCGGGGGTGTTTCCTTGCTTGACCATTCCGAGTATCGGAGGCGGAAGCGCCCTGGCACCTTGGCTGAGCGTGGGAATTTGCGACGCTGCCTGCACTACATTCAAATAACCGAGGTTCGCCGCCGGATCGCGGTAGCCCGTCGCCTTGGCTATACCGGTTACAGCAGCAGCGAAGTTGGCCAGGGATTCCGGGTCGTGAGCGCGTGCGCCCGACAGAAACCGCGTCGATTCAAGTGCAAAAGGTAGATCAACCGGCAGCCCGCCCGGTTTAAGTTCGGCTCCGGTGGAGGAGGTTGCTGCGGCAAGCGCCCTCATGTACATCTTGACCGGTATACCTGCTCTCAGCGCATCAGCCCTGCCGGTTGTTATCGCAGCAGCGCGGTCCGCTTTGGGGACCGTAGACAGGTTTTCAAGTAACTGCTGCGTCGCCGCGGAGGTCTGTACCTGAGTTGAAGCTGCTTCGTTCTGGATCTGCGTATGACGCTCATATTCTTTGGTTATTTGCCTGAGCGCGAGCAAGAGCCCGCCGGTTCCGGTCAGGAGGGCAACGTAGTTTCTGAGCCCTGAAAAATTGAATGCGGATCCGGCAGCCTTCCCGGCTTTCCGGCCCACCCTTCCTACTTCACTGAGTTGAAACTTGAGACTCTCGACCGCCTTTTCGCTGCGCACTAGTGCGCGCATCAGGCTCGCGGGATCCCCCACGAAACGAGTTACAACGTCGGACTTTGCCACGGTCAATCTTTCTCAAAGCCTACCGGCCTAGTTATCACTAAGCCGCAGCACGTGCATCTCTACCGGATGATTGACAATTTGCAGCGGTTCCGGTTCGCCAAGGCGCACAGCCAATGCCCACATATCCAACGGCGTCGGCATGTACCCAGGATACAGCCCAGCCGACCAGCAACGGAACTGCGCCCATCTCGCTACGGCTTCAGGCCGTCGTTTTTTTTTAGAGTCCAGTCGAAAAACGTCTCTAGCTCCACAAGAGCATCCAACACTTTGCCGATCCTATCTGTGTCGAACAGCTCAAGGATTTCAATCTCCGTCGGTCCCATCGACACGTAATTGACTCGCAAGACTTCGACCGCCCACGATGCCATATTGTCGAAGGTAAACTTCGGAATAGATTTCTGTTGCTCTTCCGGCAGGTCTTCGACACTTTTGCCGGCGGATTCCAGTAACAACTCCCGGAACTTCAACGTCTGAAAGTCGTACCATGTGCAGGCTATAGCCCACAGCGAGCGGTACCGTGCGACGACGTCCGTTTCAACCCACTCCCCACCCTGATACTTCGCTACACACGGGAATCGCACTCTATACACAAGCTGCCCATTTTCTTCCAGGTTGTGTCGAGCGACCGGCACATGCCAGTCGTTGTCATCGCCTAGCGTCACCAGTTCTCCATCGAGCATGCTCGATCGAACGAGATCCGCCGGCTGGGGCTTTTTATCGGTGACGTAGCCGACCCACACCTTGCCGGCCCACGGCCCTTCTTCGGGTTGGAGCATTACCCGCCACTTCTGACGGTCGGGATGGTACTGGGCGTCGGTGGCGTTGATTCGCGGCAGCTTCGTCGTGCGTACGATTGAGTCGTCAAAGTAGATCGTTCCCGGCTCCCCGCTCGGACCTTTGCCGATCACAGGCGAAGGCTGGACCGACGATGCCGCGTCGAACGCATGAGCCAACCCCATGTCAGCGAGTATGTCGCGGCCGGTTTTGTTCGGGCCACCTTGCACGAAATACGTAAAGCCAGGCATTATGTCTCCTAAGTGATTGCCGACGAGGTGTTCCAAATCAATGGCACCTGTACGGCGACGGTGTCAAAGTCAAGTTTCATTCGGGCAGTTACTTCGGCGCCGTTCTGTGCGGCCGTCCGCATTGCGTCGTCGATGATGACTATTCCCGCCGCAGTTATTTTGATATGTTCAGGGGTAGCGTCAGGGACGATCGCCCCACCCTTCTGTCGTTTCTGAAGATAGAAGGTAGTGTTGGCGTGAACACATAGTTGCCCGATGTCGACTCCGCCGGGCGTACCCTTTATCGGAATAGCATCCGCCGGCGACGCATCCGGGCTTGCCCATGTTAGGTCGGTCCCCGTGATATTCACTGTCGGCATGATTGTGCGAATGTGCGGGAACGTGGGGAAGATGTCGCCGTCCGCACTTTCGGCGGCGGCGCCGATGCCGAAATCTATCTCCACACCTGTAACTTGCCCTAGAGTGATGCCGCCGGTCTCGATCGATCGCAGTGTAAACCGCACGTCATCGGTCGGCTGGGCGGGGAGAGCAACGGCGTGGTTAATCAGCATCGGGGAGTTAGTCCCGTCAAACGTCGCCAACGCGGCCGCCGCGAGTATCGCGTCTCCCTGATGATCGAATCGGAGATTGGCGAGGTGCAATATCCCGTCGAGGTACTGGTTTCGGGTGTGCGTGGCTCCGGCTTTACGGGTGGCACCGCGTTCGTGTGCATAACCGTAGAGAGCGAGCCCGCCGGCGAGAGAAGCTATGTCTTTCCCCAGCATGGTTATCTCGTCGTACATCGCCGCAACGTCGAAGCTACTAAAGATCGGCGTGGGGCGCACGGACACAACAGAACTGAATTGCGAATACACGCGGCCGCTTGAAGCCTCGCCACGCAAATCAGTATTCGTCGCGTTGCCAACTTCCGTAATGCCGCCGACCATAGTGCCGCCAATGCCGGCGGCGTAAAGACTGTGAACATTCTGAACCGTCATGTTACTAGCTCCATCGCCCCGAGCGAGGCGTCACACACTAGGGCGTGTTGTCGAACAGCACTCCATATTTAAGTGTCGCCGCGTTCGTGGGGTCTCCACAGGACGCCTGTATCTTGTCGCAGGCCACTGTAGCAAACGGATTCGCGACTCCTTGCCCAGTCATCCACATCCATGCCGCGTTCGCGAGCAGCTCTTGATCGGTGATGTTCGCGTCGCCCGACGTCAAGAACTCAAGATGGCATCGCTTGTTTGCACTCGCAGCGATCACAGTCATGTCGTCACCAACAAAGTCAAGGTTCAGCTCGACGCGTTTTGTGACGACGACGGCATCGTCTTGGGCCGGTAGCACCACACCGGATCCGCCAGCCAAGGTAGCCAGGTCGCCAGACATAGTAACGGTTGAACCGAAGTGAACACCGGCCGCGAAGTAAACGTCTACGACGTCCGTGCTCACAAGCCCATGCCCCGCAGCCAGCGTTACGACGCCGGTTGTGTCTGTCGTTCGAGTTGTCAGCGTCCCCGCCGTCCCGGCCGGCAACGGGCTGCCGTCGTCGACGGTAAGCGCGTCATTGCTTTGTGTGATCGTACCACCGATTGCGACGTTCCCCATTTGGATGTTCGTAGTCACTTGGACATCTGACATTATCTGATCTCCCTTTTCTGAAGTCGAATGCGCCTCGCCGCGCGTTCAAGCTTGAGTGCAGCCAGCGTGCGGATCGAGGCGTATTCCGCCGGCACCGCTCGGGTCATCTCGTCACGCATGCGTATCTTGCTGTGCGGGTTACGAAGATTCAGCGTCGGGGCGTTCATTATGATCCTCGTGCCCTTTGACGTCGATCGCACCTTTTGAACACCGGTCCGGTCTCGAGATAGCCCGCTCCATTCCAACGGTCGAGTGTGCCCCATCTCCCGGAGCTTGCGGCCGGTGTAACTTTGCTTGAACCCATGCGGGTGTGGGTTGCCGCGTTCACCGCGACGCGGCTCGTAATCGTAGAGACGACTTGCTCGGTTCGTGAAGTGGATCGGCCGGCGGTCTCGATGCCACCAACCTCCGATGACTTGCCAAGTGTCTTTGAGAATTTTCGGCATTTGTCGGCGTAGGATCCCCGGGGTCGGTCCTCGCTCCGTGATAACGACATGGTGAATCATACGCTGTTGTACGACACCTCCAGTTGCATCAACAGCACGTCACCGTGAATGTGCCGTTCCTCGCGTGTCGATCGCCCCCAGGGTTCGGGCATCGTCAACTTGTCGTCAACGCTAATGTACGTGCCATCGTCGCCCTCACCGCCGGACTTTGCTAGAATCTGCTCGATGAGTGCGCCGATGAAGTTCTCCCAACGTATTGCGATCTCTGAATGGTTTGTCTTGATTTCCGGCTCAACGTCTTGCTCAAACCTCGCTACGAAACTGCCGAGCTTATCGAACCCGGTAGTTCCGCCCGATTTCTCGGTGTCGATCGGACCGCCCCATACAACCACGCAAGGGCGCATTTGCTGTAGCTCCTGCAATGTATAACTGTCCCCCCTTGGATCGGTGGGGGGTCTCTCGTCATGGATACGGGCCATCGCCTTCGCATGGGTGTCCGTCTCGGTCCACGTTCTGAAGATCGCACAGTCGGCGATAGTTCGCCGAAAGTTGGCACGGGCCAAGCTCAGAAATCCAACGGGGGCCGTCATGTTGATTCACCACGTTTCGGGCTCACAGGGTGTCCACATTTCTGGCAGTTAGGAGCATCGCACCGCCCTTCGAGATGGCTTAGGCGTCGATCGACGTCGTCGACCTTTTCATCCACTGACTTGAGCCACCCCTTGATGTCGGCAACGGCGTCAGTCAAGTTCTTAACCTCGACAGCCAGAGCGATCGTGCCGGCTCGGATCTTGCCGGCTGACCAGACGATTGCCGCTACCAGTGCAATGCACGAGAGGATGACCGTGATTATGGCGACCGCTTCCATCATTGATACTTGTCTCTGCCGAGTTCGAGCCCGGCCAACAGTTGCAGATGTAACGTGGCTTCAGTCTCCGTCATTGGTTGAATCGCGGTGATGACCCAGGTTACCCCGCCAATCTCGACTAGAACATTCTGTCCGTCGCTTGTTCGCTTCGGATTCGCAATCCCGCCGCCGGCTGCGGTGGGATCCCGTCCGATCACCGCTGTTCGAGTTGTCCTGAGATCCGTACCGCCTTGCTCATTCGGTTCTTGACGCTCCATAGAAGCGCTTAGCCTGGCGGTCAGGGGCACTGGCTCAGTGGAGGGATCCATATACCTCACGGTGCCGGAGCTACCGAAAAGCTCTTGCATAATCGGTGCTCCGGCGTCGTGAAATATCGTGTCAAACGTGCTCACCGGGCAGCTCCCGTGCGCCGCGTTAGTCCGGTTCCACGGCCATCATCGTCGCAGCCGCGTGTAGTTGCGGATTGCGTAGCATACCTGTCACCTCAGTCATCGTCACACCCTCAGCACAACAGACCGTCGCGATGACATCGCCCTTTTTCCGTGTGCCACTGCCCAGCGCCGCATCGCGCTCGAGTACGAGGTTAGTGAAGAGTCCGTTGCCTTGCAGGTGACGGATACACGCTTTGAGGCTGTCGACCTCTTTGAGAGCCAACTTGGCGGCGATGACCTCTTTGTCCAGCTCAGCAATACGCGCGGCTGCGATGACGGCTTTCTCGGCGTGCATGGCGAGAATGTCATCGGTCGCGGCCCCGTCAGCAAGCGCCTTCTCCAGGGTCGCAACCTGTTCGCCCTGAACCTCGTACTGTTTGAGGAGGTCTTCGTATTGCTGACGCTGTTCGTGATCCGTGCTTGCCAGCGTAGTCAACTCAGCAACCCGGGATGTGAGAGCGACGCACTCGGCTTCTTTTGCATCAGCGGCGATCGCCGCAGCCGAAACGCCGTCTTGGAGACTCTTACGTTCCGAAGCCCAGTCCGCGAGAACGGCTTGAACTTCGGGCCACTTTTCCTGTAGAGCGTTGAACTCAACACTCCATTGTGGTTGCGGTGACTGTTCAGCCGCCTTGGCGTCGGGTTTTGGCTTTGCCATTTTTCAACCTCTTTTCTGAGCGTTTCCGCCCTGTTTCCTATACGTGCTCGAACAACTTGCCAAAGCCGACGACTAGATCAGCGGTGAGAGCTTCGCTTGGACTCGGACCGCACCCGCTGCGGCTCCGGTCGTTGTCTGGCTGATCTTCACATAGGCTCCCTTGCCGGCTGGGATCACTGCGGCGACGACACCAGTAACGGCCACTTCAGACGTCAGCGTTCCGATAACCCAATCCCCCGCTGCATCGGGCGTCGTGTCCGTAGTGGTCATCTCACTCAGGAGAGTGTCGTCTTCGTCGTAGAGACCGATGATTAGTTGATCCTCTGTACCGGCCGGCGCTTCCGTGACGACGCCACGGAAACTATCAACGATCAGCCCGTTGGGGTTCTCGCCGGCGGCAACAACGTTGTGCTGAGTCACGTCGGAGTGATCGAGCAGGACCGAGCCAGTTACAAAAACATTGCGCTGTGCAAGCGAGCCGGATCCACTGTTGCCGGCGTTCAGGTCGAGGTCGACGCTGAGATCCCCGCTGGCCTTCGCTCTGACCGCGACACCGAGGTACAGGTCGGCCGCGTCACCCGGAACCGCAACAGCTAAGTTGGCTGAGACGTCCCACCAAACCGGAGCACCAATCGCGAACACCGTTGCGCTGGCCGACGCGACCCTGCCTATCCCGAGTGTAAGTGCGTCAACGATGTCGTTGATCGCGTACCCCTTCATGCTACCGGCAACCGCAGCACGACCGTCACCCAATTGGTGAATTTCACCGCCGGCCAGGGCAACAGTAGCGACGTACTGAACGTGCCCGGGCTTACCTAAAAGGACTTGGAATTCCGCTGGCATCGTAAGACTCCTTTACTTTTGAATGTCGTATACTTCTCGAATACGCCCGGACCTCACGTTCAGACGTCAGGGCGGGGACCGAAGTCCCCGCCCGATCAAATCAGCGACTACGCACCGTTAGACTTGTAGAGCCCACGGTGATCGAGAGCCTTGGCCCCGATGTCCATCTTGACATCCCATCCGATACCCCAACGACCTTCGGTGAGCGGATAAGCACGCATTACCGGGCGTCGGCCGGATCCGGCGAGATAAGCGACCAACACCGTCGGACCCTGTGTCGGGCTGGCAGCCAAGAACCAGTTCGTTGCCGTACCAACATGGGCGGTCTTCGTGTCGGGATCCGTCACCCCGGCCACGCCAAGTCTGTTGTCTATACGCATATTGATTCCGAGTTCATTCAACGGGTTCAAAGTTCCGTCGCTGTTCGCGGAGATGATTCGCTGCGCGGACCTCAGAAGAACCGCACCGGTGAATCGGAGATCCTGCGGTACGATGAGAAATTTTCCCTCAAGGTTCAGTTGAACGAAGTTCTGAGTTTGTTTTGCCATTGCAACCAAACCAGCTTCGATGCCGGAGGCTGCCAGAACGGATCCGCCGCCTGTCCCGAGGTTGCCGTGATCGGCATGAAACAGCGCGGTTCCGTCAGCGAGGTCGGCGTTAGCTAGAAGAAGGGCGTAAACCAGATCCGGCCGCAACCTCAGAGCGGATTGCCCCATCTGAGTAGGCATGGACTGGAGAGCATTCAGGCGATCGTCGATGATGTCCATATCATCGAGTTCCGCCTTTTTGCTGTAGCGAGCAACCCGGAAAGTCTCTAGCGAGTCCTCACGAGTTGCATGCGTCGCCTCTCCACCGCGTGAATGTTTCTCTAACGCGCCCATCTTCGACAGTTGAATCTCTTCGTTGGGTTTGAAGTCGTTGACGTCCCGCTCGCTGCACCAGCCGAGTGTACTGTCACCGGCCTCGATAAACGCTTTCATCAGCGCCGCGTTAAATGTGGTCGTGAAGATGGCCGTCATGGCACCCGTCGACATGGCGTCACGAATCATCTCGGAACGATTGTGGTCAAGCCGATGGCCCTGCGCTAGAAGCATCTCCCGGCAGAGGTCAGGAAGTGAATGGCTGCGATATCGACTGCCGGCCTCAAACTGTTGTCGCTGGGCGGCCTGGACTTGTTCCGGGAGGGACGTGTCAACCTGATCGAGTCCCAAACGAATCATCAGTCCGCCGCTCATTGCCTGCTCAACACCGGCACGGTCCCCACCGCCGCCGCCTGTGTGGATCCCGGGACCGTTGCCGGCGGGTGCGGCCGGGGCTCTGCCCTCTCTAAGGGCAGTCAGAAACTCTTGTGAC
>Ga0114923_10001486_pt1 | contig 16289 bp, 25 predicted proteins | sample SumtaG_FD_89578 | JGI IMG/M metagenome (GOLD analysis project Ga0114923, IMG submission 89578) | Deep subsurface microbial communities from Indian Ocean to uncover new lineages of life (NeLLi) - Sumatra_00157 metaG | ecosystem: Environmental > Aquatic > Marine > Oceanic > Sediment | place: near...
AGCTTTATCCAGAATGTTAAGTCGGAAGAAATAACTCCAGTCATTGAAGTGTACAAAAAACGTAAGTCCGATCTATGGAGACATCAACCTTCAAGTTTTATAGAAACAGTTGAGCAGTATCACCTCACTGAAGCTATGCCAATCTTGAAAGAGTTTGTCAAAGAATCTGCATATGATGGATATACTCGCGAGAGGTCGTTAACTGTTTATGATTCGATGGCATCTGATCCAGCTTTCCTTCAAGAAATTTTTGATTCATATAGGACCGGTGACCAAACAGAGAAATCGCTTGCGCAGACAGCTAATGGGTTACTTATTGTTAATCATGGTGATAGAAACGCCATCCGTTATCGGTTAAGACAATTAATTAAAAAAGCTGCTCCGTTCGTTCAGCATTATGGCGTTCACAATATTAGTAATCTAGAAGATGAGATACACCATCACAAGAGTTTTGCAAAGCCGCTTATGGAATTGAAAAAAGTTGGTTATGAGGATGACTATTTGAAACTTCTTGATGACGCAATGAGAGTTTGGGCTAAAGGTGAGGAATTTCATGCTTACGCTGGCTATTTATGGGAAATTATTTGTGCATATTTCGATAATCTAAAAAATAGTAAGTCGTATAAACCGCTCAAATTATTGGAGGAAAAAGTTACGAAAATGAAAAATAAGGATGGAGCGAATTGGTTCGCTCACCGTATGGTAAACTTGCGTCGGTCTTATCTATCATATCTCGGGAAACCTCGAAATATTTCCGAAGCTATAAAGGAGTATAATAATGCTCGTAGTTACGACAATAAAGGCATATTAAACTCAGAAGATTTATTCCATCATTTACAAAGTGCTATTGAAACCGATCTGCAATTATGGATAGAAGGGGAGGGGGCATATAATTTGATTCTTGGTAAAAAGGTATTCAAAGCGAAAAAACAAGAATACGAAAAACTTATTCAAAAAACTTTGAAGACCCAGATAGAAAATATTCTATTTAAACGTGGTTTTAAGTCTGAAGTGACAAGAGAGCCCCAACTATATGATGAGAAAAGGCCGGATTTTCTTGTTCGCTATGGCTTTGCTGGCCCCGTAGTGTTTGAAATTAAACTCACATCAAATACGGATATCCAAAGAAGTGACATTAAAAAGTCTTCTTCGTATCTAAGTATGAAACGGTACATGAAAGGCTTCGGGGCATCGCACGGTATTCTTCTTGTTATTGACAACAAAGGGGCGAGGAATCTTGATAAAATTAAAAAGACGTTCGAACAAATTCCTAACGTTTGGGTAAAATCTTTTATGTGTTGTAATGATAAAGTAAAAGTAATCAAAAAGACTAGAAGGCGAAAAATAAAGAAAAGCATAAAAAGTTCCAAAAAATAAGGAATAGATTTTTTAATAAAAATGAGACACTAAAAAATACTCTTGATCTGTGTCTCATTTGTCTCATTTTGTGTTAAAATAGGTAAAAAAGACACTGACCGAGAGGCGTAATGAAACAGCCCTAAAAGGGGCCAGAATTGTCCTTAAAACCTTGGTTCTAGACCGAGGATGCCATGGCGCTAGGACGCTAGTTTAGTGTCATATAATAGATATTAACCGTCAAACTTTAGCTCCGCCACTACCTAAAAATAGGTGTGAGGGTAGACCAAAGTTGAGGAAAATTTAATAAAGGTCACTTTTAAATTAAAATTAAAAATATGTTATACATTCTTCAACAATATCTTATAACATTCGGTTGGGCTATCACAGGTGCAATTTCAATGGCAATTGCTCTTGGTGTTTTGGTAAAGATATTTTCTTGGATTACACCGATTAACGAATGGGAGGAGATTAAAAAAGGAAATATTGGAGTAGCTATTATACTTGCAGCAGTTATTATTGGTACAGCATTAGTGGTTGGACTTACCGTGATGCCATAAAAATAACTAGAATGCCTAGAGATTTAAGGTTTAAAATTTTTATAATTTTTTTATTACTTATTCTTCCAATAAGTATTTTTGCTCATCCTGGAAGAACTAATGTAAACGGATGTCATACAAATAGAAAAACAGGGGAATATCATTGTCATAATAAACCAACAACAATTACAACAAAAAAGGCAAAAACTGAAGCAAGGACGTCAGCTAACACAGAGGCAAGAAAATTTCCCCCCACAACTTTAAAAAACACAATTTGTTCTTATAACGTTTATAATTGTTCTGATTTTTCTACCAATGCTGAAGCTCAGGCGGTTTTTGAATATTGCGGAGGAATTAATAATGACATACACGACCTTGATAGAGATAACGACAGTTTAGCGTGTGAAAGTTTACCCTAAATAAATCTATGAAAGAAAAAATTAAGAAAATAAAATTATGGAAAATGTAAAGAAATTTGACGAAATATTGAAAGCGATAAGGCCAGCGGAGGTAAAAGAGAAAGCTAAGAAATTTGATTTTTTTATCAGCGACTTCAAAAGCCCGGGGCAAAACCTATTTATAGAAATAAAAATGCCTAAAGATAGGTTTAGTGATATTTTAGATAAAAATATAGACGAGAGAAAAATTAAGAAAATAGAAGAGAACCTACGTGGATATTTCCTAAATTTAACTAAAGACAAACAAGAAGACTTATTGAGATTGCCTAATACATATGACTATTTTGTGAACTCAGTAAGCGGAACAGCTGTAGTGACTCCCTTTGTAAAAGAAGAGTTTTTGGAAAAAGGAGGAATGGTTATTCCTGATGTAAAAAATTTTTCTCGACATATTCCTAGTGTCGAAGTAAAAAAGGAACAAAAAGCCTCTGTTTTTATTTCAATTAGAGGTGATGGTAATAATGTTTCTTTAAATAATGACCCTCCAAAACCTCCCAAGAATTGGTTTTCGATGAGCAATCCTTTTGTTTGGATCATATTTGTATTGATAGCCTTTCTTATTAAAGAATGGATTGGACAGTAATAATATAAATAAACGTCGCACAAGGCGTATTAACCGTCAAAATTTAGCCCGAAGTTGAGAGAAATTTAAATTATGGAATTCATAAAAAACGAAAAAATGTTGCCAAAAGTACAACGAATTTTAAAACATCTACAGAGTTTAAAGCATTTGGGGAAAATTGCACCAAATATGTTTAATAATATAAAAATAGTTTCAATGAAAAAATTTGATAATTATTTTTCTTAAAATAATAAGGTAAACTCTATTTCTACTATTTCAACAAATTTGATATAATAAAAAAATAATATGGAAAAATACTTTGCAGGGAAGGGCCGGAAAAGGCCACAAATAAATATCCCTCTATCCATTCTTGAATTGGACAATAAAAATCCCAGACTTGCTGAGGAACACCAGGGCGGTGCCCAATTCGATATTTTGAAAGTATTATACGATGAATTTGACTTAGATGAAATAGCTTATTCAATGGCCGAAAATGGCTATTTTGACGAAGAGCCTGTTATTGTTATCCCTAAAAATTTTCCTAAGAATTTCAGTTGGGACAATAATATTGAGACACTTGAGAAAAAACTTGAGGAATTAATAGTATCAAATAAAAAAGTAAGGTTCGTTGTAATAGAGGGAAACAGAAGAATAGCTTCTGCCGGGCTGCTCGTCCATAAAGGATTAAAGGATAAACTTAAAATTTCGGCAGATGATTTCCCAAAGATTACAAATGAAGCGGTAAAAGATGATTTAGGAATAATTCCTTCGATTGTCTATAAAGATAGAAAGGACATATCGCCATATTTGGGTGTGAGACATATCGCGGGAGTATTAAAATGGGAGGCTTATGCGAAAGCTAGATATATAGCCTCGAGAATCGAGGATGAACTACGCAAAGGGAAGAGTATTAAAAACAGCATTCAGGAGGTCCAGAGAAAAGTGGCCGACAGAAGCGATTCAATCAAGATGCAATATATGGCATATAAGATTTCCGAACAGGCTAGAGACGATATTGATTTTGATGTCGATATAATAATAAATAGGTTTTCTCTGATTAGCGTGGCATTAAAATATCCATCAATTAGAGATTTTATAGGAGTTGTGTCTTATAAGGAAGCCAAGTTTGACAAACCGTTAGTACCAAAAAATAAACTAAATAATCTAGATACTCTTTTTACGTGGATTTTTGGGAAAGGTAAAGAGAAATTATCGATATTAACAGACTCCAGAAAAATACAGAGTCATTTGTCTTATATATTGGCAGATAAAGAGGCTACAGAACATCTTTTAAAATATGGTAACCTTGAGGAGGCCTACGAGATGGGTGGTGGAGAGAGGGAGTTTATTAAGAAGAAAATAAATATTGCCAAGAGGGCGGTGGCCAACGCGTTGCAATATTCTTACAAGTATAATAAAGACGAAGAAATCATGGTCCTTCTAAAGGAATTAATAGGAGCCATTAAGGAACTAGAGAAAGTATTATTAAAATGATTGAGTTACCAGATTTAAACGATATAGAACGTGTTGCCGACTGGATTGAACTATCAGTCGTCCACGACAAAAAAACATTCTCCAAGGCGAGACTCTCTTCATTGTTAGATCAAAGCGGAGAGGATGCGGCCGAGGCGGATATTGATAGTATTATAAATGAATTAATGAAGAGAGGTAGTTTGTATGGGGACGCATCTCCATATATAGTTGATGGTAAGTGCGTGAGACCAAAGAAGGGGGGACGTGTGGGGCCAGAAATAATAATATGTCTTATATTCTCGATACGAGGCGTGAGAAAGAAAAAGAGGGAAAACGATGGAACTAAGCTATTTGAGAGACTTTCTAATGAGGCGGTAAAATATTACCTGAACGGGGAGGCGGAAGTTATTGGTTTCCCAAATAAGAAAAACTTAGAAAATCAAATCAAGCGTATTTGTTTAAAAACTTGCGAAAAGATGGGGTCGAGGTGTCCTATGCCTAGTGATAAAGATAAGGGAGTTGATATAATTGCATGGAAGCCACACAAAGATCAACGGCCAAATCAAGTCGTCATTTTACTTCAGTGCGCAGCAGGTGTTAATTTCGAGCAAAAGCAACCAATATCTCTAACTGCGTGGCGCGAGTTTATAAACTGGGATGCTCCTCCTCTCCGCGGGATCGCGATTCCATCCATTCCTTCTAATATGGCGTGGCTGCGAATAAGAGATAATTTTGATATGATTTTTGATCGCGTTAGGATCTTCAGGGCTGTGCATAATAATACATTTTCAGACAAGAAATTAAGAAAAGAAATGCTTACCTGGTGTAAAAATAATCTCAAATAAAATGAAATTTATTGACTTATTCGCCGGTTTGGGTGGTTTTAATGTTGGTTTAAGTCGGCTAGGACATAAATGTGTTTTTGCCAGTGAGATAGATAAGAATCTATCAAGATTATATAAAGAAAACTTCGGCATTGAAGCGGTGGGAGATATAAGAAAGATTGATCTGAGGAAAATTCCCAAGCATGATATACTATGTGCGGGTTTTCCTTGTCAATCTTTTTCTCAAGCCGGTAATCGCTCTGGTTTAAAAGATGACAGGGGGTCTTTATTCTATGAGATCGCCAAAATTTTAGATTATCACAAAACAAGATATTTTATTTTAGAGAATGTCTCGAATTTGGTCCGTCATAATAATGGTAAAACGTGGAAAAAAATTGAGAGGATTTTAACTAAAGAATTAGGTTACAGTATAGATAAAAAATTTTTATCTCCTCATAGTTTTGGCATTCCTCAATTTCGTAAAAGAATTTTTATTGTAGGAGCAAAAAATGGTTTAGATAAATTTAAGTGGCCAGAAGAAACACATAGAGGAGAAAATATTAAAATTAGTTCAGTGTTAAAAAAAAATCCGAAAAATGCTAAAAAAATTCCGGAAAGAGAATGGAAATGTATAAAAATATGGCAAGCGTTTCTTAGTAGTATACCGAGAACTAAAGAATTACCTAAATGTCCTATCTGGGCAATGGAATTTAGGGCAACGTATCCTTACATTGGAAAGCCGCCAGTTTTAAGAACTAAGCATGAGTTAGAAAAATTTCGTGGAAGTTATGGTGTAAAATTAAATGGCCTAGACAAAAAAGCCCAAATTAAAAATATACCAAAATATGCACAAGGAGAAAAGATTTTCCCTGCTTGGAAGCAGGATTTTATCAGACAGAATAGAGAGTTTTATCTAAAATTCAAGAAAAAAATAGATTCTCTAATTCCAGAAATTAAATCATTACCATTTAGTTGGCAAAAGTTTGAATGGAATTGTAATGGTGAACACCGTAATCTTAAAAAGACCATATTGCAATTTAGGGCCTCTGGCATTCGGGCTAAAAAGACTAATTTTTCTCCCTCTCTTGTTGCGTCTACGGTGACTCAAGTCCCTATAATTACTTGGGAAAAGAGATACATAATTCCAAGAGAGGCAGCTAGACTTCAATCGCTTGAAAAATTAACCCTTTTTTCTAGCCAAACAGCTTCATTTAAAGCATTAGGCAACGCTGTTAATGCAGACATCATCTACCGTATAGGAAAAAATTTAATTAGGAAAAATAATATTACCCCTGATTCTAATAAAAAGTAGAATCAGAGGAACAGCTATTTAATTTTAAAGAAACATTTACGTGAAGCAAAAAGAGCTATTAAATGTCGCACAAGGTATATAATTAGATAAATAGCGACCTAAACCCTAACAAGAGTCTCATAAGGTATATGTACAGTCTGACAACATGGTTGTAGCGAATAGGGCCAAAAAAGCGTCAGACAACTTAGCTTATGCGACTTAAGGGAAAAAATGAAGCTAAAATTTACGTCAGACAAGGTATATTAACCGTCATTATGGGCGGTTTCTCGGTAAAATAAATTATGGACGGACAAAAGAAAGAATATGTAAAAATCGGTTTGGAAGTGGAAGTTGTACTTAAAAAAGACCAGAGAACAGGAAAGCTTACCCATGGAATAGTGGCGGAAATTTTGACGAGTTCTGCTTCTCATTACCGCGGGATTAAGGTGCGATTAAAAGATGGGCAAGTCGGCAGAGTCCAAAAAATTTACCCTGTATTTCCCAAGATAAATGGGCAAGAATATCAAGAAGGCCTAACATAGGAAAAATGGTGTTAGATCTGGTTTTAGTGTGTTTGTCTTAAATTTGGCTTCGTATAATCGCCTATCAGGAGATTTTTTGGTAAGATTAACAATATGAAAGACCCAAAGAGAATAAAACAAATAGTTAAAGAAAAATACGGAGAAATAGCAACTGGAGATTCTAGCTGTGGTTGTAGATGTGAATGTGATCAGAGCATCTCAAAAAGCATAGGGTATTCAGATAAAGAACTTAAAATGGCAGGAGAAGCAGATCTTGGTCTTGGTTGCGGAAATCCAGTAGCTTTTAGTAAGATAAAAGAAGGAGATACTGTTTTAGATTTAGGGTCTGGAGCTGGTATCGATTGTTTTTTAGCTGCCAAACGAGTAGGGGAAAAAGGTAAGGTTATTGGTATAGACATGACCAAAGAGATGATAGAGAAAGCAAAGTTAAATGCTGAAAAACAAGATGTCAGGAATATAGAGTTTATTTTAGGAGAAATAGAAAATTTACCACTTAAAGATAATTCAATAGATATTATAATTACCAACTGCGTAATAAATCTTGTTCCCGATAAAGAAAAAGCATTCAGGGAAACATATAGAGTTTTGAAGAAAGGCGGAAAGATATATGTTTCAGATATTGTTTTATTAAAAGAGCTTTCCGAAGAACAGAAAAACAGTGAAGACTTATTGTCTAGTTGCGTTGCTGGCGCCCTATTAAAAGATGATTATTTAAATAAAATAAAAAGCGTGGGTTTTGAAGTTAATATTTTATCTGAAAATAAAGGAATTAGCAAAGAACAATATCAAGGTATTGCTCTTGAAAGTTTAATGGTTGAGGCAATAAAATAAGTCCGAATATAGTCCTATAGAGCTCAAACGGGTGTTCTAATTTCCAAATTCTCCAAATACCAGGTTCTAACTTTGTTCAAGGTCCCCAGTATTATACTCCACCTTTAAAAGAGGGTGGTTTTTTGGTAGAATGAGAGAAGATGAAATACGTTAAAGATTTTCAACTTAACCTAGTTAAAAAAACGCTAAATTAGAGAAGATTATTATGAATGCAAAAAACAATTATTATAACAATGCAAAAGATAATTTTAAAATTTGGATAGATGACGGTATTATTAAAATTAGCACTGGTAAAGGAAAATGGACGATAGAAACTATGGCGAGATGTATGGAGGAATTCAACGAACTTAATAAAAAATTACCTAAAAATCAAAAAGTTTTAATTGATGTTAGTCTAACTCCTTCTACTCCCACCGCTGCCTTTAGAAAAGAAATGATATCAATAATAGCAAAGACATTTAGAAGTTCGAGAGTCAAAAAAGTAGCTATATGGGGAGGAAGTACGCTCGTAAAAGTAGTAATCTCATTTTTTATAACAGCAATTCGAATAAAAAACATTCAACATTTTAAAGCTGAAGAAGAAGCCCTTAAATGGCTTAAAGAAGACTAAAACAGGTTCTAATATCGTCCAAGACCCGCAGATGTTGCCACCTTTAAAAGAGGGTGGTTTTTTGGTAGGATAGATATAGTCGAGAATACTAATAAACAATTAACTTAATTAAAATATGGAACCTATAAATATAAATCCTGCCAATATGTCTTCAATGGTACGAGAAATAAAGGTAGGAAAAATTTTTTCCAAAATAGTTATTGGTCTAGCTATCCTTATAATTATATTGGGAACCTTTGGTACTGTGGGAGCAGGTGAACGAGGGGTGCTCTTACAGTTTGGGGCAGTTCAGAATAAAGTGTTTAACGAAGGACTTTATTTTAAAATACCTTTTATTCATAAAGTAGTAAAAATAGATGTTAAGATTCAGAAAGATGAGGTTCCTGCCAGTGCTTCTTCAAAAGACCTGCAGGTGGTAACTTCCAAAATTGCTTTAAATTATCATTTGGATCCAGAATCAGTAAATAAAATTTGGCAGGAGGTTGGGAAAAACTACAATACCCGTATTATTGCTCCTTCTATCCAGGAAGGTGTTAAAGCGGTAACAGCGAGGTTTACAGCTGAAGAATTAATCACAAAAAGAGAAGAGGTGAAAGAGCAAATTAAATTAAATCTTACTAATAGATTGTTTGAACGCTCAATTATAGTTGATGAATTCAATATTATTGATTTTGAGTTTTCGTCAGCGTTTAATGAAGCTATTGAGGCTAAAGTTAAAGCCGAACAGTTAAAACTTAAAGCAGACAGGGATTTGGAAAGAATAAAAATTGAAAAAGAACAGATAATTGCTGCTGCTCAAGGAAAAGCAGAAGCTATTAGAATTGAGGCTCAGGCATTAAAGCAGAATCCTCAAGTGGTGGAGCTTCGCTGGATAGAGAAATGGAACGGAGAGGTCCCAACTTACTGGGGAGAAGCCAATCCCTTTATCGGGATAAATAGGTAATAATGAATAGGCTAAACTTGGTCCAGAAAATCGCCAAGAAGGCGGTTTTTTGTTTCTAAATAAGATTTGGTATATAAACCCCTTCAATCATCATAATCTTAGTTCTAACGTCGTCCACGACTCCCAGGGGAATAGGACTTGAATTTTAACGTCACACAAGATATATTATCCGGCCAGGTCCACTAAAGTTGAAACACTAACTTAGCAATTTGCTTAACATTTTGTTTAGGAGTATAATTATTTAATTAGTAGTAAATAACAGATATGGCAAAAAAATTTTCCAAGAAAGAAGCAATAAGTTTTGGCTGGAACATAACGAGAAATAACTTCAAGTTATTTGTAATATTAGTGATAATTTCCTTTTTGGTTCCTTTTGTTTTTGGTAGAATTGTCGATTTTCTAGATGATGATTACTCTGTCCTATCTTTTATTGTTTTCATTATTAGTTGGATATTAAGCATGATTATTTCTTTGGGATTAATCAAGATTGTCCTCAATCTCTTAGATAATAAAGAAGGTAAATTCTCAGATCTTTTTTCCCAGTTTCCCATATTCTTTAAATATCTTTTTGGCTACATTCTTTATGGTTTAATTGTTTTTGTAGGTTTTATTTTATTAATTATTCCAGGTATTATCTGGGGCATTAAATATCAATTCTTTACTTATTTTATTGTAGATAAAAATGTTGGCCCAATAGAAGCATTAAAGAGAAGCTCTGAGATTACCCGTGGTGCTAAATGGGATCTGTTTCTTTTTGGATTATTGCTCGGGTTCATTAATTTTTTAGGAGTCTTATGTTTAGTAATTGGACTGCTTGTCACTTTTCCTATCACAATGGTTGCTTCGGCCTTTGTATATCGAAAGTTATTAAGCCATATCGAAAATGTTCCACCAGCTAAATCTTCAGACTACATAGAGAAAGAGGTGATTTCTTAATATTGCAAGACTTTTAAACATAATTCGCCGAAGAGGCGGTTTTTTGATAGAATTAAGATAGATAGGGTATATTGTGAGGCTCTCGGGGTAAAAATTGACAAGACTACGGTTTATGGTATTATTTTAGTATCAAGTAAAAAAATAAGGATGGTTAATGTTGAAAGAATAATAGTCAGGATTAGGAGAGTGTAGTTTTTAATTTATTATTATAATTAATAACTAAAATAAACATATGGGAGACTTTAAAAAAGGCGGTGAGAGGCGTTTCGGTGGCCATGGGGGAGGATTTAACAGGGATAGAGATCGTGGTCCAGTCACTATGCATCAAGCGATTTGCGACCAATGTGGAAATCCATGCGAGGTACCTTTTAAGCCAACTAGTGGTAAGCCAGTCTATTGCAATACTTGTTTTGGAAGCAAAAAAGAGGCTGGGAGCAGAGGTGGAGATAGATTTTCTCAAAGGAATTATGAAGGTCATAAAGCTTCTAATAGGCCAGATTTTGGAAGTGATATCAGTAAGGGAAATCACAATGAAGTGAAGAGACAGTTAGAAATATTGAATGGAAAAATGGATGTACTTATTAAGGCAGTAGAATCTATAGCAGGTACTAAGCCTTTAGCTTCAAAAACCAAATCAACGAAAGTGGTAAAAGCAGTTAAAACTAAAAAAAGAAGTAAAAAATGATTCTAATTATTTTTTAAGTAGATTTTAATGTCGTTTACCGTATGGAGCAAAAAAATCGCCAAGAAGGCGATTTTTTGGTAGAATTAAGATAGATAAGATATGTTAACTGTCAAAATTTAGCCAAAGTTATGAAAAAAAGAATTCTAATAATTCACGGCTGGGGAGGTTCGCCAAATGATCCAATGCTTCAGTGGTTAAAAACCAAGATAGAAGAAAATGGATTGGAAGCTGTTTTGCCCGAAATGCCAGATACAGAAAATCCGGTTATAGAAGATTGGGTTAAGAAGTTTGAAGAAGTTGTCGGAAATCCAGACAAAGACACAATATTGGTAGGATATTCTATCGGTTGCCAGACAATTTTAAGATATTTAGAGAAACTTCATCCTGTTAAGCGAGTTGGGGGTGTAGTTTTTATAGCCCCTTGGTTCACATTGTCTAATCTTGAAAGTGATGAAGAATGGCAGATAATGAAACCTTGGCTCAATGTCCCGATTAAAGACACAGACGTTATTAAACATATACCTAAGATGGTGGCAATTTTCTCAGATAACGATCCTTTTGTACCGGCAGAGAATGTGGAATTATTCAGGCGAAGATTTAATGCGAAAATTATCATTGAATCTCAGAAAGGACATTTTACCGGAGAAGATGGAGTGAAGAGTTTACGGTCGGCTTTAAAGGCTATATTAGGAATAAAATAATCAAAATTTAGCCCGAAGTTGATAAATTTATGAAATCAAAAATCACTAAATTAAAAGGAGCTAATATGGATATTGATTTAGTGAGTCAGAAGAAGAAAATACATTGGAAACAAAATGCGTGCCCTTGGAATTTAAAAGAAAAGACCAAGAAACATAAATGTGCAGTAAAAAATATTTCTATTTGTCCATATTTCTGCGGTATCGAATATTTAGATACACTTTTATGTTGCTATCCAAATAAAAACCTTAAAAAGTCGGAGAATTAATTAAGAAATAAAATTATGGGTATACAAGTTGAATTTAATCCAGATCTTGCCTTAAGAAATATTTCTGAATTTAAAAATGGGAAAAGGAAAGAAGAAGAATGTATTCCGGAGAATCTTGAGGCCGGAAAAATTTATTATTTCTTAAAAGAAGGACAGAGGAATTATTGGTTTTTTGGAGATATGCCTTTAGTTGAGACAAAAGGCAACCAAAATCTTTCCCGGCCGAAAGCAAGCATTTTAATTTTAGAAGCAACGCATTTTGTTGAAGATGGAAAAATTTATACTAGAGGAAAATATAAAGTTGTAGAAGTATTTAATGATGATAAAATTTATTTTGAGGGTTTTAACAAGATAAAATAACTAAAATTTAGCTCGATGCCAAAAACTTTTTTAGGTAAATTATCGGTGGGGTTAATTGTTGTTTTCTTTTTATTGTTTGTAGTATTCCAACTTTTTGTTACTTTAGGTCAAAGAGGAGGGGAGACATACTTCAGTAATTTGCTATTAGCTATTCCAATAACGCTTGCAGGAATTTCAGGAATAGCAGCTTTTTTTACCGGAATCACCGTTGTTGTAAAAAGAAAAGAAAGATCCATTACGGTTTATATAGCTGTTTTAATTGGTTTTTTTGTTTTACTTTTTGTGCTCGGTGAAATTTTATATCCACATTAAACTTTATAATCAAAATTAGTCCGAAGTCAATTAATTTTATGGAAATTATTAATGTAACAGCTGCAATAATTGAAAAGGATGGAAAATTTCTTATTGGTAAAAGAAAAAAAGAACTCATCTGGAGGATAAATGGGAGCTTCCTGGAGGAAAAATAGAATCAAATGAAACCGAAAAAGAGTGTTTAAAAAGGGAATTAAAGGAAGAATTCGGAATTGAGACAGAAATAGGAGAATTTATTGGTGAAAGCATATTTGATTATGGGGAAAAGGTTATAAGGTTACTGGGATTTCGTGTTAAGTATCTTTCTGGCGAATTTCGACTCAATGCCCATAATGAAATTAAGTGGATTACCATAGAAGAATTTAATCAATTTGATTTTGTACCAGCAGATATTCCAATAATAAATAAAATAAAAGCATGGACTCTGTAATAGTGTTGACGTTTTCTAGTCTGAAAAAAGAATTGAAAACTAAGGCAAACCCCGGAAAAGCAAAGATTCTCCAAAGATTTTTTAAAACAGGTAAAGGAGAATATGCCGAAGGGAATGTTTTTTTAGGTATTGTCGTTCCTGAGACAAGAAAGATTGTTCAAAAATACAACAGTTTGAGGCTGGAAGATGTGGCGAAACTATTGCGTTCTAAGATTCACGAAGAGAGGCTGGCGGCCCTCCTTATTATGGTTAATAAGTTTCAGACCGGAAAAGGAAAAGAAAAGATCTACAATCTTTATTTAAAAAATACAAAATATATCAATAACTGGGATTTGGTGGATTTATCGGCAGACAAGATAGTAGGGGATTACCTTTTCAACAAACCAAAGGCTATTCTGCGTAAACTAGCTAAATCAAAAAGCATCTGGGAAAGAAGGATAGCTATTATGGCAACCTTCAACTTTATTAAAAACAATAAGTTTGAGGAAACTTTAAAGATCGCCAAGATTCTCTTGAACGATAAACATGATTTGATACACAAGGCGGTTGGCTGGATGCTGAGGGAGGTTGGAAAGAGAGACCTGAAAACAGAGGAAAAATTTCTTAAAAAATATTATAAAAAGATGCCCAGGACCATGCTGCGCTACGCTATTGAGAAGTTCCCGGAGAGGAAAAGAAAACAGTATTTAGCATAGGCATATTGTTGATCGCCAAAGAGGCGGTTTTTTGGTAGAGTAAAATATATGACGGACGTTGAAATAGAAATCCAAGTTAGTATTGAAAACAGCAAACCGCTATTGGCATTTTTAGAAAAGAATGCTGATTTTAAATCAGAAAAACATCAGATAGATGAGTATTTTTCTCCTACTCATCGCAACTTTACTGAAGTTCGTCCAGTAAAAGAATGGTTAAGGTTAAGAGATTCAGGTGGTAAATACTCTATAAATTATAAGAATTGGCATTACGATAAAGATGGTAGAAGCTATCATGGCGATGAATACGAGACCAAAATAGAAAACCTAACACAGTTAAGAAAAATATTAGACGTTCTTAATTTTAAACCTATTGTAAAAGTTGATAAATTGAGAAAGGTTTGGGAGTATAAAGAGTATGAAGTTTCTATTGATTCAATAAAAGAACTCGGAGATTTTGTAGAAATTGAATATATTAGTAAAGATGAAAATGTAGACCCTAAAAGGATTACAGAAGAAATGGTTAATTTTCTTAAGAGTCTTGGTTGTGGAAAGATAAAAAGAAGCTGGGTGGGTTACCCATTTCAATTACTTTTTCCAGAAGAAGTAAAACTTGAAGAACAATAAATAGATATGCCAAAGAAAAATAAACTAATCTGTAAAACAGGGTTAAAGAAAAATATCATCAAAAAAGAGATGTTTAATAAGGAGATTACGCTCTGTAAAATGTTAGCGAAGAAGAATAGGGGAAAGTGCGGATGGGGGAGATGTAAAGATTGTGGCGTTATTCCGCTTTTGTATAAATTATACAAAGGACAATTATTGGAAAAGCCGGCTGAAATCAAAAAAGCAAAATCAAAAATAACTAAAATTTAATCCCCGAAGTTGAGGGAAGTTTAATAAAATTTATGGCGATAATTAAAAAGAAATGTTGGCCGGAATGGTTTGAAAAATTTTGTTCTGGCGAGAGAACCTTTGAGTTACGCTTAGCTGATTTTGATTTGAAAACCGGAGACACTTTAATTTTAGAAGAATATAATCCAGAAACAAAACAATACACCGGCAGACAGGCAACTTTTAAATGTAGGAAGGTTGAACGTTCGGCGCAAGATCCGTTACAATTCTATAATATTGATGATGTGCGAAAATACGGTTTCTGGATAACTGAATTAGAAAAAGAAAATTGACAAGAAATAATCAAAATTATCCCGAAATTGATTGATTTTATGGAAATCATTGATGTTACAGCGGCAATAATTGAAAAAGACGGAAAGTTTCTCATTGCTAAAAGGAAAAAGGGGATTCCTTTAGAAAATAAATGGGAATTTCCCGGAGGCAAGGTTAAACAAAATGAGACTTTAGAAAATTGCTTAAAAAGGGAATTAAAGGAAGAATTCGGAGTTGAGACAGAAATAGGGGAGTTTATTACTGAAAGCAAATTTACTTACGGAGAAAGAACATTTAGGTTATTGAGTTTTTACGCTAAATATATTTCAGGACAATATCAACTTACCGCCCACGATGAAATCAGATGGATTACTCTTGAAGAATTTAATCAATTTGATTTTGCGCCGGCAGATATTCCAATAATAAATAAAATAAAAGAAATTTAGCTCGAGAAAAGCTCTCAAGTTTTTTCTTACAAGGTATATTGATAACGTCGATAGAGTTTAAATCGCCAATCGGGCGGTTTTTTGGTAGGATTAAAATATGAAAAGAAAATATTGGTCAGGATACGTGACGAAATACAGTAACGCCCTGGATTTAGAACAAGGCGTATTTACCTGGAAATATCCGAAACGTATTGCCAAATCATTGAAGAGGTCAGCAGAAATAAGTACACGCCGCAAGATAAAACCCTTTCAATCGGCAATGTCTATGCTTAATTTTTATATTAATCGGGCAGGAAAGAATTTACCTGCAAAACAGAAAAAAATTCTTGAGCAAGCAAAAGTTGAATTACGGAAATTATTCAAACGAAGTGATTAATATCACTCGCCAAAGAGGCGGTTTTTTGGTTTGACTTTTCTGGAACTTTATGTATTATTTAAAAAAAGGAGGGCAATATATGTAAGTACTCGTTCACAACTGAATAACAAAAGAAATACAGGAAAGGGAGGTAATCTCAGCCAAGCTGATCAGAAGGAAACAAAATCTGGAGGATTATCTTGGAACTATCTTGAATGGCATCCTAGTAACAATAAAGCCAAAGAAAGAGGGGGTATAGATCATGAAAGGATCACGACTGCCAGAAGGTGGAACAAACTTGTTTCAAGAGATCAAGGACAAGTGCAGAAAAGCGGAGGAACAAGGGCAGACTCTTTACCGTCTTTCAATCGGCCAGCCGACTGGACCCGCCTTGCTCAGCGCTAGAAAGGCAGCGGCAGAAGCCGTAATGAGCGAAGAGGAGTCAATGCACGAGTACCAGGACAATGGCAGTCCTGGCATACCAAACTTCGCCCAGCGTTTCGTTCAGGC
>Ga0114923_10001487_pt1 | contig 16288 bp, 15 predicted proteins | sample SumtaG_FD_89578 | JGI IMG/M metagenome (GOLD analysis project Ga0114923, IMG submission 89578) | Deep subsurface microbial communities from Indian Ocean to uncover new lineages of life (NeLLi) - Sumatra_00157 metaG | ecosystem: Environmental > Aquatic > Marine > Oceanic > Sediment | place: near...
GAGCCAAGCGGCTTGTCTTTATATTTAGCGGTTTAAGCAAACGTTCAATATATAAAGTGGTTGTATCTCCTTCAGTGGTTGGGCTTAGGGCAAAGATTATTTCTTTGGCTAATGATTGGCTTTCTTTTAGACGTTTAATCAGTTCATTGATTCGCAGATTTTCCGGACCAATACCGTCAGTCGGAGAAATTAGACCGCCTAAAACATGGTAAAGGCCTTGATATTGTTTGGTTTTTTCAATAGGAATTATGCTTGAAATGTTTTCTACTAAACAAAGGATTTCTTTGTTTCTCTTTGGTTCTTGGCAGATGTGGCAGAGCTGGCTGTTGCTGGCAGTAATATTAAAGCATTGCGGACAAAGGCGGATTTGCGCTTTTATTTCCTTAATCAGCGATGATAGCTTGTTTAATTCTTTTTGGTCTTGGTTAATTAAATAAAAAACCAGCCGTGCGGCGGCTCGAGGACCAATATCAGGCAGTTTGTTTAACTGGTTGATGAGGTTTTGGATGGGCTGTGGGAGCATTGATTATTCTCCTAAATGCCGTTCTAAATTCTTAAAGCTGATTTGGCTTTCATTAAAGAAAAGTTCAATTTTTCCGGTTGGACCATTACGGTGTTTGGCAATATGAATTTCAGCGATATTTTTCCGTTCAGTATTAGGTTTGTCTTTGTCTTCCCTATAAATAAACAATACAACATCACTATCCTGTTCCAGGCTTCCGCTTTCACGGAGGTCAGAAAGTTTGGGGATGGCTGGAGAACGGCTTTCAACAGCTCGGGAAAGCTGAGAAAGGGCCAAGACAGGAAGTTTAAGCTCGCGAGCCAGCGCCTTTAAGCTGCGTGATATCTCTGTTACTTGTTGAACTGGCGAATCAAATGAATTGCGGGGTTGAATCAACTGCAGATAGTCAACAACAATCAGGCCTATATTATGCTGCGTCTGCAAGCGGCGAGCCATTGCTCTTATTTGGATTATAGTAGGCGAGGGAGCGTCGTCAATGAAAATTTGCGCGGCAGACAATTCATCCAGCGCTTGTTGAATTCGTTGAAAGTCATTATTTAGCCCTTCACCCGTTAAGCGGCCGGTTCGCATTCGCCAGGAATCCACTTCTGCTTGGGCGCAAATCAAACGATCAACCAATTGCTCTTTGGACATTTCCAAACTGAATATAGCTACTGATTTTTTTTCTTTGGTGGTGATATTGCGGACAACATCAAGCGCCAAACTTGTTTTACCGAGCGAAGGACGCGAGGCCAAAATAATCAAGTCAGATTGCTGCAGGCCGGCCAAATAGTTGTCTAAATCAATAAAACCGGTTGGTACTCCTCTTGTGATTTCATCGCCCCGATGAAGTTTGTCAATTCTTTCAAAGGCGTCTTCCAATGTGTCTTTTACTGATACGAATTTTTGGCTGATTGATTGTTGTGAAATATTGAAAATTGTTTGTTCGGCTGTATCAACCAGATTTTCAACATCGTCTGATTCTTGATAACTTGCTTGGGCAATCTGGTGGGACGCGTTGATTAAATCGCGAAGAATTTTCTTGTTTTTAATAATTTTTGCGTAATGCGCAATATGGGCGGCTGTCGGGACTGTGTTAACTAAACCGGTTAGATAGCTGTTGCCGCCGATTTTCTTTAATTGTTTTTTTTCTTTTAAGCGGTTGGTTAAACTAAGCAGATCAATTGGTTCGTTCTTTTCATAAAGTTCCATCATTGCCTGATAGATATTGCCATGGATTTGTTTGTAGAAATCATCTGGTTTAATCGTATCAGCTATTCGGGTAATGGCGTCTTTATCCAGCATTAAAGAACCGAGTACAGATTGTTCAGCTTCAATGTTCTGCGGAGGCAAAATGCCTTCTAATTCTTGTTTTTTACTTTCAGTTTTTAGAGCCATTTTTTCTTTTTGAAATAAATAACCATTATGCCGCTGGTGACAAACATAAAGATAAGGATTATCATCCAAGTTAAGGGATTTTTACGAACAATAGGAATATTGTCAAAAACATTCATACCAAAAAATCCGACAATTACGCTTAGAGGAAAAGTAATAAAAGAAACAACTGTCAGGAATTTCATAATATCACTCAATTTATGCGAAAGCAATGAGTTATTGGTTTGTTCAATAGAAGCGGCCAATTCCCGATGGGTTTCCAAGACATTCCATACTCTGGCGAGCGAGCCGACAACTTCTTGGGCTTGCGGTTTTAATTTTTTTCCAAAAGTTCTGACAGTTTTCTTTTCAAGGATTTCTAAAATTGATTGCTGGGGCTTGATTGCCCGGTAAAAATCAAGCAGGTCTTTTTTAATAATAGCGATTTCAGAAAGCATTTCTTTTTCTTTGCCTTTAAAAACTTTATTTTCAATTTTGTCAAGATTTTCACTAATGTTGTCTAACATTGGCAAACAAGAGTCAACCAGCCAGTCAAGCAGGCCAAAGAGTAAATGTCCGCTGGTTTCAAAATATTGCGCTTGATGTTGTTTTTGCGTTTTGCAGTCATTAAAAAATTTTTCCAAATTAGGAATTGTTTTGCTGTGGCTGGTGATTATAGTTGTTGAAGTGACAATAATATCCAATTCAACAGGTTTTGATAAACGTGTTTTGCTGTTGCGGACAGGAAAGTGAAGGACAATAAAAAGCTGGTCAGGGTATTCTTCTATTTTAGGACGGTGGATAGCTGGCAGAAATTGTTCAGCGATAAAAGGATGCAGGTTGAATTTTTTCTTAAGTTCATTAAGATCTCTTTCTGTTGGTTTTTCGATATCAATCCAGGTGATATTATTGGCAAAGATTTTTTTCATATTTTTATTTCTCCTTCTTGATATATTTTAGCATATTTTCTTTTTGTTTGCCAATGTTAAGATTTAGATGTCAGACCTTTTATTTTTATTGCCTCAAATGCTTGACAAATTATGTTGGTGTGATATAATGGCAATGTCGTGAAATAAATCGCGGCCTGCTGGTTTCCAGCAGAAAGTTCTTTAAATAAAAAAAGGAGGTACTGACTATGAAAAAGAAAATGGTCGGTGGCGCGCCGGGCAATGTGCTTGGCATGTTGGCGGATTTGGCTCACAAGTTACAGCATAGGGCAAGAACGCCTGAAGAACTGGCAAGGTTTTTAAAAGGCGAGAATCCGTTTGAAACAGATTTTTCCGGACTAATTCAGGATTGGCAAAACCTCTACCGCGAACTTGGAATCAAAGCAGATTTCTCCAATCTGCGCATTCCGGAAAAACAGCCGGGCTTTGACCGTCTGATTATCATGGCAAAAGGAATGACCTCGCAAACTGTCTATGACAAATGCAAGGAATTGTTTTCTTGTTGGAAATGGACAAGCGAAAACCCGGACAAAATCGTAGAATCCGAAAGAACAGCCGAAAACAGTGCTTACGCCATCTGGATCCGAGACAGAGTTGAAGCAGACGAGGAATTAAAGAACCTTTCCGCAGATGACCTGAAAGAACAGAACATTCCGGGTATCATCTTGGAAGAACGGCTCATTTATGAGCTGAAGTATTTCAGAGAAACTGGTAAGCACTTAGACAGAGATAATGTTACTCTCTGCGCGGGTTCGCGTTATTCTGATGGCTGCGTTCCGAACGTCCGCTGGTTCAGTGACAAGTTCAAGGTCGACTGGTTCTATCCTGCCTTTCGCGACGGCGGTCTGCGTTCTCGTCAGGCAGTTTCTTAATTTAATCTTGTACCTTTTATCTTTTAACCTTTTCAAACCCATTTGAAAATAAATTTTCAAATGGGTTTTTTCTTTTTAAGGGGTTTACAAATTTTGAAAAAATGATAAACTGTGATAAAATGGTAAAAGATAAAAAGCTTACATATATTTCCGAGGAAGCGGAAGAATCTGGAGGCAAGATTAAAAAGCTCAAAAAAAAGCTTAAGGAATGCCAAAAAGAAAAGGAGGAGTATTTAACCCAAGCGCAAAGAGCTCGGGCTGATTTAGTTAATTATCGGCGTCGACAGGAACAGGTTTTGGAAGAGCTTAGAAAATATGGCCAAGCCGGCCTTATAGGAGAATTATTGCTGGTTTTGGATAGTTTGAAAATGGGCTCAAAAAAAGACGAAGGATTGAAGCAGATAAAAACGCAATTGGAAACCATTTTGGAAAGATACGGATTAAAAGAAATTAAAACAAAAGAAGAAAAATTTAATCCAGAATTTCATGAAGCGATTGAAATGAAGGAATCAGATAAAGAAGAAGGAACTGTGGTTGAGGAAGTACAGAAAGGATATATGCTGGGTGATAAGGTGTTGAGAACTAGTAAGGTGAGAGTAGCAAAATAAATTAAAATTAAAGTTGGCAGTTAAATCTTTCAAGAGTCGATGATATGACAGTAGAAAGATGAACTATCAATAAAAGAACGTTATGCCTATTAAATGGCGACAATTTAAAGAATCAGAAAAACCTTTTCGTTTTCCGCAAATGCCGCCGGTTATGCCGAATGAAGAGGAATGGTCTCCTTTTATGCCTGGTCTTAAGCCTGATATAACTGAAGATCCGGCTGTTGATATTTATCAAGATAAGAATAATCTTTATGTGGAATTTCCGCTGATTGGCATTAAGCCGGAAAATGTCGATATTTCTATTGAAGATAATATTTTGACTATTCAGGGACAAGGCGAAGAGAAAAAAGAAATTAAAAAAGAGGATTATTTGCAGAAGGAAATTAGAAAAGGATCTTTTCGCCGCGTGATTAAACTGCCAGTCAGTGTGATAGAGGGCAAGGCGACTGCTGAAAGTGTTGGTAATATTCTTAAAATCACCATTCCGAAAGCAGCCAAAGCGATTCCAAAGTCAAAAAGGATTCCGATAAAAATCAAATAATTATGACTAAAATAATTGGAATTGATTTAGGTACATCAAATTCTGCGGCTTCTGTTGTTGAAGCAGGCAAGCCAGTAATGATTCCGTCTGCTGAAGGAACAGTGGTTGGCGGAGGCAAAGCATTTCCTTCTTATGTGGCTATGGCCAAAGAAGGCGAGCTTTTAATTGGCGAACCAGCCCGGCGGCAGGCAGTAACAAATCCAGAGAACACTGTAACCGCTTTTAAGCGGAAAATGGGCACTAAGGAAAAAATTACTTTAAATGGAAAAGATTATACGCCTCAACAGCTTTCTGCTTTTATCTTGCAGAAAATAAAAAAGGATGCAGAGGCGTTTTTAGGAGAGCCGATTCAAAAGGCAGTCATTACAGTGCCGGCATTTTTTAATGACGCGCAAAGGCAGGCAACCAAGGATGCCGGAGCGATTGCCGGTTTGGAAGTGGAAAGGATTGTTAATGAGCCAACAGCTGCTTCTTTGGCTTATGGCATTGATAAAGTTGGCCAAGAAGAAAAGATTTTTGTTTTTGATTTTGGCGGCGGCACGCTTGATGTAACTATTATGGATTTTGGCGAAGGTGTTTTTGAAGTAAAATCAACTTCAGGCGATACTGAACTGGGCGGAACTGATATGGACGAGATTTTAGTTGACTATATTGCCGAAGAATTTAAAAAAGAAAATAATATTGACTTAAAGCAGGATACAACTGCTTTACAGCGATTAAAAGAAGCGGCTGAAAAAGCCAAAATTGAGCTTTCTTCTATTTTAGAAACAGACATCAATCTTCCTTTTATCAGCGCTGATTCAGCCGGACCAAAACATTTAACAATGAAGATTACCCGGGCTAAGCTGGAAGAATTGGTTAAGCCGATTATAGAAAAATGCCGCGGGCCAGTGGAGCAAGCGTTAAAAGACGCTAAAGTTACGCCTCAGGACATTACTAAGATTATTTTAGTCGGCGGTCCGACCAGAATGCCGTCTGTCCAGAGCTTTGTGGAGGATTATGTCGGCAAAAAGATTGAACGGGGAGTTGATCCAATGGAATGCGTGGCTATGGGCGCGGCTATTCAGGGAGGTATTCTCACTGGCGAAACAAAAGAAGTTTTGTTATTGGATGTGACTCCATTGACTTTGGGAATTGAAACATTGGGCGCAATAATGACTCCTTTAATAGAAAAGAATACAACCATTCCAGCTTCCAAAAGCCAGATTTTTTCCACTGCGGCTGACAATCAGCCGGCCGTGGATATTCATGTTTTACAGGGGGAAAGGCCTATGGCCGCGGATAACCGGACTTTGGGAAGATTTATGCTTGATGGAATTCCGCCATCTCCTCGCGGCGTGCCTCAAATTGAAGTTAGTTTTAATATCGACGCTAATGGCATTTTAAATGTTAAGGCAAAAGATAAGGCAACCAACAAAGAGCAGTCAATTACAATTACAGAATCATCAGCTCTTTCCAAGGAAGATATTGAAAAGATGAAGCAGGAAGCGGAATCGCACGCTGTTGAAGACCGACAGAAAAAGGAGCTTATAGAAGTGCGCAACCAGGCGGATACTTTGATTTTTGCCACTGAAAAAGCTCTTAAAGAAGCAGGTGATAAAGTAAAGCCAGATAATAAAAAAGAAATTGATGATAAATTGGCTGAATTAAAAAAGCTTAAAGACAGCAGTGATATTGAGCCGCTTAAAAAAGCTATTGATGATTTATCTCAAGTTGTACAAAAATCCGCTTCTCAATTATATAAAAAAGTTGAAGAAGAAAAAGCAGAACAGTCAGAGCCGGAAATAAAAGGCAAGCCTGATACTGACAAAAAAAAGACAGTGGAAGGGGAGTATGAAGAAGTTAAGGAAGAAAAGAAAAACACCTGATAAAAGAAATGCGTCATAATCGTATCACTCAATCAGTTATTATCGGACTGGCTGCTTTAGTGGCTACTGTTAGCTGGTCTGGATTAAAAAATGTCTTATTTGAAAGCGGCAGTTGGATTTGGCCATGTACTGGCTTTTTAATTTTATTAATTTTTTTGTCTTTAAATTGGCTGTTGACTAAATCAAAGGCAATTCAGCTGATAACGCTTAGTTTTGTTTTAATCAGCTTTTTTCTTATTTTCGGTTTTAAATTAGAATACTTAGCTGTTTTAGTAATTGCATTGTTGTTTTTTGTTTTTGGTTCTTATCGAGCGATTCATGAAAAAAAGTTGAGAGTCAAGATAAGAATATATAGGATACTTAAACGAGGCCTGCCTTATATTTTAACAGGCCTCTCTTTGATTATTGCCACCGTTTACTATTTTTCACCTTTGGCTTTTCAAGGGCAAAATCAGATTCAGGTGCCGCGTTTTTTGTTTGATATTGTAATTCAGCCAATATCAAATACATTTGAAGAACAAATATCAATTTCTCAGTTTTCAGAACAGTTTGGCATTACCCTGAAAGGAAACGAGACCTTTCAAGATATTATATATCAAGCGGTTAATCAGCAGGTTAATAAATACACTCAATCGTATAAAGAATATTTCCCGTTTGGCTTAGCTGTAGGTATTTTCTTTGCTATAAAGGTAATTGGCGTTCCTTTTATGTGGTTGGTTATTTTATTAAGCTGGGCGGTTTTTAAGATCTTAGTTTCCTTGGGAGCGATTAAAATACAAGAACAAGCAGTACTGCAGGAGGTGATTGAAATTTAATGAAAGATTACTATGAAATTCTTGGGATTTCTAAGAGCGCTTCAGAGGGGGAAATTAAAAAGGCGTATCGTAAATTAGCGCTTAAATATCATCCTGATAAAGCGCCGGAAAATAAGAAGAAGGAATACGAAGAAAAATTTAAGGAAATTAGTCAGGCGTACGGAGTGCTTTCTGATAAGGAAAAAAGAGTTCAATATGATCAATATGGCCAGACTTTTGAAGGAGCTGGTTTTGAACAAGGATTTTCTCAACAGGATTTTCGCTCTTTTTACGATGTTTTTGGCGGGCAGGATATTTTTGAAAATTTGGGCTTTGGCAGAATTTTTGAACAGATGTTTGGCTTTGGTCCGAAAACAAGAGCTGGACAAGTTGATAGTTACGGACAAGATATTGTAGTAGACGCAGAAATAGATTTAGAAGACGCTTTTCACGGGATTAAAAAAGAAATTGAATTGCGCAAGTTTATTGTCTGTTCAGAATGTCAAGGCAAAGGCGGCAAATCATTAAGAAAATGTTCAACCTGTCAGGGAAGCGGTTATGAACAAGTACAAAGCAGGAGCTTGTTCGGCATTTTTATCCAGCAGAAACCATGTTCTACATGCCATGGCAGGGGAGAGATGCCGGAGAAAACTTGTCCGAATTGCCGCGGCCAAGGGAGAATAAAGGAGATTAAAAAAATCAAGGTAGAAATCCCGAACGGAATTGAAAGCGGACAGACATTAAAATTAAGCGGTCAAGGAGAAGCAGGCCCTTATGGCGGACAAGCTGGTGATTTGTTTGTTAATATTCATATTCGTCCTCATAAATATTTTCAGCGGCAAGGGAATGATTTGGTTTATAATTTAATTATCAACTTCACTCAAGCCGCATTAGGTGATAAAATAGAAATACCAATCTTAGACGGCAAGATAAGATTAAAAATTCCGGCAGGCACTCAACCGGGAGAAATGATTAAACTAAAAGGCAAAGGCATGCCGCAATTATATGGCCGTGGCAAAGGTGATTTAATTGTTAAAATTCAGGTATCTATTCCTAAAAAGTTGTCTCAAAGGCAGAGGAAAGCTATTAAAGAATATGGACATTCGTGATTTTTTAACTAATTTTCATATTGGAAGCGCGTCGGGCTGGGATTTGTTTATTGTCTTGATTTTTTTGATTGCTGTATTTGTTTATGGGTTTTTTCTTGGCCGCAACCGAATGATTATTTTGCTTTTAAGCAGCTATTTCTCTTTGGCTATTATTAAAGTTATCCCTTGGCCGCGATTAACTACTCTTAAATGGCTTGGCGTGGGCGAAGAGCCGTCTATCTCTTTACAGATATTGATTTTTTTAGGCATCATTTTGCTGTTTTATTTTCTAATTCCCCGTTCTGTGCTTAGTTCAACCTTAAGAATCAAAAGAAGGGGAGACGCTTCATGGCTGCAATTATTTATCTTGAGCATTGTTCAAATAGGACTGTTGTCAATGGTAATTATTTCCTTTTTACCAATAGAAGAAGCGGCCAATTTCAGCCCTTTAATTAAAAAATTATTTATTGGACCAGAAGCGCAATTCGTTTGGATTATTTTGCCGATTTTGACAGTAATCCTAATGCGGCGGAAACGGAAAAAAGAGGATTAGTATGGAAATCAAAGGTCAGACCTTAAATTTCAAAGGGTTGATTTTTGTTGAATAAAGAGATAGAATAAGCATAATGCGCCGTTAGCTCAGCCTGGTAGAGCAACTCCCTTTTAAGGAGATGGCCGGGGGTTCGAATCCCTCACGGCGCACTGGAAAATATGATTCCATATAGCTTTGTCGAGCTATTTTTTGTTTACTAAAACCTAATTGGACAACTATTGACTTTTGTGGCGTAATATGTTAACATTCCAGCAGAATTCGGAAATGATAATTTTTGATAAAAACGAATAGAATTTTAGCACTTTAACATCTTAAATAAGACAGGAGGAAAAAATGAAAGAACTGACTGCTTGGATAGTTGTTTTTATCATGTTGAGTGTTAGTTTGCGCTACGCTTATCAGGTTTATAAAAAAGAGATAAGTCCGGCGCTATCGAGTTGGCTGATTTTCTTTACGGGTGCATCTCTTAGTTTTGCCACTTATATGGTGGCAGAAAATAGGGACTTCCAAAGTGGCGTTCTAAACGCGGTAGATGTTATAGTAATTTTAATCATTACGTCCTCTATTATTGTTTGGGGCAATACTTCAGGAGTACTTTTCAAGTCTTTTGAAAAAAAGTATCTTGTTGGCGCTGGCGGAATTGTTTTTTTCTGGATTGTCTCGAACGATGCGTTTATTTCTAACTTACTACTTCAGATATTAATATTCATCGGATATTTTCCGACAATACAAAATCTGATGACAGAAAAAAGAAATACGGAATCGTTCTCGGCATGGGGATGCGTTCTGCTTGCTGCGATTGTTGCGCTTTATCCAGCAATAATTGGAGGCAACATTTTAGCTTTTGTCTACGTTGGCAGAACTATAGTAATGGTTAGCATAGTTCTTATTCTGATGATCTTTTACAGTTTAAAAACTAGAACAATCTAGGGTGTGTCTATCTGGCACACCCTTTTTTATTATAATTGGGGATTTTATGATATTCACAATTGATTATTATAGAAAAAAGTGGTAACGTAATAAGTAATATGAAACGCGTTTTAGCTATTAAGACAATTAAAAAAGCAGGTGAAGAAGTTAAATTAGCTGGCTGGGTTCATACGCGCCGCGACCACGCTAAGATTATTTTTGTTGATTTAAGAGATAAGAGCGGTTTAATTCAGCTTGTTTTTTCGCCGGAAAAAAAATATGTCTATGAATTAGCCGATTCTTTGCGAAGCGAATGGGTTATTGAAGTGATGGGCAAGGTTAATAAGCGACCAAGCAAAATGGTTAATGAGAAAATTCCGACTGGCGAAATAGAAATAGAGGTTGAGGAACTGAAAGTATTAAACCAGTCTAAAACACCTCCTTTTGAAATCAACGCTGTTGATGATAAAAAAATTAGAGAAGAGATTCGTTTGAAATACCGATATTTAGATTTGCGGCGCCAGCCGATAAAGAAGAATTTACTTTTGCGTCATAAAATTATTAAATTGGTTAGAAATTATCTGGATAAGCGCGGATTTATTGAAATAGAAACGCCTATTCTGACAAAATCAACACCAGAAGGCGCTAGGGATTTTTTGGTGCCAAGCCGTTTTCATCCGGGCGAATTCTATGCTTTACCCCAAGCGCCCCAGCAGTTAAAACAGTTGTTAATGGTTGCCGGATTGGAAAAATATTTTCAGATTGCCCGATGTTTTCGAGATGAAGATTTACGGGGCGACCGTCAGCCGGAATTCACCCAATTGGATGTAGAAATGTCTTTTGTTAGACAAAAAGACATTCTGAAACTCATTGAAAAACTTTATATTAGAATCGTTAAAGAGCTGGTTGAACTTGATAATAGTTTGTCTAAAAAACTTACTTTTAATCCCTTTTTAAAACTAGACCATAAGGAAGCAATTAAAAAATACGGGACCGATAAACCGGATTTGCGAAAAAACAAAAAAGACCCTAATGAATTGGCTTTTGTCTGGATTATTAATTGGCCTCTTTTTGAATGGAATGAGGAAGGAAAAAGATACGATCCTTGCCATCATATTTTTACCGCTCCTAAAGAAAAAGATTTGTCTTTATTGGATAATGAGCCGTTGAAGGTTCATTCATGGCAGCACGATTTAGTTCTTAATGGTCAAGAAATAGGCGGCGGCAGTTTAAGAATATATCAAAAAGAGATTCAGGAAAAAATATTTAAGTTAGTCGGATTGACTAAAGAAGAAGTAAAAGAAAAGTTTGGCCATTTGCTTCAGGCTTTTGAATACGGGGCGCCACCTCATGGCGGCATTGCTTTGGGCATAGATCGTCTTTTGATGATCTTGTTTAACGAAGAAAGCATTCGCGAAGTAATAGCTTTTCCAAAAACAGGCGATGGCCGTGATTTAACTATGGGCGCGCCAAGCCCGATTAGTCCGGAACAATTGAAGGACTTGAATATAAAAGTGATTGCTTGATAAAAATGCTCACAAAATTCTTGATTACTATTTCTGTTCTTTTTAACCCCTTTAATTTTTTGTTTAGTCAAGCTGATTTTACGCCGCCAGTAGTTGAGACCGGCTTTTTTTCAGAAAGTAATATTATCCAAAGTATAGAACTAAAATGGGATACATGGAAAAAAAAGCAGCAATCTTCAATATCAAATTTATGGTTGAGTAATCCTAACTTTCTGCCTATACGCAATTGGGATATTGATGATCCGCAAAGTCAAACAAGAGCTGCCTTGGTTTTTGATTTAAAAAAGAACAAAATTCTTTATGAAGAAAAGATTGACAAAATTTTACCAATTGCCAGCATAACCAAATTAATGACTGCCTTGATTGTACTAAATAATATTGATATAGAAGAAATAACTGTTATTTCTGAAGAAGCTATTGCTGCTTATGGCGATAAAGGAGGACTGGTTATTAATGAAAAAATTTCAGTCAAGAACTTACTTTATGCCTTATTAATGGAATCAAGCAATGACGCTGCAATGGTTTTGGCCGAAGCAGTAGAAAATTCAACTGGTCAAAATTTTGTTGAATTAATGAATAAGAAGGCCGAAGAATTAGGATTAGGCAATACTTATTTTATTGATCCGAGCGGCTATGATCCGGCTAATATTTCCACAGCAAGAGATATAGTTCAGCTTGTCGCTTTTAGTTTAAATTATCCGATTATCTGGCAAATTTTAAAGACGCCAACAATTACTCTATTTTCAGCCGACGGCGAGATTAGCCATTATTGGACTAATACTGATAAGCTGTTGAATCGTTTGCCGAATATCGTTGGCGGCAAAACCGGCTATACAGAAGAAGCCCAAGGTTGTTTGGTTTTGGTTATTAAACAGTCGCAGTTGCAGTCAAACTATTTAATTACTGTTGTCTTGGGAGCGCAAGAACGATTTTTAGAAACAGAAAAACTAATTGAGTGGGTTGAGGAAGCGTATAAGTGGTAAAAAATTTATGTCTGATATTTTTCATCTTTCACACATTTTAGGACTAACTGCGGTTTCGTTTATTTTTGCTTTGGCTTGGACTCCGGTATTGATTCATTTTCTTGACAAGTATCGTTTAGGAAAACAGATAAGATATGTTGAGGCGCCCATTTTTGCTAAATACCATAAAAAAAAGGAGGGAACACCAACAATGGGCGGTATTTTAATTTGGGGAACGGCCTTAATTATAACTTTACTCTTTTGGTTTTTAGCTTATATTGGCGAGGGAACTATTTTGGAAAAACTAAATTTTTTGACCCGTAAAGAAACACTCTTACCTCTTGGCGCTTTAGTTGCTTCCGCATTAATTGGCTTTGGGGATGATTTGCTTGGTATTTTTAAGATAGGTCCTAATGGTGGAGGTCTGAAAATACGGCATCGTCTTTTAATGTATACTGCTATTGCCACTTTTGGCGCCTGGTGGTTCTTTTATAAATTAGAGTGGGACTTGGTTCATATTCCTTTTATCGGAGATTTTAACATTGGTTTGTGGTATATTCCTCTTTTTATCTTTGTCTTGGTGGCGACCGCTTTTTCAGTGAATGAGACAGACGGATTGGATGGTTTAGTCGGAGGGATACTTTTAATTGCTTTTGCCGCTTATGGAGTAATTGCCTTTTTTCAAGACAAAATGGATTTAGCGGTTTTTTGCGGAGTAATTATCGGCGCATTATTGGCTTTTCTTTGGTTTAATATTTACCCGGCGCGTTTTTTTATGGGCGATACCGGAGCAATGTCTTTAGGAATTACTTTAGGGATTATTGCTATGCTTACGAATACTTTCATTATTTTGCCATTTATTGGTTTTATTTTAGTTACAGAGTCAGCTTCGGTGATTGTTCAGGTTGCTTCTAAAAAAATTAGAGGTAAAAAGGTTTTTTTATCCACTCCTATACATCATCATTTTGAAGCAAAAGGATGGCCCGAAACAAAAATAACAATGAGGTTTTGGATAATTGGAGGCGTAATGGCTGTAATTGGATTAATATTGGTTTTTGTTGAGAAGATAATATGAAAATAAAGGACTTCAAAGGCAAAAAAATAACTATTATTGGTTTAGGGCTGCATGGAGGGGGACTTGGCACGGCCAAGTTTTTCAGCCAAGCCGGGGCTAAGGTTTTAGTGACTGATTTGAGAAGTAAAGAAGAATTAAAAGAACCAATAAAAAAACTTAAAGGAAAATCAATTAAATTTGTTTTAGGCCAGCACCGTTCTGAAGATTTCATCAATACTGACTTAGTTATTAAAAATCCTGCTGTGTCGGGAAAATCAAGATATTTAGAAATTGCTGAAGAAAACAATGTTCCTATCGAAACAGATATTAGTGTTTTTTTTGAACTTTGTCCCTCTCCAATTATTGGCATTACCGGCACTAAGGGAAAATCAACCACTGCCAGTTTAATTGCTGAATTTCTCAAGAAAAAATATTCAGAGGTGACTTTAGCCGGCAATATTCGGATTTCCGTCTTAAGAAAACTGAATAAAATCAACAAGGACGGCTTAGCTGTTTTAGAACTTTCCAGCTGGCAGTTAAATGGATTGAAAATTCATCAAAAAAGCCCGCATTTTGCTGTTATAACCAATATTTTACCCGATCATCTTAATCGTTACAAAAACATGGATGCCTATATTAAGGACAAGAAGGAAATTTTCAAATGGCAAAAACGTAATGATTATTTGATTCTTAATTATGACGATAGAACAGTGAGGGGCTTGGCTCAAGAAGCGAAATCGCAAGTTTTTTATTATAGTCAGGACAACGGCATAATTTTTGACTCAAATAATATCGGTTTAGGCGCTGTTGTCAAAGGAGAAAAGATTTTTTTTGGACAGAATAAAGAAGTTTGCTCTTTGGATGAAATTAAATTAAGAGGAAGACATAATATGAGTAATGTATTAGCCGCTATTACTGTGGCTAAACTTTATGAAGTCACTAATAAATCAATTGTTAAAGTTCTTAATAAATTTAAAGGACTAGAAGGACGGCTGGAATTTATTGATACTGTTGATGGCGTTAAGTATTTTAACGACACAACAGCTACTATTCCAGAGGCCTGTTTGGCTTCTCTAAATTCTTTTTCAATAAAACAGAATATAATTCTCATTGCCGGCGGAGCGGATAAAAATTTGGATTTCGGCCAACTGGCAGAAATGATTATTAAAAAAGTTAAAGCATTGATACTCCTTAATGGCACTGCGACCGCTAAACTCAAAAAAGCTGTTGATAGACAAAAAGAATTGACTGGCAAAGAACTACAAATTATTGGTCCTTTGGATGATATGAAAGAAGCAGTAATGCATGCGCAGAGGCAGACAGAAGTAAAAGATGTGGTTCTGCTTTCTCCTGCCTGCGCCAGTTTTGGCTTGTTCAAACATGAATTTGATAGGGGAGAACAGTTTAATAAAGCAATAGCTTCATTAAGTTAAAAATGAAACCACATCAACCCGATTACATTCTTATCTTTATTGTTTTTATTTTAGTTGCTTTTGGATTGACTATTTTATCCAGCGCATCGGTAGTTCTTTCACAGAATATTTTTGGCCAAAACTATTATTTTTTAAAACATCAGTTAATTTACGGTTTGTCATTAGGATTATTGTTTTTTTTTGTATGCCAAAAAATTCATTACAAGCATTGGCGAAAGTTTGCTTTTCCTTTAATACTTCTTAGTTTATTTTTTTTAGGTCTGGTTTTTATTCCAGAGATTGGTTATAGCTATGGCAAAGCCAAGAGGTGGATTACTTTAGGATCTTTTTCGATTCAGCCATTTGAGTTTATAAAAATAACCTACATACTCTATTTATCTGCTTTGTTATGCAAACGCGGAGAAGTAAATAAAGTTCTTAAGGAAAGTTTGATTCCTTTGTTGATTATTACCAGCGTTATTGGTTTAATGGTACTTTTTCAGCCAAATATGAGCGCTTTGATAATTATTGCTGTAATTGCTTTTACTCTTTATTTTTTAGCCGGCGCAAAAATATCGTATTTAGTAGGGACAGCCTCCTTGGTTTTAGTTGGTCTTTTTGCCTTAATAAAAGCAGTGCCTTACAGGATGGATCGCTTGACTATTTTTTTACATCCGGAACTTGATCCGCAAGGTATTGGTTATCAGATAAATCAAGCTCTTCTGGCAATCGGTTCTGGCGGGCTTTTCGGATTAGGTCTTGGCGCTCATGGCGTTCAAAAATGGGGATATCTTCCAGAACCAATTGGTGATTCTATTTTTGCCATTACCGCAGAAGAATTAGGCTTAATTGGAGCAGGGATTTTAGTTATATTATTTGTCTTGCTGGCCTGCCGCGGATTAAAAATTGCCAAAAATGCGCCTAATAAATTCGGCTGTTTAGTGGCTGGCGGTATTACTTGCTGGTTGTTTTTTCAAGCATTTATCAATATTACCGCTATTTCCGGCCTTAGTCCGTTAACTGGCATGCCATTGCCTTTTATCAGTTATGGCGGAACTGCTTTAGTTGTTGCGTTGGCAGGCGCCGGAATATTGGTTAATATATCAAAATACACTAAGTAAAATTTAAAATTAAAACTATGCGTATACTTTTCACTGGAGGTGGCAGTGGCGGACATATTTTTCCCATTATTGCTACAGCCAGACAATTAAATGATATTCAAAGTAAAGAGGCGGTTTTGGATATGTATTTTTTGGGAGCAGGCGGTTTTGATAAACA
>Ga0114923_10001488_pt1 | contig 16285 bp, 18 predicted proteins | sample SumtaG_FD_89578 | JGI IMG/M metagenome (GOLD analysis project Ga0114923, IMG submission 89578) | Deep subsurface microbial communities from Indian Ocean to uncover new lineages of life (NeLLi) - Sumatra_00157 metaG | ecosystem: Environmental > Aquatic > Marine > Oceanic > Sediment | place: near...
GGCTGTCCATGCCTTTTTTAAATTTTTATTCACGACACGAGGCACCTCAATCATGAAGCAAGAGAGCGGCAAGATTACTTTGTCAATTAGAAATCTTATCAAGGTTTTCGGCAGTAAACACGCGCAGGTTCAGGCCCTGGACGATGTTTCTCTGGATATTCGCGAGGGAGAGCTGTTTACCCTCCTGGGGCCCAGCGGCTGCGGCAAGACCACCACCCTGCGCTGTGTCGCCGGGTTCGAAAAACCGACCGGCGGGTCCATTGATTTTCTGGGCCAGGATTATACGGCAATCCCCCCGTTCCGGCGGAATATCGGCATGGTCTTTCAAAGCTACGCCCTCTTCCCCCATATGTCCATCTTTGAGAATGTAGCTTACGGCTTGAGGATCCGTAAAACCCCCAAGAGGGAGATCGAGGAAAGGGTTGGCCGCATTATACAGCTGGTGGGGCTGGAAGCGACCCAAAAGAGGAAGTCGAGCGAGCTTTCCGGCGGGCAGCAGCAGCGGATTGCCCTGGCCCGGGCCCTGGTCTACGATCCGAAGCTCCTTCTCCTGGATGAACCCTTGAGCAACCTGGATGCAAAATTGAGGGTCTACATGCGCGAGGAGATCCGGCGGATCCAGCAGCAGGCCAGGGTCACCACGATCTATGTGACCCATGACCAGGAGGAAGCCCTCTCTATCTCGGACCGGATCGCCGTCATGCACGACGGTAAGGTAAGCCAGGTCGGTCTTCCTGATGAGATCTACGAGAACCCCAACTCGATCCGTGTTGCCGATTTCATCGGTCAGGCCAACTTTCTCGACTGTGCGGTAAAAAACAATGGAGTCACCGCATTGACCTTTCCCTCCGGTGAGGAAATCGTGCTGGAAACCGGCTCCGACAGTATCCGCAGCTTTACCCGCCAGGAAGGGATCCTCTTTGTACGGCCCGAGCAGATGAAAGTTATGGCGGCAGCGGATCAGGCCAACACCCTGAAGGGTGAGGTTAAGGTGATCCTCTACCTCGGTTCCGTGGTCCGTTACTTTGTCGAGATCTTTCAAAAGACAACTCCTCAGGAAATCATGGTCGACCAGGACCGCCGTGTCCGCGGGGTCAGGGTAGGAGACCCGGTGGACGTAAGGCTTCAGGGAGAGGGAGCCAAGCTCTTTCCCTCCAACCAGAAAAACCAGCTGGACCAGGCCTAGGATAGCATGATGTTGGCGACAATCAAGAAAAGACTGAAATCTTTTGAGCTTACTCCCTACCTGGTTCTGGGCCTGGCGCTCATTATCCTGGTGTTGTTTATTGCCTATCCCCTCTCCAAGGTGGTATTCAACAGCTTCATCAAACTTGGCGACGAGCCCTCCCTTAAAAACCTGACCCTGGCCAATTTCTCCCAGTTTTCAACTTCTAACCTCTACCGGAGCGCCCTGCTCAACACCCTGACCGTGGGCTTCTTCTGTGCCCTCTTCTCCCTTTTAATTGGGATTCCCATGGCCTACTTCGTGGCCAAGACCCAGGCCCCGTTTAAGGCCCTTTTTCTTACCCTGGGGACCCTGCCCCTGATTCTTCCTCCCTTTGTCGGAGCCTACTCCTGGATCCTGCTCTTCGGACGCCAGGGCTTGGTCAACTACTTTCTAAACCAGGGTTTCGGATTTACACTGCCCGACATCTATGGAGCGCCGGGGGTTATCATCGCCATTACCATGAGTACCTATCCCTTTGTTTTCCTTTTAACCTACGGCGCCTTAGTTTCGGCGGACCCGTTTATCGAGGAGAGCGCCGAAATCATGGGGGCTTCCCGGTGGCGGGTTACCCGCACGGTAACGCTCCCCCTGGTTATACCGGCCATCGTGGCCAGTACTCTGATCGTATTCATGCGGGCGATAGGAAATTTCGGTGTTCCGGCAATTCTGGGCGGAAACTTCTACGTCCTGCCTACCCTGATCCACTTTCAGGTTACCGGGTTCTTCAACTTAAACGCCGGCGGGGCCATTGCCATGGTCAATGTTGCCCTGGTAGGCTTCGCCATTGTCCTTTCCCAATGGGTAACGGCCAAGCGATCCTACGTTACCATTACCAGCACCACCCAGGCGGCACGGACATCCTCCGGCAGGGCCTTGAAATGGGTGGGCACGATATTCTGTATTATGGTCATCTTCTTCTCCCTGCTGCCGCACCTTACCGTCATTGTTACCTCCTTTACCGAGGGCTGGGCCGGCACCCGTTATCCGACCAAATTCTCCTTTCGGAATTACCGCAGGATCCTGGAGGTGGCCATGACGCCGATAAAGAACAGCCTCTTTCTGGCCACCACAGCTACCTTAATCGCCGCAGTAACCGGCACGCTTCTCTCCTACGTAAACGTACGCAAGAAATTCAAAGCCCGGTGGATCCTGGACCTGACCATTATGCTGCCCTTTATCCTGCCCGGGATTGTCGTGGGTGTGGCCATCCTGATCGGCTTTTCCTCCGGGATTCTCATCTTGAGCGGCACCTGGATGATCATGGTGGTCGCCTTCTTCATCCGGCGCATGCCCTATATTTTCAGGTCCACCACCGCTTCCTTGAGCCAGATCGATGTAGCCGTGGAAGAAGCCTCCGCTATTACCGGGGCTTCCTGGCTGACCACCTTCCGGAAGATTACCCTGCCCCTGATGGCCCCCGGAATTCTGGCCGGAGCGGTGATTTCCTTTTCCACGCTCATGGGGGAGCTGTCCACCACTGTTATCCTGTACTCGGCCCGCTGGAAGACGATCTCCGTGGCCATCGTCGAGTACCTGTTCTCGGCCACCATCGGTCCGGCCTACGCCCTGGGTACGATCCTCATAATTTTGGTCCTGTCCGCAATCGCCTTAGCCAACCGCATCCTGGGCCGGAAGATGTCCCAGATGTTCAAAATGGTCTAGATTGTTGGCAAGGTCGCTGCAGATAGGCATTTCCCTGACAGCCTTCGATGGTCCCGAAGCTGTGAAGGATTTTATCGGCCGGGCGAAAGAACGGGGCATCGACCCTTTGTTCGAGCTCTCCTACTTAAGCGACCGTAACTTTCTCGAGGCTGTCTCCTTCCTGAAGGGGCGGATCGTTTCCGTGCACGCTCCCTGCCCGCGGCAGGAGTTCTTCCCTAATTTGGGCAGCCGGAACCAGGCGGTGGTGGAAGAGAGCCTGCGGGCAATTCGGGAGAGCGCCCGGACCGCAGTGCGGTTCGGCGCTACCAACCTGGTCTTGCATCCAGGCTACACCTTCGACCAGCCGGTCCACCTGGATGCCCAGGTGCGCCTGCGTTTTCTCAGAACTCACCTGCAGGGAAAAAAACGCTGGATCTGGATCGAGCAAGGAGCTATCTGCCGGCCGGAGTACTGCCTGTCCGAGCAGTACCGGCTCCATCTGGATCAGGCTTTTGTTAATCTGGAGAGAGCGGCGAAGCTCTGCCGGAAAGAGGGGGTGCGCCTCTGTGCCGAAAACATGAACCCCCGGGTATCTTACCTGTTCCAGACTCCGGAAGAACTGCTCTCGCTCAGCGATACCATCAAACCCATTTCGCTATGCATCGACCTGGGCCACCTGTGGCTCTCCTCCCTGGTGCACGGCTTCGATTATTTAGGCGCCATCGAGCGTCTGGCCCGCAGTGGCCGGGTGGCCGCCAGCCACATCCACGACAACCGCTCCACCCTCGAGGGCTCCGCCTTCCTGGCCGATGAGCACCTGTCTATTGGCAGCGGGAATATTCCTTTGACAGCGGCGATCAGGCTGCTGATCGAACAAACTCAAGCGACCTTGATGGCGGAAACGATTCACGCTCCGCTTGCGAACCTGGAAACCCTTATAAATATGACAGGTGGGGTATCCCCTTAAGGCAGTCCTGTCCCTGGGGATTCCGGGGGTGCTGCCAGGTATCGGGCTGATCCTGGGCTTGTCCAGGGGGCCGTTGGTCCTGAATGAATTTGCCGCTCTTCTAATCGTCCAGCAGCCGTTTTTCCCCCTGCAGCGCTCTCAATTCAGTTGCATCCTGAGAAACCTCAACTGTGCCCAGGTAGTTTCCCTCTTTATCGCGTACCGGAAAGTAATCGATCTTGATGAATCTGCCCTTCAGCTCAAGCCAGAAGGGAGCATCTTCCATACTACCCTCTTTGAAGCCCTCCAGAATAGCTTTTACCTTATGCTGGCTCTGGGGAGGATGGCAGTTCTGTACCTTGCGGTTCAGATCCATTTTTGTACGCGGAAATATTCTGCCCTCTTTGGGACTGTTGAAATATTTAACCCTGTCCTCGGCGTCTACAAAGGAAATATCCACATTTATGGAATCCAATATGGCCTCAATAGTTTCGATACCCAGTTCTTTCAGGTTCATTAATTTCTCCTTTCGTTAAAATAGCCTAAGTTATCACATTCTTCCTTAATATCATTCCACTCCTCATCAGTTACTACCTCTAAGGCGGTTACGTATAGTATATTCTGTTCCTTCTGGGTATGGGAAGCGAATTTTTCTATTAATATGATGGACATGGCCTCAAGAAGATTTATAAGGTTAGCGAAATCCTTGGTTTCCCTTTCACTTAACAGAGACTTGATCTTCTTCTTTTCCTGCTTCATCTCCGTATGTTCCAGCCACATAATAGCGGGCGGCTGTTCCAGACCATGGCGTTCAAGAATTGGAAAGAGGGTGTTCTCCTGGCGGACATTATGGTTTTCCGCTTCCAGAAGATCATCAGTCAGCCTTTCTATACTTTCCATCTCAACCCGGGCAGCTTCGAGGCTTCCCTTGCTTTTAGCCTTAAGTACCGTTTCTCTTAATTCCTCCATTAAGTGGAGAATAACCCGGTGATCTTCCTGAAAACGGGCTATGGGATGATCTGCCGGTACTTCCAGATGAGGTTTTTCGATGCTGTCTTTAAAAAGCTCAAGATGTATATCACAGGCAGTAACCAGGTCATCCTGGCTGAATCCCTCCTGGACCAGCTCCTGTTCTGCCAGCGCGATCATCATAGGGGTTGCTCTGGCCAGTACCTCTTTGAATTCCCGGCGGGCGTTGCTGATTTCCCGGCTGTCACTTGCTTCTCCCTTGATTTTTTTCAACAGCTTTTTCAGTTCTTCCTTTGTCGCGGTAAAATCCCTATCTGCTGTTTTAGTTTTCTGGTTCATGAATTGCTCCTTAAAAAGTATATTCGGTATTCATCTTCATTTATCTTATCCGTGTAGTGAATAAACTGCCTGTTCTTCAAGTATCTGATTAAAGGCAGGGGTTCAAATTTTTGGACCAGGCAGAATCCTTCACCTTCGGCAATACTTTCTGCCAGCTTATTCACTTTGGCAAAGGGATCCTCATTATCCAGGCGTACATCTTCAATGGGAAAATCCCGTGCCCTGTCCAGCCAATCCGGAACTGCGGCTTGTTCTCCCTGCGGTTGATCTTTTTTTAAGAAATCCTGTATTAAGCCCTGAGCCTGAGATTTCTGAACGGCTAAAAATTCATCTCCCAGACCTACAGCCTGGTTGAGCCGGTAGAGCATTTCCCTTAAATACAACTTGGCAACCCCGGCAGCGTCTCTTACCGTAGTGCGCCTGGTGGCTATGTTAAAGAGTAGTGTATTATTAAGTTTGCTGAATTTGGGAGATAAATTGATTAATACCTCTTTTAACTCCGGGTGGATTTTAATGATATCATAGATGTTATCCTCGGCTGTAATAAGCTTTCTATTGTTGCTGTCAGCTGTCATTGTCATCTCCTGCTGATTTATTCGGCGCAAAGTCCGATATCTTCTTATGCTTCAAGTAGTCTGAGACCTCCTGGTTCAAATTGCTGAATAGATCGCCGAACATACACTCAGTAAATATACATCTTTTCCGGTTCAGGGGGCATGGACTATTACTGAGCCTGCCCTCAATGGCTTCATAGATATCCAGAAGTGAAACCTGCTCTAGGGGCAGAGCCATTGAGAAACCGCCTTTGGGCCCGCGGCTGGAAGATAAAATACCGGCCTTAACCAGCCTCTGCATAACCTTTGCCAGGTGGTTTACTGATACACCTGAACGCTGAGCGATCTGTTTTACACTGAACAAACTGCCGGGACTGCCGGCCATAAGAGCGAGGCTGTGCAGAGCAATAGAGGCAGCCTCAGATAGCTGAATTAAATGCGCCATTATTATATTCCTATATAGGTATTATAATACTTAAATACCGAAAAGTCAAGAGCTGATGGCAAGTGGTAAGTCAAAAGCAGGATCCCGGATTGGCAGCTGGATTATTTTGCTGTTAGTGCAGCTCTGTCCCTGTCTTTTCCGGTTGCAGTAAGCGGAGCTGATTACGGCGCCTCTTTAATATAAGCCGCTATTTCATCTTCCGGTTATAAATAGAGACAATAATGAAATTAATAAACAGGCTTATACTGAATAAGAGAAAGATGTGTTTAATACTGAAATATATTGATATGGAACTGGCTGCCAGTGGCGACAGGAACCAGCCGAAACTGCCGGCCGAGGCCTGGAGGCCCATGATAACTCCACGGTTATCGGGATGTATTTTGGCGCTTAGATAGGCCTGCATTAACGGTTCAATAGCGCCGACAAAAAAGATTGCCGCCAGATAAAAAATTGTAAAATACAGCAGTCCATGAGTGAAAAAGATGGGCAGAGAGAATATCGAACTAAAGCCCAGTAAGATAGCTATTAGAAATAATCTATTATATCTATCCCCCAGCCGGACTATGGTTAACCCTGAAATAGCGGTAGCCAGGCCGGCCAGGGCCATTATTATTCCGGTAATGGCGGAGATGCCCTGCATGCTTTGACGAAGCTCCTGGATATAGAGAGGGATAAAGGGCACTGCCAGCATACGGCTGAAGCGTACCAGGAAGATCAAAATAAAGAGAATGGGAAAGGGCCGGATCAACATTGTTTTAAGGGAAAACGCTGTTGTCTTTTTAGCATGTTCAGGTTCCTCGATTGTAATTTCTTTAGTGACCAGGAGTACCATGATAAAGCCGGTAAAGACTATCAGGCTGCCTATGAAGAAGGTGGTCTTAAAGCCGAGATATTCCGCCAACATACCACCTATAAAGGGGCCGAAGGAGAAACCGATAAAGGTTGATGAAGAGAGGAAGCCCAGGGCATAGGAGAGACGGTTGCGGGGGGTTCCTGAGGCTACTAAAGTGGCTGAAGCGGTTATCGTGCCGGTGAACAGTCCCTGGCAGATGCGCAGTAATAAAACAGTTTCCACGTTCTTTGCCAGACCCATAAGACCCACAATCAGGCTCCCTGCAGCCATTGCCCTGAGCATCATGGTTTTGCGTCCCCATCTGTCGGCAAGTATGCCCCAGATAGGGGCCATGATTCCCAGCAGCAGGCTGGGCGCGGCAGTGAGCAGGCCCACCCAGAAGCGCAGCTCAGTTGTGGAGGTAACGCCCAGCTCCTGAATATAGAGGGGGATAAATGGCAGCATGAAACCAAAGCCGGTTATCGATAGTAGTTGAGTAAACCAGGTGATGTAGAGATTCTTTCGCCACTGCTCCATAGAAGACTGTTTATAGCACAGTGCGCCTTTCCCGTCAATCTAAGGCTGATTTTTAGGTTTATTTATATTTTTCAGCGGCAAAGGATATTGCCCGGTTGCTGTAAATAATAGATACTAAGGAGCATAATAAGCGGGGGTACACATGCCGGCTTCAATGCTGCGGACGAAAATTGAAAGATTACAAAACGCAGATATCTTTTCATCCTATCATGATGATGAATTGAAGATTATCGCGGAGTACAGTGAATACTGCAATTACCGAAAAGATGAGGCTATCTTCAAGGCAGGAAATTCGGGAGATGCTCTTTATATAGTAGAATCCGGCGAAGTTATAATAAATAAAAAAGCTGACAACGGCAGGGATATTGATATTGCACGCTTCTTATCGGGTGATTGTTTTGGTGAGCTTGATATGTTGACCGGTTCATCCAGAAATGCTTCCGCCCGGACAGAAGTTGAAACCAGGCTGCTCATGTTTCCCCGGAAAGGTATCTGCTTCAAGGATATATTGGCGAAGCATCCAGCAGTATCAGCAAGGATACTGCATAAGATCCTGGTCAATATTGCCGGTAGGATAAGAAAGGCCAATTCGCTGATAAAGGAGAATTCTCCAATAATCCAGGAACTAAAGAAGCAGGTATACAGTGATAAACTGACCGGCTTATATAACAGGACATTCCTGGAAGAAAAACTTGGTGAATATCTGGTTAATAAAAAGGCTCATGTCAGCCTGCTGATGGTAAAACCTGATAATTTCAAATTCATAAACGATACCTATGGCCATGAAGCAGGAGACCAGGCACTGAGGATTATGTCAATTGAATTGGAAAAAATTATATCCGGCCAATATGTGGCAATACGATTTATGGGGAATGAGCTTTCCGTAATTCTTCCCGGTACTGAGCGTGAAGAAGCCTATAAGATGGCAGTGAAAATACGATCATCCATGAATAGGCTTGATTTACAGCAGGTAACTCAGGGGAGTTCATTCGTGCTCACAGTGAGCATAGGAATATCCCTTTTCCCTGAACATTCAGCAACTACGGCGGAACTGATACAGAAAGCCCACGAGCTGCCGCTTATGGGCAGGGCCCGGGGGGGCAATAAAATACTTTTTCCGGAGGATAAGCAGGGAAGATAAGATGCAAGCGTCCATTGATGTTTTAAAAAAGATTAATATTTTTTCTTCTCTTACACCGGAAGAACTACCTGTCATCTATTCTTTGATGAAATCAGTTGCAATAGAGCAGGGGAAGACCCTCTTCCATGAAGGTGATGCGGGTGATGACATGTATATTGTGCTTTCAGGCAGGGTTGCGATCACGGTAAAGACGCCTGATGGCGGGGAATATGAAATTGCCGAGATAAGCGGGGGAAATTTTTTCGGGGAGATGTCCATGTTTGAACAGGTGCCGCGGTCAGCTACCTGCTGCACAAGAGAGGACACCGCTGTGCTCATTCTCAATGGCAGGGATTTTTATAATTTCATTAAGGAGCACCCTTCAACAACGATTAAGATAATGCACAGGATGCTGAATATAACTACGGAGCGGTTGCAGGAAACGAGCGCCTTCCTTTCGGATATGGTAACCTGGGGTGAAAAGGCGCGTAAGAGGGCGGTAACGGATGAATTTACCGGGCTTTATAATCGGCGCTTTCTGGATGATGCCCTGGAAGAACGGCTAGCTGAGGCTGAAGTAAGCAGTAAACCCCTCTCCCTGGTAATGGTGGACCTCGATCATTTCGCAGAGCTGAACAAAGAATACGGCCAGGAGGTCGGGGATAAAGTGATACTATCAGCTGTCCGGGTTTTTAAATCTGTCTTCAGTAAAGGGGATATTTTGGCACGCTATGGTGGTGATGAGTTTATTTTCATTCTTTCAGATACCAGGCCTGTAAAAGCCCTGGATATCTGTACCATGGCGGTAAATGAATTAAGGAAGGTTAAGCTGCTTGAGAATATGGGCGGCAGACTTAAACAGATATCATCAAGCATGGGAATTGCTTCCTTTCCCGCCCATGCCGATACTCTGGAAACCTTGAAGGAAAGAACAGACCAGGCTCTGTACCAGGCCAAGGAGCTGGGACGAAATAGAGCGGTGCTGTATAGCCCACAAAGGGAGTTGTGATAAATGAAAGCAGGTATTCCCACCATTGCAGAAAAGAACAGGATCATCAATAACATTATCAAAGCGATTACATCGAGAGATCATTTTCTTCTTATCGGCCATAAGAATCCGGATGAGGACTGTATAGCCTCCATGGTCGCTTTCAGCCTCCTGTTGAGCAAATTCTCCAGGTCCGCCCATCTGGTGATCTGCAGTAAAGTTCATCCCCATTTTCAGTATCTTTTAAATATCTGCAGGTATAATTCTATTGGCATAGTGAAAGAATGCGGAAAAATACCTGAAAAGATCAGTACGGTTATTGTTTTTGACACCCCTAAATCATCAATGCTGCAGGATTTTCCGGACTCTTCCTCCATATTATCCGACAGCAACATACTCAAAATTGAAATTGATCATCATCTCGAAGCGGATAGTGATTACATTGGTGATAAGGGCTATTGTCTGGTGGATGAAGCCTCATCTGCGAGCGAGCTTGTCGGTCTTATCGCTTTTAAGCTTGAGAATCGCACCGTGCTTCTTGAAAGACACCAGGTATTCGAATTATTTTCACGGAACTTTGTGCTTGCCGTATTAACCGGAATTATCGGCGATTCAAAAATGGGTAAATATTTAAAAACAAATCGCGAGAAATGGTTCTACAGAAATTTCAGCAACATGTTCAATCAATTGCTTTCCAGAAAAACGCATAAAGGCTCTAAGAATTTATCCACTATGAAAGAGGTTTTTGCCGAGCTGGAAAAGTTATCGGAGAAGGAAGATGCCTGTTTCCGGTATATGATGAAAAGGAAAAACTCCTGTTCATCTGTTATAAGATCAGTTGTGCTAAAGCCTGAGGATATGGAGTATTTGAAGGTAAATTACGATTATGAAACAATAATAACGGTGGCCAGATGTACAGCTGATAAATTGGCAGAAGAGAGCGGTTATCTCAGCCTTATTGTATACTATGATAATCCCGACATATCGAATTTAATTCAGTTTCGCATGAGGCGTAGCCAGGGTTTCAAAAACCTGGACTTAAGAAAGATCATTGATCACTTCTCTATCGAAAACGGCGGCGGCCATCCCGGGGCAATAGGCTTTCGAATTGACCGTGATCTGATAGAGAATATCGATGAATATGTCAATTTGCTTATCTCAGGAACTGAAGCGCTGATAAAGGAAACTTGAGCAGCCATGATTATGATTGGCCAACCATACTGATGCAAGCTAATTGTTGTAATGATTTTTAACGGATCGGTTTGAAACCAGGAGGGTCAATGAAAACAGACAAGCAGTTTTTGAGTACAAAAGTAAAAATCGGTTTTGGCATCTGTGATCTCGGGGGCAACCTTTTTTTCACTATAATGGGCTTTTACCTGCTCTTTTTTCTAACAGATATTGTCAAACTGGCCGCAGGTCTTGCGGGTACGGCTTTAATGATAGGAAAGATCTGGGATGCGGTAACCGACCCCGCTGTGGGTTATCTCTCTGACAGAACCAAGTCTGCCATGGGAAGAAGAAGACCCTATATCCTGGCGGGATCAATTTTACTCTTTTTCTTCATGGTCCTCATGTTTTATAATCCCCATATCTCCGGCCAGCGGAACCTTTTTATCTGGACTGCTGTTGTTTTCTGTCTGCTGAATACGGCATACACCCTGGTAAATATTCCTTACGGCGCGTTAACTCCTGAGCTGACTTCAGATTTTAATGAGCGGACCGTATTGAACGGCTACCGCATGAGCTTTGCTGTTGTGGGCACTTTAATAGGGGCGGGTCTGGTGCTTCCCATTACCGGACTTTTTTATAACCCTGACCTTGGCTGGGCTTTCATGGGCGGGGTAATGGGCGGGGTAATGACCGCTACCGCGCTGGTCACCTTCTTTACGGTTAAGGGGATGGATAAGGGAAAGCAGGTGGTGCATAAGAATATCCTGCGATCCTACATTGAAGTGCTTGGACTGAAGCCCTTTCTTCTGGCTCTTTTGCCATGGGCTTTACACATTACCGGGATTACGGTTATCCAGGGCGCCCTGCTATATTATTTCCGCTATATCTATAAAGCGGAGAACTACTTCCAGTTTGCCCTTCTTGCCCTGCTGTTGAGCAGTCTTATCTTTATCCCCGTCTGGGTGCGGGTGTCAAAAAAAATCGGCAAAAAAGCGAGCTATAATCTCGGTATGCTTATTTTTTCAGCAGCGGTAATAGCCTTTTTCTTTTTCGGCCAGAGGTACGGCGTTAATTTTGCCATTGGAATTATGTTTATTGGCGGAATCGGTTTCTCTACCCAGTATGTAATGCCCTGGGCGATTATACCTGATATAGTCGAGTATGACGCTTTAAAAAACTCCACCCGAAGGGAGGGGGTTTTCTACGGTTTGTGGACCTTTGTAAGCAAATTCGGTCAGGCCTTTGCCCTGGCGCTCAATGGCTGGGTTTTAAGCCTTTTTGGCTATCTGCCCGATGTTGAACAGGGCAGGCTTTCAATACTGGCCATTAGACTGCTCTGCGGTCCCATACCGGCCCTCTTCTTTATAGCAGGTGTTATTATCCTCTCTTTCTATCCCATCAACCGGGCTTTCTACAACCGGATGATGTCTGAAGGGTTGAATTGAGCTCAATTACTATTCATCATCCGGACGAACGGCTTAAGGGTGTTCCCCGCAGGCGCGGGGATGAACCGTTACCGTTAATTTCTGACTTCACTATGAAACGGTTCATGTTTGGAATTATCTATGAAAAAGGCGACCCCCTTTAAAACCTATTCAGGGCTTGACCGTGGAGTTTACGTACTCTTTATAGCCCGGATAGTAAACAGTATGGGAAACTTCGTATTCCCCTTTCTCACCATGTTCCTTACCCGGAAGCTTCATTTTTCTCCAGCCCGGGCAGGGACCTATATCGTGATTTCCGGTTTAGCCTTCATACCCGGCTCCCTGTTGGGCGGTAAACTGGCAGATTGCCTGGGAAGAAAGAGGATTATGCTTACTTTTCAGTCCCTGGCCGTCCTCTGCCTTATTCCATGCGCTTTTTTAGGTGAATCAATTATTATTATCCGGCTTATGATTCTCTCCAGCTTTTTTTTCGGAGGGGTTATACCGGCTTCAGACGCGATCTTGATTGATTTGACTGATACTGAAAAAAGAAAAGCGGAAAAGGGCTCCCTGGCTAGTGCTTTGCGGCAGCGGCAGCTTTATTCCTGCTCTATAGAATCGAAAAAACAGCAAGAAAGCGATTGGGCTGACATCATAGTCTTATGGGCACCCTATTTCCACAGTTGCTGCATCTATGCTCTTTGATACCCTTTATCTGTACGGAGTAACCCCGGCGCCTTATCAGCAGGCTGCGGCATTCCGGGCACAGGGTATTGATCTCGCTGCTCCCTACATTGCCAAGGTACACATAGTTCAAATGCTTTGCGGCCGTCTCTGAAGCTGCGGTCAGCGTAGAAATTGGCGTGGGTGGAATATGGTAGTGATGCTGGGGATAATAGGCAGAGAGGTGGTAGGGAATATTCCTGTCTATAGTGGCCAGAAAAGCGGCAATCTCTGCTATTTCCTCAGGGGTGTCGTTCTTGCCGGGAATGATCAGGGTGGTAACTTCAAGAGCTGTCGCAGCGGCAGCCTGGGTGATGAAGCGCTTAACCTCAGACAATTTACCGCCGATCTCGCGGCGGTAAAAATCAGGATTAAAAGATTTAAGATCAATGTTGGCTGCATCTAGGTACTCCAGGAGCTCTGATGCGGGTTCCTGATTCAAATAGCCATTGGAAACCAGGACATTTTTAAGTCCCTTCTCATGCGCCTGTTGAGCCGCTTCCAGAACATACTCGAAGTGAATAAGCGGTTCTGAGTAAGTATAGGCAATAGCAAATGAACCCTGTTTCAGTGCATTACCCACCAGCTCTGTGGGAGTCAATTTACTGAAGGGGATATCGGTGGATTGTGATATCTGATAATTTTGGCAGAAAGGGCAGTGGAGATTACAGCCTAAGAAACCAACAGATAATATTTTTTCTCCCGGATAAAAGTGGTAAAGGGGTTTTTTTTCTATAGGGTCAATTGCCAGTGAAGATACTGCGCCGTAGTAGGGCAGGGTGAGCTCTCCCTGCAGGTTCCGGCGCACCAGGCATGATCCATATTTCCCCGGAGCAATTATACAGTTGTTCGGGCAAAGGGTGCAGCGCACCCTCTGCCGGTCAAGTTTCTTAAAGTAGTTCGCACTCATTGCTCACCTCCTGATATTTCCCTGGCCAGCCAGGTGGATTTGCCGAGGTATTCCCGGGCCAGGAAACCTAAGAAGGCAGCAGAGATTGTTCCAATCAGCAGAAAGGGGGGGGCCAGAAGCCAGGTCGGCCTGCCGAAGAATAACAGGGCGGCTATAAACAGCTGCAGCCCGTTACTGGCCATAGCCCCAAAAATGCTCAAGCCGATTAATGATATTCTGCCTCCCGCAATCTTCTTTATCAGCAGCATAACCAGGGCGCTGGCAAAGGAACCGCAGAAAGAGAGAATAAAAATATGGGAAAAGAGGGTGCCCATTATCAGTGCCTGGCCTATAACCTTCAGCAGGACGAGCAGCAGAAATGCAAGGGGTGCCAGGGTTGCCAGGCCGATGAGTAAAGGCAGGTTGGCCAGCCCGAGGCGCATAAAGGGCAGGGGTTTTGGTATTATATATTCAATTGAAGAGAGGAAGAGCGCTATGGCTGCCAGCATAGCTATCAGGTTATTCTTTTTAAAAGGTGAGTCCATCTAGTTCCTGCTCACTCCTGCCGGTTATCGCTATAATTACCCTGTTGGGTAGACAGGCAATCCAGCGGCCCGCCTTATTAACCGGCCCGGATTTAACGCATGTTTTTTCCCGGCAGGGAGATGAAGATACTCTGACTGAGCCAGCCTCTATAACTACTACAGTTTCACCTAAAGGCCCTTCAATTTCTATGGTGCGGTTGGATTCGAGGGGGAAGAGCCATTCTCCGGAATCACCCTTGATCGAAACCTGGAGTGTACCGCTCTGATTGCCGTATGCCTGAAAAGCAATAAGTGCCGATACTGCAATTGCAATCAGAAAAGCGAGAACATCAAGGGTTTTAACCCTTCGCATTTTGTTACTCCCCAGACCGGTAATTCAAGTTTTCCCTTTAATCAATCAGCTCCTTAATAGCCTCAATTTTATCTGTTTTTTCCCACGGGAAACCCTTACGCCCGAAATGACCGTAAGCTGCTGTTTCCTGATAAATGGGCCGACGCAAATTAAGGCTTTCAATAATCCCGGCAGGGTTCAACGGGAATACCCGGGGTATGAGCTCTTCCAGTTTTACTTCGGAGACGCGGCTGGTGCCGAAGGCAGATACGGCAATAGAGACCGGTTCAGCCACACCGATTGCATAGGCCAGCTGTACCTCGCATTTTTTACATAGTCCGGCAGCTACCAGGTTTTTGGCAATGTAACGGGTCATGTAAGCGGCGGAGCGGTCAACCTTTGAGGGATCCTTGCCTGAAAAAGCACCGCCTCCGTGGCGGGCCATGCCGCCGTAGGTATCGACTATTATTTTACGTCCGGTTAGCCCCGTATCGCCATGGGGACCGCCGATAACGAAGCGGCCGGTGGGGTTTATATGGTAGACGACATTGCTTTTTATCAATTCCGGCGGCAGTGCCTTCTTGATTACCTCCTCGATTAATGACTCTTTCAGATGGTTATAGCTTACATCTTCAGCGTGCTGGTGAGAAAGCACAATCGTAGTGATCTCAGCAGGTTTACCATCTTTATAGCGCACGGTAATCTGGCACTTGCCGTCAGGCCGCATAAAGGGCAGGATGCCGCGTTTACGTACTTCGGCCGCTTTCAGCATTACCCGGTTCGCATAATATATGGGAGCGGGCATGAGCTCAGGAGTTTCGCTGGATGCAAAACCGAACATCATTCCCTGGTCGCCTGCTCCCTGTTCATGGTGCAGTCCCCGTTCCTGGTCTACGCCCTGGGCAATGTCGGGGGATTGCTCATGAATTGTGGATATTACTGAACAGGATTGATAATCTATACCATATGAAGGGTCGTCGTAGCCTATGGATTTTAACACCCCACGCACTACGGTCTGTAGTTCGATATACCCCTTAGTGGTAATCTCGCCTCCCACCAGGACCAGGCCGGTAGTGGTGAATGTTTCGCAGGCTACCCGTGAATGGGGATCCTGTGAAAGGGCACAATCCAGTACCGCATCTGATATCTGGTCGCATATTTTATCAGGATGTCCTTCGCCTACACTCTCGGAAGTAAATACAAAGTCTTTTCTCGTAATCAATTTATTGCCTCCAGCGATTTTTTAACACAAAAAAAACCTGTGCTGCCAAAGCACAGGTTCTGTAATCAGATTTCCTGGCTTTTTAGTGCTTTTTTTAAAGTGGTTGCAATATGCCGCAAATCAATCCACTGAGCTTTAAATTTACCCATTATCAGTGGAGCTGTCAAGGATATTTGAAATTTGATATAAAAAACGAAAAAAGCCTTTAATTTATGAGTGCGATTGTCTACTACAAATTTCACCGTACAGATACGGCCAGCATTGTCATTCATAGAAGGCTGCTCCTGCAAAGCTTACAATAGATTGCGTATTGTAATCTACGGCCTGGTCATATTTTAACAATTTCGAGCTGCCGGAATTAAGCGGCTTAAGCGGTCCA
>Ga0114923_10001489_pt1 | contig 16259 bp, 14 predicted proteins | sample SumtaG_FD_89578 | JGI IMG/M metagenome (GOLD analysis project Ga0114923, IMG submission 89578) | Deep subsurface microbial communities from Indian Ocean to uncover new lineages of life (NeLLi) - Sumatra_00157 metaG | ecosystem: Environmental > Aquatic > Marine > Oceanic > Sediment | place: near...
AATTAATATACACAAAATATACTTAAATTTAAATTAATATAATAGATCCAATTATTAAATTCATATAAATCAATTTAATAAAAGGGATGTCAAGATATGGTTTTAATGGAATATAATGGCAAGAAGCCAACTATAAGTGACAACTGCTACGTAAGCCCAATGGCTACACTTATAGGAGATGTTACTGTTAACGATAATGTAGTAATTTGGCCGGGATCAATTATTCGCGCTGAATTCTCTCAGATAAATATTGGAGAATACTCTACAATTTTTGACGGAGTCATTTTATTAACTCGTTTACACAAAAGTTCAATCCATATTGGAAGATATTGTATATTAGAAACAGGAGTTACCCTTTTAGGTGGTTTTTTAGAAGATTACGTTCAGATTTTAGAAGGAAGTTTAGTTTTTGAAGAAAGCTCAATTGGAGAGGGGGCAGTAATTTTAAATAAGAGCCAAGTTCCTCCGGGGCTAATAATCCCCGCACGTGCGGTTATGAAGGGAATTCCTGTTGAAAGAGTTAGAGAGCAATCTCGAAACGATGTACTAGAGCAAAAAGAACGAGCCCATCATTATACTCAATTATTTATGAAAGTTAAAAATATGCTTCCAAATGCACAAAGTTATTTGTTAACTCTTCCAGATTTTATAAAATTATTAATAAAAAAAGAGATTTAATAAAAAAAGTAAAATATTTCTTTATGTTTTGATATTCAATTTCGTTGTTAGTTCCTTATACCTTGAACGTAGTGTAACTTCAGTAATTCCAACCAAATTTGCAATTTCTTTTTGAGATATTCTCTTATTATGAATTTTGCAAGTTAAATATAAAGCTCCAGCGCATAAACCTTTTGGATCTTTACCACTTGTAGAATTTTTTGATATAAATTTTTGTAAAACTTGAATTGTTGAATTTTCAACTTCAGAATCTAAACCTAATTCTGAGATATAACGAGGAATTAAAGAAATTGGATCAGTGGATGGTACTTTTAAATTTAATTCTCTTATTAACGTTCTATAACATCTTCTAACATTTTTGGCACTAATAGAAGTCTCGTCTAAAATTTCTTGAAGTGTTCTGGGAATCTTTTTTTCTCTACAAGCAAAATACAAGCTCGCCGAAACCATTCCGTTAATTGATCTACCTCTAAGCAATTTTCTTTTAAAGGCTTCTCTATAAATCAGTATTGCAGACTTTTTAATATGATCTGGTAAATTTAAATTACTTGCGATCCGTTTTAATTCTGTAGTAGCAATTAGCATATTTCTTTTATCCCATGTCATTCGTGAATTCCATTTAGCTGCTCTTTTTAAGTCTGGACTTTTTATACTATTTTTGTCTATTACAGTACTTAAGCCCATATCAGGCAACAAAACTGATATTGGGGACCCAGTCCGTTCTCTCTTCTCTTTTTCTTGTTTAGTAAATGCTCTTTTACCACTATGTGAAATATCAATAATTCTTTCATTTATAACTAAACCACATCGACAACAAACTACATCGCCTTTTTCTTGAAGTGAAATTATCTCGCCTCCACACTCTGGGCATAAATTTGATTTGTAATTAATTTCTGATTTTATTTCCATTATTTTTACCTCATATATTTTTTAAACTTAAAAATTTCTTAAATAAATCTTAACCTGTGAGAAATGCAAGACTGAAATTAATAATAATTATGTGACTGATATATAACAACCGTGTGACAAAGAAAATATAGATAAATTAAATATATAAATGTTTCGATTGTTTGAGGGAATTCTGTGGGAATGTTTCCATTATCTACTTTGTTAATTTTTTACTAAATCTGAAAATAAAATAGTCAAACATTTTTTTTTCGATTTTTTTTACGTTGTTTAATAGAAATTTGTTATATATGATTTCTAATTCATCAGGATTAAGGGTATAATATTTAAAAACCAATTTATTTGTAATATTATTATCATGAATATTGAATAACGATTCCATAACAGGAAGAAAGACTCTATATAACATTAGCTCTTTTTCTGAAAATTTGATGGTTTGTTTTGTTTCCAAAAGATATGTAAAGGAGTGTTTAAATAAAAGAAATAAATGGTAATAAAAAATGTATTTATAAAGAAAATAAAAATGCTCAATTGTCGGACAAGGTATAAGGATTTCGAGATCTAATCCAATAGCGACTTTGTTCTTCAGATTATAATCAGAAAACTCTTCATATCCTAATTCTTTCAAAAATTTTATATGATTTTGATCTCTTTTTTTTATATAAATGCAGTATTTAAAATTTGAGAGAGATTCAAAGGTTCTCCCATGAAATTTTAAGGATCTAAAATCTAAGTTTATTATTCTAAAAGGTAAGTTAAAAAACTTAAAAAATGTCTCCCATCTATAAGGATTTGGTTCCTTAATTTCCACCCAATCTGATTTTACATACATTATACAATTGTAAGCAAATTTCTTTGTTAAATCCTCTAACAATTTTTTATTCCTATCTAAATTATTCCCATCTTTCTGTATTTCCATTATTGCTTTTTGAATCGTTTCTATTAAAGTTATATATAAACACATATAATTTATTCTATAACTCTGAATTATTGTTAAATCTGCTTTTTGGTCCTCTAAATTAACTCCAATTTTATGAAAAATCCCCACCGGTGGAGACGGACCTTTTAAATCTATAAATTCAAGATCATAGTTCCCTTCAAAAGGTTCATAGATATTAAGTGGTTCACTCTCTTTTGGATAAAAAATGACTGTTTTATATTTTAATTTAGGGACCTTTTTGAGTAGATTGCTTAATTTACTAATTAAATTAAAAATTTTCTCATTATCAGCGAAATCTAATATCCTAGAATCAAAAAAATAATTTCTTCCTCTTTTACTCTTTTTGAACAATAAATTCTCTAAATAAGTAAAATCTCGAACATAATATGCTCCATTTTTTAAATAATCTAAATTTCTTAAATTCTTTTCTTCCCATTTTATCTCGAACGGTTCAAAAATGATAATGTCAATAATTCTCTTTCTCATCATTGAAAATATACACGAAATCAAGCTAACTTTCTTAATTTTGTTTTTAGAATTTGGTTTACAAAACCTTTTCTCTAATTTATGTAAAAGACAAGCTCTTATTCTTCCTTTTGAAGTTAAGTATTCTAAAATAAATTTTTCTAATTCAATTGGATTTGATTTATCATGAGAGATCATATTAAACATAGGCTATTTATATCAAAATTATTTAAAAACAACGAAATTTTATTTATCGGAATTAATAAACTGTTTTCTATACCTCGTTTGGCCTAGACATAGATAAATCAGTAAAATAAAAAAAAAGCAGTTTTAATATATATTTTTTGACTCATAATTAAACAAAAAAAATCATGTCAAAGAAAGTTCTCTTTGTCCAACCTTTCCAATTCGTAAAAAAAAATCTCTCTAACGAACCTTTAATGTGGTTTATTTATTTAGAGAATTATTTGAAAGCTAAGATCAGAAATATTGAAACAGATATTATTTACTTACCCTTAGAAAATAAAATTGGAACAATTATTGATGCTCCTCTCTCTTACGATGAAATGACATCTTTTCATTCTATTTTGGACAAAGCTATATCAAAATTGAATTTCAATTTAGATAATAGAACCTGTATATGTATTTCTGGAATATCATTTGATTATCCGGCAATAAAATTGATTTCTGAATATTTTCAAGATAATTATTCAGATTCGGTGACGGTTTTTGGTGGATATCATGCTACTAGTTGTCCCAATGATTTTAGCTATTTTAATTCTCCTATTGATTATGTGGTCATTGGTGAAGGAGAGCTTGTATTATTTAACCTATTAAAAGAAAACTACAAAAAACAACCACGTCCCGTTATTATTGAAGGGTCACCCATCAATGATTTAGATTCTCTCCCTCCTTTAAATTTAGCGCTCTTTGATAAATACATAAAAAAGATCAAGGATCAATCGAGAGGGCTTAGCATTTCTCTAAGTCGTGGATGCCCTCATAAATGCTCTTATTGTATTGAATTTTATCTAGCCAATGGTAAATCAATTAAACCATGGAGAGTCTATTCTCCAAAAAGAGCCATCCAAGAAACTAAAACACTAGTTGATTATGGAATCAATCAAGGTATTACTAATTATGGTTTTCTCGATCCTTGTTTTGGCTATAATAAGAAATGGCTTATGAAATTTTTAAAGCTGTATGAAGTTGATGAGAATATCACTAGTCATTTTATTGAAACTCGTATAGACATACTCAATGAAGAATTAATTTCTAAATTAAAAGAAAAGAAAATGGTTCAATTTTACGGAGTCGAAACTTTCTCTCCTCGCATGTTAACAATAATGAACAAGACTCATAATCCAATTGAATTCCTAAATCAATTAGAAAAAATATTAGCAATCCATAAAAAATTAGACTACAAATGTTCTCTGGGCTTGATCACTAATCACCCGGGTGAGACTCAAACCACTATTCAAGAATCATTTAACTATTTATTAAATATTGGGAAGAGAGATAATGATGATATCTTTAATTTTGTGCCTATCATGTATCATTTATTTGCGAAAACAAGGAATTATGTGGAATTACACCTTCTCAATCAAAGATATGGAACTAAAGCCTATTTCCCAGAATGGTGGAAAGATATGAGAACTCTAAAATATGGTCCATTTGCTGTGAGACCAAGCTCAAAATTATCTTTAAGAGAAAGTATTAATCTTTTTGTGGAAAAGCATCTTGAAATTGATAAATTAAAAAATAAAAAAAATAGTAAAGAGGGATTTGGTCAATTATTAATTAAAGCGACAATTCTCAAAAAACAAAGAAATGAATTAATTAAGTTTCTTGATGATAACCAAATAGAAATATAGAGTAAAATCCCTTTTTCTTACATTTTTATTTTTTGAATTTGCCTTATTTATTTAGGCAGATTCTTCATAGATTATACAATAAATAATATTATAAAAAAAGTGGAAGAAAAGTTGTAAAACCACACATAATTGCTCCCATAATGGAGGCCAGTAAGTTTTCAATGACCCTTTTCGGATTACTAATTAGACGATTATTATTTATTAAATACCAAATGCTTAATAATAGATTTAATACGAAAAAAAAGGAAAAATAAGCAACGATATAGTAGATTGTTTTTTCATGTGGGTATTTAGAATTTTCAATGTTTTCAATTCTATTCATGTACTGAGGATCTATGTTTCCATTAAAATTTATGAAACTAAATATCATCCTATCTGGTATTGGATCTAGGGCCCATATTAAAAAATAAGTAAGAAAGTTAAATAAAATTCCAATAGCCAAAAAGATATAAGTACCCCCTAATATTAAACGAGGCTTTTTAAGTCTATCTTCATGATCTTCCACATTTTTAGTCCTTATCTGAAGGTGTATCCCTCTTAATTTTAATAAAGTTAAAATTCCAATACTTAACATTATAAAAACAAAAATAAACTTTAAAGAGACAAATAGAACTTGAGCGAATTTATTAAATAGTATGCACCAATTCTCTAAGCCACTTATTATCTCTTCTTCAATTTTTGTAGAAGAATAGGATTTGAATAAACTAAGCATCAAAATATACTCTAAATTGAAATATTTAAAATCTACCCTTATTTTATTAATAAAAAATAATAAGTGGAAATCAAGCGAAATAGATAAAGGCTAATAAAGTTTAAATTTTAAATGATCTTTTCGCATTCTTGGTTAATGACCTTCATAGTTGAGTTAAAGGCCCCCCACCAATCTTGACCTTGCTGAGCAACTAACATTGGATCTCTTTTTCGAGAATCTATACATCTAATCTCCTCTTTGTGAGACTTAATTTTTTCTTTCCAAAGCTGGCTGAATATATTTTGTATATTTATCTTAACCTTTTTGATTAACTCCTCGTAAGTAACAGAAACATCCTCCTTTTTTTGAAGTTTTTGAAGCTGGGCAAACTTTATTTTTTCTTTAGCTTGGTTCAAATCATTACAATTAATTTGAATTGCAAGAGGATTATCCTTACCATATTTACAGTGCTGTTGAATTTCACACGGAGAGCAATAACTCTCAAAACTGATTGTATAATCTTCTAATCCAATGATTGAATAATTTAAAACTTTGGGCATTTGTATTGTTCATTAACTTTATATTTAAAATTAAATCTTATGGGCTATTAAAATTTAAGTAAATAGGAGTCAAAAAATTTTTTAAATATTTATGATTAGATTTATTCAAATTAAACTATTTTATAATATAGAATTTTAAAAAATTTTAAAAAAAAAAATTTACAATCAAAGCGAGAGTGGCTTAGCTTGGTATAGCGCACGGCTGATAACCGTGAGGTCGGGGGTTCGAAACAAAAATATTAAAATCCTATTTATTTTTTAATGGGAATCTATCCCGTTTGCGAATAGCCCCCCTTTCGCATTTCCAGGCTTATTTTCTATTTTCTATCTGTAAGGCTATACCATTACTTTTTTAGTCAAGATTCTCTATTATTTATCTATACATGAAAATTATAATAATATCAGGAACACCCGGGACTGGCAAAACTTCTGTTTCAAGGAAAATTTCTGAAATGGTAGATGCAAATTCGATCTCATTAAATGAATTAGTTATTTCAGAAAATTTTACACTTGAATATGATAAGGAAAGAGATACTTATATCGTAGATTTTGAAAAATTAAAACCTTATATAGCAAATCATATAGACGTATTAAATAAACAAAAACAAAAATATCTTATAATCGAAGGCCACTTTTCTGATATTATTCCAAATAAATTTATTGATTACTCATTTGTTTTACGATGTGATCCTGAGTATTTATATAATAGGTTAAAAGAAAGGGATTATAACAAAAAAAAAATTATAGAAAACATACAAGCAGAAATATTGGGGAATTGCGCCAATTATTTGATTCAAAAACAATTAAAATCACCTATATATGAAATTGATACTACCCATCTAACTATAGATTCGGTAGCAATAATTATTATGGATATCATTGTTAACAGTAAAAATGGAGAAAAATATGTGATTGGTAAAATTGACTGGTTGGAAAAGTTGGCAAGTGAAAATCGCTTAAGTGAATTTTTTGAGATTTAAATTAAAACTATTAATTAGTTGACCTAATATTGAATTATGAAATAGTAGATGTTGATGCTTTAGGAAGAATAGGGAAGTTAAAGGTTAATAATAAAGAGTTAATTACTCCTAATCTTTTCCCTGTAGTGCATCCCACTAAAAACCTAATCTCGACAACAGAATTAAAAAAAATTGGAGCTGAATGTCTGTTTACAAATTCCTATATTATTTATCAGAATGAAAATGTAAAAAAGGATATCCTCAATCAAGGAATACACAACTATTTAAATTTTAATGGTATAGTTGCTACTGATAGTGGGGCTTTTCAACAATATATGTATAATAAAAATCGTATTGATATTGATGCAACGGAGATTGAGAGGTTTCAAGAAAAAATTAATTCAGACTTTACGGTAATCTTAGACGTTCCTGTACAACTTGATGATGATTACTTAACGGCAAAAGAGAAGGTGAAAACTACAATTGAGCGAGCAAAAGATAATATTAAACGGAGGTCAAATAAAAACTGTCATTGGTTTGGACCAATTCATGGTGGTAGATATACTGACTTATTACGATATAGTGCAATTGAAATGAGTAAGTTAGATTTTGATGTTTATTCATTAGGGGGATTAGTTAAAGCGTTTTTAGAATATAGGTTTGATCTTGCAATTCAGATTTTGTTGAATGCTAAAGCAGAACTTATTCCTAACAAACCTGTACATATGTTTGGATTAGGACTGCCACAATTTTTCTCATTGGCTGTAGCTTGTGGGTGCGATTTAATGGATTCTGCAGCATATATTTTGTTTGCAAAAGAACATCGCTATTTTACAGTATCAACAGGAACAAAACGATTTGATGAATTAGAAGAATTTCCTTGTAACTGTCCCATATGTTGCGAATATACTCCTAAGCAAATCCGAACATTTGATGAAACTTTACTGGTTCAACTTATAGCAAAACATAATTTATATGTTTCCTTTTCTGAGCTTAAAACAATAAGACAAGCTATAAGAGAAGGAAATTTATGGGAATTAGTAGAACAAAGAATAAGAAATCATCCCGCTCTTGTAAAAGCAGCTAGAACTATCAACAAACACAAATCTTTTTTTGAGAAATATGAAAAAGTATACAAGAATCATGGAAGATTATATACGTCTAATTTTGATATAAACAGACCGTTAATAGATAGGTACGAATCTAAAATTATAAATAACTATAGATCCCCAGAAGATGTAAAATATTTAATAATCTTACCAGAATTAGATAGTAAAGGTATTAATTCTCCAAATATTCGAAATTGGGTGGAAATTATAAATGAGCATACAACAATTCCCAGACATCTAATGCATGTAGTTCTTCAATCCTGTTTTTATGGTATTATTCCACTCGAGTTAACGGAGACATTCCCTTTAGGTCAATATGAGTCAATAAATCCTTTAGGAGAAAACGATTTGTTATATCAAAGCTCATTAAATAAGGCAAAAACGTATTTTACAAAAAATATTAAGAAATATGAAAAATGTGGAATATTGGTCCCTGATAATTTTTTGAATCAATTTGAAGAAATTGAAAGTTTTTCAGATAACCATCCAATACACAGTCTATGTTCATTGGTGAAATCAAATTATGATTTTGATATTTCCACTTTTAATGATTTAGAGTCTTTACTGCTATTTTTTAAGGATGATAATTAATAATGACAATATTAGAAAAGATTTTTGCATATGGACATGAAAATATTCTCTGTACTCATAATACTACTATTGAATTAACTAAAGAAAATTGCCTCACAAAAAGAGGAAATTGTATCTTAGGCATTAATGCCTCAAAAGCTTGTTTTGATCTAAATCTTGGCTTAAAAAAGAATCTAAAAAAGGGAAAAAAAATCAAAATAACCATAAAAACAGATAAATTTACAGACACCTTTTATGGTTATGGAACTAAAGATTTAACATTAATGGATAAGAATGATATCGTCTTTCGTAAAAGTGACTTCATTTGCGGAAGAACTATGCTAATAAACTGTACAAAATCTTCACGCGAATTAAATAGAGAATTAGTTGAAGATATAAGAAAACTTCATAATAAATTTTCCTTAACTATCGAAATAGAAGATGTTATCTAATAATCGAGATACTCAGAAAATACAGTATCTTAAAATAAAAAAGGAAAAAGGACAAGAATTTATTAAGTTAATAAACAGAGAATTTAAGAATGATCAAATAATCGATAGAAAATATAAGATATTTATAGAGAATGATTTCATACTCTTCCCTTTAATAGATAATGAAGATAAAATAAATCGTATGAAAAATATTATAGATAAAAAAACACAATTTGATGTAATCCAGAAAAAGGGGTTACCTAATCACAAGTTTAAATATAGATCTATACAAGAAGCTCTCAAAGATAAGATTTCAAATGATTTTATTAATATTATTCCTAGATCTTATGATATTATTGGAGATATTGCCATTATCGAATTTAATAAATTTGAACCTACTTATAATAAAAAAAACCGTTTTGTAAAGAAAGAAATTGCCAAAGCAATAATGGAAGTAAATAAAAATGTAAATTCTGTATTTGAAAAAAAGGGCGAAATTAGTGGAAAATATCGACTAAGAGACTTGAATCTTTTGTATGGTGATAAAAATACCGAAACTACATACAGAGAAAACAAATGCTACTTCAAGCTTGACGTAAAAAACACATTTTTTTCACCTCGATTGGTGTATGAGAGAAAGAGGGTTGCCTCCAGTAATATTAAGGAAAATGAGACTATTATTGACTTATTTGCAGGTGTGGGTCCATTTTCTATTCAAATCGCAAAAAATCACAATGTTGAAATCTATTCTTTTGATTTAAATCCCGATGCCTACCACTATCTTATAAAAAATATTGAATTTAATAATTTGAGAGGAAAAATTCATGCCTATAATTTAGATGTTAAAACCCTACTTAATCCCGTAAGTGAATTGGGTAAAAAATTAAAAAATAGTGCTGATCGTATCATCATGAATTTGCCTGAAATATCATTACATTTTCTTGATGTAACTTGCTATTTAATGAAAAAAACGGGAGGAATAATACACTATTATCATTTTTCAGAAAAACCTAATCCAATTCAAAAGGCAATTGAGGTCTTATCAATTAATATTGCAAAAAAAAATTGGAAAATTGAGAAAATTTTAAAATCCAAGATCGTTAAAGCTTACTCTCCTAAGTCCGATTTAATCGTGTTAGATTTGGTAATAAAATCCTTAATGAATTAATATTATGACAAAAAAAGATTTTTTATAGTAATTTAAAGTTTAATGCCTTTTATAAAAGGTTCCATGATTGCTGGTTTAAGTAAATCGACTACTTCTAATACCTCTGTATAGATTCCAACTACTTCTTTTCCCGTAAAAACAGCAATCAATACTTTTGAAGCGTCTATATTTAAGCCTATTAATTTCTTATTAATACAACTAGTTAATTGACAAAAATTTTTTAGATCATTAGCGATAGCATTGTTTAACGGATCCTCAATATTAGCTCCGATATTTATTCTTATTTTATTTGGTATTTTTTTAATAATTTTTATTAATTCGTGCTTTTGTAAGTCAGCAATCTCTGGTAATACTAGTCTTATATTGCTTTTTCCTTGAGGTAATACCACCTTGATCTTTTCAATAATCGCATCCATACTTGATAATATTTGTGTATCTTCATTAGATTCCACCTCTAATGATTTAATTTGCCCATTACTATGTTCTAATTCTTTTAGTTTCTCGTAAGAAATTTTCAACTCTTCTTCCAGATCGTTTATTTTCTCTTCGAAATCATTAATCATTTCCGTTTTTGAACTTATTTGTTGCTCTAATTTATTTTCTAAATCACTTATTTTATTTTCGAATTCTTCTCCTATCTTATCCTTTTTAACTAATTTTTCAATTTGCATGCTTTTTCCAAGAAGGTCACTACTGGATTGCTTATATTTCTCTCTTAATTTAGCAAAATCCTGGCCTTTTTCTTGTAATTCTAATTCCTTCTCTTTAATTTCTTGCAAAATTTCATTTTTCCCACTCAGTACTTCAGATTTTTCTTTTAATAATATTTCTTTATCCTGGAGTAACTCTTCAATTTTTTTCTCTTTTAATTCTAATTTCTGCTCTAAATTTTCCCTTAATTTGTCTAAAGAATGAACATTTTCATCTAGTATATCAACACTCTTCTTATTTGCTTCTATGTACTTAATCTCAGTTTGAAGATTACGGATTTCACTACTTAGCATGTTCTCATTATTCTTTGCTTCTGTTAATTCTGATTCTAAGTTTAATATAGTATCTTTTGATAAGTTTAGTTCAGAATTTAAACTTGTAACCTTTAGTTTTAATTCGTTTAATTCCTCTAATAAATCAGTTTTCTTTTTCTTCTCATCTTTCAATTTTAATAAAACACCTCATTAAACCCATGATTGCTCTTCTAAACTTTAATCATTTTTTTCATTTGCAATTTAATAGTATTATAATTAATTTTTAAATCTATATGTACTATTTTTTTAGTATTAACAAAATTACATCATTAAATATAATCTAAAACTTTTATTTAAATTATAATAAAATTTAAAGATTTTATTTAATATAATAAAAATATCAATTACGTTGATTTTTAAATTGAGGACCTATAGCCTAGCATGGAGGTTTTTATTTAAATAAAATCTTTGTAAATAGGGCGTCGGACTTCTAATCCGAATGTCGCAGGTTCGAATCCTGCTAGGTCCGCTTTATTTATGATATTTCAAAAAAAGATACTGTTTATGCCGGACGAAATAATCCCAAACCTCTCAGTAAATTAATAATTCATTAATATATTGTTTTTATTAATATAAAATCATTAGAAAATTTAAAGAAATTAAATTTTTAATCCTATTCGATTAGGTATACGGAGATCAAATCTTGATAAAAAAACGTGATTTTATTCACCAAAATATAAAATACTCCTTTAATTGGAACATAAGAAATTATCTTGAAAAAATGAATCAACTGAATTCTAATCGAGAAGAGCTTAAAAAACTAGGCATTTATCTTAAACATATTTATGAAGGATCTTTGGTTCCAAACGATATTTTTAACACTAGAAATATTCCAAGAGTTTCTCAGTTTAAGATAAGAGGGCTTAAGAATGCATTTCTTACCAGCTTAAGTAAAAAATTAATCCGTGCGGGTAAAATCAAAAAATATAATTCAAATTCAAAATTTCCCAGATATGTACAAAACGTCTATGAGAGTTATAATAAAAATCAAATAAACAGAAAACCTGGACATGATTCTGTTTTAAAAAACATATTAATTAAGGATAAAGATTCTATTGCTATCGAAGTTCCAATTTGGAAAAAAATTAATAACAGCTACATTACAGGCCATATCGACCTAATTCAAATAAAAGATGATGTTATTAAAATAATTGATTATAAACCTGAAGGTAATTTTTTATTTTCATTACCACAAGTAGCAACCTATGGTTTTCTAGTTAAAAAAGCGCTTAAATTAAGACATTTAAAATGTCTTTCTTTTAATAATGAAGAGGTTTGGGAGTATGATCCTAACATACTATTGACTGATATTAAACAATATTTAATATCTCAAAAAATAAAAAAAAGATCTTGGGAACTTTTTTTATAGAACAAAATAATTCTAATTCTATTTTTTCTTTGGTTGTTTAGATGGTTTAATCTCTTCATCTTTTTTTAGAAAGCCTTTAAAAATAGCATAACATAATAAAAGAGCAACTATTTCTGTTAAAACGCCGAAACTGGCAATTATGGTTCCGCTATATCTTAATTGTCGAAGTAGTAAGGCAAGAGCTAATCCTGAAAAGGACAATGAAAACAATATTAGTCCTAAAATGATTTGTGATAGGGAATCCTTCAAATATTCTAGCTGTTTTTTGAAAGTTACCATTTTTAATGATCTTTATTGATATAGATTGACTAAATCGATAAATAAGTTAAATAAGGATAATTATAATAATTTTGTTATTTTTGAATGTTGTGATTGAAACGTCTTAATTCATATATTACAAGAAGAATTTTTATTTTTATAGTTAGAGTTTAAATTAAAGAATCTAATATGTATATTCCAACATATCAAAATCATCTTCCTTTCTTTTTAAACTTAGAGTATAGTGCTTTATCTAATATTTTACCAATTTTTATGGCAATCTGTTTAGCAATTTCGAATCTCTCGCCATCTAGCATATCTTTTACTTCTGCTGGAGATGGAGAATGTCCTAATCTTTTCTCTAATAAAGTTTCAGCAGTTAATATTACGGTGTCATATAATTTTTCGTAGTTTGGTAATTTTATATCAGAGTGTAATCTTACTTTATCGATTGCAAAATGGAAGTATTCTGTAAATAAATCTAAAATACTTCCTTTCAATTCGCTATGAAGTTTAATATTATCGGTCACGATTTTTGTATCTTTGTCTTGCCAATATAATTGATTTGGATTGATACCTGGGCTATTAATTCTCATTAAAGAAGAGGTAATTCTTCGTTCAATCCAATTTAATGTGCTAATTTCTTGCTGCTCACGTATTTTCTTCTTTTTCTCTTCTTTTTCTTTTTCTTTGGTTTCAGCAACTTGTTTCACTTTTAATTTACGTAATTCTTCAAATGTTTCGAACCTCTTTATTAAATCATAAGCTATGCAGTAAGATACGGGAGATATTATATCATGCTTTAATTTTAATGGCTTAACGTCTTTATAAATTGGAGACGCTTGATCAACTAATTCTGCTATGCCACCCTTTAATGATATATCAGTTAATCTAGCTAAAATAAATCCATTAATAAGGAAAGGCTTATTTAAAGCATTAAATACTACTACTAATTCTTTTTGCCTTTTTAATAGCCGACTTATTATTAATTCTTCTAATTTTACCCAAACCCATCGTTCGGTTTCTGTTGTACCATACATTTTTTTCAAAGCTACAAGAATTAACGCCTTTTCATTAGAGATTTTTAAATATAATTCTATTATCCTACTAATTTGGCGTGTAATTTTTGAAAAAATGTAATAAAAAATATCTGTTGCTAATTTAGTTAATATTTCATCAAAATTTAACAACAGTAATATTTGCGAATAATTTTTCAAATTTAAATCTTGAATAAAAAATTTATCAACAATCTCTTTTTTTCGAACATATTGTTTGAAATCTTTTTGTGAAAATCCAATTTTTTCTTCCAAAGATTTCCAAACTTTATTTATGTTCTCATTTTCTTGATGTAATCCCTCTAATAAACTAAATTCTGATATATCAGTTTTATCTTCCACATCTTTTATCCAATGGGAAAAATCTGATTCACACATTACTTTATTTGCGAGTAATATCAAATTCGCTTTATTATCATTTAACGACATAATGTCAAATTTATCAATATTATAACGGATCAAATTTTTTTTAACTTTTTGTGCTATATCCTCATCTATATTTATTAAATGTAAAATATTATAGACTCCATGTTTATTCAGGGCATATATTATTTCACTAAAATTATTTTCATTTAAACTCTCTAAAAAATAAATAAAGTCATTCGGATTGGTATTGAGTTGCTCTATTAGTTTAGATTTTAAGTATGATAATATATTTCTCTCAAATTCAACATAATCTTGCTTCTCATTTAGAGCAAGACTAATTTTTTCTATCAAATCTTTTTTAATCTTATTTGACTCTAAAAATGTCAATAAACCTGGAAGTGAAACAGGAAATCGATTAAGATTGTATTCCATAACTTTCCGTTTTATCATCCTAACGGGCATTGCTTCCATTTGTAGCTCTTTATAAGATTTAAATTCGTAATCTTTCTGAATTTTCTTAATTGTGTGATTTAAAGTGGATAATTCAATGAATTTATCTTCCTTTTCTTCAATTTCTAATTTTTTTTCAATATCTATAGATAAATCTTTAAAGGCAGAGCCCCCTTCTAATATTTCTATTTTTATATCGTTATTAATACCGATTAAGTCCCCAACTAAATCGTAAAAATAAAATGGAGGATACTTCAATACAATTTCTAGCATATCTTTTTCAATCTGGCTTTCAATGTCATTGATAATACGCTTTCTTTCCTGTTCATCAATCACTTCTTTCCTTTCATTAATTAAGGACGAGATTATTTTATTTTCTAAACTGATTGATCTAAGGAGCATATCGATTTCTAAATCTAATGAATCTTGTAGTAATGATTCAATTTCTTCTCTTAATGTGTTCTTTTCCATAAGTTCTAAGTTTTTAGTAGAGTCTACTGTAATTTGCCCCATATCCAAATTCTCATTAACTCTAATTCCTAAATTATGGTATAAATGAATAGCTGCTGTAGCAACTAATAAATTTTTAAGAGTAGTGTCTTGAGTAGTCAATTCAAAAATCTTTTTTCTATCGGCATCTCTTTTAAAATGAGAAATTATTAAATCCACAGTTTGATAAAATCTTTTAGTACTTTCTGTTGCAGTTGATTTTCTTTTTACTCCACTGATCATATTTCTTTTATCCACTCCCGATAAGCTTCTTGAAAATTGTCAGACAAGTCAATCTTTACTTTATTATGCCAAAATCTAAAATTAAAAACATGATACAGATCAGACTTAAATAATTCATTTTCTTCATTTGTTAGATTATGTTTCAAAATTAATGTTATTGGACGTGGGATTAATTTTGAAAAATATTTTAACTCCATTTCGGTTAGGTAGTTATAAAATGAATCTTCATCATTTTCTTTAATATATTTTATTGGAAACTGCTTTTCTAATTGAATATCAAAAGAATTAATTCCTTTATCAATTATGTTTTTAATATAATTTGGAAATTCAATTTTAATTTTATTAACAAATTCGTACTGTTCAAAAAAATCAATTAAATGACTTTTTTCATCTTCATTTGATATCTGGGAAATATATTTATCTAAGAAATTTAAAAAGTTTTCAGTACGTTGCTCGTTTGCTTCTCTTTCTTCAAAATATCCTATAAAATCTTCGTAGACTTCTTTTAAATTCCATTCTTTTTGTTTCTTTAAATCAAAAAATTTTTTTACATATTCTTTTATCCATCCTAAAACATATGATTTCCAGGTTAGATGAATACCGCCAATACGCTTTTCCAGAAATCGATGAAATCTATTAGCAAATGTAACAGG
>Ga0114923_10001490_pt1 | contig 16256 bp, 20 predicted proteins | sample SumtaG_FD_89578 | JGI IMG/M metagenome (GOLD analysis project Ga0114923, IMG submission 89578) | Deep subsurface microbial communities from Indian Ocean to uncover new lineages of life (NeLLi) - Sumatra_00157 metaG | ecosystem: Environmental > Aquatic > Marine > Oceanic > Sediment | place: near...
CTGTACCACTACCAGATGCAGCCATCAGGCTCAGGCCGAACTCCATCAGGATCAGTCCCTTCTCCTGCCTGGTCATCTTTTTCTCGTCGCCCTTGCCTGCCTTCTTTCCTTTTGGATCGTCTTCGGATTCGTAGACAGGAGTGCCAGTCAGTTGAGCATGCTGCTCGTCGATGTCTACACCATTACCTTCCATCACCTTCACAGCATTATCGATGTCTTCCGGAGATTGCTCATCCGCCATACCCATGAAGCTGTCCGGTCCTTTCTCGAATTCGCCGGTTCTGTCTTGTTCAGGTTCCGCTCCAACAGCAGGAGGCATCGCTGGTTCTGGACCACCTGGAGGCATCGCTGCCCCTGGGCCACCTGGGGCTGGGCCACCTCCGAAGGATGGAGCAGCGCCAGCACCAGGAGGAGGCATTGCCCCCATGGGTGCAGTGGGCTGTCCGCCTGGGTCAAGAGGCTGGCCTTGCATTGGCCCAGCTTCAGGGCCCATCGGGAAAGTCGTCGCACCTTCAGGCTGCGCTATTCCCTCGACACCTGGCGGCATCGATGGCTGCGGTGGTTCTTCATCAGCAACAATGGCCTGTAAGGCAGGAAGGCTCGCAGCTAGATATTGGTCGAGTAGTTGGCCCATGCTATATCCCCTCGTAGGAGACGGTTAAGTAACCATCTCTCAGACCTACAAGATCTGGCCTGGTCTTCATTACTTCGTTGGCTATCACTCCTTCAGATGGATATTTGTCGGCACCAATAGCCTTCGCTAAATCATTCCAGCTCCACTTGTACCAGTTGAATTCTCCACGCTTGCCAATCAGCTCGACGTTATCCTTCAACCTGATGTCGGATGATGGTTCGTCGGTCGCTTTCTTGCCAGCCTGAATCATCGTACTCAAGCCGCCAGTAAAGTACGCACCAGCGACTGTGGCTGCTGCTCCCAGGACAGCCTGGAATTCGCCACCACTGGTCGTCTCGGTCGTGGTCGTTCCATGTGGCACTCGCTGAAGTGTGTCCACGAGCGTTCTCAAATTCGTAACATCCCAGTCCCTGGCTTCCAGGAACTGCGCGTAATCAAAATCCAGGTTGCTCTGCTCCAACTGTCTCTCTAATCCGCCTGTCACCAGGAGATTGTTCATTTCGTTGGAGAGCATCTGCTGGCCTTCGGCACCGATCGCTCGAAACTGATCTGAAGCAGAACGAGCCGCCACACGATCCTGATCGAACGCTGTTGTTGCTGCATCGTAGGCAGACTTATAGCCTTGCGCGTACAGATCACTGATAGTTTCCAGGTGTCTGCCGCTTGCCTCGGATTCCAGGATTGCAGCTCTGGATCCACCAAAGGCTTCCGCCATGCCAGCCTGGCCGCGTAATCTCGTCTGGGTACGAAGTGATTCTTCTCGAAGCTCACGAGCCGCTGGCTCAAGTGCGCTCTCGATGTACGGATTCATATACGCCTGAATGTCGGCATCGAGGAATGACTGGCCACCACGCTCAGCAAATTCTCGCGAGCGTTCTATGTCTTCCCGCCATGCCCCAGCTTCAGGGCCCTGGGCCATCTCGAATGCTTTCTGTTCGGCAGGAGTAAACTCTGCGAATCTCTGGCCCGTATATTCTTCATACGGTCGATCCGCAATGCCTGAAGCCATTCCTACAGCTTTTTGACTGCCCTGACTAAGCCACTCAGGGATCGCTGTCTCTGTCTTTTTCTCTTTCTTGGACATTGCTAGGTGCCCTCACAAAGTTACCACCACCATATTGGTAGCCCTTCCGCTCCATCAACAAGTCTTTCAAGTCGGTGTCGCGACCAGTCATCATTCCTATAATGATTGGCAACCCTTTCCCTGTCGCCGGATCTCCTTTTTCATCCGCAAACATCTCAACTGCCTTTATCAGTTGGTCGGCAACATCCGTGTCGCGCCAGGTCTTGAGAACATATGTCCACTCATTCTGCATTACCCAGTCATCGCTCCAGCTATCTCTGCACAGGGACATGCCCATAGCAGCGACAATCTGTTTCTGCTCCGCTGTCTCAGCGACCACCACAAAACCTCTGTCGATGATCGTAAGTATGTGGAAGATCTGCTTGGTCTCATTGACGCTCAGCGTCGAATACCAGATGTCTTCCCCTTGCTCCTTGGCCGCACGTTTCAGTAAGTGTGCGACTTTAATCACATCCCAGGGTGTTGCCCTGCGGATCTTCACCTTCTTCATGGCGGCTGTCTCCTATGATCCTACTCCAAAAAAACTATACCTTCGGTTTCGACATATCTTCCAACCTCAAGAATCCATATACAATGACATCCATAGCGTCGATGCCGGTGATGTCATCTCGTATTTGCAGGATCAATTTCTGCGTCGATCCGTTGCGAAACTCTAATCCCCACCTGAATCCGAACGTGTCCTTGAGATCCAGGATGGGAATAATTCCCTCTGAAATAAAATCCACATTGTTGGCAATGAAGGCAGTAGTGCCATCTCCAAAAGATGGCAGACCTGAACACAGCCGAACAATGTCAAAATTCGTTTGCAATGCCTCCGCAATATCGACCTCGCCCAATTCATCGATGTAGAAAAGCCGACATCCATTGGTCAGTTCTGGAATATTGCCGAAGTTATTCAGCGACATATTCTGATCGACTACGATGAACGATATTCTGGTGACATACAGATCTTGATCTTGAGGAGCCTCCACAAAAAAATCGACTGGTGTCACACTGCCATCGACCAGCATATCCTCCGATCCTGTCGGCGTTCCATCGTCTGTCATGAACTGGCGAAACGGTCGAACATTCTGCTGCACACCGAACGGTGGAAATGGCCGCTCAACGACGCTTACCGCACCGGATTTCTCAACTGCGGCTTCTGTTCGCTCTGGTCCCGAACCAATTATCTTGGTTCTGATCAATTACAGATCCTCGTAGTAGCCTCGCATGCCAACATTCGCTATCCCCGTTGTGCCGACCTCATACTGGAAAGCGATTGCGGTATCAGGTGGCAAGATTACTGCGTCATCTAAGACGACAAGCACACCACCACCAGCCCCATGACCGGCTATCGCAGTTTCGCCTTCCGAGTTTATTCCGGTCACGTTTTCCTGCAAGGCTTCGGTTTCAGCCAAGATACCTGAGCCGAAATTCAAATTAACCGGCAGTACGGCCCCACCATCAGATACTGGAGTGGCACCGCTGACCTTGTGGATTTTCCAGGTTGCTGCGTTAGCACCTCCAAGACGAGCGAGTTCAACGATGAAGTTTCTGCTCTGTGAGGTATTCCTGAAATACGCCACAAACTCTCCGGCTACCGCATTGGCATCCTCAAAGATCGTGTTGAAAACTCGTGCGTCATCTCGCGACACGTAAAAACTTCGTTTACGGGTTTGCGAGTCAACGAGCGCCCTACCCTGATCGTTTATAAGCAGCTTGTTGCCATCGGCTGCACTTTCAATTTCAAGTCCCATTATGGTGGCTCCTCAATGTGTTGGTCTGTCAGTAGCCCAAGATGCAGATTCGTAATCTTGAGTTCTCGCGTTGCCTCCTGTTGCTCATTGGTGATGCTTCGCAAGCCTGTCTGTATGCCCTCCAGTTCGACCAGGACATCGGCATTCTCTTGTTTCTCGATCCCCTCAGATGTAAATACCTTCATGCTAACTCCGCCCCGGTGATCGTGAAATCGACCTGGCCTGCCGTATCGGTCTCGGCCTGGATGGAGTCATTCGGTGACAGTACCCAGACCTTGGCATCGGATAGCACCTCGGCAAATTCATTCTGCTTAAGCTCAGCCCTCCCGACCTTCCGCGTCGTCGACCCATCCCGAAGAATGTAGGCGATGACATTTTGCTGTGACGCGCCGTCATTATAAACATCGAACGACCGGATGATCGTAGATACCGTCGCGGTGAATAGCGTGCCCACCGTGTCCGGAAGCTGGCCGTCTGCAAGTGACGCTCCAACATATGGCATTACATCGCCCACTCGAGGAAGGAATCGGACTCGTCCTGACCCTCGAGGACGGCAATCCTAGTTTCATGATCAGCCAGGGTTATACCGATCGCGGTAAGCGCAGCCGTCAGTCCGGTGATCGCGCTGATCGGATGTGCGTCTGGTGCGCTACGGCCAGGCAGGTCGTTGTGTTCAGTAGCAAGAAGCTCTATGAGTGTAGCGCCCGTCGCACCAAACTGACGCTGGAGATCGTCGACCAGGGCGCGCATCTTGTAGACATCGTAGTCCGGCTCAAACTGGATATTGGTAAAGGGAGCAGTCATCAGTTGCCGCGCCTCCCCTTCCGCTTGAATTGTGCCTTCCACGTGCCCATGCGCCAATCGTCACCGAGTGCATCGGACTGGATCCGGAACGATATCTGCCGGCCCTTGATCCGCGGGTTAACGAACGGCGTCGTCGAGTCCACGGTAAACGGACCTTTACTGACTACCTCGACACCACCGCTGGATGGATAGGCCTTGGCCGTCAGCGACAGATCGATCGAACCAACAAGCCTCTTGAAATCGGGAATCATCTTGCGCACGACCGCGTGGTAGGTGCCGTCGTCGACAGCCATGTCGTAGGTGTCGATAAACGACAGCATCGGCGTGATATTGTTTTCCGGATCGGCCTCGTCGACGCCGGTCTCGTGTATGAAAATCTTGCCGTCAAAGCTGCCGTATGGCTTCTGATTAAACAATGCCGAGCTATCGTGGAAAGCGCTGCGCTCGATCGTGCCGTAATCCCAGACCTTGTCGTAGTAGTTGAACTTGACGTATCGATCATTGGCCTGCGCACCCTCTGCTGAATACACCCACCAGACTTCCGTGAATAGCTTGTTCACAGATGCGTAGGACTTCCGCCCCTGCTCCAGGTTGATGTCATCGAAGACGGTATTGCGGACCTCGCACTCCATGACCCGGAGCACGCCGTCGTATATCAGGAAATCGTCCTCGCCCATGAAGTACATGATGCCGTTCACATCGATCGCAGCGTTTGGCCCGATGATCGTGACTGACTGTCCCAGGTGACGCAGCGAGAAAACAAACTCGCCTGAGATGAACGCCAGCGCATGCAGTGACTGGTCGGTCATCGTCAGGATGTCGCCACGCGATTCGACCGCGGTAATGATCTCAGATCCCACATCAAGCCGGAGATCGCCGGCCGTGTTCGTGGACAACGGAGTCCAGTCGGTGAAGTCTTCCGAGCTTGCCCACCTGATCAACAGTGGATCCGGATCGCCAGGCGATGCAGCTGATCCTGTGCCGGCACCGAAGGCAATCACATGTCTGGCTGTCGGTGAGATCAGCATACGCTCGATGGTGTTCGGTGCCGTGGGAACCAGCACCGCCCTTACGTTCGGTCCATTGCTGCGGTCCCAGTGATACAGCGACCGGCCGTTCGGCGATGCGAGCAGGTCCTCGCCGAAATTATCCAGCGACCAGGTCCTGAGATTGCCTAAGACTCCGGCGCCAGCTACAAAACTGCCAATGCCATATTTGCCGAAGCCATAGGCGCCGGTACCGTAGCCCAGGAGCGTCGTGGTGTTTTCCAAGCCGACCCCGATCTCATACTGAAAGTCGACAGTGCCTCCGCCAGAATCTGTCGATGTCGGCGGCACCTGGTGGCGAATGATGTACATGTCATCATCGACGATGAACTCGACTCGATACTCGCCATCGATAGTAATTCCACCGACAGGATCCGCATTCTGGAAATGCACAAAGTTACCGACCCCAACCCCGTGGGCCGTGTCTGTGACCTGCACAAAGGTAGGATCATCGCCACCATCTGGATCGAACGCCCCGGTGATGTCGGTATCGAATGGATCGATCAGGGTGCCTTCTTGAGCGAACGGAGTGATGTCGAACAGTTCGCTGTTGTTGACTAGGTAGAGCTTCAGATTGGTGCCAATCGCCAGCCACTTCTGGCTGTCCAGGCTGGACCAATCCCACAGCGCCCTGGCTACCCCGAGGTAGCAGGTCTGCACTATATTCTGGGCCGGCAGGATAACCAGGCCATCAGGGAATGCCGCCGGAGCCGCGATGGCAAAGTCCGTGACCGGCAAAATATCAAGCGAGGTGACGTTGGTCTGGTCGTTGTCACAGCCAGTCAACTGGAATGGCCGGATGTCGATATCGAGACCGTCGGCATCTTCAGGCAGCGACTGCGTGAGCATGACCTCGGTGTCAGCCGCGATGTCGAGATTCAAAAACCGCACGACGTAGCTCTGGGTGTCGTTCCTGATGAAAGACTCAGCGGCATAGATGAATACGTTCGGCGTGCCGGCCTGGATGTTATCGATCAGCGGATCCCTCAGCGTCAGAACCGTCGCCCCCGTTTGATGATTGGCACCGAGAAAATTGATCTGCTCACCGGAATCTGTCAGCAATCGAACGATGCTTCCTCCGCGCAGGTAACTCGTCACCGCGGGCGAGACCTGGATCTGTTCAGAATCTGTGACGCCGCCAACGATCACATCGCCGCCGCCGCCAAACTCTTCCGGGTAACTGATGATGAAGGCATCGCCGGCTGTGGCCGTGACCGCAGAATCCAGGTCGAACACATGCTCATCCTCGAGCGCGGTCGGATCATCGATGGTACGGCCGCCAAGACCACCGACCAAGGAATCATCGAACAGCCAGACCGGGTCCAGATCGAGGCAAGTCACCGCGGTATCAAGAACGATCGTCGATGCCCCGGCGGAGTAGCCGGCGTTCGCGGTGCGCTGCTGACTTAGATCCTCGCTGATGCCGTCGACCTCAGTGCCCAGCGAATTGAGTATCCAACCGCCGAGCTTCTGCGGCAAGCGCTTGCGAAATCGAATCTTGTTGCCGTCCTTGAATCGACCTACAGCACCGGCATCGGTCTCCTCGGTCATGATACCGGGGAGAAGCTCGAGCGGAATGTCAGGCAGTCGGCTCATTAAGGCTTCTTGGCGTTGCTTCTGACGGCTGCGGTTACCAGGCCAAGATTCAGATCAGGAAGTCCGGCGTTCTGACGTACAGCGTTTAGCTCGTCGACCATGACTTTGATCATGGACTGGATGCCAGCATTGTTATCGACGTCTCTTTCCCTGAATTCCTCATCGATGAAATCGTCAAAAAAATCGCTATATTGCTGCTCGATGTTCGCTTGATCTGCCACGAAATCCACGAGCTTCTGATCCATTGTCGGCTGATCGATAAAAGTATCCAGCACCCCAAACTCGTTAGTCGTTGGCTCGAATTCATGGTATCCGCTGAAATTGCCAATGAACCAATTAAAGGCATCTCTCTTTGCGCCTACCGGTAGTACAACTTTTCTCCTGCTCATCCCAGCACCCTCATTTCTGCCCAGATTCCGTTCGGTGGTATATCTCGAAAACCTGCCTGCGCCAGCACCATGATCTCTATGAAATCATCGCCATCGACAAAGATCGATCCGGAATACCATCCCTGCATCCCGGCCTGACCTGACGCATTACCAGACTGTTGAGTACCACCACCTTGCGCGCCTGAGTCCCACGGTATCCATCCTGGATCGCTCCTGTTGTGCGTCACGACGAATACAGAATCGACAGCACCATTGACGACGCCGTTTTTGCGCAGACGAACATGGCCAAGACCTGCTTGAGCGTTGCTCACTTCATCATCCATCCTGTAGCCGATGATGAACTCGACAGCACTGACCCCTGAAGAAGGAATGGTGAAGCGAGTATTGTTCACCGAATTGTCGTGGTAATTGTTGGTGTCGAAGACTTCCATATTAAAATCGACAGCTACTTCTCCAACAGCATTACCAGAACCGGAACCATCACCTGGGCCTGGAGGAGGTGACTGACCGATATCAGGTAAATCGTTTCTTGGAAAACAAAGAGCCGCAGACTTGAAAACCTTGCATCCTTCCAAGACAGTAATCGGCGCGGCTGCCAGGGTGGCCGGCGTGACTGCGCGTTCCGTATCAGTGCCGGCATCGACCTCGGCCTGGGTAGCCAGTTCGACGACACCGCGGCGGTCCTCTGTCGCTGTCCGGCCGTCAAGCTTGACTGGCGTGATCGCTCGCTCATCATCGGTCGCAACGTCTAAATTCGCTTCGGCTGTATTTGCGATCTCAATGATGCCGGTCAAGTCTTCTGTTGCCTGGCGGTCGTTGAGCTTCAGTGGCGTGATGATCTTGTCATCTAGTACGCCAGCATCGGTCTCGACCTGCGTGGCAACCTCGAGGATGCCGGCCTCGTCCTCTGTTGCTGAGGGAACGAAGCCAATCTCGAAAACATCATCGGCAACCTCGTCCACCATCACCGCTACCCTGGTCCCAGCCCTTACGTCCAGGCCGGCATTGGCGACGGTTTTGATCGTCATCACAAAGGCGGTCTCGTTCGATATGATGTAGAGCTTGGAAGTACTCGGCACCTGGATCTCTTTGTCTTCGCCAGGAGCGCCGGTAAGCGCAATGATCGCGTTCCTCGCCTGATCAATAGCGCCGTTGTCTGCTTGAAGAATTACCGGGTTTGTGGCCGGCGTGACATCGAGATCCGTGCGAGCAGCAATCGCGTCCTCGATCAGATCGATGGCGCTCGCATTATTGATGAAGCCCCAGACATTCTGGTTGCCGCCAGTCTCCTGAAGTACGAGCCGTAGTAATGCTGTGAATTCGTCCATTAACCTGATGTCCTTATGACGGCGAGAGTCGGGTCAGTCGGGTCCGGCCAACGCACAAAGAATGAGCCATTGTTCACAGCGATGGGCGATCCGAAATTGATGACCCACATGACCTTATTCTGCTGTGGTCCTGCTGTAGTGTTATAGATGACGGCGCCCTGCGCGGCCTCGTTGACAATTCCCCAGGTAGCCCCTGGCCCGAAGACCAGGTCAGCGAAATCGATTGCCGGCCGCTCGGGTTCTCCTGAAGTGTAGATGATCGTCTGTGTTAGTTGCTCGCCGCCGGCCGTATACCCGGTACCGACAAGCTCGCCAGTGATCGATGCCTGGTCATCGACGGTTACCGGATCGATATCCGCCAGCGTCGAGTACATGGCGAAGAACAGCACATCGTTCCGCACATCATGGTTGCCATCGATGCATTGATCGTTAAGGAACTGGAACGCTGTGCCGGTTTGAATGCTCATCCTGCCATGCTCACTGTCGTGGCCGCAGACTTGACCGGATCATAATCGCCACGCCACTGTCGCCGAAGTTCGATCTTGCGGGCCGGCATCAATTCAGAGTAGCTCTGCCGCCATGTATCAATGTCCGCAGGGTCGGAGATCAGGAACTCGTCAGAGGCAAGCAGGCAAGCGTACAAGAGCAGGTCGCCGGCATTGTCACCAAGCCAGGTGTTCTGGTTTGCAGGCGACAGGGCATCAGCCGTTTGAATCTGTCGCAGGTCGAATCCATAGGCGATGTCCGGTGGCGGCACCAGGAAGAACTCGGTCTCGGTGAACTCGGCGTAGTATTGCGGCTGAGCCGTCAGAGACTCGTCAGGTTCGAAGTCAAGACACCACTCGTAGGTCCTGCGTTCCAGGTAGACCTTTGGCCCACCCGAGGCAGAGTCTGGAAATGCCTGGGTCGGAGCCGTGAAATCAGCGGTCGTGTATCGAGCCGTGCCGACCGTAAAGCGGACCTCATCGATAAACGCATCTGCATCTCCGATATTTGCTCCCGGACTTTGATTTCTTGAGCCGATGTTGATCGCTACGACACCACTACCTCCAATCGTATCCCCTGTCACATCAACCGTGGCTCCGGACTTCACGCCATCGATATGCGCGAACAGATCATTTCCGAGACGAGTGATAGCAACGTGTGACTGGACACCATTCGCGGCCATCGCTCCAAAGAACGGAAAATTATTGAAACTGGCCCCACCGTTGTCAGAGTAAGCAAACTGCAAAACTCCGTTGGCATTTAGGACTTCCCAATTACTGGTCCCGCTCGCGCCATCACCATGATTGATGTAGTCATGCCCACCGACCTGGTTCTGCGCGTTGACAAAGAACTCAATCGTCCAATCCTGCTGACCTGTTACGAACGCAGGATCGTGAGGAATTTCGAGAAAGTCCAGTGGATCGCCGGTCGTTGCATCGAGAGATGCTGTGCCGAATTTGAATTCTGAAGTCGTTAAGTCTATGGCTCCCTGGAAATTCACCGTGTTATTGAGCGGAGATGCGTCGGTCGCAACTGTAGCGCCATCCACACCGTCCAGATCCAACAACAGCACGACATCGGCAAAGTCATCGTCGGCACCGCCGGCACCCAGAAGATGCAGCGACCTGGTCCCCTGCCAGTTCGATGGCTTGATCGCCTGCACGTATTGATCCGGCGTCAACGAGCCGCTGATCACCCGGTCGAAGATTTCAAAGTTCAGGTCCGTTGTCAGGCGACTCTCGCCCATGGAGACGATCGTGCTCTGGTTGTCCACGAACTCCTCGCTGCTTTCCTCGAGCCAGTCATTGAGGGCCGCGATCAGGTCGTCGTAACTAAATGATGTCGATGAAGGCATGTCAGATACTCATGGTGTAAATGCAATCGCCGAAGCAGCGACTGCTGCCTGGGCCGCACTGAAGTGCGAATTATAGAACCGAACATTGTCGATGTGCGCTTCGCCGGTAGCCGCAGCACCGCGATACGCACCATCGAGAAACCTTGTGCCGATGATGAAATCGTTTCTCAGTGTTCTGCCTGCATTGCCTAAAAATTCGTTCAAAGTTGAAAGGAAAACCGGCATGTTGATGTCCGGAGAAGCCGTTCCTTCCAGCACTCCATTGACATAGATCTGGCAGAGACCAGAAACATTCAGCGTTCCAAGGAGATGGTAGGTATCGTCCACGACCATGACCTTGGTGCCACGAGCTTCACCCAGCATGGAAGCTCGCTCAGAGATCACCTGGTAATTATCGTTATCAGGCAAAATTGTGAAGGCAGGCACCAGGTCTGTCGCTACACCAGGGTTCGCCCAGTTGTCGAAGCCCAAATTAAAAATAGAGGTAGAGGTATTCACATGCGAATGAACGGCAGGCACGATCCGAGAGTCACCCCCAGCCACGCTTCGTGCGCCAATGGCTACCGGCTTAATCGCGTACTCGACCGTGAATCCCTGATCGTAAAGAATAGGCGCGGAAAGATTCTGCACCCTGGCTGCACCCACATACAAAATCGCTGCCCCAGTCATATCCGCTCGCAAGGATGGCTGGAATGTTGTAGGCGAGGCAAAGTAATCGAGATCGAAGTTTGGCATCGTTATCCGGTCCCGGTATCTGGTTCAGGAGTAGAGGTGCTGTCCTGGTCGTACTGATGAACCGCAGGCGGAATCACAATGGGCGGTCCATCGACCGCCTCAGTTCCAATGCACCTTACCGCGAACCCCATGAACAGCGTGTCGCCTGGTCGCATCCTGAACGTCGCGCCTGACAGGTCGCGCTCCGGCGCCGGCCTCCACAGCGATACCGGGTCCTCAATCTCCGGCAATGATTCCTGTGGGTGCTTGCCTTCGTACCAGGCCGGATCCACCACCAAGCTCGGGTAATAGCCATCGGACACCATGTCCTTCAGCATCATTTTCCTGCCGGACCTGGCGCATTCGCCTACTGCAAATTTTCCCTTCGCGTATCGCTTCGGCACGTGTTCACCTCAGCATCCGACGCCTGGATCCACCACTACCTAAAGCTCGAGCCATGCCGCCTCTACGTGCCGGCGGTCCCTGCGTGCCACCAATCCGTGACGCGACAGACTGGCCTCGTGGCTGAGCAAGCGCTGCTGGTACGGCCGCTCTCGCTCTGCCTGCTGCCCCCGCCACGCCACCAGGTACACCACCAGCTGGCCTGGGCGCTGCTCCTCTTGCCGCTGCTTGTCTCATGGTCTGCGACCTGGCGGCTGCGGTTGCCTCCTGCAGAGCCGGCGTACCACCACCGCCCCGCGCAGCAAAACCGAAGGTGCCAGCGCCGGGCCGTGTTGGACCCACTACGCCCCCAGTGCCCCCTCGTGGCATTGGCTTGCCGGCAACCGTGCCAGCCATACCTCGCCGACCTGCCGGGCCACCCATCACTCCACCTCTCGGCATCACAGGACCTCCGGGGCCACCCGGCCTCACCGGACCTCGAGGACCTCGGGTACCACCAGTCATTGGAGTGCGGCCTGGTGAGGGGCGCAGCACTGGACCTGGCGCAGCTGGCGTCGTTGGCTTGCCGAGAAAACTGCGGGCTGTACTCCGCTGTGCCGCACCTGGCGTCCCCACTCCACCTCGAGGTCGGGTAAGGGGACCAGACGGCGCTTCTGGACCTGGCGGGCCAGGGTTGTAGCGCGTACCCCTGCTCCTGGCTTGCTGAAACGCTTTACCAAGCATGCCCGACATACCGCCTCCGGTTGGATTGGGATTCCCACCTCCACGCCTCGCCTGTGCGGCGTCGTGCATAAGATTCTTCATTGATCGTGACAGTGCCATCATGGCCTCCCGTGCAATCGTGAGTAGTTCGCGGACACGACAAGCGGTGCCGTATCCCTGTCTTCATCGTGGGCTAACGTCCATTCCTGGGTAGCCATCATTTGGAGCGCCTCCCACTTTGCCTCGTTGTATTTCACTGCCACCCTGGCAGCCAGTTCGGCAACGAAGGCCTCCTGGAATCTGAATGGAATATCGAGCGTGTTCTGTGCGTTGCCGACATCCTGCACCTGCTTGTAGACATTGAAGATCAGAATGTCGGTGTCGTTCTCGCCGGCCAGCCAGAAGAACACCTGGACGTTGTTGACGCCGATATCAGTATCCCGGCGCCGATCCACGAAGTATCTGTCCGGCCGCCCGATCAGGTTCTTGTCATGCAGGATCAGGTAGTCCTCTCTGGAGATCGGATAGATCTCGGTGTCGGCGCCGTTCCTGCGCACTACTGCGGTCTGCACCTCGATGGTGCCAACCGGCAGATTAAAGCTCACCTCACCGGGCGTGACCGTGTGCTCAATTTGTTCGAACGTCCACTGCCGGTGTCCGCGGTTCGACCAGGATGAAAGCAGGAAGCCGGCCGATCGCCTGATCGAAATGATGTGCTCGCCCGTGATCTCCTGCAGGTTCATGCCGGCGCGCTCGACCGCCTCGTCACAGATCACCGCGAGGTTCGGGTCAAACAGAAATGAGCCTGTGCTTGCCATGGCTATAACCTCAGTCCGCTTTCAGCGCCGATCGGGCCGTTGAGCGCCGTGCCATTGACCTGACCTGGGCCAGAATCTTTTGTCAGTCCAGCCCCGGACGCTGTAACTCCAAAGCCAGTCTCTCTGAGTTGCCACCTGTGCAGCAAGCCATGGACAATGGCATCGACTCCCTGCAACGTCCACATGGTTTCGATCTCAGCGGCCGACAGGGCACGATCATAAAGTCGTACGTCGCCTACACGCGCATTGATCTCCTGCTCTGGGCTGGCAGTCCCATTGACAGCGGCAATGCTTGTCGCTTTCGCGCTGCTCACGACATTGCCTGTCTCCGCTGTCGTAGCATCCAGCGCTCCATCGATGTAGATTCTTTTGTTCGCACCATCGTAGGTCGCTGCCACGAATCGCCAGCGAAAAAGCTGCGCGATGCTGGTATTGCCTGTCTGACGAACACCACCAGCCCCGGTGTTTAATACGAACTCTATGTCTGCTGGCCCGGTGCCGTCATATCCTAATGACCATTCCTTACCGGCATCAGCTATGGTGTCACCCTTACAAACAATTGCCGTCCTATCAGGACCACGCTGGTTGAGACGAATCCAGAAGGTGATCGACATCGCTCCACTAAATGCCGGACTCAACGTACCCAGATCAATCACCTCATCCTGTGCTGGGGGAGTATTGACACCTGGAAAGTCAGTAGACATTAGCTGAACTCAATCGTGAGATTCACCAACGCCCAGTCATCAACAAGCTCGGTACCGCCTGTAGGATTGATTCTGGTCAGTTCAAACTGCGTGAGTTCTCCTGCCGTGACCCCCAGTGTCGCCAGGGTGATGGTCTGCGAGTCCACCTGGAAAAGATTGTTATTCGGAATGTCGATGTCAGTGAGTTGCGTTCCAGCACTCCACGAATCGACGGCTAAATTGTCCCGAACTCCACGCTGATACAGATTGAGTCCAACAGTACGAGCGGCTGCCGGCGCTACCGATGCCCTGGAGCGGAAGCCAATTATCAGATTGGTTGCCCCGGAAGGAACCACCATCTCAAAACCGACGCCCTCCTCAGTCGTATCATCGAACAGCCTTACGGTCAGGCCGGCGTTGATATTGTCGGCAGCAGCTGGCGCCAATGCATTGACAGCCCAGTCGGCATTGACCGGGTTATCCAGCTGCAATGGACCGAATTGAAACAGCCCAGCGGTAAGTAGAGCAGCGCTGATGGCATCATCAATCGCCTGCTCAACGGCTCCGCTTGTGAGTTCTTCAAGGCCTCCGCCACCGAGAGCCATGACTTAAGCTCCGTGCGAGGCTTGGACAACCTCGAGCGACACATCGTCACCGGTCAGCACTGCGTTCGATTTGAGCCTGATTGCCCTCACCGGAAACGCCAGGTTGCCTGTCACATCCGCGGTCACGTTCACCATCGTGTCGTGATCGTGGATGTCGATCGTCGGGAAGAACACTTCAAACTCATTACGGAGCCACGAGCCAACCTGCGGCTGCGGGTCATTACCCCGGCGCGCCAGAATGTTGGACAGGGTCAGTTCAACCGTGAGATCGGCTGTCGCTCCACCGACGGCGATCCCCAGCGCTACCTGGAAATCAGTCCGCAGATAATCAAGTGGCAGCCAGTTGCTTGAGACGATATCGCCCGTACCGACCGAGACCGTTCCTGCGGTAGTGTTGTCGATGACCCTGACCGCTGTCACCGTCGTGAAGGCCTGCACCGTGGATGCGGCGCCGGCATTCGCACCGACCACCGCCTCGGAGCGGAAATTACCCTTCTCGTCGGTACCCTCGACCAGGAACACAGTGCCCGTTTCGTCGGCCACCGAAGTGATCACCACCTGCCGGCGAAAGTCCATGGTCGCCACGCCACCCGTGGCAAAGACGCCATTGATGTTTATCGGTAGCTGGTCCTGTGCTTGTGCAACGGCGTCGGGATCAGCAGCGGCGTAGGGCGAGATTGTTAATACTCTTGGCCTCATGATGTGGCCCTCCTATTCGCTGTGATTAGATCGCTGACGGTACGCGCTGTCTCGAGTCAGTGTAATTCTCGCCGAGTCCCTCTTTGGTGAGATCCGCCAGATAAGTCACCTCGATGTCTTCAGTTAAGGCAACAGGCGTATAGTCCGCTCGCTGATCCACACTGGTCGCCGTTTGCGCGGTGTCGTTGCCGTTGTCGTAACTGCCAGTAATCACGACGGTACTGCCCTCGACAGCAAGGTGGGTTTCCATCCTGTCCGTTGTAAAGCTGGCGAAGGTGGGTGTTGCTTTCCTTCTCAGCCCACGAGGGCCAGTTTCCTGTTGACCGACAGACACGACACCGGCTGTATCAGCATCGACGATGACGCGATCAATCTTGGTGAAATGCTTAACACCTTCGCTCGTGGTCGTGTTCGGCCCAGTGATTTCTTCGGCCTGTGGTCTGCCGTTGGCATCACGACCAAGAATCGTGAAAGTTCTTGCCGATTCGTTGCCAGCTGCTGTGATCGACACACGACCGCAAAAACGGTTAATGCCGACGCCATCGACGGCGTCATTGCCATTGATCAGCAGGTCCTGGTCCGCTGTTCCAGCCGCTGGTGTCTGGTTCAGGCAGGTCGCTTCGTCGTCGCTTGAGCCTCCCTGAATAGCCTCGGTGACCATGACCGCGATGCGTATTCCTCGCAGGCTGTTGTCAAGATCACCCATCCCGAAATCTGGATCGGCAAGATTAAAGGCAACGCCTTCGCCAGCTAGTATCTGGTCCGCATGTGAAATTGTATGTTTACTCATGACAGCCCTCCTTAGGGGCAGCGGCGTATTGCAGCCGCGTCAGTTGTCGTAAATGGGGCCGGCACCATTGCCGACCCCACTGTCACGGATTTGCTAGGTGCCACCTCCCGGTGATCCGTATGCACCACGCCAGTCAGACCAGCCGTAGCTGTAGCGCTCTCGTGCTTTGTAACGCAGGTTGCCGGTCTCGAAGTCGCCCTCGATTCCACGCTGCACGTTCTTCCGCACAAAATGCTTCAGCCCATCAGGGCAATCCGTTAAAAGAAACCAAGCATCGGGGTCAGTAAATCGGTGATTTACACAGAACCCGTCTTGCACAGTTCCCAGTGTGTTGATTGCATTGATGTCGTTATCGCCAGTGCCAGTCCGATACGGCGACTGCAGGA
>Ga0114923_10001491_pt1 | contig 16246 bp, 14 predicted proteins | sample SumtaG_FD_89578 | JGI IMG/M metagenome (GOLD analysis project Ga0114923, IMG submission 89578) | Deep subsurface microbial communities from Indian Ocean to uncover new lineages of life (NeLLi) - Sumatra_00157 metaG | ecosystem: Environmental > Aquatic > Marine > Oceanic > Sediment | place: near...
CAGGCCCTGTTAGAGGATTTGCGTTAACTTTAGCAATTGGAATCTTAGTTTCTTTGTTTAGTTCAATTTTTGTTGTAAGAACTTTTATTAAGTTAGTGGGATCACTTGGGGACGAAAGAGCATGAAAGTGATGAAGTACAAAAAATTGTATTTAGTGGTTTCGATTGTGGTCCTTATTCCTGGGATAATTTCCATGTTGCTGTTTGGGCTTAAATTGTCAGTGGATTTTACTGGTGGTTCTACGTTTAAGTACAGTTTTGATCAAGATGTCGATAAAAGTAGACTAATCTCTATTTTTGAAGGGGAAGGTGTTGATGTTGAAACTATATCCATGCAAAACGGAAATGAAGCTGAGATAAGAACAAAACCTTTAGAAAATGATGTTTCCAATAGTATAAAACAACAAGTGGTAGGTTTATTTCCGGGAGCCGAACTAGTATCATCACAAACGGTAGGTCCTGCAGTTGGTAAAGAGACAACTAAAAACGCGTTTATTGCTTTGGGATGGGCATCTTTAGCCATTCTTTTGTATATCTCTTACGCTTTTAGAGGAATTCCTAAGCCGTACTCAAGTTTTAGATTTGGTGCGAGTGCCATCATTGCTATGCTTCACGATGCCTTTTTAGTTCTTGGGATATTTTCGTTGTTGGGTCACTATGCGGGAATAGAAGTGGATGCGTTATTTATGACAGCGGTTTTAACTGTAATAGGTTTTTCAGTTCACGATAGTATTGTTGTGTTTGATCGGATACGTGAGAATCTTAGGAAACTTCCAAAATCGTGGAATTTCGAAAAAGTAGTAAACCACTCGATCGTTGAAACGTTAAGCAGATCGATATCTACTTCTCTTACAGTAATTATCACACTCGCATCGTTATACATATTGGGTGGAGAAACTATAAAAACTTTTGTTTTGGCGTTGTTAGTTGGGATAATATCTGGGACATACTCATCTATTTTTACAGCCTCTCCTTTTTTGGTATTGTGGGAAGACAGAATTTTTCTTAGAAAGCACAAAAAATCAAAATGAAGCGTTGGGATATTACCCACAATCATGAACCAGGATTAGATATTCTACTCTCGTTGTTAAAAAGTAGAGGTATCGAAGGAGACGCTGAGGTAGAAAAATTTCTCAATATTCCCCCACTTAAAAACTATTTTAATGAGCTCCCAAGTGATTTTAAAAAGGCGCTGTTAAAAGCAAAAAAAATAGTAAATAAAGCTATTGAATCAAAGATCCCAATTATTATTTATGGTGATTATGATTCGGATGGTGTTAATGCTACAGCGATCTTGTTCAACACTATTAAAAACGAGATTGGTTACGAAAATATCTCGTACTTTGTTCCGAACAGATTCGATCATGGATACGGTCTGTCGAGAGCGGGAATAGATTCTTTGGATTTGTCAAAAGAAAGTTTAATAATTACAGTGGACACGGGTATTACCGGATTAAAGGAGATTAGGCATTTAAAAAAATTGGGCCACTCTGTTATCGTTACAGACCACCACCAGAAACCACCTAAGCTTCCACCTGCCGATTTGATTTTATGGAGTGATGAAATGACAGGGGCTGCAATTTCGTGGATGCTGAGTAAAGCCCTTGGTTCAAAAAATAGGAAATCGTTGGCTTTGGCTGCGCTAGGCACTGTCACCGACGTATTTCCACTATTAGGGATTAACAGAGCAATTGTGAAATATGGATTGGACATACTTAATTCCAATCCTCCCTTAGGTTTACAAAAGTTAATTAAAGTTTCGAGAAAAAGATCGGGAGAAATCTCAACGTATGATTTAGGGTGGGTTTTAGGCCCTCGGATAAACGCTTCCGGAAGAATGTTAAGTGCCGACGATGCCGTACGTTTGCATTTAGAAACAGACGAAAGTTTAGTTGAAGATATTGCAAACAGGTTAAACGAAAGTAATTTAAAACGGCAGGAAAAAACTGAGGAGATGTATAAAATCGCGGATAAAGTTGTGGGAGAGAAATCGCAAAAGATAATAGTTTCTTCCCATAAGGATTATCATGAGGGAATTATTGGATTGGTGGCTTCTCGCTTGGTTCAAAAACACTATCGCCCTTCGGTTGTGATTAGTCTAAGCGACAACGTTGGTAAAGGCTCTGTACGTTCAATTAAGGGAGTAAATATTATTGAGGTTTTGCGTCTTTTTGAGGATTTATTTATTGATTTGGGAGGGCACCCAATGGCGGCGGGTTTTTCTATAGATCCATCTAATATTTCTGTTTTAGAAAAAAAATTAATTGAGTATACTAAAGATAATATCCCCGAAGATTTGTTGGTTCCCACTTTAAAAGTTGATTTAGTTATACCTCTTAGTTTAGTGGATTTCGATCTGCTTAGTTTAGTGGAAAAAATGAAGCCTTTTGGGGTGGGTAATAGGGAGCCTGTTTTTGTAAGTGTGGATCTAAAAGTTGCAGGTGTAAGCTTTGTAGGTCGAGATCAACGGCATATGTCGTTAAAGCTGATGGATGATGAGGGCACTTTTTTTAAGGCGATCTTTTTTGGTGGAAAGGAGCTTTATCCAGATATTAAGGTTGGGGATAAAATCGACCTCGCTTATTCAATTAACAAAAATTCCTATAGAAGAAAAGACAGCATCAACTTAGTGGTAAAAGATTTGAAAATTCATACCTAAATTTTATTAGTAGAAAGAAAAGTCGCCGGGTTTTCCTTTTAACCCGGCGGACTTATTTCTTAATTTTACTTTAGACCAAACTCTTGGTGCCTTTTTCCTTTACAGTTTTATAGGCGGACCAGGCTATTGGCACAAAAGAGAGCCAGATGACATATTGGGCAATCCAGAAAAATGCCCAAGCCAGGAGCGTGTAGAACCACAGTGCCGTGTACGGAATTATTAACCACCCCTCTCCCCAGGGAGTAAATGGCCAAATAAAAATCCCGAGCCATTTTGGGAGTGCTTGAAATATGGGGATAGACATAAGCACTATCAATGAGGCAAATACATGCATAAGCAAGTTTGGTCGTTCTTTTGTTTTAGTATTCATCAGATCCTCTCCTTTTTTTGGTTTTAGATGGAAGTATTTTACTAAGTGTTTTAGGTTCCGTCAAACACTATAGGTTTTTGAAAGAGGGTGGTTCCTTGTGGATACTATCGTGATAGAATAATTTTATGGAAAGAACCTATACTAAAGAGCTTAAAGACAAGGTTGGGAAGGAAGTAATACTTTTTGGGTGGGTAGATACTAAAAGGGATCACGGAAAAGTTACATTTATTGACATGAGAGATACTAGTGGTTTAGTTCAGTGTGTGGCGGCTGGTAACGAAGATATGAAATCTATCTCAGAAGAATCTGTTGTTAAAATTGAGGGCTTAGTAAAAGAACGTCCGGAAAACATGGTTAACGAAAAAGAAGAAAACGGATCAATTGAGATAGAAGTTCAGAAATTTGAGGTTTTAAATAAATCCAAAGAATTACCCATTCCTATTAAATCAGAAGGCTTGGAAATAAAAGAAGAGGCTCGTTTGAAATATCGATACATAGATCTAAGACGGACGCGGATGCAAAAAAATATGAAACTTCGATCAGACTTCACGAGAGAAGTAAGAGAATTTTTATATAACAAGGGCTTCGTTGAAGTTGAGACACCAATACTAACAAAATCTACAAAAGAAGGAGCCCGTGATTTTATTGTTCCTTCACGGAACTATCCCGGGAAGTTTTACGCTCTTCCACAGGCCCCCCAACAATACAAGCAGCTTTTAATGACATCAGGAATTGAACGGTACTTTCAAATAGCGCGATGTATGCGCGACGAGGATCTAAGAGCCGATAGAGGATACGAATTTTCACAAATAGACCTTGAAATGAGCTTTGTTTCTAGACAAGATGTTATGAGTCTTGTTGAGGACTTGGTAAAAACCACAATAAAAAAAGTGGGCGGAAAAATAAAAGAAGACCCCTTTCCGGTTTTTGATTATAAAGATGCACTTAAAAAATATGGCAGCGATAAATTTGACTTGCGCACAGAGGAAGACAAGAAAAAAAATGTTCTGGCATTTGCGTGGGTAGAAAACTTTCCATTTTTTAAAAAAGTAAACAAAGAAGACGCTGTTGAAGTGCAAGATACCAAGAGTGATTGGACATTTACACATAATCCGTTTAGTAATCCGATTCCCGACCACAAACAAAAACATTTAAAAGGGGAAGATATCGGGGGAATTATAACCGACCAATACGATTTAGTCTGTAATGGTTACGAAGCGGGCGGTGGAAGTATAAGAGCGCATGAATCAGAAGTGTTGAAAGCCACATACAAAGTGATGGGTTATGATGATAAATATATTGAGGAAAGCATTGGTCATATGTTAGAGGCTTTTAAATTAGGTACACCTCCTCATGGAGGTATCGCCTTAGGTCTAGATAGATTATTAATGATTTTGGCAAATGAAACTTCACTTAAGGAAGTGATTCCCTTTCCAATGACATCAAGTGGACGTACATCAATAATGGATGCTCCTGCAGAGGTTGATAAATCCCAACTAGACGATCTCTCAATAAAAACTTAAAATTCTTCTTATGACCTTACCCATCGAACAAAGAATCGCTCTGATTTTTGTAAAGTTGGTCATGAGTGTTTTGTGGTTTTTTGATTATGTAGTATTAGCCCCAAGAAAAATTTTGTTTAAACAAACGGTTTTAGTTTTGTTAATTAGCTCATACTTTTTAACGGCTAGTTTGATCCTTTATTTTAATGCGGAAATTAAACAGTTTATAGATGGTATTTCTAAACTTGATTCGCTTTATCTATTAGATCAGAAAGCCTTGATACCCAGGAAAGAGAATGTATTTCCCGTGTTGATTAATAACAACCCAGTGCCTTATGTTACAGCCTCCTCAATAATTGTGGCCGACAAAAAAAATGACAAAATCCTTTTTAGTTTGAGAGAAGATGAACAAATGGCACCAGCCTCCACTACTAAACTAATGACTGCATTAGTGGCCTTTGATCTTTATGAAATGGAAGACGTTCTTGAAATTCCAGCGTACTGCTCCGATCTTGATGGCATGAAAGCTTGGCTTCCGGTAGGTAAAAAATTTGCTGCTAAAGACCTTTTATCTAGTTCGTTGGTAGGATCCTCGGCAGATGCGGCATGCGCTTTGGCAAACGGGAAAGTACCTTCAGGCGATTTTGTTCCACTAATGAATGAAAAGGCTCGAGATATTGGTATGAACAACACTAATTTTACTAATGCGATTGGTTTCGATAGTATTGATGGTCTTCACCACTCAACGGCGAAAGATCTGTATACACTTTCTGTTTATGCCATGAAAAACTCTTTTATTAACGAGGTAGTTGGAATTAAACAGTATGAGATAAATTCGCTAGATGGTAGTTTTTCAACAAATCTTTATAGTACAAATTCTTTATTGTGGGAAATTCCTGAGACAGTTGGAATTAAAACAGGTACTACAGAGGCAGCGGGGGAAGTGCTGATATATGAGTATAGTACGGACGATGTAGATTTAGTGATTGTTGTGATGGGTAGTAGTAATAGATTTAAAGATACAAAAAATCTATTAGATTGGGTTTTGAACAGTTACAAGTGGGACTATTTCTGAGTAGGTTGGTTTATGTATTCTCCTAAAATGGCCGGGAAGTATATTGTTATATCTCCGCCAGCAGCATTGTTTGAAATGTAATTTCCGTCAAAAACGTATATCGGTTGAAGGTAGTTTTGGGGGGTTCTGGTTTCGTAATAGGCTAAATAAATATCGTTAATTAGTATTTCGTCGACTTTTGGGTTTGGTTTTGGTTCAAATAGATTGAAACCTTTGGGTACCACGCTTGCTATTATTCCTTTGCCTTCTTGTACATCTTTCCATGCTTGTACAACAGATACTATTGGGTATGTGGCTGTTGATGTGGTATCAAATTCCCAGTAGCTTGTTTCCATATAGGGGAAACTCGCCGGGTTTACTCTATCTTTTTTAATTGCCCCAACCCATATATGAAGCAAGCCTTTAGTTGGGTCTGGCCCATAAATCTTGTAATTGTTAATGCTTCTATAAAAATCAACTCGGGCGATCTGAGCTTCGAGGGGGTCTTCTGTTTCTATTACTCTTTTCCCATAAAATTTTCCAAAATAAACATTTTGATTTCCACTTGAGTACAAAGAGTCGTCAAATCTTCCGACGGCGGTGAGCATTTTTGTGGCGTGTGAAATCGCAACTTCCTGATTTAGATTACCCTTTGGAAATAAAGTTGATTTAGTAGCTAGACTGGGTGTGCCCATTTTCATCCCTTTTGTTTCTGTATTTATCTCCAAAACACTTCCAGTAATAATATTCCTCCACTTATACACTCTTTCTTCCAAAGAAGTTATTAAATCCGAATCCACAAAACCAAAATATTTTGCGTCACTTTTAGCGGTTTTTCCAGATAAGTAAGAAAAGCTAATCGGTGTAAACTTGTATATAATCATGGCATTTGGAAATCCATAAGGGAGTCCTCCTGTTTCTGTGTTAAGTTTATAAACTGGCGTTCCAGTGATTGCGGTTCTAGAAAATTCAAGTGGGTCGAGTCTACCGTATACAGTGTTTGGTGGAACATCCTTTACCATAAGAGCTCTGTAGATACTCTTACCTATTGGTATAACGATCAAAACGCTAAAGTAATAAACTACTACAAAACCACCAAGAAGTACTAAACTTTTTTTAAAAAATTCCGCAGTTGCAGTGAGTTTCATTCTCTTTATATTACACTAACCATGTGCGTGATAAAATCCACATGTAATGATTAAAACAAGAATGGCACCAAGCCCTACAGGGGAATTTCACATTGGAAGTATGAGAACCCTTTTGTATAATTATGCCTTTGCCAAAAGCAAAGAGGGAAAATTTGTTTTACGCATAGAAGATACAGACAGGGCTCGTTATGTTGAAGGAGCTACAGAGCGTTTAATGGCTGTTGTGAAATCTTACGGTTTGGGATGGGATGAGGGTCCCTATATTCAATCTGAGCGTTTGGATATTTATAAAAAACATTCTCTTATACTTGTAGAAAAGGATGTTGCTTATTACTGTTTTTGTACACCCGAACGTCTTAAAGATTTACGTAAAGAACAACAGAAAAATAAGATGCCATCAACCAAATATGATCGCCACTGCTTGAAGCTTTCTAAAGAAGAAATAACTGAAAAAGTAGCCTCGGGAGAAAAATATGTTATTAGATTAAAAATCCCTACGAGTGAAAACATTGAGTTTGAAGATTTGATCCTTGGAAAAATAAGTTTTCCTTCAAAGGATATTGATGACCAGATCCTTTTGAAATCAGATGGATATCCTACCTACCACTTAGCTGTAGTTGTCGACGATCACCTTATGAAAATTAGTCATGTGATCCGCGGTGTTGAGTGGTTGGCTTCCACTCCTAAACACATTTTGTTGTATAAATATCTAGGGTGGAATTTACCACTATATGCGCACATACCTTTGCTAAAAGAATCGAATTCCACTAAAAAGCTTTCAAAAAGAGAAGGATCTGTAGCTTCTAAAGGATTTTTAGAGAAAGGTTATTTGGCAGAGGCATTACTAAACTTTTTAATGTTTTTGGGATGGAATCCCGGGACAGATAAAGAAATTTATACACTTGAGGAATTCATAAAAGACTTTTCGTTAGGTGGAATCCAAAAGACTGATCTAGTTTCGTTTGACAGGGATAAGCTTTTGTGGACAAACGGTACGTATATTCGAAATATGTCAGTAGCAGAGCTATGGAAACGATTGAATTTATGGGCGACTGAGTACAATATCGAACTAAATAAGAAAAGTAAAGATAAGGAATTTAATGTCAAAGTTTTGGGGTTGGTACAAGAAAGATTAAAGATTTTTTCTGAATATAATGGATTAACCCACTATTTTTATAAAACACCAAGTGTGGATAGAAAACTATTGTTCAAATACACAAAAGAAAACGAATCCAGAACAAAAAGAATAATCAGTAAATTTATAGAAATATTATCGTCTTCGAATTGGAGTAGAAGCGAGTTAGAAGAGAAATGTAAAGGCATGATTAAAAAGGAAGGGTATTCCCCGAAAGAGGCATTTATGACATTAAGAGTTGTGTTGACTAACGAAAAAGCTACCCCACAAATTTTTGATATTTTAGAAGTTTTAGGAAAGAAAACTGTTTTATCCCGGCTTAAAAGTCTGGTAATCTAGTTAGAATAGACATCTCTCTATTGTTAGATTTTATGCCTTTGGTATTTTAAAATAGGTTTAGTTTTTAGTTCTGCCCGTTTGGAGGTTGTATGACCGAGTCTAAAAAAAGTGTCGCTCAAAAAAATAAAGATATAGCTTTAAAGACGGCTCTTGCTCAGATAGAAAAAAATTTTGGAAAAGGATCCATAATGAAACTTGGGGATAAGGTAACCGAAAAGTCTGTTCCCGCCATTCCCACTGGATCAATCGCTCTTGATATCGCGTTGGGGATTGGGGGCATTCCAAGAGGTAGAATAGTAGAAGTTTACGGACCAGAAGCTTCTGGTAAAACAACTTTGATTCAGCATATTATTGCCGAGGCACAAAACCAAGGCGGTACAGCAGCTTTAATAGATGCAGAGCACGCCTTTGATCCCACTTACGCCAAAAAAACGGGAGTGGATATTGATAACCTTTTAATTTCTCAACCCGATACGGGTGAGCAGGCTTTGGAAATTGCAGAAACATTACTTCGTTCAAACGCGGTTGCTATTGTAGCTATAGATTCAGTAGCAGCTCTTGTACCAAGAGCTGAATTGGAGGGAGATGTTGGGGACACACACGTGGCTATGCAGGCACGTTTGATGAGCCAAGCCTTACGAAGGTTAACTGGAGCAGTAAACAGATCTAACTGTACAATTGTTTTTACAAATCAGCTAAGATCAAAAATCGGTGTTATGTTTGGGAATCCAGAAACTACAGCAGGCGGAAAGGCGTTAAAATACTACGCTTCTGTGCGAATAGAGGTACGTAGAATTCAATCGATAAAACAAGGGGAGGAATTTTCGGGAATACGTGTAAGAGGAAAAATTGTTAAAAATAAAGTTGCACCACCATTTCGTTCGGCTGAGTTCGATATATTATTTGCTGAGGGAATAAGTAAAGAAAGTAGTTTAATTGATGTTGGAGTTGAGTTTGATATCATTAAAAAAAGTGGTTCTTGGTATGAATACAACTCCAAAAAATTGGGTCAAGGTAAAGAGGCAGTACGGGTATTACTCAAAGAAGATAAAAAACTACGTGAAGAAATTGATAAAAAGATTAGAAAGGTTCTCGAAGAAACCCGCGATGTTCCGTTGGAAATAGGTGGTGAGGATGAAGCAGAAGGAAAAAGAGCTTGATGCACAAACAATAAGTAGGGTTTATGGAAAAATTCTTAATTTACTGTCTTATCGAAGACGTTCGGGAAGGGAATTAAAGGAGAAACTAAGAAAATATATATCCCGAGAAAAAAATGTTGATAAGAAAGTTATGGAAAAGTATCTTTTTCAAAGGCTTGAAGGTGCGGGATATGTTGATGATAAAAAATTTGCACAAGATTTAGTTGAAGTAATATCTAATTCCTCAAAACCCAAAAGTATCTTATATATAAAAAGAAAATTATCAGAAAAGGGTGTTTCTTCAAGCATAATAAATGATTCGTTACAAACACTCGATAAAGATTTTGAGTATAAATCAGCTTTAAAAGATATCCAAAAAAAGGCATCTTTACTCAAAAATACAAATACATTTATAAAACAGCAAAAGATAAAAAAATACTTATATGGTAAGGGTTATTCGTCAGATGCTATTTACAAAACTTTGACACAACTCGAGGTGTAAAATAGAATACAAATGCGAATTTTGTATATTTAGAAAAATGGCTAAGTTATTTTTATTTAAATTATGAATATAACATTGTTAGAAATAGTTCTTTTTTTCACCTAAACAAGTCTTTTTTGGTTACAAAATTCCTAGTGAATAATTACAGAAGGGAATTTATATGGGGTTAATAACTAATATATTTCAAGGTTTCTCTAAGAAACCACAAAAGAAGGAGTCGGTTTCAAGAAAACCGAGCTCTGTTTCAAAAGGGATAACTGCTCAAAATAAGGCAAAAGAAATAATTATAGAGGCTAAAACGCAAGCTTTAAAACTAAGGTCATCAACAGAGGAGGAAGTTAGGAAAATAAAAGCAAAAGTTGCTGAAGAAGAAAAAATTATTATTGTTCAAAAAGCAAAAATAGAAGCTAGGGAAAAAGAGCTTGAGAATAAAGCAAAGACGTTAAGACAGGCAAGAGATACTATAGAAAAAAAGCAGAGAGAAGTAAGTAAAAAGTCAGAAGAACAAAAAAAACAGCTTGAGAAAGTTGCATCTTTGACTAAAGAAGAAGCGAGAAAAGTATTACTAAGTAAGCTAGACAAAGATCTTATTAGCGAAAAAGGCAAGAAAATAAAAGAGTTTGAGGAGGAGTTTAGGAAAAATTCTGATAAATTAGCTCAAGAAATATTAATTGACGCACTAAAATATGGAGTTACAGATATTGTAGTAGAGCACTCTACGTCGAAAGTGAAATTGCCCGATCCCGATCTTAAAGGAAGAATCATTGGAAAAGAGGGTAGAAACATTCGAGCGTTTGAGCAACTTACAGGTGTGGATCTAGACTTAGATTCTTCCCCAGGTGAGATAACAGTATCCTCCTTCGATCCTATAAGAAGAGAGATTGCTAAAATCTCGTTGGAAAGGTTAATAGCAGATGGGAGAATTCAACCTGCAAGAATTGAAGATCTCGTTAAAAAAACAACGAATGAAATTGAGCACGTAATGTATAAAGCCGGAGATAACCTTTGCCATAGACTTGGGACATACAATTTGCCAAAGGATGTTATCCAAATGCTTGGGAGATTTAAGTATAGATTTTCCTATGGACAAAACATGCTTGAGCACACCCTCGAGGTCGCGAAGATCGGAACGGTTCTTGCACATAAATTGAAGGCGAATGTAAAGACAGTAAAATTGGGATGTGTGCTGCACGATATTGGAAAAGTTATTACAGATAAAGAAGGTTCTCATACGCAGACGGGTGCAGATTTTCTGAAAAAATACGATATTTCACAGGAAGTTTTAGCATGTGTCTCTGACCATCATGAGGATAACCCTTCCACAATGGAGGCTGCGATTGTACACTTGGCCGATCATATTAGTGGAGCCCGTCCTGGGTCGAGAGGTGAGGATTATGAATCTTATATTAAAAGACTTAAAGAACTAGAAGAAGCCGCAACCTCGTTTGATGGTGTGGTAAAAGCTTTTGCAGTCTCTGCGGGCAGAGAAGTAAGAGTACTCGTCTCGCCTGAAAGGGTAGACGATGCTTCTACGGCGCTTTTGGCTCGAGAAATTGCCAGAAAGATCGAGTTGGAGCAAACATACCCGGGGGTTGTAAAAGTTGTGGTAATAAGAGAAACTAGAGTAACTGAAACGGCTAAGTAATATGTATTATTTATTAGTTGCGTTATTATTTTTGCTTTTATATTACGTTTTTGTGAAAATACTGAGCTCGGTTATCAAGGGGTGTTTCACAGCTTTATTGGTTTTAGGACTAGTGTTAACAATTGTTGTTATGGTTAAATCACTAAAAGTTCCAGTTTACATTTTTGGTAAGTTTAAAGTGGATAATTTAAAGATAATTCGTTTGGAATAATATGAAGATTTTATTTATAGGAGATGTAGTAGCAGGACCAGGAAGAAACGTTGTGAAGGAGGTTCTTCCCACCATAAAAAAAGAGCAAAAGATCGATTTAGTATTGGCAAACGCAGAAAATTTGGCGGGTGGGCGTGGAATTACAAAAGAAACAGTACAAGAGCTAGTATTTTGTGGAATTGACTATTTTACTAGTGGTGATCATGTTTTTTGGCAAAAAGGAACCGAAGAGATAATCGATGAACTTCCAGTACTTCGCCCAGCTAATTATCCATCTGGAACGGCAGGTAAGGGTATTAAGGAGATTGATACTGGAAAAAATGGAAAGGTATTACTGATTAATCTTATAGGAAGAACTTCGTTTGGGAATACATTTTCTCTTTCGGACGATCCATTTACAAAGGCCGATAAAATATTAGACCAATACGACAAAGATGATTATAAAGCAATAATTGTGGATTTTCATGCCGAGGCCACTAGCGAAAAAAGCGCCTTTGGCTTCTATTTAGATGGAAAAGTAACGGCTGTTATAGGTACACATACGCATATTCCCACGTGTGATAATAGAGTTTTACCTGAAGGAACAATGTTTATTACAGACGTAGGTATGACTGGAGCGATAGATTCGGTTCTAGGTGTAGAAAAAGAGATAATAATTAATCTATATAAAACAGCTAGAAATCAAAAATTCGAGTGGAAAAGTACTGGTACAAAGGCATTTAGAAGTGTATTATTGGATACAGTAGCCAGTACAATTAAAAGGCTTGATAAAGTTTTATAGCCAACCAGGCAGCTATTCGAGAGGGGGTGTTAAGAATGACAAAGCAACAACTAATCGCTTCTGTAGCCGATGTTGCTGGAATGACAAAAGTCGACGCAGCTAAGGCAGTTGATGCTGTTTCCCAAGTTATAATGACCGCTCTTAAGAAGGGCGAGAAGGTTACTTGGACCGGATTCGGTACATACGAAGTTAGATCTCGCGCAGCAAGAATGGGTAGGAATCCTCAAACCGGAGCTCCTCTCCACATTCCTGCAAGTAAGACACCTGCTTTCAAAGCTGGAAAAGGCTTGAAGGATGCTGTTAGATAAGTAATTTAACAGTTTGTGTAAGCAAACGGGGGCCCTCGCTTAGCGAGGGCCCCTTCTTTAGTGAAAATTTCCCATCTTTTTACCCCATAGTTTACAAACCCGGGTTTTCGGTATAAGATTCCCCAAATTGTTTTCAATACCATAATCTTACGAAAAGGAGGTAGTTGAGCAATGTTCACTCACTGGGACCACTATGTACTCACGGCCGTACCAGTTGTTATATGTGTGTGGAAGTTTTGCAATACTTGGCTCGCGGTTGCGAAACTGAAATACAAAAAATAGCTGTATCGGGTATGTTAGCAACGTAAGGGTTTTGGGGCAACCTGAAATCCTTATTTTTATAGCAACACATAGCAATCAGAATAATGTAGTGCTAAAATAACATTTATGGCAAAGGATTATTACGATATATTGGGTATTTCCAAAGCTGCAACTAAAGACGAAATAAAGCGCGCCTACCGGCGCTTGGCTCGTGAGCACCATCCAGATATGGTAAAAGATGGTGATAAATCAACAGCAGAAAAAAGGTTTAAGGAAATAAACGAAGCCTACCAAGTTTTAAGTGATCCTCAAAAAAGAAAAATGTATGATCAATTTGGTCACGCCGGTCCAGGATCTGGAGGGACAGGCCCAGGCCATTCTGGTAAATGGAGCCCGTTTACCTACACCTACTCCTCTTCGGGAGCTGATCCGTTTGGTAGCATATTCGAAGGATTCGATCCTTTTGATGTTTTTGAAAGCTTTTTTGGATCGAGAGGTTTTGGCAGGTCTAGAGCTCCACGAAAAGGAAAAAATTTGTATTATGAGATGCATATCTCTTTTAAAGAAGCCGTTACTGGAATTGAACGAGAAATAAAAGTAGACAGTGGCAAAGTTACAATAAAAATACCAAAAGGTATTCGTAGTGGTACCGAAATTAGGTTTTCCGGGATGGGAATGGCAGGACCCGGAAGTGTTCCAAAAGGCGACCTATTTATTACTGTTAGATATAAAAGTCCCACCGAATTTGATATAGCTAGAGAAAATGTGATCGTTACAAAGGAAATCAATTTTGTAACAGCATTGTTGGGGGGTGTTGTTGATGTTCCAATTGTTGATGCAGCAAGCCCTAGTGGTGTTGGTAGTGCCCAATTAAAAATTCCCTTGGGAACTCAACCCGTGTCTAGTTTTGTCGTTAAGGGAAAAGGGTTGCCTCGCTTACACAGAAGCGGTAACGGGGACGTTTTAGTTCAAACAATTGTAACTTTTCCAAGAAGGCTATCACGCAAGCAAAGAAAAATATTAGAACAACTACGAGATTTGTAATTTCCTTTTAATAAGGGTAAAATGTGGCAGTACAAGACTTGTAATAAGTTAATTTAATTGGGTGGGTATTTCCCGCCTTTTTTGGTAATAATATGGCAATAACAGAATTTAGCTCTGCTTTGAATCAAGTAGCAACCGAGCGGGGAATACCTGTGGAAGCGGTAATCGAATCGATAAAAGAAGCTTTAGCAATGGCTTATAAAAAGGATCGTAAGGAACATGACGAAGAAATCGAAATCGAGGAGATTGAAATTGATTTAAATCAAAATACAGGAGAAGTGAAAATACTAAAAGATGGAAAAGATGTTACACCATCGGGTTTTGGTAGAATCGCAGCTCAAACAGCCAAACAGGTGATTTTGCAAAAAATTCGTGAAACAGAAAAGGATGTTATAAAAAAGGAGTTTCAAGAGAAAATTGGGGAAATTGTTTCTGGAACAGTTTTTAGAATTGACAGTGGTATGGTTACGCTGGATTTAGGAAAGTCACATGCTCAAGGGATAATGCCATCTTCTGAGCAGGTACCAACAGAAAACTATCGATTGGGTCAAAGATTAAAAGTATTAGTAAAAGAAGTAAGAGATGGTACAAGAGGCACAGAAATTATTATAAGTCGCGCAAGTCCTGATTTCGTGGTCAAAGTTTTTGAACAAGAGGTTCCAGAAATAGCATCGGGAACGGTGATCATTGAAGCTATTGCGAGAGAGCCGGGTTCAAGAACAAAAATGGCCGTGTCTTCTTCCGATGACAAAATAGATCCTGTTGGCAGCTGTGTTGGGCAAAAAGGTGTGAGGGTTCAGTCGATAATATCCGAGTTGTTCGGGGAAAAGATTGATATTATCCCGTTTTCACCCATTACCGAAAAATTTATTGCTTCTAGTTTGTCTCCTGCGAAGGTGATTGAGGTTGAACTTTTAACAGAAGAAAATCGTGCACTGGTTTCGGTTCCAGAGGATCAACAGAGTTTAGCTATAGGGAAAGAAGGACAAAATGCTCGTTTGGCGAATAAACTTACAAGATGGAAAATAGACATAAAGAGTTCAGAAGGTTTGTTTACCGACGAAAAAGGTGAGATTATTACCGGCGAAGACCAATCTAAAAAAATTGTTGGTGTTTGGGATAAGGAAATAAAGAAAACAGAAGCTAAAGAAGAAAAGGAAGAAAAGGAAGAAGAAAAGGAGGAGAAGAAAGCCGATGATAAAGATGATACCGAAAAGGTCGATACGCAAGAGGTTTCAAAAAAGCCTAAAAAAGAGCCTAAAGATAAAGATAAAGAGAAAAATGGATAAAAATTGGATTAAAGAAAAATGTCAAATAAAACTGTTAAAAAAGAAAACCAACGCCCACCAATCGTTACTTTTATGGGCCACGTTGATCATGGAAAAACTAGCATCCTTGATGCTATCAGAGAAACAAATGTTCAAGCACGCGAGTATGGTGGAATAACACAGCACGTTGGAGCCTATCAGATCACTTATAAATCTCATAAAATAACATTTATTGATACCCCAGGACACGCAGCTTTTGCAAGAATGCGCTCACGAGGAGGTCAGGCAGCAGACATTGTTGTTTTAGTAGTGGCAGCAAACGAAGGCGTGAAACCTCAAACAAAAGAAGCGGTCTCTCACGCAAAAGCATCGGGTGTGTCAATAATAGTGGCATTAAATAAAATGGACTTGGCTGGGGCTGATCCTAAAAAAGTTAAACAAGAGTTATCTCAGGAAGAAATATTAGTAGAAGATTGGGGAGGAGATATTATTTGTGTGGAGATTTCTGCCAAAAAGAAGAGTAATCTCAACGGTCTTCTCGACGCCATTTTGGCTGTGGCCGAAGTTATGGATATTAAAGCAAAAAATGACGGGGAATTAGAAAGCATCATAATTGAATCACGATTAGATTGTAAAAAAGGTGTAGTAGTATCATGCATTGTTAGAAACGGAACTCTACATATTGGTGATGTAATAATGGCAAGCGGTTACGAAGCAAAGATCCGAAACTTAAAAGACGACAAGGGAACTACTTTAAAAGAAGCTGGGCCATCGGTACCTGTGGAAATTTTAGGTTTTAAAAAGACCCCTGAGGTTGGAGATTTAATTGTTTCAAAAGGTAGTGAGTTGGCTGAACTTGCGAAAGACACAAGTAGAGTTGA
>Ga0114923_10001492_pt1 | contig 16243 bp, 14 predicted proteins | sample SumtaG_FD_89578 | JGI IMG/M metagenome (GOLD analysis project Ga0114923, IMG submission 89578) | Deep subsurface microbial communities from Indian Ocean to uncover new lineages of life (NeLLi) - Sumatra_00157 metaG | ecosystem: Environmental > Aquatic > Marine > Oceanic > Sediment | place: near...
CGGAGATGCTTGAGTTGAGTGCAAATTATGGCTGCCGCGCAGAGGGACATATTATTGAATCAAAAATCGATCTTGGCCGTGGGATTGTGTCAACAGTGCTTGTGCAGAGGGGCACTCTTAATGTGGGTGACTCCTATGTTGCGGGGATCTTTCCGGGAAAAGTCAGGGCTATGTTTAATGATAGAGGCGATCGGATTGAGAAAGCGACACCTTCCATGCCGGTGGAAATTCTTGGTTTTACCGGCATTCCCAATGCCGGTGATCCTTTCCAGGTTACCGACTCTGAAAAATCAGCGCGGCAGATTGGCATAAAACGCCAGGAACTGAAAAAACGAGAAGAATCCAGCAATTTGAAAAAAATAACCCTTGATAACCTCTTTGAACAAATAAAAGAAGGTGAACTGCAGGAACTTAACGTAATAATCAAGGGTGATGTGCATGGATCAGTTGAAGCCTTGCAGAATGCCCTTGAAAAATTGAGTACTTCCGAGATCAAACTGGTTACCAGACATGCCTCTGCCGGAACTATTAATGAAAATGATGTAATGCTGGCCTCAGCTTCGAATGCAATTATTATAGGCTTCAATGTCCGTCCAAACAGCAATACTCAGTCTCTGGCAGATCAGGAAAAAGTAGAGATCCGTAAATACAATGTTATCTATGAAGCCATTGAAGACATTAAATCAGCTATGGAAGGGTTGTTGTCTCCGGAACTCAAAGAACAGACCCTGGGTGTTGCTGAAGTACGTAATATTTTCAAGGTTCCTAAAATCGGGACAATTGCCGGCTGTTATATAACTTCCGGTAAGATCCGCAGGGGAACGGACGTTCAATTATTCCGGGATGGTGTCGGCATCTATAGAGGCAAGATATCATCCCTTAAACGATTCAAAGATGATGCGCGCGAGGTGGAAACAGGTTTTGAATGCGGCATAGGTATTGAAAATTTCAATGATGTTAAAGTAGGCGACTTAATAGAAGCCTATGAGATCATTGAATTTGCTAAAAAACTGGAAGGTGGAGATGGGAGAGATCAGGCTAAAGAAAGTTAGAAGCCTGCTGAGAGAAGAAATCAGTTCAATGATCAGCAAAAAAGAACTTAAAGACCCGCGCATAGATCCCTTGAGCAGAATATCGGATATCTCATTATCAAAGGATTTGAAATATGCGGTTGTTTATATATCCTACTTTGGTGAGCACGATATTTGTGATCTGACAGTAAAGGCTTTAAACCATTCTGCAGGGTTTATCCAGGGAACCCTGGGGCGCCGGCTTCACCTGAGAGCAATCCCAAGATTGACATTTGAATCTGATCAGTCAATCGAACGGGGATTCAAGATGAACGAATTACTGAAGAGTTTATAGGTTGAATTGTGTTATGGATGGGCTTGTGCTGCTTGCCAAGCCGGAGGGAATTACATCTTATCAGGTACTGGGAAGTTTAAAGCGGAAACTGCATACCGGAAAAATCGGCCATACAGGTACTCTGGATAGATTTGCTGAAGGCCTTTTACTTGTGCTTACCGGCCGGATGACCAGGCTCTCCCCGCTGTTTATGTCATTAGACAAGACCTATCAGGCTGTAATTATCTTTGGTAAAGAAACTGATACCTTAGATCCGGAGGGAGAGATCACTCTGGAAAGAGAGATACCCGAGTTAAAGGCTGTTCAACAGGCAATAGAAAAGCAGATTGGACAGATAGAGCAAATTCCTCCGGTCTATTCAGCGATCCACATTAACGGCAGCAGGGCCTACCAGCTCACCCGCTCCGGCAATACTCCGCAATTGGAGCCGCGGCAGGTGAGAATAGATTATATCAGACTTATCTCTTATAAACCGCCGGAGCTCTCAGTTGAGGTGAAATGCTCAAAAGGAACCTATATACGTTCTCTGGCGCGGGATCTGGGACGTCTGGCCTCTTCCTGCGCTCATGTCAGCCGTCTCGAACGTACTTCAGTCGGTAATTTCCACCTTAAAAATGCAGTTACACCCGGGAGTTTTAATCCGGAAAGTGATATTACTCCGCCGGCAAAGTTCCTGAAGGTATTTCCCGCTATAAGGCAGATAACCGTTCCTGATTTATTGAGCAGTAAAATTATAAATGGTCAAAGCTTGAGCGATAAGCAACTGCCGGCAGCCATGCAGCTCTCCGATGGATTATACGCTCTCTTTGGTGAAAATGAGCAACTTTTAGCCATTACTTCAAGAAAAAGCGGAGAATACAGTTATCAGGGGGTTTTTGGTACAAAATCGTGAAGATCATCAGCTGGGAAGATCTCAGTATTGTTAAATCGCAGATAACCGGACCGGTTGCCATTTCAATTGGTGTATTTGATGGGCTGCATATCGGCCATCAGAAGCTGGTAAAAGCAATTGTGCAGAATCCGGAAAAAGCCCTGCCTCTTATTCTTACTTTCACCAACAACCCCGCCCAGGTTCTTAAACATCGGGAAATTGAAGGAAAAATACTATCCTTGAATCAGAAAATAGATAAGCTTAAAATTATGGGAGTTGCCTGGACCGTGCTGATTGACTTTTCCTTTGAATTCAGTAAACTGGCAGGGAGAGATTTTATTAATACTCTGCAGAACCTTTTTGATATAAGTAGAATAGTTGTCGGTTACAATTTTGCAATTGGTTATCGGAAGGATACGCAGATAGATGAATTAAAGGAAGCCTTTGGAGGGAGTTCCACTCATGTTCAGGTTATTTGTCCAACTTCCTACGGAGGCAGGATAGTAAGCAGTTCGCGTATCCGTAAGGAAATAAAGCGGGCCAGGTTCTTCGAGGTCCGGCGGATGCTTGGCCAGGATTATTTTCTTGACCTTTCACTGTTTGAGTTTTTACATAAAGATGAAGGGTGGATCTCTCTCAGAAGGGAGGAACTGGCTCAAATGCTTCCGGATGAGGGCCTTTTCCGGGTATTCTTTGATACAGATAAAGGTAAAACTGAAGGGGAAGTGGTTATTGACAGTGAAGTAATTAAATGGAAATTATCCAGCGCTGCTGAGGTAAAGAAGATATATTTTATTTAGGTAAGATAAGCTTAGGAGGATAGAAATGGCACTTACAAAAGAAAAAAAAAGTGAAATAATAAAAGATTTTGGCATTCATGAAAAGGATTCAGGATCAGCTGAAGTACAAATTGCTCTTTTGACCAAAAGAATTAACGAACTTACCGAACATTTCAAGGTATTTAAAAAGGATCATAATTCCAGAAGGGGTCTTTTGAAGCTGGTAGGTCAGAGAAGAAAACTATTAAAATATTTAAAGAAAAAAGATGTTGATAAATATCGGAAAATTCTCAAGCGACTCTCGTTGCGCAAGTAATAAAGGAAAAATGATGATACATAAAGTTAAAGTAAGAATAGGAGAGGATGAGCTGATTCTCGAGACCGGACGCATGGCAAAACAGGCGAATGGCGCCGTCTATGCCAGATATGCAGGCTCCGCGGTTTTGGCTACCATCTGTTGTTCGGATAAGGAAAGAGAAGAATTGGATTTTATTCCTTTATCCGTTGAATATAATGAGAAATATTACGCTGCCGGCAAAATACCTGGGGGTTTTCTGAAGAGAGAAGCAAGACCCAAGGATAAGGAAATTCTGGTTTCAAGGTTGATAGATCGCCCAATGCGCCCTCTTTTTTCAAAATTGTTCAAAAGGGAGATCCAGATAGTACCCACGACTATTTCCACCGATCAGGTTAATCCTCCGGATGTAATAGCAATGGTGGCAGCTTCGGCAGCGGTGGCGATCTCCGATATACCCTTTACCGGACCTGTCGGAGCGGTGCGCATCTGCAGCGTGAATGATTCTTTTATCGTAAACCCTACCTTTGACCAGATTAAAGAGAGTGACCTGGAAATCCTGGTGGCCGGCACTGAAGATGGCATAACCATGGTTGAAGGCGCGGCCAGTGAGATACCGGAAGAACTGATGGCCCGGGCAATTTCAACCGCTCATAAAACAATAAAAGAGATCTGTCGTATTCAGCACCAACTTGCCGAGTTAGCCGGTAAAACCAAACTCCCGCTCAAAGATGAGGAGGAAGGACTAACACCGGAGCTGAAAAGTGAAATTATAGACTCCGCCGCTGCCGGAATGGAAAAGGCCTGTTTTGTTAAAGGCAAAGAGAATCGTTATGCAGCTATCAAACAGGTAGTTAAAGAGACAGTGGAAAGCTTTGCTGAAAAGGTTCCGGAGGAACAGACAGCTCTGATTCATCAGCTCCTCGAAGTGCTGGAATCTGATATTGTACGTAAATCCATTATCAAAAAAAGGATCCGCACCGACGGCCGCGGGCCGGAGGATATTCGTCAGATTACCTGTGAGATCGACGTACTGCCACGTGCTCACGGTTCAGCCCTGTTTACTCGGGGCGAGACCCAGGCCCTGGCTGCAACTACCCTGGGCACAGTATACGATGAAAAAATTATGGATGACCTCGAAGGCGATACCAGAAAATCATTTATGCTGCACTATAACTTTCCTCCCTATTCAGTGGGTGAGGTTCGCCGTCTGTTTACCGGCCGCAGGGAGATCGGTCACGGTCATCTGGCAGAAAGGGCTCTGCTACAAGTTCTGCCGGTTAAAACAGATTTCCCCTACACAATACGGGTGGTCTCGGATGTTCTGGAATCAAATGGTTCCTCTTCTATGGCAACTGTCTGCGGCGGCACTCTCTGCCTGCTCAATGCCGGGGTACCCTTAAGCGCACCTGTGGCCGGGATTGCAATGGGATTGGTCAAAGAGGATAGTGATTATGTAATCTTAAGTGATATTCTTGGGGAAGAAGACCATCTCGGCGACATGGATTTTAAGGTTGCCGGAACCGTTAAAGGCATAACCGCTTTTCAGATGGATGTAAAGATCGGAGGAGTCGAAGCTTCTATTCTCAGCAAGGCTTTGGAGCAGGCCCGAATTGGCCGCTTACATATACTTGATATAATGAATAAGACTATTGAAAAACCCAGGGACTCTATCTCTGATTACGCACCGAAGATTATCACCTTTCAGATAGATGAAGATAAAATTGGCATGGTAATAGGTCCCGGTGGTAAGATGATAAAAAGTATTACCGCAAAAACCGAAGCCACGGTTAATATCGAAGATAGCGGACAGGTAACCATTTACTGCAAGGAAAAAGAAGGGGCTGATAAAGCACGCGCCATGATCGAAAGTATAATCGAAGAACCGGAAGTGGGCAAATGGTATACGGGCACTGTCAAACGAATCACCGATTTCGGCGCTTTTATTGAGTTTTTGCCCGGCAAAGAGGGGCTCTGTCATATTTCCAAATTATCCACTGAACATGTAAGATCTGTCTCTGATGTTCTGAAAGAAGGACAGGAAGTCAAGGTAAAGCTCTTTGAGATTGACAGAATGGGCAGAATAAACCTGAGCTTAATAGAGGAAACAAGCAAACCCGACCGGAGCGGTTCCCCCCGTGGGGGCGGCTACAATTCCCGTTCCGGCTCATCAAATAGAGGTGGTCAGCACGGCAACCGGCGGAGATAACTATTGATCTATTTCCGGAAACTAAAAGATTGCAGCAGCGCCATCCTGGAAACTGTAGAAAATACCGATGTTGTTTCCATCGGCTTCTGGTACCGGTATGGCTCCAGGGATGAAACAGCAAGTGAACAGGGTTTTACTCATTTCCTGGAGCATATGCTCTTCAAAGGTACTGAAAAAAGAACCGCCTTTCAGATTGCCCAGGCTATTGACCGGGTAGGCGGATTCTTAAATGCCTTTACAGAAAAAGAGCTTACCTGCCTTTACTGCACTCTACCTAGAGAACATCTAGATCTGGCGGTAGATGTAATTACCGATATGGTTAACAACTCTGTTCTGAGCGCTGAGGAGATCGAAAAAGAGAAGCTGGTAGTCATTAATGAAATAAAATCTATTGATGATAATCCCGAAGAAAGGGCTTATGAGCTCTATCTTGAGACAATGTGGAAGGATCACTCTCTATCCAGACGAATTGCCGGCGAGAGTAAAAATATAAAAAAGATAAACAGAGAAAATCTCTACGCTTTCTATAAAAAGCGCTTTGTTTCCTCAAATTCTGTTGTCACGGTTGCAGGGAAAATTGATCCTGAAGCAGTGTTCGATCTTTTAGAAAAGTATCGGGATAGCAGCACCTATTCCCGGTTGGAACAGATCCGCACGCCGCCCGTTAATCAAACAGCCTGGAAATTTAAAAAGAATAATTTTCAGCAGGTACATATCTATACCGGTCTAAGCACTGCTCCGCCTAATAAATTGGAAGATTACTATAAGCTGCTTGTTTTCAGTACCCTGTTCGGAGAATCGATGAGCTCGCGCCTCTTTCAACAGCTGCGTGAGAAAGAGGGATTATGTTATTCGATTTTTTCCTTTAGAACCCATTACTCAGATATCAACCTCTGGAGTATCTATGCTAATACGGTACCTGATCTTGCTTCCAGGGTTATTAAATCCATAAACCACGAATTGAAAAGACTGCACAGTGAGCCTCCTAATGAAAAAGAAGTATCCGATGCCAGGGGCCAACTGCGAGGAAATCTTATTCTCTCGAAAGAAGATATGGAAAGCCGCATGAAACGCCTGCTCCGGCAGTACCTTATAATCGGTAATGTATTAGAGTACGAAGAATCCTTAAGCTTATTAAAAAAAATCACAACCGTTGATGTGCAGGAGATAGTAACACAATTAATCAAACTTGATTATTTTAACATGCTGGCATATGGGAATAAACGGTTGAAAAACTTTTCACCAGGCGGCTATAATTTTGGCTAAAAAAATTGATCTTCCCTGCGTATCCACATCAGGAATTTTTCCCCGTTATCAGTCGAAATACGCTGCAGGCGCTGACCTGCAGGCTGCAATTTATGAGGATCTGGTGCTCAAGCCCGGACAGAGAGAATTGATTCCAACCGGTTTGAGAATAGAGCTTCCCGAAGGGTTTGAAGCCCAGATAAGGCCGCGCTCCGGACTCGCTGTAAAACAGGGCATTACAATTGTAAATGCTCCCGGCACTATCGATTCCGATTACCGCGGTGAGATCAAGGTTTTATTAATTAACCTGGGACATTCTGATTACACAATAAAGCGGGGCGATCGAATAGCCCAGATGGTTATCTGTCCGGTGGTCACAGCCAATTTTATTATCCAGGAGTCTATGAATGAAACCCTCAGGAGTAGGGGAGGTTTTGGCTCAACGGGTAAATAGGACGGCAGTCTTATCCCTTATAATATTACTTATTCTGTCCTGCGCCGGTAGACCAGTCAAAGAAAAGCTGATTTCCGAAATCACACCGGAAAATCCGTCGGAGAGCGCCCGTTACATCATTACAGAGGCAAATCCGGCTGCGTCTATTACTGCAGATCCTCGATATTCAGCTAGAGTCCAGGAAGCTATAGCAGCTAAGAACCAGGATAGAACTCAGTATTATCTTATACAACTCTTAGCAGAAGATACCGAGCCGCATATTCGCCTGGAGGCTTCCCTGCTGCTTGCTGATATCTATTATTTGAAGCGCCGCTATGAAGATGCCTTCCAACTATATACTCAGGTCCTTCCTTTTCTCGATGGTTATTTACCTTTTGCTGAAGAAGACTATAATAAAGCTATATTTCGGCTGGCCGAAATATCATTATTTAACAGGAAAGATGAAGAGCTGGCTCAAGAGTATTACTCAAAACTGAATTCCAATGCGCTTGCGCATATTTATAATGAACGTTTCAAATACCTGGAGAGAAAGCTGCTGCTGAAGGAGATATCGCCGGCTCTCCTTGGTTTATCGGACAATAACATTTCCGCAATAGAGGTTGACGGCGACGACCTCTGGGTAGGAACCTGGAATGGCGGACTGGCACGCTATTCACTCAGCAATAAAGAGACAAGGGTTTTCAGAGCCGGAGGAAAGAGCCTGACCCCCAATTCTGTGCGCAGTATAGAGATTACTCCTGACCGGGTATGGATAGGATCTTATCAGGAATTGAGCGTTTACTTAAAAGTTGATTCCTCCTGGAAGATAACACCTGAGTTCAGCGGCGCTAATTCAACACGTATCGAAACAATTAAAGCCATAGATAATACTCTTTATATTGGCACCCTTGGCCGTGGTCTATGGCGGTTAAAAAATAATAGCTGGGAGCGGCTGAATACCGGTCCTTTACCGGGTGATTTTATCAATTGCCTGGAAAATATCGGATCATTACTCTATATTGGAACCATGAATCTCGGCGTTGTCTCGCTGGATATTGAAACAGGTTTCTTTTCCGCTTTTGACCGGATAAATCCCGGTGTTGAAGCCAGGAATATTACAATGCTTCTAGCTCAAGGTATGGACACACTCTGGATTGGCACCTATGGCAGGGGTTTATACCAATGGCAGGAAAAGAACAATCAGATAATGCATTACAGTAAAAGCTCCGGACAAATCGCTGATGACTGGGTCTTAAGCGGTGTGAAAACAGAGCGAGCGCTCTATTTTGGCACATTTGGCGGCGGAATATCTTTTATTTTTCTAAACAGCGGTAAATGGCAAAGAATCGGCCTTAACCAGGGCCTGCCTTCAATGGATATCAGTGTTCTTGCCTACCTACCCGCACCGGCCGGATCTCTATTTGCAGGAACCCTTGGCGGCGGTGTAATTGAATTGAATGAAGCAATATTGAATGAAAACTAATTATTCTACAATTTATTCATACATCATAAAGGAGTTTCTGCTTTCCTTTATAGTTGCCTTTTTATTCTTCTTTTTTATTTTTTTTATCAATCAACTTCTGCTTATGGCTGAAGAGATATTCTCTAAACGGGTGCCATTCGGTGATGTCGTACTATTTATTCTTTTTTCACTTCCCGCTATTGTGGCTATAGCTTTTCCCTTTGCTTCACTGGTTGGTTCCCTGATGTGCATCGGACGTCTTTCGGCTGACAATGAGATCATGGCTTTAAAAGCTCTGGGAGTTCCTGTGTTCAGGGTTTTTGCACCATTACTATTTGTGGGCATTATCTTTTCCCTGGTATCATTTATTACTAATGACTATTTTTTACCTTTAGGTAATATCCGACTGGGCAATATATACCGAAAAATACTTTACTCTAATCCGGCAATCGAACTTGAGCCTTACTCGGTTAATAGATACGAGAATACAACAATTATCACCGGAGAGATAGAGCAGCAGCTGATTAGAGATATTGTGATTATTGATAAAACGCCACAGAATAATAAAAGAATCATTTCAGCAAAAAAAGCGGCTCTTATAAAAAGTGGGGAACAGAAAGGCGTTGTATCTCTGCGCCTTGAGAATGTTTTCAGCCAGATTTCCTCACGGCCCCTTAAGGGCCAATATGAATACACAACCGCAAAAGTCATGATCTATAATATTCTCCTTAAAGATATCAGCTTCTCTTTAATGAATCCCGGGCCCAGAGAGATGAGCTCAGTCGATGTCTGGCGGGAAGTCCTGAAAAAGAGGAAGGCACTGGGAAACAAGAAGAAGCTGCGCGATGAGGAAATCAAGAGGGATCTCTATGCCCTGATCATGGAATTAACGTATTCAAAAGAGCATCCCGATGAGGAAAGAATGACCGGAATCAGGCAGGTTTATCAACAATTGCAGAAAAAGAAAACCCTGCCGGTAAAAGACCGTAGTCTGCAGGTTTTTGAATTGGAGTTTAATAAGAAATTTTCTTTTCCCCTGTCCTGTCTGATCTTTATCTTTTTTGCCTTTCCTGTAGGCCTCTATTCCAAGAAGAGCGGCAGAACAGTGGGATTCGGCCTGGGACTATTAATTACCAGCTTTTACTGGGGACTGTTATTTTTGGGTCACACCTTAGGCACAAGGCTTGAGTTTTCCCCTTTTCTATCCATGTGGTTTCCCAATATTTTTGTACTAACCATTGCAGTAATCCTCTTATTAATTAAAGCAAACAGATGAAAACATTTTTTACTATGCTGTTATTGGCTTTTATTCCTGTTTTTATCACTTCACTTTTATTCTTTGTCTTTATCCTTGAATTAATGGACCTTTTTTCCAATTTATGGCGCTATCTGGCTCACGATGCCTCCATTCCGGCTATTCTCACCGTGAGTTTGCTTTACCTTCCCAAATGCATTTCCTATGCTCTGCCAATTTCTCTTCTATTTTCTGTTTCCTTTACCCTTGGCAATCTCTATATGAATAATGAATTGATTGCCATGTTTGCTGCGGGTGTAAGTCTATACCGCCTGGTAATACCTTTTCTGCTTATTGGTCTGATCAGCAGTATATGTATTTTTTTCTTCGACAATTCAGTAGTGATTGACACCTTCCGTCAGAAGAATCAACTCTTCAGGACTCTGGTGCACATGAGTGTTTCCTACAGCAACACGAACGTCACAGTAATGAGTGAAGATACCAGGGTCATTTACCAGAGTGATTATTATAATGACAAAAAAGAAACTCTTACCAAAGTAATGCTGTTTATCAGGGATGAGGATTTTAATTTCAAATCACGCATTGATGCTGATTGGGCGCAGTGGCAGGAGAATAGCTGGGTATTCCATAACTGCCGGATAATCGAGTGGAACTCCACACATACGCAATTAACCCACAGGCAAGTCAAGCGTCTGCATTCATCGGAATTGAATGAAAAACCTTCAACATTCCGGAAAACAACCCGCAGGATAGAAGAGATGAAACAGAATGAAGCGCTCAGATGGGTGCAGTCCTTAAAAAAAGCGGGGCTTCCCTATCGTCATGCCCTTACTGAGTATTATAAGAAATTCTTTCTGGCACTGAATCCCTTTATTGTAACCCTGATTTCTGCAGGGATCGGCAGCGCCTTTAAGAAGAACATTTTGTTGATGCACCTTCTCACTGCTTTGATTTTAAGCGTGGTTTATTATGTTGCCCAGATGATCACGCTAATCCTTTCAAAGGGAGGCTATATTCCCCCCCTGGCCGGAGCAGGAAGCTCCTTTATTCTATTTCTGGCAGCCGGAATATTCATCTTCAGAAGAGCGAGAACTTAACAGCTTATGAAGTCAACTAGGCAGAGAGTTAATGATTTCTTAAAGGCCATAGGTATGGATTTTAAAGAAATAGATATGGGCAAATATTGCCGCCTCTTTGCACGGGAAATGGTGACAGGTCTACAGGGTAAAGAGAGCAGTTTAAAGATGATCCCCACCTATATCGAGATGAAAAAAGAAATCCCCTGCCGGGAACCGGTTATTGTCCTGGATGCCGGGGGAACAAATTTAAGAGTTGCAGTGGTTCGGTTCAATATGGAGGGGGAAGCTCTTATAAGCGACTTTGCCAGGTATCCTATGCCCGGAATCGATGGTGAAGTGACTAAAAAGGAATTTTTTAAAACTATAACCGGATATCTGCATCCTCTTTTGAATGCCAGTGAGAAAATCGGTTTCTGCTTTTCCTATCCAACTGAAAGGATGCCCGATAAAGACGGCAGAGTAATCAACTTCTCCAAAGAGGTTAAAGCCAAAGAAGTGGAGGGTAAGCTGATTGGCCGGGGCCTGCTTGCAGCTATCAAATCAGCAGGGTATAAAGCTGATAAACATGTTGTTCTGTTGAATGATACTGTTTCAGCCATGTTGGCCGCACAGGCAGCAACCGCCGGGCACTTATATAGTGAATACATCGGCTTTGTGCTTGGAACAGGTACAAACTCCTGCTACCTGGAAAGCAACCGCAATATCACCAAGAATAGAAAGCTTATTCCCGATAATAGCCAGATAATAAATATCGAGTCCGGAAATTTCGATAAAGTGCCCGGAGGTATTATTGACCGTCAATTAGACAATGCAACAATTGATCCGGGGCGACATACCTTTGAAAAGATGATCTCCGGCGCCTACCTGGGACCGCTATGCGCGAAAACCATCAAAAAAGCGGCTGATGATAATCTTCTTTCAGACACGTTTAAAGAAAAGATGGTAAATTTGCACTCCCTGGATACCAGAGATATCAATTCTTATTTATTCGAACCGCATAACCAGGCCAATACCCTGAGCAGCTATCTGTACGGCTCCCGTGAAGAGGATTATAATACCATTTATTACATAATTGAGAGTTTAGTCGAAAGGGCTGCTAAATTGGCAGCAATTAATCTGGCTTCAGTGGCGCTTAAAACCTGCGGAGGCCGAAGTCCTGATAAGCCCCTCTGCATCAGCGCTGAAGGAACAACATTTTACAGAGTGAAATCCCTTCAGACCAAGATTAAATACTATCTCGATGATTACCTGATGAAAAAAAATAATTGCTTTTATGAAATTATAAATGTAAAAAACTCTTCTCTGATAGGTGCAGCAATAGCGGGATTAACTAATTAAATGTTTTTTAAACTGCTGCATCAGGATGGCAAATGCCCCGCCCGCAGAGGCCGTCTGGAATTAAACCATGGTACTGTGCAAACTCCCGCGTTCATGCCGGTAGGCACCAATGCTACTGTAAAGGCTATTAATCTTGTTGATCTGGAAAGTATGGGCATTAATCTGATTTTAAGCAATACCTATCACCTCTATTTAAGGCCCGGTATTGAAGTGATCGCCAATTCAGGCGGCCTGCACCGGTTTATGGCCTGGCCGCACAATATACTTACTGATTCCGGTGGTTTTCAGATATTTTCACTCACCAGTTTTTCAAAGGTTGAAGAGGAGGGGGTAGCTTTTCGTTCCCATTTTGATGGATCGAGTCATAAACTAACCCCGGAAAAAGTAATTGATCTGCAGACAACATTCGGCAGTGATATACTCATGCCTCTAGATGTCTGTACACCTCCGCAAATTACCAGGGAAAAAGCACTCTCTGCATTGCAGTTAACCAGCCGCTGGGCTGAGCGAAGCCTTAAGCATTGGCAGGAATATTCCGATTCAGGAAGGCTTTTCGGTATTATCCAGGGGAATTTCTTTAAAGATCTCCGCCTGCGCAGCGCTGAAGAGTTACTGGCTCTGGATTTTCCCGGATACGCCATAGGAGGGCTTTCGGTCGGTGAGCCCTTTGCTTTATTCAAAGATCTGCTCGAGTTTACCGCCGGCTTAATACCTGAAAAATATCCCCGCTACGTAATGGGTATCGGAACCCCGGAATATATTCTGGAAGCGGTTGAAAAAGGAATCGATATATTTGACTGTGTATTCCCCACCAGGACTGCCCGGAACGCCCAGGCCTTTACCAGGCTGGGGCCCCTTTCCTTAAAAAAGGAAACAAACAGGCTGGATAACCGGCCCATTGACCCCGATTGCAGTTGCTCCACCTGCCGGAAATATACCCGTGCCTACCTGAGGCATCTATTCAAGGCAAAAGAGATCCTGGCCGCTATGCTGACAACTCACCATAACCTGTACTTCCTCAACAACCTGCTCCTGTTGATCAGGGAATCAATAGAAAAAGAAAACTTCAGGGAATTCAAAAAAGATTTTTTAAACACTTACACCAGCAAGGAGAAACCATGATACATAAAATAGGAGAAAAAGCACCTGACACAAAAAAATCATTATTTATAGCCTGGAATGCTGAAATTGCCGGAGATGTTAAGCTCGAAGCCGAAACCTCAATCTGGTTCAGTGCGGTTCTTCGCGGTGATATTGCCGCCATCCGGGTGGGAAGAAGCTCGAATGTCCAGGATGGTGCGGTTTTACATGTAGATTCCGATGTCCCGACCATGGTTGGTGAATATGTGACCATTGGACATGGAGCCATTATTCATGGCTGTACAATTCATGACCGGTGCGTAATCGGAATGGGCGCTATTATTCTAAGCGGTGCGGAAATTCCTTCTGATTGTGTTGTAGGAGCGGGGGCTTTAGTGTCCGGCAGCCGGAGCTATCAGGAGGGAAGCCTGATTATCGGTTCGCCGGCCCGGGCGATACGCAAATTAATAGCTGTGGAGATAGAAAAAATCATTCTAAATGCCGAAAGCTATATTAAGGAGGGGAGGGTTGCTCAACAGAGTTACTCTTAAAGATTGTTATAGATAGGAGTAATAAAATGGTTCGATCGTTTAGCCTCTTTATATTGCTTGCAGTAATTTTTTCAAATACCCTTGGCGCTTTGAATGAACCGGTGTTTGTGCGTGAACGAATTGTCAGTAAGGCTTTTAATTATTTAGATACTCCTTACCTTTACGGTGGCACAGACAGCAAAGGAGTGGATTGTTCAGGTCTGGTATTCACGGTTTTTAAGGAAGTTGCAGATAAAATACTTCCCAGAAGAGTGGCGGATCTTTACTATAAGGGAGAAGAGATAGAGGATGTGCTGCTTCCCGGTGATCTGCTTTTTTTTAATACCACCGGCGGACCCTCCCACGTGGGCATATATATTGGTGAGCAGCGCTTTATTCATTCAGCCTCCGCCGGGAAAAAGACAGGAGTAATAATATCCTCTCTGGCTGAAACATATTATTCAGCGCGGATGCTGGGCGCACGACGCCTGGTACATCTCAATTTCCCCGAAATAACCTTACTGCTCAATGGCCGGGAGCAAGAGAAAACTGATGCTTTGCTCCTTACCCCGGGTCTGCCGGTTAATTTCATACTCTCAAAGGGCAGTGGTCTAATTTCATTCAAAGCATATAAAGATGATCAGGAGTATTTCAGCCGGCTTGTTAGATTATCAAATGAAGATGATTTCTCTATTCTCTGGTTTACACCTTCGGCAGGCAGGTGGACAATCAGAGCAGAGGACCAAAGCGGCATGATACTGGCTGTTTTTAATTTCAAAGCCGCAAGGGAAGGATAGTCTATCAACAGGGAAATAAACATCAACAGGAGTGGGGTGGTCTCGCTTCTGCTTATGCTCTGCACACTCAGCTCCAGGCTTTTGGGCTTTGCGCGCATTGCTGTTATAGGAGCTCTATTCGGCGCTTCCGGTACTGCGGATGTCTGGAACGCAGTATTTACTATTCCCAATAACTTCAGGAAGCTGCTGGCCGAAGGCGCATTCTCCTCAGCTTTTATTCCCGCACTATCGATGAGTCTGGTAAAAAACCCTGGGGGAGAAGCTGCCAGAAAAATTACCCGCAATGTAATCACTTTTCAATTGCTTATCCTTGTTCCATTCATGATGCTTGCTCTATTTTTTGCACGACCAATTATCGGCGTTCTTCTTTCCTTTCCGGAAGCGGAAAAGATGGAGCTATCCGTGCTTCTATTCCGTTGGATATTCGGCTATCTGGCTTTTATCAGTGTCAGCGCTGTTCTGGTTGCTGTGCTTAATTCCCATAATATCTTCATTATTCCCGCGTTAACGCCAATTCTCTTCTCTCTAAGTGTTATTTTTTCAACTGTGCTCTTTTATCGCCGCATGGGTATCTTTTCCATGGCAATCGGCGTACTTATGGGAGGCGCTCTGCAGATACTCTTCCAACTGCCGGTATTCTTTAAACAGGGATATGATCTGAAACTGGATTTTGGCTTTAGAAATAATGAGTTTAAAAGGATCCTGCGCAACTGGCTGCCCCTGCTCCTCTCTTCATCGATTTTTGCCATTACTCAGCAGATTGCCGTACTATTTGCCAGCGGACTTGAAGATGGCAGCACTTCCGCCCTGAGCAATGCCCTGGTATTCTTCCAGCTTCCCTTCGGCATTTTTTCCATATCCATAATAACCGTATTATTTCCAAGAATGAGCAGGCAGGCTGCCGCCGAAGATAATAATGGTTTGATAGAATCTTTAAATTACGGCCTTCGTTTTATTTTTGCATTGCTCATACCTGCCGCAATCATCTATCTGTTTATGAGTAAAGAGATTATCGGGATGGCTCTGCAGAGAATCAATTTTACCGAGGAAAATACGGTAATGGCTTCGATGGTCTTGAAGGGGTATTCACTGGGTCTTTTCAGCCTTGGCGCCTTCACTTTTTTCCAACGCTTTTTTTACGCACTTCAGGATTTTAAAACACCTTTGAAAATCGCTTTGCTGGTAAGCGTAATTGATATTCTTCTCTCTCTATGGCTTAAAGAAACAGTCTTGAGAGTAGTAGGTCTGGCTGTTGCCAACTCGATAGCCTTCTCTATTGGCCTGTTTATATTTTTTATCACCGCGAAAAAAAGGTTCGGGACTATCAGGGGACGTCTCTTACTGATCACTTTGACAAAGGTTGGTTTTTCAATGGCGCCGCTGAGCGCTTTTCTATACTTTTACCTTAAAATAACCGCTACCTATGGATTGTGGTGTCAGGGAAGCTCATGGCAGAATCTGTTTCTGGTAACTGCAGCCATGGGAGTCAGTCTGCTGCTGGTTAG
>Ga0114923_10001493_pt1 | contig 16240 bp, 13 predicted proteins | sample SumtaG_FD_89578 | JGI IMG/M metagenome (GOLD analysis project Ga0114923, IMG submission 89578) | Deep subsurface microbial communities from Indian Ocean to uncover new lineages of life (NeLLi) - Sumatra_00157 metaG | ecosystem: Environmental > Aquatic > Marine > Oceanic > Sediment | place: near...
AACGAACAAAACAAACAAAAAACATTTTTTTAAAAATCCAATTTGTTAGTAATTGTTCGTATTGTTAGTTGCCACTATGTTTAAAGAGAATATAGGCTCCCCACGCTGTGGGGTTAAAAGGTTAGAATTTTCCAGTCGTCTTTGATCAGTTTTGTCAGGGGTTTACCGTAATAGATGACGTTGACTCCGAGTTTTGTTAAGAGGTCTGAAACGCCGTAGCTGTCTGAGCACCATTTGCAGGCGTATAGTTCAATCCCGATTTTTTTCATCTTTTTGATTCTTTCTTGTAATTCTTTATCTTCGCTCAGGAGTTTTGTAGATGCTCCCCATATTACGAAGCGGATGGTTTTGAACCAGTTGTTTTTTTTGGCATTATAGACGTAAAGGAAAACCATCTTTTTGGCCACGTCCGGGTCGCCGCTGGTCCAGATCACAGCCAACCGGTCGTTGGGGTCTTCGTCCTCAATAGATGCCGGGGCCGGGGCTTTTTTCTCCTGGCACCAGAGTGACATGCCCGATACCATTAAAACCACTATTAAAAAAACAATCATTTTTCTCATTGACACACCTCCGATTAAAGGAATTTCCTGTTATTATACATATAGACTTCATAAAATTCAAGGGGCATGCTGCCTCCGGCGGCCAAAAACCTTTTTATTATTGAAGTTTAAGTTAAAATTTTGTATTATTAAAACCTGGACAGCTTAACATGAAACACTATTTTTTCATTTTTATCAGCGCGGTTTTTCTTATCCTACTTCCCTATTGCAAAGAAAATAAGAAAGAAGATGTGACGTACGCTAAATCCAATGGTGAACCAAAACAAGAGGAAAAAAAAGAAGGGCTGCCAAATATCGTTCCTTACCTGGATTGCGCACCCTCTCCAGTGGATGGGCAAGGTCAAGCAGTTGTAACACCGAAAGGGCCTTTTCCGGCAGGTTCACAGGTGGATTTTGAAATAACCTTTACTGTTGGAGAGGCAGGTATTGCTCCGGGTGGATTTGTAATATTACAAATTTCCCCCTGGTGGGGCTGGAGCCAACCGCAAAATAAAAATCCCAATTATGAAGCCTTCACCACAGTTACCCCATCATTTGCCGATCCATCCTTTCAGGTAGAAATACTTTCCATGAACAGGGTTCTTGTCTTTTCCCGCCAGCGACATTTAAAGCAGAACGAAACCATTACCTTTAAATACCAAAACGCCTACGTTGACAGGTTTGCCGAGACAGGAGAGCTGTTTATGTTTTTCGTAGACGCCGATGGAGACGGACATTCAACATCTATTGCCCATCCACCCACGATCCAAACCCTGGCCCGCAGCCCCGTGCGGCTGAACGTGACGGCACCATCCCAGGCCAAACCGGGTGAAAGTATCCGCATATCCGCGGCACCACTGGATAGACTGGGCAATTGGAGTACATTTCCCGCGGAAACCTTTACCCTTACGGTTACCCGCGACGGAAAGGTAACAGCAAAAAAAAAACAAAAAACCAATGGAAATGAAAAAACATTGGTATTTCAATATACGATTCCCGGTGAAGGCATTTATTTTTTTAATGTAAACAGTGCTGCCGGGCTGCAGGGAAAAAGTAATGTAACATTTTCCCGGCAGGGGAACCCCCGTTTAAAACTCTATTTCGGAGATATTCACGGACACAGCAGGCTTTCCGATGGAACCGGCACCCCTGGAGATTACTATCGTTATGCCCGTGAGGTGTCAGGTCTTGATATTGCCGCATTGACCGACCACGCCGACCATGGTCTTATACCAATCAAAGGAAAGACCTGGAAATGTATTAAAGATGCCGCCAATAATATGTATGATCCCGGGCATTTTGTTACCTTTTTAGGTTTTGAATGGACCAACTGGGTTTACGGCCACCGCAATGTTTATTACCGCGACGGCGACGGTCCGGTTTTTCGCTCCTTTGACCCGGCTAGCAATACCCCGGAAAAATTGTGGCAGTTGATTTCGTCTTACGAGGCAATGACGGTTGCCCATCATGTGGGAGGAGGGGCAATGCCTACCGATTGGAGTATTCCGCCGGGGCCAAAGGAGTGGCTGGTGGAAATTTGCTCGATTCAAGGCTCATCCGAATACTATGGGGGTGAAGCTTGCATCTATGCCCCCCATAAGGGCCATTTTGTGCGCGATGCCCTTGCCCGCGGTTACAAGCTGGGTATCATCGGTTCCGGTGACACCCATGACGGCCACCCGGGGCAGCGCAGTGTAAATGCTCAAGTAACCGGTCTCCTGGGAGTGTACGCTGCCGAACTCACCCGGGAAGCGGTGTGGGAAGCTTTTCGCAAACGCAGGGTCTATGGAACCAGCGGGCCCAAAATCATTCTCAACTTCAGGGTGTGTGATTCCCCCATGGGATCGGAAATAGAGTGGCCGGCTTCTAAAAAAACCGTCCCCATTGCCTTGCGTGCGGTGTGCTGCGATAAGATCGCCAGGATTGAAATCCTTCGCAATGAGACCCCGATTTTTGTAGAAAAAAATGAAGGTGAATATGGCGTATACGCGGCAATTTTAATTGAAGACCCGGAACCCTTGCCAGGTACGTCCCGGTATTATGCCCGTGTCATCCAGGAAGACGGGAACATGGCCTGGTCCAGCCCGGTATGGGTCACCCGTCAGCAAAAATAAATTACAAATTACAAGCTACAAATTACAAGCAATATACAAGACACAAGTTACAAATTACAAACAAAGCCCACAAGAAGCCCTTCAAGTCCTTGTTTGTAAAATCATTCTCAAAGATTTCAAGGATCGGTTGAGTCGTTTTAAGGTTTGTAATTTTTCGTTTCGGACATTGGAATTTGTAATTTGTTTGTAATTTGTATTTTGTAATTTGTAATTTCGGGACTTTGACGGGGTCGTGATTTGGATTAAGATTCAACTTGACATTTTGCTTATAAAATAATAAAATTCCTTAATGAAACCCTCGGATGAAAAATTAAAGCAAACCGATTTCCGCCTGTGTCCCAAATGCAACAAACTCCATACAACTCAAACCAACTGCCCCTCCTGTGCATCGCCCCTGAAATTGGTTGACTATTCATTCTTTCTAGGAAAAGCCTTGGGGAAATACATCATAAAAAAAGTTTTAGGAGCAGGGGGAATGGGGATTGTTTTCCAGGCGCTTCATAAAACCCTGAACAAAAAGGTAGCTATCAAAATTTTTATTCCCGGTTCGGACGATTCCAGCTTTGAAAAGCGTTTCCTGAGGGAGGCACAAATTTTAGCCGGTTTGAATCATCCCAATATCATCGAAGTCTACGATTTCGATATCTCGGCATGGGGAACCCCCTACTATGTGATGGAATACCTGGAAGGGAAAACCCTGGGTGAGTTGATTAACAAATACCCCAAAGGCATGCCGCTGCACCTGGTTAATAACTTAGTGGAGCCTGTTCTCCAGGGGCTGAGCCATGCCCATAAAAATGGAATTGTTCACCGTGACCTGAAACCGGAGAATATTTTTATTGAAGAAAGTGACGGGAAACAGGTTTTGAAAATACTGGATTTCGGTATTGCCAAGAACCTGGGAGACAGCGATGACTCCCCCAGTCTAACGGCCACCAAAACCGTGCTGGGTACCCCCTATTACATTGCTCCCGAACAGATACTGAATAAAAATGTGGGGCCCCATACCGACCAGTATGCCCTGGCTCTTATTATTGCGGAGATGATTTCCGGCGAAGTAATCCGCAGCGGGAAAAATATCGGGGAAATTCTTTACAGCGAAGTCCATAAACCGATCCAATTGGAAGATTCAATACTCAAAAAGATTCCTAAAGAGCTCGGCCAACCCCTGGTCAAAGCCACAACGCCTAAACCGGCGGAACGTTTCCCGGGTATCGATTCCTTTGGGGCAGCTATTTTAAACGGCCTTTCCGCCTCCACTTCCACTGCAGGGGATGTTCGGCTGGAAAAGAGAAAAAAACGAATGCTCTGGACGGCCCTGGCGTCAGTCCTGGTATTACTGTCTCTTATCGTCATCTATATCCTGGTGCCTTTTAGCGGTGAAACGCGACAATCCCAGTCTGAAAGGCAAACAATACAAAAAGATTATATAACCCTTAAACAATCCATCCCGGGGCCCCCGGGGGCAGTTTCAATTTTAACTTACCAGGATAATACCCTGGTGGTTCAAGGCCCCGGCAGTATCTATCTTATAGATATTGACAAACCCGTTTCCCCTATTGAAATTCCCCTGGAAGAAAAGATACTGAGGGGCCTACCGCGGGGAAATATTGCCTTTATCGACAGCTATACCATCACTTCCCGGAATTTTATCGACGGTACAGACAGCATCCTGGTAAGAAAACCCCCGGCAGGAGAAATCGTTAAAATTCCAGGGTCCGGGAAATACCTGGCGGTTAAAAAAGGTACGGCCCTTAAGCTCTACCGGATCGATAATAAGAAGCACCGGGAAATTCAATCCCTCACCGTACCCGGGAAAGAACCCGGTTTTGCCATGGAGATCAGCGACCGGTATCTTGTCTTCGCCAGTGGTGGAAGAATTCGTGCGTATCGATTGGACCCTTTTAAAGAGACACTTAACCTGCCCGCTGCTGCAGCCGCACCCATCGCCATCCAGGATAACGGGGACCTCATGGCAACCGGCAGTGGAGACAATAATATATATATATATGATTTACAAAAAGCAGCCGTGGTTCAAACGGTTTCAGAACCGGGAAAGATACTAACCCTTGAGTTTCTCCCCGGTACCCCGGTTCTTATTATTGCCAAAGAGGGGAAACTCCTTTTCCGGGGTCCCCCCGGGAAAACACCGGGCCTTTATGAAGCAGCGGGATTAACAATTGTAGATATTGCCCTGGCAACACAGGGCTTAATTGCACTGGATAAAAAAACAGGTTATATCAATATTTACTCTTTAATGGAATAGGCTGTTATTTTTTCTTTTTTTTCGCTTCTTTTGCCTTTTTTTTCAACCCTTTTTCCTTATTTTTCAAAGCCGTCACTCTATCCTTAAATTTAAATACCTGGAAATCCTCCACTTTATGATACAAATATTTTGCTTTTTTAAAGTCTGAATTTTCCAGGTATTTTTCGCTCAAGTTCAGCATTCCCTCCAATATGTCATATTTATTTGGATTGGTCATCATGGAATTGAAGATCGGATTCAATACTTTTTTACTATCCTCTTCCAATAAGCGTTTAATATCTTTCAACCGGGAGCATGCCTTCAGCCGGATATTTATCTCCGCTGTATTTTTAAAATCCCTGGCTTTTTGGTATAAGGCGGCGGCGTTATCAAACGCAGCGGCCTTAAACTGCTGATGCCCTAATTTAAGACTTTTCCCATAGAGATTGGATTTAAATTTAACCGTTAAATCGCCATAACTTTTGTTGTTGGTAATAAAAATTATTTTGGCCAGGATTTCAAAACCCTTTTCATCCCTGGAATTCAAATATGTTTTTTCAATGTGACTTAAAAAATCTTTGGTGAATTTAGTCAATTTCCGTCCCAATAAAGTAGTAGAAAGGAATTTTGCATCATCCTTACTGCAGATTTCCAGTACCTTACCAACCCCGGCCACAGCCTTGCCCTCTTCCGGGAATATTTTATAAGCCCTTATATAATAATCCAGGGAATCTTGCATTAAATCCCTTTGAAAATAATCTTCCGCATGCAGGATAAGACTATCCCGTTCCACTTTGGCTTTTATCTCCCGCTGCGATTTTTCAAGTTTAAATTTTTCCGTTTGCAGCTCTGCGATTTTATCACTGTGCTCTTTTTTACCGGGTTCCAGTTTGTATATTTCCAGGTAACGGGCGATGGCATCATCGTAATTTTTTATAGCAATAAAGGCCCGGGCTTCCTCTGCCAACTTCTTAATCTTTTCTTTTTTTAATTCAATCGCTTGCCGGATCCTGACTTGAGTTTTTTTGGACCTTAATTTTTCTTTTAAAGCGGTCAACCGGGTTTTCGTTTCATCATCGACAGCCAGGCTGTCCATTTTTTTTATAATATAACCAGCTTTGTATAAATTGTCCTGATCGATAGATGTATCGATGGATGTCAATATTTTTTTAAAGTTAGCATTATCCATGTCATTTTGAATTTCTTTGGCTGCCGTCAACGTATCCAGCTTGCTTTTCAATTGGTCGTTTTCAGCAAATCCTTTGATCTTTTGCGCCAGGGTTACCAGCTTATCCAATCGGTTCTCTTCCAGCAATTTGTCACAATGGTTTATTAGGGGTTCCAGGATCACATCGGGGCTGATCTCAAATTCCTTTGTTTTATCATATAATTCCCTATTCTTTTTCCAGAGGCCGAGAATTTTTTCAGCCGCGGCGATATCATCCGCTTCCCGCAATTGGAAAGCCATCAAATAGTATTCATAGGCGCTTGAATACTCCTGGTTTTTATAGTCCAGGTCTCCCTGCTGTAGAAAGTGTTTACCTTTGGCTTTTCTTATTCTTATTTTTGCACCGGGGTCGTCCGGGTATTTTTCCAATACTTTTTCGTAATAATCCAGGGCCAGACCGTATTTTTGCAGGTTAAAGGCGTTATCTCCTTTATCAAAGTACCACCTCTGGGTTTTACCGGCTGCTATTTCCTGTGCTTTCACCGGTCCGGTCGTTTGTTTCCTTGCCCTGGTGGGAGAAAGACGCTTGATAAATTGAGCCCACTGTGCATCTTTTGCAGAGAACCCACTGGTCCATTTATCAACTTTAGCGTAACAAAAATATTGAAACACCTTTGATACTTTTAAATGGGCAACCTTTTCCAGGATAAATTTTCTCGCTTTGGGTGAATAGGCTTTTTTCATCAAATATCCCTCTAAATCCAGGGAAACCCCATCGACAGACCCTTTGTCCAGCACCCAGATATTGCCCTTTTCCTCTATCCTTGCCTTTGTGCCCGGGGATTGGGAGAAAACCGGGTTAGAATAAAGAATAAGCATTAACAAAATAATAACCTTTAATAGCCTCATCAGTACCTCCAGTTGCCTCCGGCGGCCCTGCCGGGGGCCAAACTTTTGTAAAAGTTTGATCAAAACTTTTTATAGCCCTGCGGCGTTTGAGTTAACGTCATTAAAGATGTGACAGGACACTAGGATTTAAAAAAATAATTATAGCATAGAAATAAGATAAATTGAATCAGGCTGAATTTTTTCCGCTGAGGTGATGAATAACGATCTTAATGATGGCCATATTGTCAATCGCTTCCTCCCGGTATTGAAAAGAATTTTCTTGGGAATAGTGCCTCATTATAATATCCAGTGCCGGCTTCTTTTGTTCAATATCTTCCACTAAAAAAGCCTCGCCATAACCGATCACACTGCGGTACGTGGTGCTCCATTGGCAGGCCTGTTTGTCTTTACCCGTTATCTCGGCGTCAATATCCATTTGAAAACAGACGGTATTGTTTTGCCTGATCATATCCAATTTCCGGCCTTCTTTGCTGCAGTGGATATAAAGACAACGGTCTTCATACCCATAATTGACCGGCACCACATAGGGGGTGTTATCCACAGCTAATCCCAGGTGACATACTTCTGCCTTTTGCATGATCGCTTCTATTTCTTCGATGTCGGTAATTTCTTTTTCTTTTCGACGCATTGTTTTTTATTTTTTCTCCAATGCTTTTTCAAATAAATCTCCCAGGGTTCCGGCGGAGGGGTTGACTTTTTTTTTATTATCGCTAAACCGCTCAATCAGCCGTTTATTCATATATCCCTCATGTCTGGAACGTTTATATTCGTAAGCCCCCTTCTGATCCTCCGGTTGTTCATGGCGGCAAGTACGGTCGGAACAGACCAGCATTCTCTCCTTTTTCCCTTTTACCAGCAGCATAAAACTGCCGCACATGGGGCATTTGTTTTTGGTGAGATTATCGGCTTTATACTCTGAAGTGTCTTCACTGACACTTTTAACCAGGGTTATCGCATGCTTGCGAATATCGGCCATGAAATGTTGATTACTCTCTTGTCCCTTTGAAATATTGGCAAGCCTCCGTTCCCAGCGGGCCGTCAGTTCCGGCGACCTTAATTCCTCCGGCACCAGGCCGATCAATTGAAAGCCCTTTGAGGTTGGCACCAATTCTTTGCCGTTCCGTTCGATATAATAGGAATTGAGAATTTTTTCAATAATTTCCGCCCGGGTGGCCGGGGTGCCCAGACCGCCCTGCTTAATCGATTCCCGCAGCTCTTCATCCTCGATAAACTTCCCCGGGCTCTCCATTGCCGTCAACAGTGTGGCTTCCGTATAGCGGGGCGGCGGTTGGGTTTTGGACTTTTTTATCTTACACACCTTCACCTCTTTTTGTGTACCCTTTTGCTGGTGGCTTAATTGCTGGTCCCGCAGTTCCTCCCGTTGACCGGTATCCGCCGTCTCTTTATCCAAAAGGGCGGCCCCGGTAACCGCCCGCCAGCCCATCTCTTTCACCACCTTACCCCTGGAATAAAAACGCTCACCTTTTACCTCCGTCACAATAGTGGTTTGATCGTAGCGGTAAGGGGGATAGAGAACGGTTATAAAACGCCTGGCAATGAGATCATAGAGCCGGCGTTCGTCATTGTCCAGGGTTTTAAGGTCTAAAGACTGCTCCGTGGGAATAATGGCATGATGGTCCGTTACCCTGGCGTCGTTAACCAACCGCTTGCCTACGGAGAGCTTTTTCCCCAGCAGCGGTTTTACCAATTGCGTATAAGGGCCGGAGGCGATCCTTTCCAGGCGTTTGGCCAGGGTTGGTACCATATCCGAGGTGATATACCGGGAATCGGTCCGGGGGTAGGTCACCAGCTTGTGGTGTTCGTATAAATTTTGCAGCACAGAGAGGGTTTTTTTGGCTGAAAAAGCAAAACGCCGGTTGGCATCCCGCTGCAGCTCAGTCAGGTCATAAGCCAGCGGCGGCGGTTCGCTTTTGCCTTCAACGCGAACCTCCCTTATTACCCCTTTTTGTCCTTTGGTTTTTTCCTGGATTTCCAGGGCTTTCTGCTGTTTAAATATCCTGCTGTTACCGTCTTTCCCCTGCCGGGTTCCGAAATAATCCCCGAAATCGGCATCGATGGTCCAATAATCTACAGGGACGAAGTTTTTAATTTGTTTTTCCCGGTCGATAATCATGGCAAGGGTAGGTGTTTGCACCCGTCCCGCACTTAATTGGGCGTCGAATTTGCAGGTCAAGGCGCGGGTAACATTCAAACCGATCAGCCAATCGGCTTCCGCCCGGCATACGGCCGCCTGGTATAAATTATTGTAGGCATTGCCCGGTTTCAAATTGGCAAAGCCGTCGGCAACTGCGGCGTCTGTTTGGGATGAAATCCAGAGCCGTTTAATGGGTTTTTTCCACCCCCCCAGTTTCATGATCCAGCGGGCCACTAGTTCGCCTTCGCGGCCGGCATCGGTGGCAATGACCATCTGCCCGATATCGCTGCGTTTCATTAAGTTGGTAACCACGCGGAATTGATGAGATGTTTTTCGCATCACTTTTAGTTTCATTTTTTCCGGCAGCATGGGTAGGTCCTTCATGCGCCAGGCTTTATATTTTTGGTCGTAGTCTGCCGGTTCCGCCAGTGTCACCAGGTGCCCCAGGGCCCAGGTGACCACATATTGAGACCCTTCAAAAAACCCTTTACTTTTTTTGTTGCACTTCAAGACCCGTGCGATCTCTTTAGCCACACTGGGTTTCTCTGCCAGAACAATCGACTTCATTTTCACACTCCTTGCGTTTTAGCCACAGACTTTCACAGATGGATACAGAAATTTGCATTTCTTTGTTATAAAGAAAAAAACACTTTATGTCAATATACAGCACGAAAAAATATGCGGCCTGGGATAATTCTTGCAACTGTGGTATAATACTAACTGTCGTCACCAAATGCCATTTAGTGACGATAGTTAGTTGTTTGATTTTGGAGGTTAAAACAGTGAAAGAGCATGTAACAACAACGATAGATGAGTTAAAAGATTTTTTCAAAAAGAAACCGGTATTTACTGTAAATGATTTGAAAGAGTATTACCGGGAGATTGATCCCCGTTTTAAAGAGACTGCTTTTAAGTGGCGTATTCATGATTTAAAACAAAAGAAACTGATTCGAAATGTCAGGAGAGGTGTTTATACATTTGAGTCACGCCCCCTTTATCAACCGGTCATTTCAAATCGATTAAAGAGAAAGTATAATGAAATTAAAAAAGAATTACCCTATTCGGAGTTTTGTATATGGGAAACTCGCTGGATAAACGAATTGACAATTCATCAACCTGGTAACTTTATCACTTTGATCGAAGTTGAAAAAGAAGCGCTTCAACCTGTTTTTTATTTTTTGCAAAATCGCAGCAAAAGGGAAAATATCTTTCTCAAACCTTCTAAAAAAGAAATAGAGCAATACATTTCAGCAAATGCCGAAAGCATAGTCATCAGGCCATTGGTTACGCAAGCTCCCACTAAAGAGGAAAATGGTGTCTGCATCCCAAAGCTGGAAAAAATCCTGGTGGATTTATTTGTAGACAAATTTCTCTTTATTGCATACCAGGGGCAAGAATTGATGACTATTTTTGAGAATGCCGTCAATCAATTTTCGATAAATTTAAGTACCCTTTTTCGCTATGCCAATCGAAGGAAGAAAAAAGACCAAGTAAAAAAATTTCTCATAAAAAACAATATAATTCCCCTCCAATTGCTGGAATAAAAATAATATGAGGTGATGTCAGGATATGATTAGCAATAAATCACATACAAAAGAATGGTTGGAAAGGACAAGGAATTGGCATAAAGGGAAAGACCCAATTTTGATTGAAAAAGTAATCAAAGCTTTGACATTATTGGAACAATTGAAATTGAAAGGAGTTGATTTCATTTTTAAAGGTGGAAGTTCCCTGTTATTGCTGCTTAAAGAGATCAATCGTTTTTCCATTGATATCGATATTATTCTCCCCGGAAAATTTGAAAACCTGGATGAAATTTTTAAATCAATCATTAAAGATGGTTTATTCATCGGTTATGAGGAAGACAAAAGAGTTTCGAGTAGTATTGTTCCCAAGTCGCATTTCAAATTTTTCTACAATTCTGTTTTGAACATCAGTAAACATAATGCAGTTGTCCTTCTTGATATCCTATTCGAAGCAAATCCATATGTAAGAACGGTTTCTTTACCGATTGAATGCCCTTTTATAGATACAGAATCTCCAATGACTAATGTGACACTGCCGGACATAAATTGCATCCTGGGAGATAAATTGACTGCTTTTGCTCCGGAAACCACTGGAATCCCTTATAGCAAGGAGAAAAGCTTAGAGATAATCAAACAATTGTATGATATTGGCAAGCTATTTGATCGATTTGACAATATTCAGGCGGTTGGGGAATCGTTTAAACATATTGCCGGGAAAGAGTTGGCATATAGGGATTTGCATCAGTTGGATATTTTTCACGTCCTTGATGATATTTTTGAAACATCTGTGGTTATTGCTTCTCGAGGAACCTATAAAAAAGAGTGCTTTGATGAGTTAAACGAAGGGATAAAGAAAATGGTTCATTACACATATTTGGAGCCATACCGTATTGAAGATGCTGTAGCAAGTGCGGCGAAAGCAGCCTATTTATCCCGATTACTTAAAATATCTCATTGGGAGAAAATTCATCGGTTTAATAAGGATGAAGATCTGAGCTCTCTGAATATCACTCATCCGAATTTTACAAAATATAACAAAATAAAAAAATACAAACCGGAAGCCTTCTTTTACTGGTATCAAACAATTAAACTTGTTGGAATGCCGGAAGAATAATTAAGTGTGATTCAGCCATTTTAGGCCAGAAGAACGCAAAGAAAAGAAAAATATTTGATAAACCTTCTGCAAACTCACCTTTTTTAAAAAAAAATTTCGCCTGTCCCCTTTTTTTCATCGACGTGATAAGGAAAGGCGCTAGAAAAAACCCATGTTTTAAGAAAAGGCAGAAATAAAAGAATAGACAAGGGAATGTTGAAATGTTATAATTAAATTATGAACACGAGAAAAAAAGGAGAAAAACTATGGCAGTACAAAAACTCTCAGTGAAACTTCCCGAATCTATCCGGTTTCCTGAAGGTGTAGATGGGGAGGATTTAGTCCTTCACTTAATGGCGTGGTATTTCTATTCCTGCGGAAACAGTGAGTACGCCATAGAGCTCACTGGTGAATCCCCCTTTGAACTTGAGAAAAAGCTGTTGGAACTTGGATTTTCCAGTAAATGGATTACGCGAATGAATTCCGATACAGTACGAAAAAAGGTCGAAGCAATGGAAATTGTAAAAGAAGCAGATGCCGTTGCAGAACAACGAGAAAAAGAAGGCTGGGAAGAAGAGGATTTCAAACAAGATTTTCTGCGTGTCCAAAAAGAAATATCTGGGATGTTAAAACAAAAAGAGGATGAGGAAAGAAAATAAATCCGGGTACCGGGTGGTGCCTGATACTAACGTTATCGTATCTTCTGAGCTTTCAAAACGCCAGAAGAGTTCTAATAAAGAATTTATAGAGCGCTGGTTTAATCGTGAATTTGCCATTCTCTTCTCTTATGACATGAAGATAGAATACGCTGTTAAACTGAGGGAAAAAGGTATTCCTAAAGAGAAGGTAGTAGAATTTTTAGCTGACCTTACCAGGTTAGGCAATAATATTGTTATTAATTATTATCATTTACAATATTATCCCGAGGATGCGGATGATATTTGTTTTGTCCTATGTGCCGAAAATGGTAATGCAACTCATATTGTAAGCTATGATAAACACCTTTTACATCTAAACGGAAAATACAAATTCAAAATACTTAAAATAATTCCATTCTTAAATGAACTTAGAGAAATTCTTAGATAGTACTTTTTGACCTCTAATTTTTCCCTTCTTCCCTTTTGAATACTGCAGGAACACGGCACCACGGCTGTGCAGCGTCTTACAAACGCAGCTTTTTTTTCAATTATCACAGAGGGCGCGCTTTCACCTGTCCCCTATTTTTTTAAAAGGAACTTGAAATTTTTTTTAGTTAATCAGGCCGCCCGATACCGATAGTGAAGCTGGTCACTTTTTTTTCTCCTGCCTGGTGCTGCCGCGGTTCACACTCTTCTCCTAGCTGCGTCTTTAAATCAAAGATCACCAGGAAGCCCTCTTCCACGTATTCCGATGCCATGTATTTCCCCGATACCTGGGTAATTGCATCATTAAGAGTCCGGGTAAGATTGTGACGATTTATTTTCGTTTCAATTATATATTTCTTTCCTTTATAAGTTAAAATAATATCCATTCTTCCAAAACCGGATGGAATTTCGTAGCGAAGCTCTCCTGCCCCACCCCTCACAAATTGGTAAAGCCAGGCTGTAAGAAGAAATTGACCCGTCTTTTCATAAGGTTTTTTCTTTTTATAAAATGCGTTTACCCCGATCTGGGCGATATATTGCTCGAAATAGAGGAGAATTTTTTCCATATCGAGCCTGTTCCCCGGTAATACGTAATCATGCAGGGATATTTCTTCGTATGCTTTCACTTCTTTAAAAAACGTTTTAATATACCTGGCTCTATAGATGTTATTAGCCACAACCGCATGGCCTTCTTTTTTTTTAATCAGTCCAAATTGCTCCAACCAGGTCTGTTCTTCGTCATCGGGGTTGTACTCGACATTATCGAACACGATTTGCACGAAGGTTTCTTTGTGTAATTTTGCTTTCTCATAGAGGTTGTCGAAGTGGTGGTTTCTTTCTTGCAGAAGCAGGCGGATTGCTTTTTCCACATCGTTTTCGTCGATAGATTCTACAGTTTCGGGCTTAACATCCATGGTGAGGATGGTGCCCAGCCGGTTGACCAGCCAGGGTTGTCCCGCGGTTTCTTCATGGACCTTCTCGACTGCTTGTTCTGAAAAAGGTTGGTTGGTTTCTTCCGTATATTGAGAAAAAAGGTCCCGCACGTTTTTTAAGGAGAAAGGCGGCATTTCCACCTGGTCCGCGATATTAAAAGGAGACACTCCGCCGACTACCAGTTTGGTTATATTCCGGATCCCGATCAGTCCTATGGAATAAAGCGCCTTTTGCTTTACTACTTTATATTTTTGATAAAGGTCCCTTAATGTGGTAAGAAAATTCTCCAGTTGGTTTTCGGGAATGCCGTCGAATTCATCGATGAATATAACTATTTTTTTAAATTCGATGATTCGATTTAATCCGGCAAAGAGCCTGCCAAAGGAAATATGCCCGGTTAAGTAATGGCTGTTTAAAAATTGTTCGACTTTTCCTGTTTTTTCGCAGTTTGTTTCTCTCAGCCTGTTTATTAACCGGCTGTAAAGTTCCTCTTCGATCAATTCATAAAACTGGTTTTTTTCTAAATCTTTATATCTCTCGAAACTTAATAATATCAACACATAAGCCGGGTCTTTGTGCAATGTGCTGCGAATACCCTTCAAGAAGGTTGTCTTGCCGCTCTGCCTGGGGGCAAATATGGAAAAGTAACGGCCTCTATCCACCATGGTTTTGATGTCCTGCTTGTCGGAGTTGGCGACGTTTTCTAAGGGAACATAATAAGAGGCTTCAGGATTAACCAATCCTGATTTTTCAAAGGTGCGTATTGGTTTTCGATACCTATTTTTGTTTATTTCTATTTCTTTTCCTGTCATGATTTTATCTTATTGCAATCATCCTGATTTGTCAAGTGGAAAAACTTCGTCTGTCCCCTTTCCACTACCTTTCCAACAATTTTAAAAAAAGAAGTCCACAGATTACACTGATTACCCAGATTTTTTTTATTTTTTTATAATCTGTGTTAATCCTTGTAATCTGTGGACTTTTTTCATTCATCATTCATAATTCATAATTTCGCTATCCCGCCGATGGTATCCTGTTTCTTCGATCATCTTTTTGGCAGTTTTGAAATGTTCGTTGGCTTCATCGGATTTGTTTTCGGCTGAGCACACCCGTCCCGCTTCCAGGTGATAGTCTACCAGGTGGAGTTTCATATCCCCTAACTCTGCAATCTCTTTGGCTTCATTTATGTCTTCCCATGCGCGGGGAAACAGCGATTGGAGGCGGGAACAGGCCGCACGTTTTATCAAGGCAAGTGCTAACATATCTTGGTCTCCGGATTCCCGCAATCCCTCCACGGCCCGGTCCAGGTAGTCGAATGCCCTGGAAAAATCGCCAGTCCCCTCTTTTTCCGCCTGCATCATCCATGCCCGGCCATGGGTGAGATTGTCTAAAGCAACATCAAGTAGTCCAAAATATTGCTTTGCCCACTCAATTGTCTTTTCCACCCGTTCCATCACCTCTTGATAAGCGGCCCGTCCCAGCAGCAGGTCGCAGAATCGATAGCCCAGCAAACTATAAAGAAAGGAATATTCCGGCTGCCGCTCCCGTTGCATGGCTTCCGCTTCCCGGAACAAAACCTCCGCTTCTTCCAATCGGCCCGACTGATGGAGGGCATCGGCATGGGTGGTTCTAAACATCATTTTGACTTGCCAGTCATCAGTACGGTCGGCATGGGTGACGCTCCAGCCTCCGTACATCACCGCCTCGTTCACCTCACCCAGCGTCAGCATAAGATCGCTGAGGTTGGAGGCAATCGTTGCAGCTCCTTCCCAATATTCTCTGTTAACCTCCATTTCCAATGAAGCTTTCATGGGCTAGAAGGCCTCCCGCTGACGACCCAATGCGCCAAGGCCATAGGCGGTCCAACTTAATACTAAAGCTTTCTTTTCATCTGGTAATGCCGCAGCCGGTAGACTCCAGGGTTTCTCAAAAAAATTGGAGAGGACAGATACATATGATCCAAAAGCTCCGAGTTTGTGAATAAGAAATGCGTCATCACCCCTGAATATACGATTCCAGAAAATATCATACCTTGCATCCTCGTACAGCCCTGCACGGCAGCCGTGGGCAACGGCGGCAAAAAGGGGTTCCATCTCCTGCAAGGTGTCGGGTAACTCTTTCTTTGGAAGAGCTTTAAAGTAATTATACAGCCTTTTGTGAGATTCCTTCCATCCTTTAAAGTTTTTCTCTTTTAGTTTTTCACCGAAATGCTCGCGCACCAAGGGATGGCAGTCCAATACATCCCGCTTTTGGGGATTCTCTTCGGCCAGGAGTTTGGCGGCCCTTAAATTGGTTAAGGCACTATTCCAATCTTCCTCAGCTAATTGCTGCAATTGGCCGGTCACACCCGGGACAGCCGGTTCTGCTTTGAGGGCTTCGATGGCGCCCACTTCCGCCGGACGGTCGAAAAGACCCATCATATAAAGAATGTTCT
>Ga0114923_10001494_pt1 | contig 16239 bp, 27 predicted proteins | sample SumtaG_FD_89578 | JGI IMG/M metagenome (GOLD analysis project Ga0114923, IMG submission 89578) | Deep subsurface microbial communities from Indian Ocean to uncover new lineages of life (NeLLi) - Sumatra_00157 metaG | ecosystem: Environmental > Aquatic > Marine > Oceanic > Sediment | place: near...
AAGTGTCAACGACGGCATCGGCAACGCCCGCGATGGTCTTGATGGCGTTGGCGACAAGCTGAAGCGTGACCGCCTCGGAGGTCGCGTAGGTCACCTGCGTGATGGACACGCCGTTGATCGTGCCGTCCACGGTGTCCGACGTGTTCAACACGTCCCCGCTCAGGGTCATGACGGCCCTGTCATTCACCTCGACGCGGGAATCGCCGCCCTCAATGGTGTCGCGGACCGCCAGGCCGATGACCGTATCGGTGAAGGTGGCCACGATTGAGGTCAACGTCATGTTGCCGGTGATGTCAGTCACGTCGAACGACGAAACGACGATGTTGACGTTGTCTTCGCCGACGATGGTGATGGTCGGGTCGCTGTAGACGGCGGTGCTCACAAAGTCGAGCGCCTGCAGCGCCGTTGCAATCAGGGCCATCGACGTGGCCTTGTTCGTGCTGAACGTCGTGGTAACCGTGACGCCGTTGATGACCACGACCACGTCGCCAGCCGTCCACGTCCCGGCGTCGTCGGTGATGACCGTGCCGTTTGCGATGGGAAGCCGGCACTTGTCGGGCGAACCGATGACGTTCGTCACCGCGACACCGAAGGGTGTGACGTCCTGCGTCGTTCGGCTCATCACGAAATCATCGCGGCGAGAGTTGACCTTCGCGCCCGCGACTCCCTTTACGAATTCGTCCGTGAAAGACGTCTGTGGGAAAATCGCCATCTGCGTCTCCTCGTCTAGCTCTGACGTAGAGCTATTCCTTATCCTTGGCCTTGGCCTTCGCCGTGCCGTCAAGGCGGGCGATCATCTTGTCGCGCGCGGTGTCGAGGTCTTCCGCATCCACACGGGCGGAGCCGTCGCCGACCACGGCGGAGCCCTGCTTCTTCTTCGCCGCGTCGGACTTCTCGAAGGCGACCACGGCGGCATCGAAGCGCGCGACAAGGTAGTCCTCGGAGCGATCCTTGCCGTCGAACTTCTCGTCAGTCGCAGTGATGGCCGCAACGCGAAGCTCGGCGTCGGTCATCTCGTCGGCCTTCTTCGCGTCTTCCTCGGAGAGCATCGGCTTGACGGACTCCACGAGCGCCACGCGGGCCTTCACGCCCTTGGCGATGGCGTCGGCGTTGTCCACCTTCTTCGCCTCTTCGAGTTCCTTCTCCTGGGCGTCGAACTTGCCCTGGAGTTCGTCCTTCGCCTTCGTCTCGGCGGTCAACTTCTCGACCGCGTCGGCGCGGGCCTTCGTCACGTCGCCGTAAGCCGCTTCCACCTCCGGCGGGCATTCGTACTCTATGCCGGAGTCCAGCCTGACCTTGCCGGGCATGATCTTCGTCTCCTTCCGTTCCTTGTCTGACACCATGACGGCATCCACTGCGTCCAGTCTCAGCGTCGCTTGCGCACCTGCGCGTGCTTTGTCGCAGAGCGCAAGGTGATTGCAGTCAATGTTGCTCTGGGCATGCGTGTACTTCTGGCCCTCGAATTCTCCATCCTTTCGTTCTACCTGGCACTTATAGCCCAGAGACAACTGCAGCCGCCCCCCCTCGACGGCCTCAATCCCGTCTTTGGTTGTGATCTTGATTGGGACGCGCACACTGTTTCCGTCTCGCCGCGCGTTCTCGCCGGTCATGCCTATGGCAAGCTCTTTGGCATTCTCTGGCGTGACGAACTCGGCGGGATGGCCGTCCGTGATCGGTATCATCCGAATGGACTTCAGGGCGTCATCCGAGAAGACAACCTCGTCTGAGCGGAATTCATGGCGAACGCTTCCGTCTTTCAGGCGATACGAGAAGACGCCCGTGCGCGTGATGATAGGATCGGCGCTGATAAACCCATCCGCCCCGCGCTTGATGCTGCCCGGGAGGTCGAAGATATCGTATCGTTTGACTTCGGTCATCGGTTACCCTTCGTCTCTGTCGATGTAGAAGAAGATCCCCACGCGACCCAACTGATTGTCCTGCGCGCTCGTGAGGCTGATGAGCGTTCGTGCGCTGGCCAACAGGTTGATCTCACGGTCTGTCGTCTTGTCCACAATCGGCGCAACAGGTGATCCGGCGAGAAGCGTTGCCGATAGCAGGGTAGTCCCAAGCGAGATACCGGAAGGATCGCTGAAGACCGAAACGCCGCTGACTTCGGATGAATTCCGATTGAGGTTGTATATCGGAACAGGCGTGGTGCCTGGCGTGATCGTCGGCGCTTCTATGATCTCAAGCAACGCCGACGTCGCGCTGTGGTACACCTCCACCGTCTTCAGGTGGATATGCGGCGCGGCCGGGGTCAGGATGTCGAAGAGAATCGGACCCGCGATGTCGAAGTCCGCATCCTCCTGCCACAGCCAGAATCCCTTGCCGTCGTGGATCGCGGCATGCTCAAGGCTGAGCACTCGCACTGCGGCGGATTCCTCATCGAGAGGAGCGTCGCCCGTCTTCCTGTTGGTGCCTTCTATTCGCGGATCGGACATTATGCTGCCTCCTCTTGCAATTCCTGAATGAACGGTTCGGCAAAGCACCGGCAGAGGATATCCTGCCCGGGGTGAAGCTCGACAGCATTGATCCCGCTGCGAGCCCGCCACTTATTGGGCTGCTCGACGGTCGCGTACAGGCTCGCGTTATCCCAGCGGCCGAACTTGCCGTCCATGTTGCGGTGCTTCGTCCTGACCCGCGTGTCGTCCGAGTCCCGCCAGATGTACTTCGAGATTCCGGCTTCCTCTTGGCGCATCTGAGTGAGACGGCCATTGAGCTTTGAGACTTGATCGCGGGCTGTCAACCGGGCGCGCTGCTTCGTCTTGCCAAGCTCCGCTTCGATCTCTTTGGCTATCGTCTCGTGCCGCGCTCCGGTCGAGAAGCCACGCTCGATGATGCCATTCAGCTTGTTTAGCTCATCCTCCTGCATCCCCTTGAACCACTTCTCGTTTGTGGTAGCGAAAAGCCCAAGGCGATCTCGCAAGCTCGGCTCTGAGGTCAGAAGACCCACGCCCACGGTCTTGCGGAGGATCTTCTGCCATTCCTTGTCGTTCCAGTTGGATGTCTTCTGGCCGATGTCCACAGCCAGCGCCCCGACTTCGGTCTCGCGATCCGTCGCGCCGATCCGCAGGATGCCCAAGAGCTGCTCGACGCGATCTGACCAAGCGTCTGTGCGGAAGAGTTCGTCATCGGCTTGTGCGGCAATGGCTGGCAGAGCGGGCAGAACGACTTCTTTGACCTGGCGCACGAACGCCTCGGCCTTCAACTGCAAGGCGCGCGCATAGCTGCGCTCAAGCTGTCGCGGATGCAGCCATGGCGGGGGATTCTTGATCTTGGCCGGGACGTCCGCTCTGCCGCGATGGCCAGCGAAATCGGGGACGTCGCCAGAACCATTGATAGGGCCTCCAGGAGCGCGGACGCTGGGCCGTGGCGAAGCGACCAATAACGCCCGCGCCCCCCGGGAAGTGGGACGGACACCCTATATATCGTGATTTGCGCGGCGGATGGTACTACTATTCCACTTGCGGCGGCTTGCGTCGCACCTCACGAATCTTCTCTGGCGCAGGCATCGTGACCTTCTAGGCGACACAGGCTCTTGCGTCTCCCGCCTCTATTGGGCCAGCAAAGACCCGGTGACGCTCTTCCAGTAGCGCAAGTAACCCCTCAAGGGGCTTACTCTTTCGCTCTACCGGCACGACTGGGGCAGCCTCCGAAATCTCATGGCACACAAACAAATGAAAGTGCAATGCTTCCGCGCCCGTCTTTTCCTCTTTGGTCAGAGGGGTCAAGAATTTCACGGTCTTCCCAACACATAGCTCCCGTGATACCAACGCAAGGTAGTCTTCTACGCTGCGCTGTGCCGACTGGATTGCCTCTTCTTTGGTCTCCCCAATTCCGCATTCGCTAAACGGATCAGCCCACGCGATCCACTCCCCGTTCTCCTCCCGGACGTAGATTCCAACGGGTCCGTAGTACTCAATCTGCTGTAGCATACTGTCCTCCCAGCCTCCCCTACAACCGAATGCCTGGACATCGCTCCATATCAGCGAATCACTCACCCTGCGACTCTCGGGCGGCTTTCTCGGCGGCTTCGGCCTCCGCCGCAAGCCGTGCCTTTTCCTCTTCGGCGATGTTCGCGGCATTCTCCTGCTCATCGAGGTCGTCTTGCTCAATGGTGGGGGGCGTGGGGTTGTAGGTCTGGCCACCGAAGCGATATCGCGCGATGTCTGTTTCTCCGAGAATGCCACGGTCCACATTGTTGCCGTCGCCCTCGGAATTGAGCTTGTAGACGTCGGCCATTTCCTTGTCGTTCATCTCCCACAGAGGGTTGAATTCGACGGACCACTTCTCGGGCTCGCCGCCGGTCGCCGTGAAGCAATACCGGATAAGCGTTTCGAGACGCGGCCTCAGACTCGACCGCTGGCCGGACCGGATGCTATCGTACCACATGCGGATATCGGACTCGCCCGTGGCATTCTGCCCGGCGGGGCTACGGCCCATCAAGAGCGTGACGGGGATTCCAGTCACGGAGGATATGGACAGCATGAAGCTGTCGAGGAGCTTGTCGAGTCCCGCAACCGTTGACGAGTGTTTGGCGAAGCTCTCTTTCGAGTCCAGTAGGACCGTGTTCTTGACATGCTTGCTCAGGTCGAGCATTTCCAGGCGCTGCCTGAGTAGGTCGTCGTTGCCGGCCATGATCATATCAAGCATGTTGTCGACCTGAATGATCGTCATGACGAATTCGTTGACGATGAATTCCGAGCTGTCATACACCGCGCCCATCTGCCGCACTTGCTCATAGACGGATTCGAGGATGGAGTCGTGCCACCAGTTGTTGGCCTGCAACTCGCGGCCGGGAATCTTCGCTCCGTCGAAGCGAATCAGGCGACTCGCGTGGACGGTGAATTGACTGCCGCCGGTGATCGGGGTGATCTTGTATTTCGTCGGCTCGCCGAAGAGCGGGTCAGTTGGGTCGGTGGATATCGAATCGTGAACCACCTCGACCTCGCGGCGGTCGAAGACGCGCAGATACATGATGTCACGGATGCGGCTCTCATTGACCGGGCGCCAGAGCGCCATGCCATCATTCAGGCCAATCAGAATCACCGCGCCGCCGTAGAGCCTCGACCATATGAGCGCGTCCGTGTATACCTCCTGCGCGCCAAGCTCTTCCAGCTTCTGAAGAACCTTGTCCTCGTCATCGCCATTGATCGTGAACCAGTTACGCGTCATCTCGACGGCGGGCAGATTCACGATGCGGCGCGATAGCCCGTTGCCGCGGTAGAGATTTGTGAGCGTCGGATCAGAGAGGAGCTTCCCGGCCTTGAACACTGTCGACAAGCGCTTGTCGTGGTTCGGATCGCCCAAGCCAGTCAAGGCATTCGCAAAGCCGTCCGTCCGCGCCTTGGCGCCGCTCTTCTTTCCGGGCATGCTTCCTCCTACATCCTCAGAGACGCGGCGCTGTAGACGAGACGTTGCCCGCCGAAGTGAGTATACAGCCCATATCGCTCGGCGTCCTTGGCATGGTCGCCTGTTTTGATAGGCGCGTCAATACCTTGCAACTGCTTTTTCTGATCCCACACGTAGCCGGAATACTCCTCAATGGTCTTCGTGCAGCGGCGCATGATGGTATACTGACCATTGGCAAGCATGGTCGCCTGGAAGCGGATGCCATCGAGGACGCTGTTGTCTGCGTCGCGGATCGGGAGCCCAAGGCGCGAGCATTGCAGCTTGAAGCTCAAGGCAGATGGGTCAACGTAGATAGCCATAACGCCCGCCTGTTCGCGCCTGTCTCCGGCGACTTGCGCGGGCTTCACTGCAGCGACGAATGCCTTCAGGTCTTCCGCATACTCCGCATCCGTCTTCTGCCGCATCTTCTCTGTGCTGTCATAGTAGTATTCGCGCTCGGCGCAGACGACGGGCCTTCCGTTCGGCTGCATCTTCACGCCCTTCAAGACGAACACCGTGGGGTTGCCCGTCCCGTAATCCACGCCGATGATGTAGTAATCCGGCGCGTCATAGGGCGGCGCGTCCACGACATGCACGGCCTCATCGAATCCGTCATAGATCGCGCCTTCGGCCATGACCCATTCGCCAAGAATGAAGCGACGATAGAACAGGCCGGTGTGCTCGCGTTTCAGCGCGGTCAGGAATTCGGGGTCAAGGAACGTCGCCTCATCCAACGGCCAGCTAAACATCCGCCAGTCGAGTTCTTCAGCCCGATCCATGAAGTCCTTTTTGAGCCAGTGCGCGGGCGAGTCGGGGTTCGTAGTGCCGAATCCCTTTGACCCGGGAGGGCTCATGCGTGACAGACTCATGTTGAAGAAATTCCGGGGCAGTAGCGTGACCTCGTCGTAATAGCTGCCGGCGGAAGTCGAGCCCCGGATGACGCCTTCAGCCTTCGCATCGCTCGCCCCGATACAGTGCATCGTCCTACCCCATAGCTGTATCGTCTGATTCGTGTACCGCATAGAATCGCCAAGTAGCTCAAACATAGGAGTGACGACGTTCCGCTTGACTGCCCCGAGCGTGCGGCCGAAGACGAATAGAGGGCCGGGCGGGTCGTCACGCGCGGTGTAGTCAATCCACCGCATGATGGATATGTACGATTTGCCGCTGCGGACCGGGCCATGCCAGAGGTTGAAGCGACCTGTACTGTCTCGGAATGAGCGGAGTTGGGCGGGGGAGAGTTTCATTGAGCCTTCACGCACGCACCTTTGCGCGGATATCCGACACAAGCTGGCATACCCGTGAAGGGCTAATCCCAAGAATCGCAGCGATCATTTCCTGAGTCATGCCATCGTGGTAGTGCATCTCAAAGATACGGCGGTCGCGCCCGTCGAAGATGTTGACGATCCAGTCGGCTGCGTCTTCGCTTTCGGCAACCTGTAGCGGGCATGGGGCTGGATTCTCCAGCGTCTCGCCGATGCTGGTACGCCCATCACTCAGCAAGTCCTCGAAGGACACGACAGTGGCCTCGGGCACGCCCTTGGCGCGATATCGCCGCGAGACGTGACCGTTATTCCGTAGGTGGTCAAGCATCTCGCCGCGAATGCGGATCTTGGCATAGGCGGCGAACGGAACGCCACGGCTCAGGTCGAACTTCAACGCGGCCTTGACGAGGCCGAGATTACCAGCGCCGACAAGCTCATCCCGTTCTATCGACTTCGGCAGGATGCACTTGAGCCCTGACGCGGCGTACTTCACCAACTTCTGGCCGTCAATGACTAGCTGCGCTTGCTTTCGCGTCACGGCGTCCCCTCACTCCCCCGAAATCTTCTCCGCCAACGTGTCAAGGATCGTCTTGAACCTGTCGCCCTCTATGAGGAGTTCGGCTTTGAGGGCGGCGAGGATGGCGCGGCTGGCGTCGCGTTCACGCACCGCACCAAGCAAGTCCGTCTCGCTACGCGCTTGCCGGTCAGTCAGCGACTCGAAGGCTTCCTTGGTATCGTCGCGCTCTTTGCGGTAGCGGTCATGATTCGCCATTGTCACGGTGTGCGATTCCCGCTCCTCGCACAACTCCTTATCCTTGACCTCAAGCGCCGTCTCCGTTTCCTCGAGAGACGCCTTGACGGACATGAGGTTTTCGATCTCGGCATCCTTGTCCGACGCGAGTTCACGCAGCTTCACGTTGGTGTCTGAGCTTTCGGCAAGCTCGGCGTCCTTGGCTTCAACCGCAAGGCGCATTCTGGCGATTTCAGCGTCAGCGTTATTGACGTGCGTCATAGCCTCTTCGAGTTCGGCGTTTGCCGCGTCAAGCGTCTTTGTCAGCGCCGCGTTCTCGTCGCGCCGGGCGTCGAGTTGCGATGTGGCGGCTTCTAGGCGTGTGGACATCTCGGCGCATTCGGCGCGGACGGCGTGGTAGGCGTCCTTGGCCGCGCGGTATGCTCCATCGGCCTCTTTGAGCTTTTCGTTTGCCGCATCGAGTTTGACGCTCATGCCGTCGAGTTGACCCGACAGTTCTTCGCGCCTCTTGTGGCTTGCTTCAAGCGCCCCCTTCACCGTCTCAAACTCCTTCAACGTCCCGACGCGGACAAGCTCAAAGGTCGTCTTCTCGCCCTTGCCTGTGTCGATCTGGATTGTGCTTCCGTGTAGGTCGGCGGTCGGCATGGTGTTCTCTTCTCCTGTCGGCATTTGGCTTCTCCTGTTTCCTACTTCGCGTCATCGGCCAGCACCTTCGCAAGTTGTCCCTGAATACGCGCCAGTATCAGTATCCTGAATTCGGCGCCAGTCTCGGCACGTAACGCTCTCAGATAGGCACGAGACGCCTTCACCTGCGCAAGTTTTGCCGCAATCTCTTGCTCGACATGCTGCTCTTCGATTTCCTTGGTAACCAGCAACGTGGTCTGCGTCCGGATGAAGCGCTTGAGCTGCCCGGCATACTCTCGATCTTCCTTGGTCATCGTCCCGCCCCCTCAGAACCGATCCATCACATCCCCAACGCCAGACATCACGAACCGCTCATACAAATGCGAGCAAGCCCAGACCAACAGAGACCCCACCGATATCACAAGGGGAATCATCACATCCCGAGCCCACTCCTGCATCATCGGCCACCACGCGTGAGTGCCGGCGGCTATGCCGAGAGTGAATCCGGCGAGTAGGCCGGTTAGGTAGTGGATGATCGTCAGGATGATGGCCATGAACAGGGCGACGACTGCGATTATGAGGCAGATTGAGGAGAGTTCGGAGGGGGTGAGGTTAGTGAGTTGGGGCATTGGCTACCTTTCGCGTTCCGGATGCGCCTCCGCCTGCGCACAGTCTGGGCACCCCTCGCCAAAGCAAGCCTTGCATCGCACGTCGATGATACGCGTGATCGTGATATGATAGCGGTGGCCGTCCGGAAGGATCCTCCTTGCGTATGCGCATATCCGCTCAGAGCGTTCGCGCAAGGATAGGGGTTTCGGGCGCGTCATCCACCCGTAGATGCGCTGCCCTACGCATACGCCGACGACCGCAATCACAAATAGGATGGTCTCATACATCCGTCGGCCCCTGTCCTGTCCACATGCTACCTTGCGGCTGGAACGCCTGCAAGGGTTATTTGCCTTGGCGGGTGACTGTGTCGCGGAGGAGGATGGTTTCGTCGGTCATATGAGCCCCGTCCCCTTCGTGAAGTCCGGCAAACCATCGCCCTCGGGGCAATGCCAGAGGTGGTGGACCTCCTCGATGTTGACATGCTCGGACGCCGGGGCCACGACAATCAGGCACTTCGCTTCGGGGCCGAGGAAGTCGTCGCGGACACTCGTCAGTGTTCGCCATGCCGGTAGAGTAACCTTGTCTCTGCCTGCCATGACATCCATGTAGACGACGGACGCACTCAGATGGACCCACACGCGGCCGTCAAGTTCCCGGGCGGCGGAGACTATCGCCTGCCTGGTCGGTTGCGTGAGCTTCGCGCCGTCCGCGCTCTCGACGACAAGTTCCCAGCCGCGCTGCATCGCCCGCTGGATGATTGGGCTGGTGATCTCTGGGAACGTTTCGGGTAGCGTCGCGGTCCCCGGTTCACCGATCATACCGCACCCGAGCCTTTCGGGGCCGCGGGGCGTGGCGGAACAGACGAACGCCCGCCGAACCCGATGCCGCGCCCATGCAGCCGAGTCTCCGCCAACTTCTCGGACGCCGCCAGCTTGACTTCGAGCCGCTTGATCTTCCCCGCCTGCCGGTCGATCTGCCCGAGCGCCTTGCCGGGTTCCCTCTTGATGTCATCGAGCGTCATTGACTTCGCCATCGTCCGTCTCCCCTCGTGTCCCTGTTCCCGTGCGACTCCCTACTTCTCCGCCTTCGCCACAGCCCGGTCCGCCACGATCCCAAGCCACTCCGACCGCGACAGTCCAGCCCGCTTCGCATGACGGTCGTAAGCCTTGACCCGCGTCTCGTCAGTCCAGAATGAGACCTGCCGACAGCCCGGATGTTTCGGCCTGCCCGATCCTTCGCGTGCTCCTCCGCGTGGCATTTTGCGTCCTTTCGTTTGGTTACCTATTTGGTCAACCGTTTCAGTCCTTCATGGGCGCGAGAATGCCCTCGACGTCGCCGGCAAAGAAGTACATGTAGCCCTTCTGCCCGATGAAGTACCGCGCGCCGGGCAACTGCTCATTGATTAGCTCGATGAGGAGGCCCTGCCATTTGTGATCCGCGAAGCGTTGGCTTGCCGGGACGCGGTAGTCGGCCATCTTCGTGCATTCGTGGTCGCCCTTAGCCTCGCAGTTCCCGACCTTCGGGCACGTCTCCTTTGTGGGATTCTCGACCAACATGCACGCCGGTTCCTTCGTGGTCTTGGCCTTCCCGTCATGCGTCGGAACCACCGCAAGCACATCTCTGGCCGCACGGCTCAGGGCCAAGCCAAACAGGGGTTCAATCGTCTCTGTGCGATTCTCTGTGTTCGGCTCCGTCGTCGGCTCTCGCACTGTGATTCGCGCATCCGTCGCGTACCGCCAGCCGTCCTTGACCCACGGCTTGGACAGCGGAAAGCGGCCGTCTTCGTCTGCGCAGAAATTGGCGATATCCATTATGCCCTCCGCGCTCTGTCCAGCATGTAGCACCCCGTGATCCCATCGAACCAGCCGACAGCCGAGTGACCACCGATGATCGTGGCCTCATGCCTCACGGTCGTCTCAATCGTGGCCCCGTCGTCCATCGTCAGGATGATATCGCTCCCCACCGGACACTCCGCGTTGAACTTGTCGATTTGCGCCTGTAGCTGCTTCTGGCTCGGCCGTCTCATCATCCACCTCCCACTCCCAAGCATACCCCAGCCCCGTTGACATTCAACAGGTAAATCGGAATTGTGAGGGTCTTGCGTCAGTCGCCCTTCGCCTGCTTGATCCACGTGAGTAGCTCTATGAGGTCGTCCGTGACGCCGAGTGCCATCTTGTACATGAGCTCCGGCTCTGACTTGACGCTCGGCGGGTTGTAGATGAAGACCGGCTTGCCGGCACCGGCGCCGAACCCGGCCTCAAGGTGCGCGCTGCGCCCGCATGGCATGACGAGGACGACGACCTCGGCATCGCGGAGCGCGTCCATGTCCGAACGGAAGCCGTGCTCGGCGAGTCCATGCCTGAGGCCGCGAACGAAAGCGGTGGTGTCTCACTCCTTCCAGTCGGGGTCAATCATGCTCCAATGGAAGCCGTGATCGCCCGGACGTGGGTTCCGAAAGTCATAGACGTCGTGCCCGGCTTCCCGTAGCGCCGCGACTACGCTAGGCTGGTGAGTGTTCCGCCACGACGAGGCTACATAGATGCTCATACTACCCCTTTCGCTTCCTCCACCGCCGTATACTCCACATAACACGTCCCCAGCCGAATCCGCTTCCGAATCTCGCCCTTGCGCTGCGCCTTGCGGAGTTCCTTCGCGAGGACTTCGCCGGATGTGTGTATGCCGATGTGGCGAAGATGGAGCCTGACATCGTCAGTGACAGAAATGCCGAGGAGCCATCTGCCGGGGCGGGCGGTGATCCAGGCGACGAGGTGCCGGCGTAGGCTTGCGTTCTTTGTTTCTTGCTGTTTGACTGTCATTGCTTCGCCCTCCTGTTACGGGAACGTCGTCTGATTCTCACCCGCCACGTTGGTATAGCCCTTGCCATCGCAAGCATCACATGGAAATTCGTCCGTCACTCCTGTGCCCAGATTCACGATGTAGAGCTTCCCGATGTTCTCGCACTTCTGGCACCAGACGATTTGCGGCTTCTTCAGCCGCTTCGTTAGGGCCTTATACCATTCCCACGCCATACTTGCCCCTCCTGTTGGCAACACGTATTCCTACTCCGCCCGCTTCACCGTCCCGAGCCAGACGTAATCGTTGGCCCTCCATCCGTGGCCGTCGTCGGCGTGGAGGGAGTCCCAGAATAGGCGGAGCGACGCCAGCGGATTCCGAGCTTGATGCTGGCCCGGCGCGCTCTCCCACCACGAGCTAGGATCGTCGGCATCCTGAAGCGGTAGTACATGGATCCCACACGCCTTCGCATCCTCCTCCGTAATCTCCTGCACCCGAATCACGCGGACATCGGTCAGGTCGAGGAGGATTCCCGCATGCCCGCGCCCGCACCTCTCACATACATGCGTGACGTGCGAGAGGCAACCGTGGTGCTCGCAGGGCTCGCCCGGTTCGCAGACCGCTCGCAGCCGATCCCCGGGGACGCCGAACGGGCATTCAAGATTGGGACAGCGAAACCACCCATGACGAGTGGTCCTGCGCTTCCACACTACCCACGCCCCAAGAGTGGCGTTCCATGATACCTCACATGAAACCCCCTGCGCCTTTGACTCCACCGCCCGCACAATCCGAGACATAGACCCCTCGTGCAGACCCTTGGCTTCCCGGGCGTCGGCACGGAATGCTTGCTCTTTCATGCTATCCCTTCCTAGCTTGCACGATGACGCGGCCCTCACGCCTTTGGGCACCGTACCCCATTCTGGCGCAGATACGACCACACAGCCTCGCTGATAGCGTTGTAGATTTGCTCGGGCATCTCGGCGAAAGCCTGCGCGATCCCGTCGCGGATGGCATCGGCGTCAGGCGCGCCCAACCCCTGCGCCGCCCATTCATCCAGCCAATACCGCCCGTCATGCACGCCGCGCATCAGATTGAGGATGCCCTCGACGGACATCTTCTCAAGGAAGACCCACGCGCCCGCGCGATGCTTGGAACAGAGGCACGGCCCCGAGTCGCCCCATTGCAGGATCGCGTATTCTGTTCCCGTGTTTGTGCCTAGCAGGATCTTCGGCGTGTCGTCGGTGATTGGCGGCGGCATGGGCTCAGTGAAAATTTCGGGTTCGCAGCCCACCCCCGCCGTCTTGAACGCCTTGCCCATGAGGCGCGCGGATTCGTCAACAGAAACACCCGGCTTCTCTCCCCGCCCAGCCACCTCCCGAAGCACGGCGGCGGCGCAGTCGAGCATGCCGAGGTCGATGTAACCTTCGTGATTCTCCTGAAGTCTGTCCAGAAATTCCGCCAACCCCCGCATCTTCTCCGGCTGCATCTGTTCGGCTAGGCGTTTGGCGTCGATCATTGCGGCTTGTCCTCCCCAGGCTTGGCATCATGCTCCTGCTGCATCTTCATCATCACGCCATGCAACTCATTCTCGAAGCGGCGGCGCACGATCATACCGAACAGCTCAATGCGCTGGCGCATGTCGCCGCGAGCCTCCATCAACTCGTGCTCTGTGAATTCGATTTGCAGGCCGACGATTCGCCCGTAGGGGCTCGTGTCGCGATGAACGTAGACGCGCGGCGCGGAGTCCTTGACTGTCGCGACTTCGCGGAGGACGGCAGCGGCAAGGTCCAGTGCATCCGGGGCATCACCCCTACTGAGCCATGGGCCGCTTGCTCGATCCAACACGGCATCCAAGCGCGAGGCGAGATCCCGCATCGCATCGGACTTCAAGTGTTTCCGTAGTCGCTTCGCATCCACCATCCGCCCACCTCCCTCATTCCCCAAACCATATCACAGCCGCAGGCGTTGTCAACAGGTGTTTCTAAGGAAAGACACCGCCCGGCACAAGCTGCCGGGCGGCATCCCCGAAGTTGTCACGCTTGGCGCTGTCTACTCCTGCGCCTGCATTCGATTGTGCCCTGGTACTACTTGAAGCCACTCGGCCATAGTAGATGACAACCGACCACGGCCCCGTTGTCGTGGACCGCGAATGCACGAGGCTCCCATGACTGCTCAGGCTGGGGCCAGTCGGTCCAGCCCATGACGATACACAGGTATAGGACCATTTGCCAGAAGAGGCCCCATGTTCGCGGTGAGAGCATCAATCTTCCTACGCCCCGCGCGACGGAATCCCCAGGAGCTTGAGGGCTTCCCTCAGCACGCCATCTGGGAATCCGCCGTCGAATAGCAGTTGTGTTTCCTCGATCCCGAACTCGTCGTTAGGGTTGCGCTCGTAAAGCGTGACGCAATCGTTGTCGAGCACAAGTTCGTTGTCCTGCGCCACATCCCCCTTAGCATACGCAGCGCGTAGTTCATCCAGCGTCTTGTACCTCGGGACATCCAAGTTATCTACCATCTTCCACCCCCTCCGCCTCCCCATGAATCCGATCCATAAACTCCACAATCGTCCCCTTGCTTCCGTCCCGGGCCTTGACCTCAAGCATACCAAGGTGCTGCGCTAAGAGCTTCGCCGCCGCGACCTTGTCGTGGAATCTCACCTTGAGCCCGACGACGCGTCCCTTTTTGCCGACGACGGGCTCTATCGACTTGACCGAACCCACTAGATCATCTGGTATCTGATCGGAGTCGGTCACTGTCAACGCGCCATTGCGCCAACGCAGGAAATCCGTTGGCTTGGCAAAGGTAAGCGCCGCGAGCTCCCCTACGATCTTCTCTTGCGTCACTTCAAGACGTCGCGCAAGATCGCCTCGGCGCTTTTTCAGGTAGGCACTAACGTATGGATTAGACATAAGAGCCGAGGCTTGACTACCTGATTTATCCTTGTATCCAGCCATCAGGGCCGCTGTCGTCGCCGTCCGCTTCGCCGCACCAAGGTAGCAATCCACGAATAGTATCTGCTTGGGCGTCAGCCTGACGTTGCGCTTCTTCTGCGACTTCGGATTCCTCTTGAGTTCGTCTTTTGCGCGGTCGGCGAGATTCTTCCTCTTCTTCGGAGTAGTCTTGACGGGTTTCTTCGCGCGCTTCTTCTTCGCAACCTTCCGTTTCTTCGAGGTCTTCTTCGCCACGGCTAGACCTCCGCCATAGTGACAGGGGCATTGTCGCGCGTTATGACCTGGATGGATATGTCCGTCTCGTACCGGCACGCACCGCCAATCAGGAGCAAGATCGGCTCCGGACATGCCGCCGCCGGGTCTCGCGCTATGGCGCGCATGCTCGCCATGTCTTCATCGCTCGGCCACGGCGGTCCGTCTGGATGCGAATGCCACTCTCCGAGATAATACTTGCGCGGCACTCCACTCCATAGCCGGATCAACTCGTCTCGCACGCCTGATATGCCGCGCTCAAAATGTCGCGCAGCACCCTTGGAGTCAGCGGGCGCATCCATAAGGTCGGTCACAAAAGCGCGAGTCCAGCCATCGATATATATGCCTACTAGGATACCGCCCGTTTCGGCGCCATCCGCTTTCGCGCATACACCGATGATGTCATTCACGAGATGCCCGGGTATTTCAACCTGAAACTTGTCGCCTTGCACGAGCATCCTACACCTCCCCCAACGGTGCCGGCATCTGATTGAACCATACCACAATAGACCGCTCTCCGAAAGAGACCATGGTCTCATGGTCGAACGTGCCTTGCAGATGTTCCCGCCAGCCGCGACAGACGTCTTGCCGGACCTGCCTGTCTGCCGATTGAATCATGAGCATCGGCTGCGGATGCGCGGCGGCAGTCCATGACCTCTCGGCGAACCAGTCGAGGACGATCCGTTGGACGGGCTGAGGGCAGAGGCCCCAGGTGAACCAGATTGACGGGGCGTCGGTTCCCTCGAAGAGCTTTTCGGCTTCGGTCATGCGTTGACGGGCTCCCGAGAATCCACAGTCACCTTCGCAAGCAGCCCGCATTCCCTCTCGATTCTCCGTCTTGCCATCTCGGCATATTCGGGATTGAGTTCGGTCAGGATCGCAGAGCGCCCCATCTTCGCGGCGACAAGGCCCGTCGTGCCTGCGCCGCCGAAGGGGTCAAGGATCACGCACGGCGCGGCGGCTGTCTTCCCGTCTGCAATGGCCTGCGCATGCCCCATAGACAGGCACTCACAGACAGGCTTCCAGCCGGTGGTCTTCGTCGAGACACACGGCCCCCGCCGGATGTCCCCCGTCTCGCCACCGCCCTGAAGGTTCGGCCCATTCTTCCCGGACGGAGCATTCCCGCTCTTGCCGGATCCGCTCTCGAACGTCCGCGTCTTCTCCACCACCCGCACCCACGGCGCTCCGCACTCGGGGCAGCAGCCCTTCTCGCTCGTGCCGGCAAGGATACACTTACGTGGCAACTCCTCTGGGAACGTGGCGAAGTGCGCCTCTGGGAATGGCTGCGTGGCGATCTTCCAGACGTCACGGAGGTTGCGCGTGGCACCGCCTCTGTATCCGTCCTGCGTTCGGTCGCCACCATCGCGCGCGCCGGTCTTGCCTCTATCGAATCTACTCCCGGCGGCGCCCTTGGTCGCAGCCTCTTGAACGGCCACGGCGTCATAGAAGTAGCGCGGACGCTTCGACAGGAGAAATATCTGCTCGTGCGACTTGGTCGGGCGGTCGGTACATGACTCGGGCATCGGATTCAACTTGTGCCATATGATCTCGGAGCGCAGATACCATCCCGCCGAGCGAAGCGCGAAGGCGAGCATCCACGGCT
>Ga0114923_10001495_pt1 | contig 16228 bp, 12 predicted proteins | sample SumtaG_FD_89578 | JGI IMG/M metagenome (GOLD analysis project Ga0114923, IMG submission 89578) | Deep subsurface microbial communities from Indian Ocean to uncover new lineages of life (NeLLi) - Sumatra_00157 metaG | ecosystem: Environmental > Aquatic > Marine > Oceanic > Sediment | place: near...
GTCTGGACCGTATGTTGAATATGGTGCCGTTGGGAAGGCTATCAGGCAATATTAAGTGACCTGATCTCAAAAAGAGATCCCCCTTGACTGCCAACGGATAAAACGGGCCGTTCGCTTCGCCCGTATGGGTGCCCCAAAAAGTTCATAATTACCGCTCAAAGAAGTTATGCAAAGGTCTCAACCCGTAGTTTCTAAATTAACGGGGGTTCACCGGCCTTCCTTCTCTCCTGAACCGCCACCGCTGTTTGATTCGACGAGGCTGATCCGGCGGGTTGCCTTTTCAGCAGGACTGATGTACGGGATTTCTGCTCCATCTCTTTTTTTAATACCAAGTTCACTGAATTTTCTTGCCGATGCCAATACCCTGCGCTCAAAAGAACCGATAACCTGATTATACGTGGATGCGCATTTTTCAATGTTTTGTCCAAGCCTGTCAAGGTGTTCTGCCATGGTACCGATTCTCTCGTATAGTTCTTTACCCAGGAGGCTTATTGCTTCAGCGTTTTTGGACATTGTTTCTTGTCGCCACCCAAAGGCCACAGCCTTGAGAAGGGATATAAGGGTTGTCGGCGTAGCCAATATAACACCTTTGCTGACACCTTCCTCGATCAGTCCGGGATTGTATTCCAGAGCGGAACTGAAAAAATTTTCTCCCGGGATAAAAAGCACTACAAATTCGGGGGTCGGCTGGAACTGCTCCCAGTAAGCTTTCTGCGAGAGCTTATTCATATGGGTCTGGACTTGTTTGGAATGAAGGATCAACTTGCTTGTCCTTTCTTCCTCTGTCTGAGCTTCCAGGGCTTCTAAATAGGCAAGGAGCGGCGCCTTGGAATCAACCACGATCTGTTTTTCATTAGGGAGCCTTACGATCATGTCTGGTCGCAAGCGACCTTGCTCGGTCGTTCTGGTTTCTTGTTCAAAAAAATCACAGTATCTCAACATGCCGGCAAGTTCAGCAACCCTTCTCAGGGTGATTTCTCCCCATCTGCCCCTTACCTGGGGGGTTCTAAGGGCCTTAACCAGATTAGCGGTCTCCTTCTGTAGCTGCTGTTGTGTGGTCATGAGTGACTGGACTTGTTGCGACAAGCCCCCGTAAGCCTTTTCTCTCAGCCTTTCCATTTCCTGAACCTGCCTGTCATATTTTTCCAGGGATTTCGTAACAGGCTCAACGAGCTGTTGTACCTCTCTCTGGCGCAGCTTCAAATCCTGCTTGGCCCCTTCCTGGTATTTGGAAAGGGTCGCCTTTGCAAGTTCAAGAAACGACTCGTGACTGTTTTTCAAAGCTGTGGCAGATATGGCCTGGAACGTATCCGTGAGTTTTTCTTTGGCCTCTTCAAGCAATTGCAGCTTTTCTTCGGTTGCCATCCGCTCCTTTTCTATGACGGTTTCAAGCCCTGCCTGTTTTTCTTTCAGCTCTGTAATGGTCGCACTTAGTTGCTTGATCTCTCTTGTTTTTTCTTCAAGGACTTGTTCGACCTGGTGCATCTGTTCAAGCTTTGCATCGGCCGCAGATAGCTCTTTAGAGATCTTCAGTATGTCCGCTTCGGCCCGGCTTAATTCTCCTTGCAGACCCGAAATTCTGTCATTTTTTTCTTGCAGCTCATTCTCTCTACCGCGAACTACTTCTTGTAACCTTGCAACCTCGGTATTGCTCTGGGCAAGGCCTTTTGACAACTGTGCGCTGATCCTTGATCTTGCCACCACCCAGGCCACGACACCACCAAGGGTGCAGCCGAGAAAAAATATGAAAATATAAATTAAAAAATCCATCGTTACCAACTATACACTGATCCCCAAGGCTTTGTACAATCTTTCAAAATCGACTTTTTCTTCTATCAGGCGAATACCGCAGGAGACCTTTTCCTTTTCTTTCAGGCGAAGTTTGCGCGAGAGCTCTTCCATCTTCTTTGCCACAGAATAAGTGTCGTCCCGGACCACAATGATCGGCACCCCCCTTGTTTCAGCTCTGGAGACTACGATTTCATTCGGGTAAAGATTGCCGGTCAGGATGAGGCACTGGGTAGAGGCCTCAATGGCGGCAAGCTGGATGTCGGCCCGGTCCCCCCCCACAATTACAGCATTATTTCTTGCCTTTCTGATATACTTAAGGGCCTGGTCGACCTGCATGCCTCCGATCAGGAAGTGTTCAATCAGTCCATCCATTTTGTTTCGGCAGCAAAGCACATCCCCTGTAAAGGCATCCACAATGTCTGCGATCATCACTGAACCGAGTACTGCATCATAGGGAAGGGCGCCAAAGACTGGAATCCCTTTTCGTTCAAGAAACGGGATGATCAAGTCGTTGATTTTCTCAACATAGCCCGCCAGCACACTATTCATGACGACGCCCATGAGACTATCTCCTATGCGCCTTTGAGCATCCATCACAGCATCCAGATAGAATTCACTGTCATAGTAATCTACGAGAAGGACGCGGGCATTCATTCTTTCTATGCAGTCAAATCCGGATATGTTAAGAAATGTTCCGGACTCAAGGGTGCCGGCGCCGCCGATAAGAACAATATCTTTTCCTTTTGACACCGCTTCAAATGCCTTTAGGATCTTCACATCAAGGCCGGAGCATTCTCCGCGACAGCCTTCTACCTTCATGTCGTGAGTCATGACGACCGGACAAAGAGTGTCCACTGGATCTTTCAATAGGAGCACTTTGTGTATGAACCACGCGTCCTTGTCGGTCAACACATCATCTACCTTAATCGGTAAGCGGCCAAAAGGTTTAAAGTAACCAACCTTAAGACCGTCTTTGAGGAATCGCTGGCCGATTCCCATGACTATCAAGTTTTTCCCTGAATATCCCTTTGTGGATCCAACATATAGAGGAATCATATCTTTTACCCCCCCCTCATTGTCATTGGTCATTTGTCATTTGTTATTCCAAACTGAACTAAGGTCCCCAAAGTTGCAAATCCGAAACCCGCATTCCGCAATCCACTAGCCTCACTCCTGTACTGTAATCCTGGCATCCACAGCCACCACCCCCTGACCCTCGGGGCGCACCAGGAGCGGATTAATATCTGCCTCGATGATCTCTGGAAAGTCTATGGCCATCTGAGAAAGCCTCAGCAAGGCATCTCGTATCCCTTCAATATCAGCAGGCTGCTCGCCCCGCACTCCACGCAGCAGCGGAAACGATCGGATGTCGTGAATCATGGCCTCGGCTTCCTTCATACTCAACGGGGCGATCCGAAAGGCCACATCTTTCAGGACTTCCACATAGATACCTCCGAGGCCGAACATAATCATAGGGCCAAACTGGATGTCACGGGTAATCCCCAGGATAACTTCCTTGCCCTGCGGTATCATTTCTTGAACCATCACGCCTAAGATCCGTGCTTGAGGTTGCCGCAGTTGAATATTGGCCGTTATATCGAAAAAGGCATCTTTTACCATGGCATTGTTTTCAAGTCTTACACGAACACCTCCAATATCGCTCTTGTGTAAGATATCAGGAGAGGCAATCTTCATAACAACCGGATACCCGATCTCTGAAGCCGCTTTTACGGCTTCCATTGTGGTTCTCGCGATGCGACTTTCAGGGAGCTCGAATCCATAGGCATTGAGAATCTCACGCGCTTCATTTTCAATTAGATCGTGCCGGTGTTGTTTTACAACCGAGGCAAAGATTTTGCGCACCTTGCGGGTGTCTGCCTCAAAACGCCGGTACTCTCTTTCAGGCTTTTCCCTCCACCGACGATAGGAAAGCATCGCATCCATGGCCGCAACAGCATCCTCCGGATAATCATATGTAGGTATGGCATGATCCTGGAAAATCTTGCGAGCCGCCCTCACCCTTTCTCCTCCCATGAACGCCGTCATGATCGGCTTGTCAACATCCTTGGCCAAATCTACGACCCCCCTGGCAACAGCCTCTGCGTCCACGGACGCCGTTGGGGTCAAGAGTATCAGGACAGCGTGTATTAAGTCGTCTTTCAGTATGACCTCAAAGGTTTTTTCATACCTTTCATGCGAGGCATCACCGATGATGTCTATTGGATTGTAAACCGAGGCCGTAGGAGGGAGAAACTCTCTGAGGCGATCCGCAGTCTTCTTGCGAATCGGGCTTAGGTAAAGAGAACTCCTGTCACACGCGTCAGCGGCCAGGATGCCCGGCCCCCCTGAATTGGTAATTATGGCAAGACGCGGGCCTTTCGGTAAGGGTTGATTGGCAAAGGCCATAGCGTATCCAAAAAGGGACTGCATAGACTCGGCATGGATAATCCCGGACTGTTTGAACGCGGCGCGGCAAGCATGATCAGAGCCTGCCAGGGCGCCGGTGTGAGAAGAGGCTGCCTTGGCTCCCGATCCGGTTGTGCCTGACTTAATGATAATAATCGGTTTCGCTTTAGAGACCTTGCGAGCCGCCCTCATGAAACGCTGCCCGTCCTCAATGCTTTCCAAATATCCGAGGATCACCCGTGTATTTTCATCCTGCTCCATGGAAAGGAGGATATCTGTCTCTGAAATGTCCATCTTGTTGCCAAGGCTTACAAACCTTGAAAAGCCGACATTTTCGCCCAAGGCCCAATCCAGGATGGCTACACACAGGGCACCGGACTGCGAAAAAAAGCCGATGCGGCCTGCAAACGGCATCCCCGCTGCAAAAGATGCATTTAGCGAGCTTGCAGTGTCGATAATACCCAGACAGTTGGGGCCCACCACCCGTATGCCCAATTCCCTGGCCCGCACGGCCAGATCCTCTTCCAGGTGAGCCCCTTCTGGTCCGATCTCCTTGAAGCCGGCTGAAATTATTACAACCGAATCGATTTTCTTCTTGCCGCACTGCTCCAAGACATCCATTACCACACCGGCGGGCAGGGCAATGATTGCGAGGTCTATCTTGGAAGAAACCGAGGCCAGATCCTCGTATGCCTTATGACCAAGGATCTCTTCAGCGTTGGGATTTATCGGGTAAACAGCGCCACCATAACCGTACCGGACTATATTGTTCAAGATATCATAGCCGATCTTGCCGGGTTTTTGCGAAGCCCCGACTACGGCTACAGCGGCTGGATTAAAAAAATGTTGCAGCATTAGGTTCTGTATAACCTGGTTTGTTTCAAGTAGTAACGAAAAGAACACCTTCTTTATAACACGTCCTTATTTCAAGGCAACAGCAAATATTTTCCCTTGACCTTGAGCACATGAGTTTCCTATAAGACTTCATGTAATGAATGTTTTGCTGATCGAAATAAATCCATTTGCCCCGGCCTCGACGCCCATCTCCTTAGGATATATTGCATCTTTCCTCAAATCCAAAGGATTTACTGTCAAGACATTGGTCCTTGGGCAGGACACACCCATGTCCCGTCACGGTCTCTACCAACTTATAACCAGCTTCCAGCCCGCCCTGGTAGGGCTGTCGGCCTACCAGAGAACCATGCTCTACGTGATAGGCATTGCCGGATTGATAAAATCGATCGACAGCAACATCAAGATAGCCATCGGCGGTCCCCAGGCCACCTTCATGCCCACAGCCGCATTCGCCGAATTACCTGATATCGACTATGTTTGTCGATCTTCTGGGGAGGTAACGTTTTTGCGAGTTGCAAGGGCAATCCAAAATGGGACGCCGTTTTCAGACCTTGCGGGTGTCAGTTATAAAAACTCTCACGGCGCTGTCTATGATACTGACGAGCTTGAAGGTTTCACCGATCTGGACAGCTATCCCTCCCCTTATCTGGATGGTGTTTTTGACTATTCATGTATGAAGGAAGCCATAATGCTGACATCTCGCGGTTGCCCTCATCACTGCACATACTGTTACACACCCCATGCCTTCAAGCACAAAGTAAGCTTCCATTCTATAGACAGGGTCATCGAGGAGATTAAGTGGATAAGGAAAAAAGGGGTAAGGAGGCTGTGGTTTGCCGATCCTAATATCTCCTTTAAGCCATCGCGCTCCACGGAGCTCCTTGACAGAATATTGGCAGAGGACCTTGACTTGGAGATGTGGTTGCAAACGAGGGCGGACCTTGTGACTTCTGCCTTGATGAAGAAGATGAAACAGGCAGGGGTAAACACCATTGCCTTTGGGCTGGAGTCGGCCTCAGAACGGGTCCTGACTAGGCTGGGCAAACATATATCGACTGAAAAGGTAGCCGAAGCGATCAGGCTTGCACAAAGCCAGGATATCGAAGTTGAGCTTTTCACCATGTTCGGCCTCCCTTACGAAACCTTTGATGATGCAGTACAGACACTGGAATTTGTGAAAAAGAACAAGGTCAAAATAATGGGCAATACGAACTCCCAGCAGATGCAAATCTATTTTGGGACGGACATGGCTCGGCACTACGAGGATCACAATATTCGGCCATTGAACACCAATCGCCCCACATATATTTCCATCGGGTCTCAATATGAGACCGATCACATGAGCTACGATGAGATTCAAAAAGTCCAGGAGCTTTGGCGAGCCAATTCCCTTGATGGGGGTAAACGGATTGTGTCGTAAGTGCGTTTGTTGGGTTTTAACTCAACGAACTCAACAAACCCGATAAACCCAATGCAACCAATGCAACTAATGAAGCCGGCCTTACAAAAAATATACGTGATACTGGGCAAACAGGGCGACAAACAGCTTGAGAGGCTTTCCCAGATGCTGTCGGACCTGTTTTCGTATGTGAACCTGACATCAAATCTTTATTTTATCACAAATAACCTAACCGAAGGTATGCCCCAGGTGGAGCGGATCCAAAAGGCCGCCAGTGTGTTTCTCAGGGATAACCTTTTTGCACGGATCTATGTTCATTTTATTCACAGCATCCCACTGGAAACGATGAAGGAAATAGATTTCTATTACCAGTATTATTACCAGGGTTGGAAGCGAGTAACTCGCGAGTTTGACCTTGAGGCCTATGCGCACCAGGAAATGCCGAGGCTTATGCTGCTGCCGGTTATCGTCCCTCATAACCAGGTTCATCCCACAGCGCTCACAGGCCTCCTTGATACGCTCAGGAGTGCCTTTTTGTTGCCTAGTCTATACCTGGACAGGGGAACCTTCTTTCTTACAGAAGATGAGGTCCTTTCCAAGACGGAAAAGGTTTACTACGGCCACGGCAACTCCAGAGAAACGACTGAGATCGTTTGCGATCTGTGCCGTCAGGAGATACTCGATGATTCATGTGCTATGTTAGGGTCTGGCGCCGTATCAATGGGTATGGGTACCCCATGCCCTGCTGCGCTTATTGTCTCGGCGCAAGACGGCATGGTTTATCCCTGTATGGATGCATTGCTCAAGAAGGAGAGCCTGGCAAATATTTATGGAGAACTCAGCGTAGATGCTATCATGGCTCGGTATTATGAGCACGGCAGGTCAAAAAGAGACTGCCTCGGGTGCAGGGAGCGGGTGTGTGAATCTTTCGCTGATTTGCCCCTCCCGAAAGCAACAACACATGAGGTTGGAGCGTTGCTCTGTCGTTTTGGAACGTTGTATCAGGAAACGGAAAATCATGTTCAAGCCATAGAAAGCTACAAGAAATCTTTAAAGTTGTCCCCAATAGAAGAAGCAGGCCATATATATTTTAGGCTGGGTCTCTGCTATACAAAGATCGGCCGCTACGATCAGGCCCTTGAATCCTTTAACAGGGCCGAGGGTACATATCACAACCAATACTATTTTTACTTCTACACAGGTCTTTGCTATTTTGAGATGGGAGATTATCGCATGGCCCTTGAGAAACTTTCAGGGGCAGCATATATGAAGCCCCAACAGGATGACTTGCTGAAGATTCTGATTTACATGGGTACATGTTACAACAGCCTCGGTAACTATGAGAAGGCAATTGTCGAGCTGGAAAGAGCGAAAGAAAAGGCGGGCCATGTTAAAGAGATTTACAACGCTCTCGGATTTTCTTACTTCCAGCTCAAAGACTATAACAAGGCGATTGAGAATCTCAGAAGGGCCGTTGAAATAGATCCATATTCTGCCATAGATTATGCAAGCCTCGGTGCCAATTACCGTGAAAAGGGGGACACCGAAAAGGCAATTGCCATGTATGAAAAAGCGATAGAATTGGATACTAACATGAACGTTGCAAGGGAAAACCTGAAAAGGCTGAGAGGCAAACGATGAAATTACTTACATCGCTGTCATCCCGCGTGAAAGAAAGGATCTTATCGCTTCGGCCGAGATTTCTCCCGCCCACCCCCATGGAAAACAACCTGGGTTATCGGTTCAACAATATCGATTTTCTCAGGGAAGCGCTTCGGCACAGTTCCTATGTGAATGAGCAACGGAACCCTGCTCTGCAGAACAACGAGCGCCTCGAATTTTTGGGTGATGCCGTCCTTGATCTTGTAATCACCCATATCTTAATGAAGCATTTCCCCAAAACCCGTGAGGGCGACCTGACAAGGATGAGGGCCGCTATCGTTAATGAATCTCAACTGGCAACGGTGGCACAGAGACTAGATCTTGGCCGACACCTCCTCTTTGGACGGGGAGAGATGCTGAGCCATGGAGAAGGGAAAAGCTCGATCCTTGCCGATGCCCTTGAGGCAGTTATTGGGGCCGTATATCTTGATGGCGGCCTGCCTGCTGCCTTTGATGTAATTGAAAGACAATTTTCGCAGATCATTCCACAGGTTGCCGAACAGCCGGCAGCCGAAGATTTCAAGAGTCGACTTCAAGAGCTTGTACAAGTCCGATTCAAGACAATACCTGACTATAAAGTGGTGAGCGAAAGCGGGCCTGACCATGACAAGACCTTTGAAGTCAGCCTCAGCGTCGGCACCTATTTAACAACTCATGGTACAGGGAAGAGCAAGAAGGTGGCCGAACAGGCAGCAGCACGAGTCGCCCTTGAAAAGCTCAAGGACGAGGCTGTTGGCCAATAATTGTGTGTGATTATGAGCTATGTTGAGTAATTTAGATTGTTCCATCACCTGTTTCTTTTCTCAATCGTATTTCTATATGTGCTTTTTCTTTTAAAATTCTTTTATAGATTTTGCATTCCTTAAAGTTCTTCCCGCAATAATACATTGCCAGGCTTATATTCTGCCTCCTTGTCATGTCATAACAGTAACAGGCCGCATTGGGATCTTCAGTAAAAGGACATAAGTCTTCCAGACTAAAATTTTTTTGATCTTCCCGGCCTTTTCGGTCGGGTCTCTCATCGTGTCCCATCTCAGCCTCCGAGGAAGAAATAGAAGTTCCCCTTTGCAAATCTCGGGCTCAAAAGCCCTCGGTGCCCGGCTAACAACTGCAAATCCACAATGGTATTCGCGTACTCAATAAAGCCCTTCCATGAGTTCCCGGCAGAACCTCAGCGGCAACTCACAGTAGGTAAATGAGTCCTTGGCTTCATGGATATGAGCTATCGGTCGCTTCGTTGATTTGTTGGTACAATCACTGCAATCCCAGTATCGCCAGGAGTGCTTGACCGCGTGATCTAAACAAGCGCTATAGTAAGAACAATAAATGTTTCTGCTGCCCTGCCTGCGCATGGGATTGCGTGTCGGTCTGTTCATCACGATTCTGCCTCGTTTTTCTCACTTGAGTCGGTTTTGTCGGTGCCACGGCTCTTGAGCGCCTCGACCATATAAGTGATTTTTGAAATGACTAACCCCCGTATAAGAAACCCGAGGGCAAATGCCTGGGTCCTGCTTAAGCCCTCTAACTGTTTTGAAAAGAACTTACCTAATACCTTCATCTATCTCGCATCCCTTTAGAGGGGATGGGGGTTAGAAGTCCTTGAATTCAGTGTCAGCCTCTCCCATAGGAATAACCTCTTCAGGCTTGATCCCCTTTGTCCGGCCAACCGCCTCTTTCTCGCTTGCGGCATGAGTTCTTCTGCCTGTTCGCTTTTGTTCTATCATTACGACATCATTTCCGCCAACCGAGGCACCGTTCGTTCTCAATGCCTTGTCGGTCTTGAATATCGAAACAGATGAAGAAAGTTCTTCAGCCGAAGCCGCTCCGTTTTGAGCCACCTTGTCTATCTCACTGATGGCCTTATTCACCTGCCTGATCCCGTCTGATTGCTCCTGGATGGCGGCGGTAATTTCAGAGATTAGGTCAGTGACCTTATGTGTGCTCTCAGCTACCTCGCGATATTGCTCGTCGGTCGTTCCAACCAGGTCTGTTCCATGCTTAATCTTCTTAACAATATTTTCAATAAGCTCTTCTGTGTTTTGAGCTGCCTCGGCAGACCTCATGGCCAAATTCCTAACCTCCTCGGCCACCACTGCGAACCCGGCCCCAGCCTCACCTGCACGGGCCGCCTCCACGGCCGCATTCAGGGCAAGCAGGTTTGTCTGAAAGGCGATTTCCTGTATTGTCTTGATAATTTTGCCAATGTCATCACTGGCCACTGAGGTTTCTTCTAAGGAACGTATCAAGTCCTTCATCGAAGTGTCAGCCTTTACCAGTATTTCTTCGGTATTACCCATCAGCTTGTTCACTTCGATAGTGTTTTCAGTGTTCTTGTGCATCATAGATGAGATCTCTTCTATGGACGAAGAGGTCTCTTCCACTGCACTCGCCTGCTCGCTGGCCCCTTCGGCCAGTTGAACGGCACTCTCTTCCACCACGCCAATTGTTCTATTCAGGTACTCGGTCATGTGGCCAAACGAATTTGCCAGATCGCCTAGTTCGTCGCGAGACTTCAGGGCCAGTTCATGGGTTAAATCCCCCTTGGCCATGGCCTCTGCCATCTCCTTTATCTCCTTGACAGGATTGATGACCAACCTGGCAATCAAGAAATAGACCAGCACAACGGTCAAAAGCCAACCGCCAAAACTAATGATCAAGTTTCTATTGCGAAGGGCCGAAAGGCCGGCATGCATTTTTTCGTTGAGCTGTCTGACCACTAATCCGCCAAGGACATGACGGCTTGAGCCATGGCAATGATAACAGAGTTTTTCATTCACGATGGGGCGCAGCACTGAAAAATATTTCCTTCCTCCTATGGTCTCTTCATAGCCGGTTTCCGTGGCCTTGCCGTCCCTTAACATTGCATCCAGCGCCGCTGCCATGGAAGCTTCATGAACCTGTTGGACCAGATCCGTCCCCTCCTTGCTTGCCTCAGAGGCATAGACAATCTTCTTGTCAAAACCAAAGATGAGAGTCTCCATGTCCTTGTTGCTATCTCTGAAATTGGCCATTTGCTTCCTGATGGTCCGGCTGTCACCCCTGGACATGGGAAAAATTATACTCGTGTATATCGAATCGGCCAATTCAAGGCCTGCCTCCTTGGTCTTTTCCCTGACGTCCCTTGCGTGACCCCATATGTTCAAGGAAATGATAGACCCAAGGACGATCAGAAAGACCGCAGCAAGGGTGACAAGCACCTTGGCCTGCAAGCTTTCAGATAATTTTCTTAACATGACGACGTCCTCCCGTATGTTATGTAAAAATTAAGCTATTGGGCAGGGCTAATGCGCTCCGCCGTAAATCAATGGCTTGTAATCAAAGGCCTCTATCCGTTCCAAGCTGTGACAGGCCTCGCAATCCTTTGCTGTCAGGCTACCCTTTATATCCTCGGGCTCACCGGATTCTGCATGAAGACTCCCCGGGCCGTGGCAGGCCTCGCATCCCGCGTTTCTTAGATGGGAGGTATCCTTCTCGGACCGAAACCCGCCCGCCCGGCCGAATCCGGTCGTATGACACTCAAAACACTTGCGAAACTCGGCCTCTGTAAGGCCCCTTTTCATACTTAAGATGCTTTCATAAGAATGGGCCTTTTTGGCATACGTCTTAAAGTTCTTATACTCGACCTCATGGCATTCCTGACAGGCATCAGAACCAACATAGGTTTTCTCGGACCCAGCCCAGGCATGACCAGGCATGAAAGAGCACCATACTACGCCCCCTGCCGCCACCATCACACAGCAGAGCGCATAAAAGGTTACGGTTTTCAACTTTTTCATCATGCTCTCCCCTTCGCTAAAGTTTTTTGAAATCTTCATCCTCATCACCTTAATTCCTCCGTTTCTGAGCAAAATGATCTAAGAGGATTCTTAGATGATTTGTGTTAACGGGCTTTATCATGTAATAAATAATTCCTTGTTCCCTGACTTCCTTTTCCAGCTCCCGTGAGTTGTAGCCGGTCATGGTAATGATCCCTATTTCGGGCCACGCCTCTTTAAATTGGGGAATCAAAACGTGACCTTTGACATCAGGCAGAAAGATATCGAGAAGAATAAGGTCGTACTTCCTTTGTCTAACCCTTAGCAGGGCATCTTCACCGGTTTCCGACCAATCAGCGTGGTGCCCCCAGTCTCCGATGCTCTCCTTTGAGGTCGTCTTCAGCAATCAATACACTTACCGGCCTGCTTCCTACCCTATGAGACCAAGAGATTTGACCTCTTGAAGAAGCTTCTCCTTATCTATCGGTTTGATCAGGTAGGCTTCACACTGCCCCTTGAAGGCCTTCGTTATATTCTCGCGGTCATCAAGCACCGTGGTCACGATGATCTTCACGCGGCTGTGTTCATCAATTCCCTTTTCCGCTTCCAGCTTACGAATCTCTTTGAGCACTTCCTGGCCGTCCATCTCAGGCATCATGATGTCGAGACAGATCAGGTCGTACGGATAGTTTCCCTCCCAAGCCAGGCGAAACGCCTCTACTGCTTCCTTGCCGTCAAGCGCAATATCGCAATTTCCATACGGAGCAAGAAGCCCTATCAGCAACCTTCGGCTTGTAAAATCGTCCTCCACGATCAGGGTTCTCATTCTGAACCTCCTTTCATTGTAACAGTGCCTAAAGTGATCTAAAATGCCTAAAGTTAAGGTATTGTGTCAATTTTATATACTTTTTCCGCCAGGGGTAAATATTGCAGCACAAGAACGCTTTATCGCCCATTTCTAATATTGACTGCGCTGAAAGCGCATTCCTCAACTTTAGCTCACTTTAGGCACTTCAAACTTTAGGCACTTCTTTTTGGTTCCGGCTTGTCCGGGTTAGGCCTGAATCGGACAAGGCCGATCTAAGCCTCTCGAACTCCTGTTCCAGTTTCTCGACAAGGGCAAGGGCCTTGTCCAGCTCGCGATCCTTTCCGGCTATTTCTATCTCAGATGCCACGTCACTCATCGCTTGCGCCGCGACGTTGGCGGATGCTCCCTTGATCTTGTGCGCTTGCCGTTCCACCAGCATGGCATTGCTGTTATTTAAAGCTTGCTTCAACTGTTCCAACTGAACAGGAATATCGTCCATAAACCCACTGATAAGTTCGTTACAGAGTTCTTCGTCGCCACCCAATCGACCAATTAGCAGCGATCTATCGAAAACTTCCTTTTGAAGCGATGCCGTCTTGAGAGCGGCGGCAGGCTCAGCAGCCTGAGCCGAACCGGAAATCTGCCTTTCAATGGCCTCAATCAGTTGCCGGGGTTGAACCGGCTTGGACACGTAGTCGTTCATTCCCGCTTCAAGACAGCGTTCCCGGTCTCCCTTTATCGCGTGGGCGGTCATAGCAATAATGGGAATATTCCGATTTTGGATTTTGGATTTTGGATTGCGGATTTCCCGGGTAGCGGCAAACCCATCCATCTTGGGCATCTGTACGTCCATAAACACGAGGTCGTAAGGAGCCGTCTCGAGCGCCTTGATCGCCTCTTCGCCGTTAGCGACGGCATCGACGCGAAATCCGAGTTTCTCTATAATACGCATGGCCACCTTCTGGCTGGTCACGTCATCCTCGGCAATGAGGATGCGAATCTTGCGTTTCCGGTCCCCGGCAATGGACTCCTTCGTAAAGATGGACGACAAAGGTTTGTCCTTTGCTACTGTCTCCTTGCCAACGACTGTTGTAAAAGAATTATAAAGATGCGAGCGTCTCACCGGCTTTACGAGGCAAGCGGTAAAACCGATCTCCTTCAAGCGTTCGGCATCGCCGTGTTGGCGTATTGAGGTCATGATGACCAGTATGCAGGTGGTCAAATCAGGATCTCCCTTGATCTTTCGTCCAAGGGTTTCTCCATCCATCCCCGGCATTTGCATATCAAGGATGGCGATGCCGAAGGGGTTCCCCTCAGCCACGGCCTGGCGGAGCTTGTTTATGGCCTGTGCCCCGCTTGAGGCCTCCTCAATACGGCGGCACCCCAAGGATCTCATGTGCTCTTTCAGCATATGCCGGGCGTTCGCATTGTCATCCACCACCAGGATGCGTTTTCTCGAGATGCTCCCGGGAACAACTGTTTCAGTGTCACGGCTTTCCGGCTGCTTTTCCAAAACCACCGTAAACCAGAACGTGGAACCCTTGCCCTCGTCGCTTTCCACTCCGATCCGGCCGCCCATAAGCTCGGCAAGCTGCTTTGAGATGGCCAGCCCAAGCCCTGTCCCGCCATACTTGCGGGTCGTTGAGGCATCTACCTGTGAGAATGACTTGAATAAAGAGGCCATGTGGTCCCGGGGAATCCCAATACCGGTATCGGAAACCCTAAAGTGCACCACGGCGTGAGCGTCATCTTCTTTTTCCAGAGTGGCACGGATTACCACTTCACCCTTTTCCGTGAACTTAATCGCATTGCCCGCAAGGTTAAGCAGGATCTGGTGCAACCGCTCAGGATCACCACGCACCATCACGGGAACGTCATAATCGATCGGGCAGGAAAATTCGAGCCCCTTTTGGTGGGCTGGTATTGCCAGTACCTCCATTACATCTTCAACTGTTTTCCTGAGGTCAAAGTCGAGGATCTCGAGTACCATTTTTTCGGCCTCGATCTTGGAGTAGTCCAGGATATCGTTGATTACCACCAGAAGGTTGTCACCGCTGTCACGGATTGTTTTGGCATACTCATGCTGTTCGGGGGCCAATTCAGTTTCGAGTAACAGCGCCGCCATGCCAATTACGCCGTTTAAGGGTGTGCGGATTTCGTGACTCATGTTGGCCAGAAATCGGCTTTTTGCAATATTTGCTGCATCTGCCGCCCGGACAGCTTTTCGTAGTTCCTCGGTCCGTTTCTTGATTATCTCTTCGAGATTACGATTCTGGTCGCTGATCTGTCTGTAAAGGACCGAGTTTTCCAGTGCATGTGCCGTGTTGAACAAAATTACGGTGAGCAAGTTTGTTGATAGCCCGGTTATTGTAGTCTCATCACCGGCCACTAATCCAACAAACACGCCCACAACGTGAGATCTTGTCGCAAGGGGATGAAATACCAGTGTGTGCCCGGGATGTTCTGTCGGTACCGTGACGGCACGATTTTGTTGCAGGGCCCAGGCAAAGGTCCCTTCCGCAATCTGGATGTCTACCTCCTTCTGGATGAGTGTCCGATCGGATTCGGGTTCACAGTCGGTCAGAACAAAATCAAAATCCGATTCATTGACCATCAGAAACGCCACGGCACGAAAAGGTATCAACCGCTTCAGGTGTTGCCGGGCCAAGCTGAAAATCGTGGCGGAATCCTGTTCGGGGTTGAGGTTGGCCTGAAAGTCCGCAAACGACACTACCATGTCCAAAGCGTCTAATGTCCACCGATTAACTTCCTCAATATGCTTGACCCGAGCTTCTAATTCGCCGGGGGAATCTGACCTTTCAGGGTTTATAGAACTCATTGAAGTTACGGGCCTCCTAGTGGCAGTCGAATTGTGCCATTAACAAGGAGTGCTGGAGTAATGGCTCCAGCACTCCCTCATACCTATGCATCCTGGAGTATCGTCCGGGCCACATCAGCGAGCTGTCTATCCAGTTGATCCAAAGTTGGAGACAATATGCTCTCCGGTAGTCCAATACTTTTCCAAGCCTCTTCATCCAATGGCGGCACAAAGCGTTCCCCACTGGTCCCAAACTGCATGGCATGAGCAATAATGTCCGCCACGTGAATAATTGCTGTTTCTATAGGAAAGCGTCGCGCTCCACAAGGGTTGTGATGATACGCTACTACTTCTTGCAGGCTGTGAGGCAGGTTCCAAGATTGCAGCAACGCTTGTCCCACAGCGGCATGGTCAAACCCTATCACCTCGCGCTCTACCATGTACAACAGCTCGCCGCTGGATTCGCATCGAAGAATCGTTTCACGCGCTTGATCCGGGATCTTTGTATTAATAATAACGCGACCAATGTCGTGCAACATACCTGCGACAAAAAAGCGCTCGACGTTGGTTTCACGCCGGTAGGTGGCTAATATTCTCGCGGCCACCCCGCAGGCGATGCTGTGTCGCCAAAACGACTCCATACTTACAAGGTGCTCTGGTATCCCCTTGAACAAATTCACAATCGAGGTAGCCATAGTCAGATCTCGTACCTGTTGTAAACCAACGATGACAAC
>Ga0114923_10001496_pt1 | contig 16222 bp, 19 predicted proteins | sample SumtaG_FD_89578 | JGI IMG/M metagenome (GOLD analysis project Ga0114923, IMG submission 89578) | Deep subsurface microbial communities from Indian Ocean to uncover new lineages of life (NeLLi) - Sumatra_00157 metaG | ecosystem: Environmental > Aquatic > Marine > Oceanic > Sediment | place: near...
AGGCCTTCCTCTCGAATATCAGGTCTATTTTAGGAAGGGTAATCGGAAGGTTTTTGAGGTTGATGAAATCTCGTATCACTCTGTAATTAATCATACAATGAAGTTTAACCCGATAAATCAAGATCGCGGAATGAGTCCAATGCGGCCGCTGCAGTTGTCGATAGAGAGCCACAACGAGAGCAAAAAATTCGTTGTCTGCTTTATGAAGAATCGAGCGGTGCCAAGCGGTGCTCTTGTTTCTGAAAAGCCCCTTACTCCTACGCAAATGACTGAGTTTAGAAAAGAGTTGCAGGAGAATTATCAGTCGTCTCAGAACGCTGGGCAGCCTTTGATTTTATCTGGCGGCGTGAAATGGCAGCCTTTTACTGGCCTGGGCTCTAAAGGGCAGTTCCATATTTCAGATATTAATGATGACGCCAAGGCCATCGCCCTTGCGATGGGGCTCCCCCCTCAGCTCTTGGGCGTGACCGGCGACTCTACATATAACAACGTCGAATCAGCAAAACTGGCTCTAGTTGAGGAAACATGCATTCCTATAATGCAGTCTCTTGCGAGCTCTCTTTCTATGTGGATGGTCACGCCGAAGAATAAAAACCGCCGGCTTTGGCCGCATATCGATGACGTGCCTGAGATCCAAGAAAAGAAAATGAAAATCTATGAGCGTGTCGACAAGTTCTCCTCGTATAGCTTGAATGAAAAGCGCACTCGAATGGACGTCGACGAGAAGGAGGGGCGGGTCTACGATTCTCCTCTGATTGCTCCGAACCTCATCCCGGCTGACGATTACGATCTATTTTTTGCTGATTCTGTAGATGACGAAGAGCCCGAGACTCTGCCCTCTGACGACGATAAAAAGTCTATGCGTGCGCAGGCGTTCGGCTCTTTTATCCCTTTTAACGTGAAAGCCTCAAATCTAACTAAGGCCGAGAAGAGAACCTATCACGCTGATTTTCTTCGGTTAAGGTTTGGTCTTGAGCGTAGAATGAAAAAGGATTTTACCAAGGCGTTCATTGCCCAGGGCAAAAAGCTAGTTGCCAAGGCTGGCGATATGGTTGATCAGCAGGCGGTCGATCAAATCATTGAAGAGCGGTTAGAGTTAGATTTTGAGCCATTCACCAATATCCTAAATAAGCACTATCGACGTATTTTCAAAAAGTTCAACACGTTTACAATGCGAGGGTTTAAGAACTCTCAGGCTGTAATTGAGTCAAAGGACCCTGTAGAGGTTGGGTCATTTTTTGAGAACGAGCTCCTACAGTTTATTCTCGACGTTTCATCTGAGCAGGTTCAGCACATCACCGACACGACTCGCAAGGAATTGCAGGCAATTTTGCACGTCGGTATTGTTGAGGGGCTGTCTGAGATCGAGTTAGCGAATGCCATAGAGGAAAGTTACGAAGGTTTTTCGGAGGCTCGCGCGCGTAACATTGCCCGCACAGAAACTACCATAGCCTCGAATTCTGCCTCGAGAGCTTCGGCTGAGTCGCTACAGATCGCGACCATGTTGAAAGGTTGGTTGAATGCTGGCGACGGTCGAGTCCGTGACGGCAAAAGTGACAATTCGTTTAAACCGTGTGAGTGTAAAGCAAGTGCCAATCACGTCGTAATGAACGACGTTGAAATTCCAATGAATCACAAATTCAGAGTTCCAGGTAAAAATGGCAATGATAGAATGGACGGTCCCGGAGATAAAGACGCCCCGGTCGGTCAGATAGCAGGATGCAGATGCGCAACGTATTATGTAGTACCTGTCGAATGAAAGGCGTCTTATGGATCTCAAGACCTTAGAACAAAAGTGGCTTGCTCTCAAAGGCAAGATGCCTGAGTTCAAGAATTTTGCTTTCGAAATAGGTGGAGTTTTAAAGGTTGCAACGGGCGGCAATACATATGGCGCGACCGGTAACGTTGCTCTGATCGAAGGTTTCTCTGGAGGAACTGGCAACAAAGACGTTTACAATGACATTATCACGCAAGGCGCCTACGAGGAGACGATCAAGAAAGACGTTCACTGGGCTGTATTGCGGCACCATGATCCAGATATAAAGATAGGGTTTAACGGGGAGGCACACGACCAAAAACGCGGCCTTAAGACCGTTTCAGTCCTCGCTCTAGATACTCAGCAGGCGAGCGACCAGTTTCATTTGTCGAAGTTGGCCCTGGAAATGGACGCGAAAGATGCTCATTCTATAGGGTTTATCGCCAAAGAATGGGCCATAAAAGACGTCAAAGACGAGAGAATTCGCGAGATTACAAAAATAGAAATGTGGGAGCACTCATTTGTTACTTGGGGGGCTAACGACAAAGCCTTCACCACTTCTCTGAAAGAGTGGGAGGCAGAGCTTAGCTCTAAGGACGGTAGTCTTGGGCTTGGCGATTTAGTTGATAAGTTTTACCAGTTCCTAGAAGGAGCGGGACACAAGCATAAGGACGTTATGGATTTTCTTCTGAAAGATGAGAGGGAGCAACGCTCAATGGCGGAGCTAAAAACCATGATTGATCAGACTGGGAGCATTTTCAAAAAATCAATCAACCCTTAAATTCTTTAACTAGGAGAAAAGATTATGGAATTGAAGCAGTTAGCCGATCAGCTCGAAACATTGGGCAAAGATCACAAAACGTTTTGTGAGAGCTACGACTCTCAGCTTAAAGAGCTCAAGGAGAAGGGCACCGTTGATCCTCTTTTGCAGGCGAAAGTCGACAAAAATAACGAGGGAATTACGGCGATCAATGACCAGGTAGATGCTCTGAAGAAAGAGATCAAGCTCGCCGGTCTTCGTAAGGACGTTAACTCGGCGTCTGTGGAAGAGAAGACCCACAAGTACAAAAATTATAAAGGTATGCCAGAATTCAAGCGCGCTTTCTTCACAGAGGACGGAATGTTCGACGAGGAGAAGAGCAAAGTCGCTGGCGATGTTATCTCTAAATACATGAGAAAAGGTCTCGAAGGCATGAACGAGAAGGACCGCGAAAGCCTTACCGATCTGAAGTTTAACAGCGTCGGCACTGATTCGGGCGGTGGTTACTTGGTTCGTCCTGAGGTCGGCGAGATGATCATTCACACGCAGGTTGAGACCTCTCCTTGGTTGAAGTTTGCTGATATTATCAACATTTCGACGGACGCGATCGAGTATCCGACCACCAACAAAAGACAGCCAGCGACCAGAACTTATGAGACTGGCGCGCGCGTTGAGACCACTGCTGCAACGTTTGGCCTTGGCAGAATCGAAGCGAAAGAAGCCTATTCTCGACCGAAGGTCACGCAGAAGTTTCTCGACGATGCTGCTATCGACGTAGAGCGGTTTTTGGCTGAAATGGCTGGGGACGAATTCGGTTATCTGTACGCGACTGAGATGGCAACCGGCAACGGTGTAACCTCTCTCCGTGGGATCCTAACTTTCGACGACACCTCGACCGATGAGATCGGCAAGGTCGAACAGATCGATAGCGGATCCGCCGCAGCCATGAATGACCCGGACAAATTCATCGATATGCAGGCCGCCATTAAACCGGCTTATTTGCAGGCGTCTCGATGGTTCGGTCGTCGTGCGACTGAGGCAGTTGCTCGAAAGTTCAAGGATGGTATGGGCAACTATCTTTGGCAGCCAGGTCTTACCCTTGCACAGCCTTCGACTCTTCTCGGGCATGAATTCGTAAAGTGCGAAGATGTTTCGGCGATTGCTGCGAACGCTTTGTCTTTGGTCTTCGGAGACTTGGGAAGGTACAAGATCGTAAAGAGAATCGGAATGCGAGTTCTCAGAAACCCTTATTCGGAAGAGCCGTTTGTGCGGTTTACTTTCACAGAGAGAACTGGTGGGAATCTTCAAATCCACGAGGCTTTGAAGATTCTAAAGATTTCAGCTTAATTTTATCGGCTTAATGCCTTGATGATAAAATTCACCGCAGGGTTTTACGGCCCTGCGGTTACAACAAAACAAAAAGAGACATGAGTTTGCTTTAAGAAAAAACTAAAACTTCGGAGGAAATATGAGAGAATTAAGAGCCAACATAAAGGTCGAGCCGGTTATCAACCCCGCCGCTGCGATCACGGACAACACTGTGCAGGTGGGTACGTCTATCGATCATCAGGGGTTCGATTCTAAGGTGTATTCTATGCATTACGGCGCGATTAACGATGCGGGCCTGTCAGTGACTCCGTTGCTGGAAGAGTCAGACGACGACGTCACCTTTACGGCCGTCGCAGATAACGATATGAACAGCACTGAGGCAGCAGAAACCGTTGACGAAACTGCGGACAACACAATCAGAACTCTCGGGTACATCGGCGGGAAGCGATATTCTCGACTTACTCTAACTCCTGCGGGTAATGCTGCGGACTTGTTTTTGTCGGCGTCTTGCATCCAGAGTAACCCTTGGATTGCGCCTACTACTCAAAACTAATTTTAAGGGCGCTTAGGCTTCGAGCATCGGCCAGCGCCCTGTCTCTTGAGTACGCATAAGCATATTAAACTTTAATTTAAACCTTCAAAAAGGCTGGATAAAATGATTAAAAAATTGAATGTTTTTGGCGGGGAAATGATTGTTCTTTTTGTCTGCCTTGCCGTTTTCTTAGGTGCCGTTCTCGTGGGAACTAGCGCGAGTTCTCAGGACGCAACCTATCAAGCGAAAGTCTATCACGAGCGCGGCGGGGACCGTGTTGTGGTTCAGTCGGGCGGTGAGATTGACGTAACGTCTGGCGGAATTATGAACGTTGTTGATTGTTACAAAATCGATGATGAGTCTGAGCTTTGTTCGGTGGACGTCACGATAACGACGGCGCAGCTCTTAGCGCTCAACAACGTTGCCGTTCAGGTTGTCGCAAGTGTGGCCGGTAAATTTATTGTGCCTTTGGGTGTGCAATCTTTTCTAGACTATAATTCTATTGCTTACTCTGGAATTGCTGCGAATGAGAATTTGTTGCTTCGCTATACCAGTTCGGCCGGGGTGGAATTTATGGAGATCGAAACGACTGGATTTCTTGATCAGACGACGGACCAAACTAGGTATTCTTGGCCCTCATCGTCTGGAGACATTGCTCTAGTGGGCTCTGCTGACGTTGTTCTCCATCTCGATAACGGAGAGATCGCAGCAGGAAATAGCCCGCTAAAAATGCGGATCTACTACAAGCTTTTAGCAGGCAGTCTTTAATTTATAACCACTAACTATTTGCAGAGGGATATATGGAAAAACCAGTTATGAAAAAAGTTTTAATTGACGTCATGGAAACTTGTTCGGGCCATGAGGTCGAGCCAGGCGGTAAGGTTGGGCCGTGCCTGCACTTCAAAGAGGGGCAGGAGAAGGTCGAAGTTGAGTCTAGTTTGGCAAAGCAATTGATTCTCGCTGAGTCCGTTGTGTTGTGCAAAGGTCAGGACGCGGACGGCCTTGAGGATAAGAAGTCGCCTAAAGAGCTTAGAGAAATCGAGCTTAATAATAAGGTGTTCGCTATCAAAAAGCTCAAGGAGGTTTTAGTCAAAAAGCACGAAATGGACGAGGACAGCCTAAAGGGTTTTAAAAAGTCCGAGCTTATCGACGAAATCCTAGGCATTGAATTCCCCGATAAAAAAGACGACTAAGTCGTGAATCGTTTAGAAAACAAAGAGTTGAGGCCGGGATATAAGAAGCCCGGCCATTGGCAAGAGGAAGACAGAAAAGAGCAAGAGAAAAACAAAAAAAAGTCTGAAGACTCGAAGAAAAACGGGGGTAAATAACTATGTGGAAAGAAGTGGTCGCCCCGATCTATAAGACCGTTGTCGGTCTACAAGATACCAAAGATTATATGAAAGTCGACGAGAACGACGAGAACGTTCTGATAGAGTCGTTTATCGCCACTGCTGGCAGGTTGGCTGAGAATTTCACGCGCCGAAGGTTTTTAACGCAGACTCATGATTTGTTTTTGGACTCTCTCGTTAATAGGTCTGGCGGGTCTTCGGCATGGTGGAACGGCACAAGGGAGGGTACTGAGGACTTTGCATTCGGGCTAGCTCGAAATTACATTGAAATTACTCGTGTGCCGCTGCAGTCGGTCACTTTTATAAAAACTTTCGACACTGCAAATGTTGAGTCGACTTTCGCGGCTGAGAGCTATTTCGTCGATGAGGTCTCGACTCCTGCGCGCATAGTGCTCAATGATGGATTCTCGTGGCCGACAGGTCTCAGGAGATATAATGCTTTTCAAATTAGATGTATTGTCGGTTATGGCAACGCTGCGGCGATCCCTGACGACATACAGGACGCGATCAAGGCGCAAGTTCACTATATGTTTTTGAATCGTCACGTTGGCAACTCGCAGCTCTCAGGCATTGCCGAGGACTTATTGCTCCCTAACCAAGTGCAGGCGCTATAATGGCAAGGTCTACGGCCCCGAATAAACCGAGTAAGATCAATCCTTCGCAGTTTAAGCACCGGGTTTTGATCGAGGAAGAGCCTTGCGTTTCTGACGGTCGCGGTGGGTTCGTTGATGGGGACTGGACGACATTTAAAAAGCGTTGGGCGAAAATTGAAACGCTAACGGCTGGGCAGCGTCGGTTTGCCGGTAAAAACGAAGAAAACGTCGATACAAAAATCACCATGTATTACACGTCTGGCGTAACCGTTGCCATGCGAATCACTCACGCAGGGCTCATTTATCAGATCCAGGGCATCGATAATTTGGAGGAAAACAATGTCTGGCTAGTTCTTAACTGTATGAAAGGGGTGGCCTCGTGATCATCTCCGGAAAAATACTAGGTGCGAAGAAATTAGCGAAGCAACTCAAAGCTGTCGAGAAGATTGGCGTCGCTCAACTTATGAAGCGCATTTCCGCTGCAACTCTTGAGGTGGAAATGAACGCGAAAAGAAACCTTAGGAATACTGGATCGGGAACGCCTACAACAAGGTATCGTCCGAAGCGCACGGTGCTGGTTTCTCTTCCTGGGAAGCCTCCGAACACTGACCGAGGGACTGCGGTCCAGAGTATATTTCACTTTATCGACTTCGTTAAACAGGTCGGATCTGTTGGCACCAACTTAAAGTATTTGGCTGCTCTTGAGTTCCCCTCTAGAAAGAATAAGCGCAAGGCGAGGCCTTGGCTTAAGCCAGCTCTCGACAAGTTTATTAAGACCAGAGGCGCTAAGTTTTTCAGGTTTAAATTTCCAAAAGCGAGGGTAAAAAATGGGTGAAGCTACTCACATTGAACCGGATTTGCAGCAAGCAGTTTTTGACATTCTCGACGCTGACGTTCCCTTAAGGACCTTGCTGGGTGGAGCTGGGCGTATTCTTGATTTCGTTAAAGACGGGCAGGCGCTTCCCTATGTAACTGTCGGCGACTCTACGATGGGCGATTGGTCGACTCATGACACTGACGGTTTCGAGGGATCTTTTACGGTTAGCGTTTGGGCAGAAGCCAGAGGTAAAACGAAAGCCAAGGATATTCAAAAATTGATATGGGGGCTAATTCACAATAAAGCCCTGGGCATTGCGGGTAGAACTCAGATAAATTTAAGGTGCGGTTTGCAAACCGTTCTCCGCGAGGACGACGGCCGGACTCACCAGGGAATACAACGATTCGACTTTATCTTTGGAGGTAACGAGTGAGCGGAGAATTTAGAGGACTGGATTTTGTCCTACAACGAGGAAACGGGGCTGCGCCTGAGGTTTTCACAACCATCGCGGGGCTAAGAACTAAAACCTTAACCAGAAACGCCGAGATGATCGACGCCACGAGTCACGGGTCGAATCAGTTTAGAGAGCTTTTGGCCGGTGCCGGTGTGAAATCTTTCTCTGGTTCATTTGATTTCGTTAAAAAGGACAGTGCGGTTTTGACTGGCATTGAGACGGACTTCGATGCACAGACGTTGAATAACTATCGCTTTGTCGACGGGAATGGCGACTCGATCACTTCGGCGTTCAAGGTCACTCAGTACGCGGAGACAGGTGGACACAACACCGAGCACTCTGGCAACGTTACTCTTGAATCGTCTGGGGCGATTACTAAGGAGGCCGACATAGACCCTCTCGCGTAGCGCGTGGGTCCTTTAATTTGTTTTGTTATTTATTTGGTTTAAATTTTAATTCTAACTGAGAGGTATTTTATGAAAGCTATGTTATTTTTGGTTCTATCTGTCGCACTCTTTTGCTGCGGCCCTGTAATGGCGCAGACCGCGCTAACCATTCAGTCGATCAGCGAGACCGCGTTAGAGGCGACGTACGCAAACGCGGATACGGAAAACGGGAATAAGGTAATAAATCCGGGCGGTGATTTGATTCTCCACTTCAAAAATCCTGGTGCGAGCGCTGCAGTGGTCACGGTCACGGCACAGAAGACGAGCAAAAATGTGCCAGGCCTCGGTCCTCTCACAAAGGCATCGATAACATGCAACCTTGCTGCTGGCGAAGATTGTTTTGTCGGTCCTTTGAATACTGAGTTTTGGAATCTTGGAGGGTCGGTATTCATGACTTTTTCCGGGGTGGGGTCGGGAGACGTTGATATCGCTGCTTTAAGACCGACAAAGCCGTAAGTAAAATCCGCTTAACTTAACCAGAATTCAGATCAGAGAGGACACAATGAGCAAGATAACAGGTGATATAGAAATTAAATTAAGCGGAGAGGCGCATACTCTCCGTTGCTGTCATATGGCTATGGCTGAAATCGAAGCGCGTTCCGAGAAGGGTATCATTAAGTTGGCCAATGCTTTCATCGTCGGTGACGTTTCTAGCCAGGACATTGCGGCCGTAGTTTACGGGGGTGTGTGCGGAGCAATTAACCCTAAATCGGTTAAGGATATGCCCTGGTCTTTTGAGAATTGTCATAGGGAAGTGTTCGACCACGGCGTTTTCAATCTTCACGCACAATGCATGATATTTATCACCGCTCTGGTTAAAGGTTCGAGTGAAGAGGAGGAGGTCGAAAAAAACCCGTCATCTGGCGACTCTTCGGAGAGCCGAGCCGCTACTGCGGAATCAAAAGGGATAAGTCAAAAAGAGAAGACGGATTCCCATGGCGTAAAGTGAAAGAGTTCGCATTCGTCGAGCTTGGGTTAAGGCCTGACGATTTTTGGAGCATGTCGACCTTTGATTTTAAAGACATGCATTCGGGATGGCAGATTAAACACGGCATTTCGTCTGAGCCTCCGACCAATCAGGACATTGATCATTTTCAAGAGATGATCAGGCAGAAGATCAGAGAGAGAAAACGGAAAAAGCGCCTAGAGGGATCGAAGGCGCAGGAGTGATCTGAATGGCTGTAGAACTTGAAGAGTTGGTAGTGAAGCTCGTAGCCGATACAGATCGCTATCGGAAAGAGCTCGTCTCTGCAACTCTACAGACCAACGTTAACCTAGAAAAAATAAATAAAGATCTTCGCAAAACAGCCAAGGTTTCGACTAGCTTCGCGACGAAAGTTTCTTCGTCAATTTCTACGATGGCAGGTGTTATCGGCGGGCAGTTGGTTCTTTCTGCTATGGCTACTTTGAGGAATACTCTTCGCGACGCTGCAAGGGAGATGCTGACGTTTAGTGAGGCTACAGCAGAGATCAATTCTATTTTGCCTGAAACTGGGAAGCTAACACAGGATGCCACAGACAAGCTGGTGAAGTTCTCAAGTCAATTCGGAGGCACACCAACTCAGCAAGCTAAGGCTTTCTATCAGATCGTATCGGCTGGAATTACCGACGTAGTACAGGCGACTAATCTTTTGCAAGTTGCCAATATAGCGGCCGTCGCTGGCGTTACGGATATCAGGACAGCCATTAACGGGTTAACGAGCGCCTTAGCTGTTTACGGCAACGAGGGTCTTACTGCTACGCAGGCTTCGGACATTCTCTTTGCCAGTGTTCGAGAGGGAAAAACGACCTTCGGTGAGCTCTCGAATAACCTTGGAAAAATCACGGCCGTTGCAAAGTCGTCAAATATTACCTTCGCTGAACTTGCCGGCACTATCGCATTTTTAACAAAGTCTGGTCTCTCAACAGAGAGAGCCGCTACGGGTTTACGATCTGCGATCGCGGCAATAATTAAACCGAGTCGAGACGCCACTGAGGCGGCCGAAAAGCTTGGCCTTCAGTTGTCGATTACAGGGATAAAGCACGCTGGCACATTCGCTAAATTTATGGAGGAAGTCAGGATAAAAACCGACGGCTCAGTCGATGCTATTGGTCGACTGTTCCCGAACGTTGAGTCTTTGCCTGCAGTCTTGAATATCATTAATGGAGACTTTGAGGATTTTGTTCGGATCCAGGGAATGACAAAAAAAGCAGTGGGTGATAGTGCCGAGGCATTCAAGATTCTAGAGAAGAGCTCGGCGTTTCAACTTAGGACGCTGACCCAAAGCCTGAGCAACATAACGTTAGAGGCGAACAGGCTTCTCGACGCTGATCTTGCAGAATTATTTAAGGACCTTAAAGAGTCTATTCCTGCGCTGGTTTCTGGTCTTGGCGTGCTGGCCGGTGTTCTGGACGTAACTGTTCGGTCGTTTCAGGTTTTATGGGGCGTCGTGCAGCTTGGGGACGTTGTCTTGAAATCTATACTGTTTCCGTTGACCGCATTAGCGTTTGGGCTAGATTCTGCGGCGGCTGGAGTGAGGGCGACCGCCGAAGCTGCTGCTAAAAATCTAAGTGCGTTCGGCGAGTCTGGGGACGGCATCCTTTCGGCGATCGCTAAGAAGTTCGAAGAGCTCGGGGAAAAATCAAAAGAAGGTCTGGACGAGGCAACCAAGGGAACTGTCCAGTTAACAGAGGCTCAAAAAATACTCGCAGAGGTTCAGGCTGAAGCTACAGCGAAAATGCGAGAGCAGGCCGAGGAGGGTCAGCTTTTAGCGGAAGAGGCGATTCTTCTGCTCTCTGAAGACGTCGAGTTGAGAGCAGAGATTTTAGATCAAAGACTTGAGGACGAAAAAGCCAAGGTCGAGCTAGCAAGATCTGAGGAGTTGATCAGCGCTAAAGTCCACGCCGAGGCACTGACCTCTCTGCAGAAAAAGAGAAATAAAATTGATGAAGATCTCCAGAAAAAAGCAAATAAAGAAAAAGAGAAAGTGGCCATTGCTTTCCAGCAAGCGAACGTCGCAATAGCAACGGCAACTGGTAGGCTTTTAACTGTGGCTCTCGGATCTGAATCTAAGCTAGCCTTTGCTGTTACTAAAGCCGCAGCCATTGGTCAGTCGATTGTCTCGACTAATTTGGCGGCTGCAAAGGCTCTGGCTGTAGATTTGACCGGCGCGCTGTCCACTCGGGTTAAGATCGCTGGTGCTTTAAATACGGCCGCAATTATTGGAACCACGATACAAGGTTTCGCCACTGGCGGAAGAGTGCCGGGCGTCGACACGTTCCAGGACAGCGTATTCGCGAAGCTCAGGCCGACCGAGGAAGTTCTCGACACGTCGCTCTCTAAAATGCTCAGAGAAGACATCGAGAGCCGTCGCAAGAGTGGCTCCGCAGTTCAGGCGGACGACAGTCCTCGCGAAATGATCGTGAGAATACTTCCAGAGGAGTTTGCTGAGATAATTCGAGTCGATTTCGTAAAACAAGATAATCTTGGTTTTTCGGTAGAGGGATAAATGGGAAAGATCAAAACTTATGAGAAAAACAAATTGGATCAGGACAACGAGGCCGCCTCTATTACAATCACCGACGGCGTGGCTGACGATACCGGACAGGCCATTGTCGACCTCGTGAGGGACCGCAGCAATACGACAGGACACTCGACAACGGGTTCGGATGATACGGCTAACACTCAGTACGACATAGATTTAATTGACCCTTTCTCGGTTAATCGGATTATTTTGGTAGATCATAATTTCGATTCGTATACGTTTCAATACTGGGACGGCGCCGCGTTTGTTGATTTCTCCACGGCAATTTCTGAGGTTGGTAACGCTGCAACTACAAATTTTCATTCTTTCAACGCCGTTACGCCTACCCTATTTCGTCTTATCGTGCAGGGCACCATAGTCGCTAACGCCGATAAAAGAATAGCTCAGATTATCATAACCAAAGACGTCGGGACTTTTGTGGCTGAGCCTGATCTATCTCGAGTTATTTTCGACACGGATAAGAAGACGACTCGATTAATCTCCGGTAAGCGACACATTTCGCGCAAGGCAAACTCTCTTATGGTTCGAGCTGTCTTCCCTGCAAATAAATTGCAGGCCGACATTGATTTGATCAAAGACCTTTACACCTCTTTTGAGGGGCGGCTTATCTCTCTCGTTGGTGCCGACGATTCTGGCGTTGGGTTAACTGTGGATGCGTTTAGGGATAAGGACATTTTCTTGATGACTCCGGCTGACGACTACAACACGGCGTTTATGGACGGCCGTTTCGCGCACGGGCAGAAAAACACTATTAATCTGGTGGAGGCTTCTTAGTGGGGCGACTGATAGTAAGCATTAAACCTTTTGCCGATGACGAAGGCGACACGTATGAGGCGGATTTTATCGACGTCTCGCGAGATGTTGTCCTCAATGGTGTCGGCAAGCTTAAGCAGTATCTCGATAACAATGAGTTCGACATTGGTATTTTTCGCCATGCTAATTTTTCACTGAAGCTCGTCAATAGAAACGGAAAATACTCGGACGTTGATGGGATAAATACAATTTTTAAGAGCACTCGAAGCAACTCTATAGTACGTCTAGAATGGGACGCAAACCCGGTTTTGTTCTCTCTTGGTTTTCACCCTTACGGAGAGTTCGGTTATTCTGAGAGGCAACTTGTCGGCGACTTCTTTCTAAATGACGATTCGCTTCGCGGGCGCGCAAACGATGAAACTGTCCGCTTTGATTGCCTTGGCAAGTCTGTGCTGTTCGATCAAGAGACGGTCCCTTTCGCAGCTATTGCAGTCAATGACCTTCTCTCTGTGGTTGTTTTTAAATGCTTGAATCAGGCTTCTATACTTCGACACCTAACAGTTGATGCCGCAAACATTACTCTTGATATCGACCACGCTATGGACGACAAGACGCTCGGTGATCTTGAGAACAAAACAGTTACGGAAGCATTTAAAAAGCTCTTAAAATACGCTAACTCGGTTCTCAGGATAGATGGATCTACCGTAATCGTCTCTCCGAGGACTGTCGGCACAACGCTTGCCTTTACTTTTAGGGGAGCGGGCAGCCTAAACGGAAAAGAGAATATTTCGGACATCTTCGACCAGACCAGCGGAGTCGGTAGGGTCAAAAATTTGGTAGAGGTAAAGGACACGGGCGTCGCTGCTCGCAACGAGGACTCGATCACAAAATATAGGGTTAGGAAAACTGTAATTGAGTTTCTGCCCGTTAGCACTGAGGCCAATCGACAGGCTGCGGCTGACGCGATCGTCGCGGAGTTCGGAGACCCTAAACAGGAGATGAAAATACTCGTTCCGATGGATCACGACAGGCTCGGCATAACTGTCCTAGATTTGGTTAAAGTCGACTATCCTCTCCGCGTGATTGCTCTAGAAGGTTCGGACCTTCCCGAATATGGTTCCGCACAGTATGACGTTGATTTTTATGCCCATGAGATTCAGGATATAGTTATCAGCGACGCGCTCGATTTTAAAGTTTTGTCCATTGTAAAAGATTTCAATAAAGAGGTTTGTATTTTTGAAATTAGGGAGGTCTCTTGATTAGGGCTCTGATTCTATTTTTCTTTCCGATCTTTGCTTTCGCTGGCACCAATACGCTGACCAACGTCGTCGGAGGCACTGTTTTAACTACCCATGCGAATCAGTATTTTACCGCTCTGACTGGCGACCTTGTCTCAAGGAATAGCGCAGGCGTAGCAGTTGCAGAGGGCGGCGACCTCGGTACAAGTACCTTTCCCTGGAAGTCTTTGTTTTTGGGGACGACTACAACGACTTTTAGTTTTACAGAGGATGGCTCCGGAAATGTTTCGATAAAGGTTAACGGTGTCGAGGCCCTTAGCGTCACGCCGACAGGGGTTGACGGCGAGGACATCGCGATTCAGACGATCCCTAGGAACCGTCTCGTAGATCTAGGGCAGCAATTGAGCTCGTCGTCGGGCGCTTTCACGTCGACTAACACCTCTTTTGTGGACGTTACAAATCTGTCGGTCTCAATCACGACAAACGGAAATCCTGTTTTTCTTCAGATCATCGGAGGCGAGACAGCGGTCTCGACCTGGGTCGGCGTTCAGACTGCGAGCGACGTTTCAGCTAATGAATGTCGATGGAGATTCACTCGTGGAGGCTCAGACATTAGCGGCTCTATGCGCATACGTGTCGAGCTTGATGTCTCGACGTCAAAGCCGCAATTTAAAATGCCTCCGAGTGTTCTATCATTCGTTGACACTGACGGCGGAGGCGGTCTGGCAGCGGCGACTTATACTTATAAATTACAAGTTCAATCAGTCTCGTCGACGACTTGCGAAGTCGAGCGTGTTAAATTGGTGGCCTACGAATTATGAAAATACTTTTTGTTTTGCTTTTTCCGTTATTGTCTTTTTCTGGGACTGAGACTCTGCAGAAAACTAGCAAGCTAATACGTCCGAATAAGTTCGATCTATTTAGGTCAGTAATGAGTCTAGACTTCGTTCCGAAAAACAGCAGCGGAGTGCCAACGGCATCGGCTGGGATAATTTGCTCGACTGGGCGCTACTGCTCAAATGCTTATTTCGGTTCGACTCCGTCCTCGCTCACTACATCGGGCTCAACTCTGTCTATTAATCCGGCCTCTGGTTCAAGCCTGGATATAACTAGCGGAGGAATTCAGGGCGATACATTTCAGCTTGCCACGGTTCGAGCAGCATCTTTTGACAGGAACGACCAGAGAGGGGACGCGATAGGGTCGACTTCAGACTCAACTCAATTTGTTAGCCTTGGGTCCGTTACGATCACAACGACAGGGCGTCCGGTGCTTTTGAAAATGGTCGCAAAGGCTAACGTTACTGGTGGGACTACTCCTTATATTGAGATCGACTCAAAGGGGGCAACGCCGGGCATTCAGGTGCAGGGGTTTTATAGGTTTTCTCGGGACGGCTCCGACATTAGCGGCGAGATGTTCACGGAGCACCTTGACGACGACGCAGTTTTTAACACGAGGGAATTTTTCTACCCCCCTGGATCGTTGACCTTTGTGGATCACCCGTCTGCTGGGACATATCTTTATGAGATTGAGGGGAAAACCTTCTCTGGATCTGATCGCATAAATAATCTAAATGAACTTGAAATTATGGCTTTTGAGCTGTGAGGTGTGAGCGATGATAGTAGTTAGAGGGGCGCAGGGAATACCGCTAAGGGTTAACGGCGGGCCGAACAACATCGACGCCGCACATCCTAACTTGCTTAGGCTGAAACTATTGGCGATTCCGACGTGTACGAAGGTCACTCTCTTGTTCACTGATTTTAGGGAGGTTGATCCAGACCAGGATATTGAGGCGTTTGAGCTTGCTATAAATGAGTTCCCCGTCGAAACAAGGATTAAGGCATCGACGGCTTGGACCGGAGGTGGTTCTGCGACGGCAACTCTTAGCGCTGGTATTGCAGGGACGCTAGATAAATTCCTACCAGCTTTTGATATCTTTCAGCCCGTCGGTGATACGGTTCGCAGTAGAGACGCGCAGGCTAGCCGATGGCCTGAAAGCACTGCGGCCGTGACAAGTCTTCGGGTTAATTTAGTTTCAGACGTAAATGTTTCATTGCTAACTGCTGGACGTTTAGACCTCTATGTATGGACGGTGACTCTACCATGAAAAAAATAATCGCTCTTGCTCTGTCAATCTTAGTTGTTCTGCTGTCAACCTCTGTCTCGTTCGGGTTAGATTTTAATAGAGACCGGTTCAGCGTGATAAACCTCGATTTGCAAACGGCGCCCTCTGGTAGCGTTTCGCTATCTGGCGACGTTCATTTTAATTCGGTAACAAGTGGTCTGCAAATTTACACCGGTACGCAATGGGACGAGATCCGAGTCGGTGCGGGCGTGGCTTCTCCGAATGACCTAACTAATCTCGGAGTCGTTTGTGTGCTTTCATCGAATGACCTCGTTTGTGATTTGAAACAGGCTGACGGCTCCTCTGCGCCCACCACTGGCGCGGGGGCGGTAATTGTTAGCTTTCGCGATCCAACGGTTACGACAGGAGGCTTTGACGCAGTATCCTTCATTGCTGCGAATCAGATAACGCTCGAAGCCCAGGACTCGATAGGTGCCGTCGGTGCGGATCACCTTTATCTCTACGTGATCAGCGACAGCACAGACGAGCTTTGCATGTCGGCATCTGTATTGGATGAAACCGTTTTACATAGCGCGACTGCATTAACG
>Ga0114923_10001500_pt1 | contig 16206 bp, 36 predicted proteins | sample SumtaG_FD_89578 | JGI IMG/M metagenome (GOLD analysis project Ga0114923, IMG submission 89578) | Deep subsurface microbial communities from Indian Ocean to uncover new lineages of life (NeLLi) - Sumatra_00157 metaG | ecosystem: Environmental > Aquatic > Marine > Oceanic > Sediment | place: near...
CGATCCAACAGCCTCGGCGTAGGTGACCCATACGTCTATCATATTTCGAGGCAACATACTCCTGACGCCTTTTGTTATATCGAGTTGGTTAAATATCTTTCTGCTAACCTTATCCTGGATCAAGTTGTTGTGGCCTACTACCACCACCGTTTTACCGAGGCTGCATACCTGCGCGAATATTGTATTGAGCGTGTTACCAGCGATAAGATAGTCAGCAAGTTCCGGCGCAGCACCGAAACGGCTATTGATGTGGCAGATACGATCCATAAGAGAAGGAAAAAGGGTAGTAATTGAATCAAAGATAATAACATCGTGGTCAGGGAAACCTTTGTCGAGTTGTGGCTCAAGATGAACCTCGAAGTTGTTGTAGGCCTGTGGCTCTGTTGCTTTGGCGCCTTTGAGGTCTTTTTTCCCCTTTGGGGTGCGGCGGATAACGATGGCGCTATCGTGGTAGAATGTTTCGTAGTCAATGTCTTCTCCTGCGAGAGTGTCGAGGCCGGAGGGGTCAAACATATAGACGAACTTTCGGCCTGGGAGGGTGGTGTATAGTTGGGTCTTCCCACTCCCTGTTGGCCCCCAGACGAGGATCTTTTTAAATTTTGATTTTTGATAGGCTTTAGCGTTTGGCATCCCTTCAATCTCCATTGCTTTTTTACTCTGGCGTATTTCGGTTGTTATTGTCACGATTCACCCTACCATTCTTTTACCATTAGTGGATGGCTGTTTTCATGGTAGGGCTCAAGGCAAGTCGCCACCATACTGGATAGTCTATCTCCTAACTGCTGTCGGAGGCAACGTTTAAACGTATCGTGTATTAATTCAGTAGTGCCTTTTTTATCAGTAGACCGATATCTATCCCATTTAATAGCCTCGGTGTCATACCATTTACCTGAGGGTTTCCAGAAATCTACCCTTACCATGGCCGGGTCCCCTGTATAATTGCTCATTTCTTCAACCCCAAAGTTTCAAGTCTCAATTCGTCGAATGGCTCCCACTTCTGCACAATCATACCCTCTGGTGGGACTAGGATTCTTTCTGGGTTACCCTCGAAGACGCACTCCTCACGGTAGGTACAGTTGCGGCCGAAATCTTGGCAAGCATCTGGATTTTTAGGGAAACAACGGAGGACGTGATCCTCTGATTCGGGATCATTCTCCCTTATCTCTGCGAGTTTTCTTTTTTCTTCCTGGATTCTCCTGATATAGTAGAGGGTATCGTGGTGCCAACTGTCCAACATAGATAGGGGCTTTTCGATAGGGATGAAACGGAAACCATCATGGACGGTTTTATGGACAAGGGCGGCGTCAACCCAGACTCCTTTGAACTCTTTGCCGTGGGTGAGGAAGCCGGAGTAGAGGTAGCCGTCAACTTGGGCATTGGGGGAGAAGGAGTCGATGAAGTTCTTGCGGAACTTTGCCTTTTTGTCATAGAGGGAGGTTGTTTTATGTTCACCAACGTAGACGCGTCCCTTTAGGCGGAACTGTTTATCAAGTCGCCCTACGAAGAAGAGGTCTGCCTCCTCGGTGAGTGGGACTGCGAAGGGTTGTTCGCAAGCGATTAGTTCGATTGATTCTAGGAACTCTCGTCGCTGGATTATATATTGTTTAATCATTTCCTTGGCAACGCCGAAGTTACGGAAGTTACCTACATTTGCCATAGGGTCGAGATTGGCGCCTTCTTCAAGCATGGAGGAGGTCCAGACTTCCATCGCTCCTTCAACGAGGTTGTTGGTCTCGGTGGAGTGATCGCCGCAGAGGACTGTCCACACATGGTCTTGCATAGCGTGCCAAGCGGTGCCGAAGCAGAGGGCGATGGCTATGTGGGATGAGGCCCAGTGTCGTTCGTGGCGGAAATAGTATTTGCGAAGGCATTTCTTTGAGCAAGAAACACGGGTGTTATCGAAGAATTGCATTATTTCTTTACCTCATGGTCTATTATGGTTTTTAACAATTTAAAACAGGAGACAAAAAAGATAGTCCAGAGAGAGGCCCAACAAATATTTACTAATAGGTCTTTGGCTAACCACCATATAAATGCGGTTGTGCCGTTATCACCTAACTGTGCGATTGCGGTTACAACCATTTCTAGTTCTGTCATTTTATTTCTCCTTGCTTATAGTTGAAGGGGAAAAATCATTGAAGAGAGGAGAGGGAGAAGATAAGAGGAAAGAAAGAAAACCCTCAACCTCCTCCAATGATTAATTATAACCTATCGATCAATTAATGAACGGTTGGCTGTTATAACTCACCATTCTGGATCTTTTCGATGAGGGCAGCGCGGTCTTCTTCACTCATACCACCAAGAAGTTTCGTTGCTTTGTCGAGAGGTGTGGCGGCGGTTGATCGACGGACGCCAGGACGGTAGGCATCGACGACAACTTGAATCTCGGCATCGGTTTTACCTTCCTTCAACATCTTTCTCGCACAATCCTGGATGCCGACTTTAAGGCGGGATAGGAAGACATTATAGACCGCCTCCTCGCCGAACTCAGCCATGCAAGCCTCTACGGTTTCTGGGATTGGATAATTTAAGGACACTTTCCTTGCATCTTTGTCACGACCTGCGGATACTATGATTTCTGCCATTGGAATACTCCTTGTTTCCTCTTTCTTCGAGGTTTCCTTTTTGGTTTTAGCTTTGGCTTTTGCCATCTTTCTCTCCTGTTCTTTGGTTTATCTGTTTGCCTCTTTCTTCTTATCTATTTGACTTTATACTTCGCCGGTGAATTGGAAATTGATACAACAAGCCTTGCGGAGGGTAAAAATACTATCTTGCTCGACTATGGTAGGTACTATTCTTGTTGGATGGTAATTGACACAATCTGTGTGGCATGCCTCCCCAATTAATGGGCAAAAGCCGGGGGAGGCGTATTCGGGACTGATAGCGGCCAATAGGGCCTCATCTTTTGTTCTGAATTGATTTTCTTTTAATTCCATGTGATTCTCCTTATCTATTTGATTTTGTTGAATTTCACTATATTACGTATATTAGCACAATTGCCAGAGGACTTCAACTATTTTATTCTTCGGTGACTTCGATGATGCCTTTTGTTAGTTCATCTAAGAAGTCACCCATAATATCGTTATCTTCATCCATATCAGAAACAGACCCCCCGCGAATTAAATGCCTTTAATAGTCGTAACTCCTCCTCCGTCTCTATGATTACCTCTACGGCGATGGGGGTGAATAGTTTCCTTTCTATCTTATTTACTTTCATCTATAATTCCTCCTTTTATTTCAGCTTCTCTAAAGGTATTTCTGGCCCAAGATACCATAGCTTCGGCTGTTATGCCTCTTTGGTTTTCTAGGCATATAACAGCTTTTTTTGGCCCACCATCGAAACTTAACCAATGGCCATCGGAACCTTTTCGTAACACTAATCCTGGATATAACATAATGGTTTTCATTTCTTCCACTCCTTGAATTCCTTATAAAGGGACTCGGCTAAGGTTAGTATAATTTGTGATTTGTGCGCGGAGTAGGGGCATTGACTGAAGGCGATCCCTACCGCAAGTCGTTTAAACTTATCGTTTCCCATCCAGGTATAGAGGGGGTGCTTTGGATAAAGTTTTTTAATCTCTTTGAGGTCGGCAGTCTCGAGACCCTCCCATGGTGGTTTACTTGGGTCCCTCTCGATAGTTGCTGGGGTTTCATCCTCCTCTGCGCCAGTCGAGAGTAGGTCATCTTTGATGGCGATTTCTTCCTCCGCCTTTGCTCTTTCTAAGGTTTTTGATATTTCCTCCTCTAGTGCTTTATTTTTATCTCGATCTTCTGGCAATAAACCTCCTGATTTGAAGACATTAGACGAAGCGGCCCAATCCGCAACACGGCCTTTCTCGACAGCTCCTTTACCTCCTTCGATAGATAGGAGACTGCGTTGGCGGTACTCTTCTTCGGCCCTACCATCAGCAAGGGAGGGGGTACCATAAAGGAGTATCGCGAGGCATGCTTTGATTATTTCAGCGGGATAGCGTTTCTCTTTCCCTCTCGCCGCGAGGAACTCACGACAATCATCGACGAGGTCATTTGGTAGCCTTATTACAGGCATTTCTTTACTTTACTTAATTCCATTTGCTTGCGGAGAAGGTCTGCGCGATAATCTTTGGCGATTTGGTGACCCTCTGAGGCCCAGTAGCTCCATCCTTTGATTAGCATTACATTGATTACGTCGGCAATAAAAGACCCCTCTGCGTTTGGGTCATCTGCTTGGCCCTCGTCATCACGAAGTTTTTTCATGGCGGCTTGGACCTCTTGTAACCAATGGTACATTGGGTCGTTTAGTTTTACGGTTATCTCTCTCTCCTTTATGGTTATACAATCGGTCATTAGCTTTTGTTGGCCGGGGATACCGAGGCAACAACCGAGGAAAGCATGCTTCTTCTCGATATCGGTTTCGATTAGGGATAGGAAGGCCATTGTTTGTAGTTTGCCTATCTCGGTTGAGGTGAACTCTGCTTCTTTTGCTTTTGCTGCTTCTGCCATTTTACTTCTCCTTTTTCTTTTTGGTTGATTAAAACTTGAATAATTCAACGGTGCATTTTACCTGTCTACTACCAATTAATTCTTTGCAGGAGGCCTGCCTTACTTTTTTGGCCCATTCCTTCCATTCCTTTAAGGGGGTAGCTTTAGGGAGGATTGTATAGTAAGTGCCAGTACGTGTGAGCCTTTTTAGTGCGGAGGGGAAAGGGATTCCCACTGTAATTGATTTGACGGCTAAGGTTCTGTGGATGAATATATGGACTTCATGTGGGGTGCCGTTGTTGGCATCTACACGGAGGACTGCGATTGGTGAGGTTGGGGTTACCTCGGCTGAGACCAACGCGAGGTCTATTAGTTTGATGGAGGGGGCGGTGAATTTGTAATTTTTTGTCTCCTCTTCTTTCGTCAGTTCTTTTTTCTCCTTAGCTGTTGGGCCGGTCGATTGCCTCTTTAGCATGCTTAATGGAATGATATAGTTACTTATACCGGAGCCCTCTTGGTATCTTACCAATGCCTCTCTTTGTAAATGGTATATAGTTATTACCTCTACTTTATGTCCCTTTGGGTCTATACAAATATCTCCTAGCTTAATATTAATCATCCCTCTTCTCCTTCTAATGGTGGATCGGTTAGGTAGCCAAATGCCTCTGCCTTCTCTTTCCCTAAGACTTCGATATATGCGAGGTTTTTCGCGTTAACCGCATCGAAGAGGAGGGGGAAGTAGCCGTAGCATTGGCCGTTTACTTGCACTCGGTATTGGTTAGATTGCTTGTGGCGACTTATTCCCCTTGGGAGCGTCCTCATGGTTGTGGCCCTTATGTGTTTGTATTTCTGGGTGAAGTTTGAAGATGAAGGCTTTCATACCTTCGTCATATTCATCTTGGTTGAGGTTGTAGGCGTATTGCCTTACATTGGCATTGTGTTGGAAATAGGCAGCTAGGACGACGGCAACCATGAAGGCTAGTTGGGTGAGGGTCCATAGGGTTTTGACGATTGTCTTTCCTTTAGGTAGGGTTATCACCATCCTTTTACCTCATGATGTTTAAATGTTGTAGCCTACTACGAATAGCGCCTTTAGTTCTTCCATGGCTAATGGCTAGGTGCTCAATAAGGGCGTAAAACTCTCCAATTAGTTTATGATCTTCACACTGTGCCCAGAGTTCTCCTTGGTTATAAAGAGGCTTAGCCTCCTCAGACTTATGGTGGGTTCTTTCATGGGCCTGCATTAAAGCAACGGCTTGTTCCTCAGCTACAATTTTAACTAGTTGTGTGATTGAGTTAGTCTTTACTCGATCTACCATCCTCTTTCCTCCTTAACTTTGTTGAATTCCTCTTCATAGCGATCTCTCGCTTTCTCTGGCGTGTCGAATAGGCCTAGGTGCTTCCCTCGATAGCGGGCTTGGTATTTACCCGTTAACTTATGGAAGGAAACACCTTTGAAGGGTGTGCTGTGGAGGGACATATCTTACTCCCACACTAAGTAAGGCATAATCGCTATTAATTGGGAAATTAGGGCGCTAATGCCACCTATCAGCCAAAAAAGTGTGGGGTCTTTATGCCTCTCACCCAAAGAAATGCATAAAATGAATGATAAGAAAATTACTATAAAACTTAAGGCTAGGTACATTTATTTATCTCCTTTTTTTAGTATCGGTTTAAAGCCGGGGGTCTTCCGGAAAATATTGATTAGGTCAAGGCGGTTACTTTGCCCCACTGTCAACTTGATTTTTAGGTTATTCCAGAGGAACTTAGCGAAGGCATGATCGTCGAGCTTCTCCAACGACTTGAAGATTTTTTCCCTCTCGTCCGTTTCATCGACCTCTACCTTTACGGTTTGGCTGAGGTTGAAGTGGGCATCCATAGCCTCTTGGTACTTTGCGGAGATGAGGAGGCCCTCTTTTTTCTTCGATAATAGGTCCCTCTCTAGGCGTTTAATCCAATCTTGATTGGCTTTGAGTTGGTTGGAGAGAAGGCCGAGTTCTATGCCTATCTCTTGCCTTAAAGCGATAAATTCAGGAGATTTCTTTTTTTTCATTGTCACTCTCCATTCTTTTTATAGAAATCTATCATTTCGGCGTAGACCTCCGGTAAGATTGTTATACAACAATTTTTACAGATGCCTGAGGAGTGTTTGATTAATCTCTTTAACTCCTTTAGGCAATACATGCAGGAACCGAATTCTTTCGATGGTTCCTTTTGATCGTCTGTCTTTCTTCTACCTTTGTTTTTCATTTCCTTTTACCTTTTCTCTTTTCTTTAATCTATTTAATTTCGATCCAATCCCACTTCTCAACGATTTCACGGCCCTTTTCACCATCATATTGCATTGACCACTCTGTTCCGTAGCGGCGAATCATCTCCTCTCGATTTTTTTCATAGGAATCGGTGATTATTTTTACGTAGGAGCCGGGGTAGAAATGATTTTTCTGTCCGAATCCGAAACTGAAATAGGATGTTTTTGGCATGGTTTATCGTCTCCCCTTTGAAGGTTGTTTCCCTCTTTTCGTTTATAGTTATCTACTTTATGTATAGTAGCATATTTGAGAGAGGATTGCACTAAGTTTTATCACTCTCCTTTTCTTTTGCTTGTTTAATTTCCGTCATTGTGTCATGCCATGATGATAACCCACGGGCCCAGGTATGTCTATTTAAAAGCCCTTCGTAAATTATTATAATAGGGTGTCTACTATCACGATGGTGTTGATTTGCTATTCCGATGACGCAGTATTCGTTTCCGTTGTCATGCCTCCAAATACTGTGTAATTCTGGAATTTTTGTGTTAATCACAGCCATTATTAATCTCCTTTTTTCTCTTTTCGTATATTCCTCTCTGGGAGGAAATCGAGTAGCTCCTCAGCGTAGAAGTTGAGCCAGGTTTGGATTGTTTCTGCGGGGATGCGTGCGCTTTTGTATTTAATTGAGTGGTTGGCATTGTACCAGGCGCGGAAGAGGTAGGCTTTTTCTGACTCCTTTGCCTTCTCTTCGTCTACGAAAATTCTACCCTCTTCTGTTAGGTAACCAGGGACTTTTTTCATTTGTTTACCTCTTTCTCTTTTAATCGATAGGTGATTGTTCATTTATTGAACGATAGGCGGGTTATTTAAATGCGCAAGTGGCGTTTCCATTGAACTCTACTGATAACGCTAAGCCTACTAACCTTGGATTCTCAACGGCTATATGTATACCTTTCTTGATGGTTTCTACGGCCCAGTAAAATTCCTTGTCATAATACGCAATACTTTTAGCTTTACGCTCTTCTTGTTGGCGCTTATTAAGGCAGTACACCTCATGTTTTTTATTGTCTTTATTAACAAAAGTTATCCCTATATCATACTCACAACCAGCTACGGTACAGGTATAGTTTTCGCCGTTAGGAAATACCACTTTTACTTCTTTCCCTTCCAACTCCTCAAAGTTTGTCTGTGCGATTCCTGCTTTTTTCATTTCTTCTCCTCGATTGTTATATTTAAATGGGAGTAGTCGAGGTCGTCAACTACCTTCCTTGCGATGATAAATGCTTGATCGGTGCGGAGTTTCAGTCGATTTATGCCATCAGATAGGGAATTGGCAATGAGGACTTGTAGTTTCATCTTTACCAAGGTGGGGGTATCTCTTTGTGCGTCTTTTATCATTTACCTGATCTCCTATGGGTAAAGTTGTGATGGTTCTTTAGACAGTCCATTGCGGATAGGCACTTTAGCCCACCTGAAACGAGACGCCTCCCCGAGCCAACTTGGGTCTTTGAAAGGGGTTGTGTAAGTGTTAACTTGTAGGTATCGACTTTCCAACCGCATCTCTCTAGCCTCTCCACTGCTTGCCAACTGTTCATTTGTTTTGCCATTTTCATTCTCCTTCATCAATTAATAGTTGGTAGTCATCTACTGGGTAATGGTTACATCCCTGTAGGTCGCTTTTCCTCCTTATTTGATAGTGTCGTTGAAGGTTTTCTTGGTTTGATGGCGCTTTGAGTAAGGGGAGACCAAATCTAAGCCAACCCACCTCAGTGAACCAACACCTTGCGTTTGGTAAGTTGATTGATTCAATGCTTGTTGGATTTAGGTTTCCCCAACCGAGTAAATTTAAGGGGGGGGCGCATTTGATGGGCAAAAGCAACCACCTCCCCCCTCTCTCTCTCCTCAATTCGATAGTACATGATTTACGCCTCTTCGTCGTATTCTTCCCCACAATCTGGGCAATCGGTTATGGTTGGGTAGAGGGTCAGTTGTTTACCGCAGTTATCGCAAGTTGGTGCGTCTGCTGGGCAGCTTTGCCGAAGGGGCTTCGTGCATTTGTCAACTCCCGTCAAGGAGTTATAGATGAAATAGTGGCAGTTGTCATAGCACATCTTTCCTCTCCTCTGCCTTCACATCATTTGCATCATTTAAATTCCCAATGACTTCCTCATCACCACAATGGAAGTCAAGCAATTGGGTTACAACCTTATTGATCGGCAGCATCGTTTTGGCTGAGATTGTTTGCAGTCGCCAGTATAGATCTTTGTCGATTTGGATGTTCATTTCTTTTCTCTCCCTCTTTCGTTTTACCCTAGTTCTCTCATAAGAGCCTCAATGTCTATACCGCAGTTTGACAACATTTCATTAGGCTCTTGTTTGTCCCATCCTTTGCTAGACCTGATTTCGGCTGATTCAACTATATCTATCGGGCGCATGTAAATAGCAAATAGCTCTCGGTAATCAGCTTCAGTTTCTCCTTTTTTAGGTTGACGAAAACCTCTCTGCTCTGCTCTGTTTTGTAAACTTTCGATAGTGGGAAAATACATTGGCATCTTCTCTCTCCTTTTTGTCTTTATCTATCTGTGCTATTTTAATGCATCCTTTGCCCATTCCAATGAATCGTTCCATGAGTTTTTTAATAAGAGATAGATAGGCTGTGTGCCTCTTGTGCCAAAACCTACCTCTACTGCTGCGGTATTACAGGCAACGTGCAGTGGGATTAAATAAAATTTGTTAAAATCGACCCCCTTCTCATTCTCAGCGGCTGTCTTTGCTGCCTCATGGTCGTAGGAGGCCTCATGTATCTCTGCTGCTTTTAGTATTGCGGCTGCTAGTCTTTCCATTATTTCATCTCCTTTCGTTTTAGTTAAACTAACTCCTACTCATATAGAACCAATGATCGCTGCGCTCGGCTTAGACAGATCATACTACACGATGACCTTAGTTTGCTCTGGGGAGCTACCATCTAAGTTGCCACTATCCAGGGGCTTTCACCTCTTAACATTGGTTCCATAAGGCTAGGCGTTACCATTAGCTGTTCGTCATTTGTCTACCTCCCTTTGTTTGTCTTCAAGGTGCTCTCAATTAAACTGTAACTTACTGTGACCATGGTGCTATACTTATTTAAGTGTGTGTTTATGAGAGCACCTTGAGCTAGTAGGGATAGTTCCTCTTCATACAGTGATCCGAGGAGCATCCTGCCATCGAGTGTCTCTATAGGCAGTGAGCTATCCCACCCCCCCTACCTCTCTCATATATTTAAAAAAAAATAAGTATATAGACCCATAGTGTAAGTAAGTTACAGTTTAATTGAGAGAGCCTACTAAACTTATTCGGCTCTCTTTTCTCTCTCAATCAGCCTTTTTTGTCATCTCAAGTCCCATGGAAATTGCGATTGCCTGTTTCTGTTCATCCGTCAACTTAGACAGTAGCTTCTCTGCCTTCTGCACATCCGTCAACTTACTTCTCATTGGACGAAATTTAACAACGTCGTAACTTTCCCCAGTTGCCTGTAAAAGTTCATCGGTCGATTTCAACTCAAACTCTTGCTTTCGCATCCAGCGAATATTTAAGTTCGCCGCGCAATTTTCAAGTATTTCTTCTTCAGAAAGGTTCGAGAGATCAAGGTCGTAGGTCATCCAAACTTCATCTTTCGTTTTCGATCGATTAACCGCTGAAAACCTAACTATCTTCTCGAAATGATGTTGACAATCTCTTTTATAGGTTGTCCCCTTCAATGCCAAACAGTTCGTTACTTTCTTTTCGTCGTTGCTCATCGCCTCACTCCCTTTTCTATGGTTAGTCCCAATTACTCGCTAAATAATAAGCTAATTCTGGATCAACACTATCAACGTGTTGCCCTGGATACTCAAGAAGATACCTTTCATATACATCTTTTACTTCTTTCTCGGTAACTTCTGGATGTACTACCTGTATCATGCCTGTTAGCATTTGTATAGTTTTTGCCTTCATAGTCCCGTCTCTCTCTCTCTCTTTAACTGTAGTAGTTGCTTATAGTTAATGCAATCGACATGCCAACTATTCAATTTAAATCAATCGCTTGCTATAACTGAGCTACAGTGAGTTGCTAGGTATTTATACCTATGAGTAAAAACTACTCGATTGAGTAAAAAAGAGGCAGTCAAGTGAGTACTTTTTACTCACAGTCATTTACTAGTAGCCCTCCTGACAATAGTAACTATTACTAGGAAGATCGAGCCTTGAAGGAGGGGGTACACCCCCTAGCTGCCTACCCCCGACGAGTACACAGACCTATTTATCAAATGTATCTAATTTTGAAAGTTAACTTCCTGCTCTTTCAACGAAGAAGGAGAGTGTTCAATTCTTGATCGATAGGCGATTTTCTTCAACTTTTTTAATTTTTTTTGGGAAATTGTCACGACTCTCTCAATTGTTTATTCTGGTGTAAATTTGACACCTCCCCTTTTCTATAGTATAATGAGGCTATAAGAAGAGACCTAACCCCTTGTAGGAGGTTCAATATGAAACAAAAAAGTTCAGTTGAGAAGATGAGAGAGAAGCTGTTGGAGGGGAAGGAGAAGTGGACCATCGCCGCCAATAAAATTATGAAGGCCTCCGCAGGGGTTGATAGAAAGGAGCGTCTTTAGGGTTTGTATCGCGGAGAGGTTAAAGGATCAAAAGAAAAGGCTTGATAGGAAACCCAAACCGATTTTTAAAAAACCACAAAGGCTCTTTCAAAAATGAACTTTGAAGACAAACAAAATAGAGATTTGGCTACCTGGACAGGGACGCTTGATACAACCGATGAGTTAAAAGTTCTAAAGCCAAAGCACAAATTGATAGTTCTAATGCACCTGGAGGGTAATGATACATCCGATATTGTTGACCAAACAGGTGCTTCTCCCTCCACCGTTTACTCTGTACTAAAATCGGGTTTAGCTAAAGCCATTATGGAGGACTACTATGCGTTCTGTGGTCAGGAGTTTAAGAACCTCTACTCCCTCGCTATCGCTGCCGTAAGGGATGCACTTAAATCGGATGATATAGAAGTTAGGCTGAAGGCGGCCGATAAATTCTTCAAAGCTCATAATATGTCCGGCGGCCCTGGTTCGAAAGCAGTGGGTGGAGGAGGAGAGACAGCCGAGGACGTCATCAAAAGGATCTTTGAAATGAAACTTAAGGTAACGGAGGTACGTCCAGCATGAGCGCTTTGACGAAACAGGATATCCGTGATGTTTTAGAAGAGTACCGGAATAAACATTGTTTTCTTTCAACCGAACAACAGGAGGCAACTAGAGATATAGTTACCTTACATAAAAAAACTAAATCTATTTTCTTAAATGGCTTTGTTATCTCTGCCGTCTTTATGGCGTTGGGTGGGGTTATAGGTATAATCTTTCTTGGGGTGAGGTGGGTATCATGATAAAACGAGGAGTTTCTTTGCTAGGGTTGCAGCCACAGATGGCCATCGCCTACGCTATTGCTTGTAGGATTTATGCAAACCATGATTTAGTTTGCCGTCTAACAAGCGGTACCGAGGGTAAACACGGCCGTCATTCCCATCACTATAAAGGCTGTGCAATCGACACTGGCATAAGAAAATTGCAGAGAGCCTTTTGCCGTATCCTAGATGCTGAATTAGAGGTGGCCTTAGGCAGTGAGTTTCAAGTTATCCTAGAATCCAACCACATCCACATCGAATATGACCCTGCATAACTACATAGATGATTGGAGGGAGGTAGCCAATAACAATGATGGCTGCACCTCCTTCATCTTCAAATACATAGCTAAGGTTTTAATAAAAAGGAACTACTGTACGATTTGCATCCAACACGACTTTGACTATCGGTATGGTTGGAAGTATGGTATCCCCCGAAAGGAGGCCGATAGCGATATGAGAGATGGAGTCATCGCCTCAGGTCACCCAAAGATAGCTGCCCTAATGCACACAGTCGTCCGAACTATCGGATGGTTATTTTATAAAAAATCTTAATAGGAGAAAGGAATGAAATTAAAAATTTTACTATTAACTATGGGGTTATTTTTAATAACCTCAATCGCTGGGGCTGCTGGCTCCTCAGGAACTTGCTCTTTCGCCCCTTCGGATGGTAGTCGTAACTCCCAACATAAAACATTAACCTTCACATGGGTCGGTGATGATGCGACTGGCTCAGTCCCGACGACTCAATGTGGTATGAGGATCGATGGTTATATCGTAAGGGCGGTGACCGACCCTGGTGTTGCTCCAACTGATAACTACAATATAGTTGTTAGGGATGACGATTCCGTTGATGTTATGGGTGGCGCTTGGGAAAACAGAGACTCAATAGAAGGTGAACAAGTCCTAGGTAAGATCGATGGAACTCCCTCGGCAGTAAGGGTTGACTCTAAGCTAACCTTCACACTAACGGACCAAACTAACGCCGGCGCCACAGGCATTGCAAAACTCTACATAGTGCAAACACCATGAGAAGCTTAATACTGATAACCTTACTATTGATGGCTTCTATCGGCCATGCAGCCTATTTATCAATCCCCGTCTCTATAGGAGGAGGCAGCATTGCAGGTCTTGGTGACGTAGCTAAGGTAGGTACACCTGCTGATAACCAAGTGGGTGTATGGACAGGCGACGGATCGATAGAAGGCACAGCCGACCTCACCTATGACGGTGCTAATCTCTTCCTAACAGGTGACATTGGTAGCACCGCGAATAGGATTACCAAAGGGTGGTTTACTGGATTAAAGGTAACTAATCCCGTTGTTGCTGACCTTAATGGTAATGCTGATACGGCTACTAATGGCGTAACAGCATCGGCAGTAATCGCAGATGGTATAGCCGTCTGTGGTGATGGAGGTGCTAAAGGAGTTAAGGCTTGCGCTGAACTGACCGTTAACTCAGTAACCCTTCCCTCTCATGCACATTTTGCAAATGCTGATGCTCCTTATAATGATACAACCACCCCACATGTTTTACTTGCTACAGAAATCCAGAACGATATATTAACAAATTATGGAGCCACAGAGGATAGAGTCTATACGGCTCCCGCGATACCTTTTGGTGTGAACTTCATGATGACAGTAGGTGCAGCATTTCAAATAAGTCTATGCCCTGATGGTACAGAAGCCTTTTGGCTTAATGGTATCGAAATGGCCGCAGGTGAATGTATCGTAAATGCAGGAGATACAGAAGGCGAAGTAATGTCTTGTTGGTCTGTTGAGAGTGCAGATGCAGTTTACGAGTTACACTGCAAATCGAGTTACTCTAACTTTGCAGAGGCCACTCCATGAGAGTATTCCTAATAGTTCTCCTGTTAACTTTGCACACCCAAATTGCATTTGCCTTATCCGCCGCTATTCTTGGTGACGTAAGTGATGGTAGTCTTTCTGCGCTATCTGGTTGCGCTGGTGCTACGGAGGCTGCATGTCAGGATATGGAAGGAGTAGGAACCCCGGCAGGATGGTCTGTAGTCAACACCCCTGATTTTGATCAGGATACAACTGGTCTTGATATGGAGTTAACTAAAGCAATTAGGCTTGATGCAACCGATGAGGCTAATTGGACTCATGATGTTAATGGTTCCGAGGTTTGGCATACATTCAAATGGAGAGTCAATGATACGTTAGATGCACAGGAGACTTTAGGAATAATCAAAGACACAGCTAATGCCGTTGCTTGTACTTTTTTAGCAAGGACGGATGGTACTTTTAGGGTGACACCAACAGGAGGATCAACAAGTAGTAGCACAGCGGAGACATGCGCTGCCAGTAATTCCTGTTTTTTTAAAATTAGATACAAACAAGGGACAGGTGCCAATGCCGAATGCGGTATAAGTGTTTGGACAGGTGCAGCGTTTGGTGCAGAAGTAAGTCAATCTGATGGTACAAGAACTACCCAAGCAGATGCTATATTCTTCGACAACAATGCAGATACAGAAACAATGTATATTGATTTTGTTAAAGTGGATACTTCTGATATAGGAGACCCAACACCTTGAAAAAAGCACTAATCATGTTATTCTTTATCCTGGCCTTACCAGTGATTTCTTATGGCGATACTGTAATTGCCGATAGTTGTTCTTTAATTGATGTTACAGCAGCCCATACAGCAGCCAGTAATGGTGATACTATTACGATCCCATCCGGTAGTTGTACATGGACTAGCTCCTTACCAGTGACTAAAGAGGTAGCTTTTATAGGAGGTAGTGGGGGAGAAACTATAATTACAGACAGCACTGGTACTACTTCAATTGATCAACCTTTTTATATTAATGGCGTTGATAACTGGAGAATATCAGGGATAACATTTCTCACCACTCAAACTGACTTTAAAGGAATTATTCATGTTGAGACTTCGACCAATTGGAGAATAGATAATATCGATTTTATTGATATTGGTGGGTTATGCATCGTTGTGAACGGTGTGTCCTATCCAAGTGTAATAGATAATAACAATTTCGCATTAAGTACAAATGATAGCAATGCTGGCATACAAGTTAACGGCGAGGGTGCCTCCGATTGGACAGATGATATAACATGGGGAGGTGCTGGCTTTGTTTTTATCGAGGATAACACTTTCAATTTTGCCTATAAAGGGGATTCAGCATTGCAGGGGAATTTAGGCGCAAGGGTGGTTTTCAGGTATAATGATGTTGATGGTACAGGTATAGACGCTCATGGTGCTTGCTCTTCCATAAGGGGCGCAAGGGCTTATGAAATATACAGTAATAGCTTAAACGCTTATCAATCTGGCGCTGATGCTAATAATCCAAGGAATATATCATTACGAGGTGGCACACATCTTGTCTACGACAATATAATGGATAATGCTTCTATGGCAGCATTAAGGGTTACAAATTATAGAACTTGTTATGGAGTGGGTTCTCCTGAGTGTAATATAGCGAATAGAACCAGATGTGATGGTGTCTCAGTATTAGACGAAAATGCAGATGCCACAGGGTGGGCTTGTTTGGATCAAATAGGTAGAGGAAAAGACCAATCTTCAGACCCTATGTATGAGTGGAATAATACTACAACTGGCCTAGTTGATATAGATGTAACTGTTGGTAGCACTGGCGATTGCACAGACCCTGCTATTGAAGATCATATACAAGCAGGTAGGGATTTTTTTAATGATACCACAAAACCAGCCTATACGCCATTTACCTATCCACACCCATTGCGAAACGTCCCACCTACTCCGATACCGATAACCTACTGCCCAACCTGCCCACCAATGGTTTATGATGCTGGTGGGTTTAGCGTGACTAATTTATAAAGTGTTCACAGATTGAACACTAGGATTTAACATGACGCAAGAAAGGATAATCATAGAAGAGTTGTTTATGATTGCTGATAAGCAGGGGAATGATGTACCTTTCCTTCTTAACCACACCCAGTCCGCGTTGGATGATGTATTGGATGGCCATAGTAAAGTCCTTGTGCCTAAAGCACGTCAGGAGGGGGTGTCTGCTTATGTACTTGCTCTCTTCACCGTTCGTTGTATGTCTAAAAG
>Ga0114923_10001501_pt1 | contig 16200 bp, 17 predicted proteins | sample SumtaG_FD_89578 | JGI IMG/M metagenome (GOLD analysis project Ga0114923, IMG submission 89578) | Deep subsurface microbial communities from Indian Ocean to uncover new lineages of life (NeLLi) - Sumatra_00157 metaG | ecosystem: Environmental > Aquatic > Marine > Oceanic > Sediment | place: near...
GTGAAGAACTTGGGGGAACTTCAGGAAACATCACTGTGTCAGTTGATGGATTGTCAGCCGCAGTCTACTTCTTCATAGTCATTGTCGATGATTTCGGAGACAACGTAGAAACTGATTCAGTGAGCGTGAATGTCCTTCCATTTCCTACTGACGGAATCAAGACTCTCGTTTTAGTAGTAGGTGTGAGTGGAGCTGCTTTCGTTGCAGTTTTTTTTGTCCTAGTATTACTCAGGCAAAGACGGTTAGAAGATTGAGGTATCTGATGTCTTACCAGTATTTCGAATGGTTCTCTCACCTCATTTCAAGTCTGGACTTGTAAGTCGGAACATCAGGAACACGTTTGGTCAGATCGGGAGTGAATATCGAGTGTGGCGGTTCATGCGAAAATTAGCTTCAAGAGAGCAGGTCGTGGAAGATATGCTGACAGACCATAGGAAAATGCAATCGAATCCTGGTATACTTCAGCGAGAGCATCTAGAATCACTTGCCAAGTTAGTATGTGGTGATGTTTCTATGATGATTAGATTCTCACCGGGAGATGCATCTGGATTGATTCCTGCAAAGTATCTCCAATATGAACAAAGATATGCAAGGTTACATGATTACAAGCCTTGGAAACCATGGAGGTTAGGAGAATAGGAGAATAATTTCATTTGTTGGATTTTATTGCTTCTAAGTAGCGTCTAGCTTTTTGTCGAATTCCTTCAGGTATTCTGCTATGTCCTTGAACTTTATCAAAGAATCTAATTTGATACGTTTTCCAATCCCCAACGTCAGAGGTCGTATTTTTTACGTGCACAATCATTTCTTCTGTTGTACTTTCTAGATTGATCGTTTCCGATTTCATTGTGAGTTTGACGAACACATCAGGAAGAAATTCAAGGTCGATGTGATGGCAAACAAATTCGTAGATACTATCTTTCAGTATATCAGGAAATCCACGGTCTTGTTCAGCAGCTAAATTAATCCATAGAACCTTGTCCTCATCTATCTGAACCTGAAAGGCCTCGATGAGTCGGGGACCGATGTTATCATTACTTCGATACACACGATGCAGAGAGATACTATCAAGATTTAAAGTGAAGAATGCCTCCGGGTCAGTATAATTCTGGATATTCGGTTTGGTTTTCCAATTTAATTTCCGCAAATCTCCAGTAAGGTCATATGCTTCAAGAATACCATTGAACCATATTTTATGTTCAAGGACTAGTTCGTTTCTCCCTGCTGATTTTGAGATATGGTGTTCGGTAAAAGCACCATACCAAGCGGTTGATAATCTTTGTTCAGTATTTGTTATTCTTGGTTTTAGTATCTTCATATCATTCAGATACCTTGTATACATTTCATCAAATCGTTTCCATTGTCCTGCAGTAGCAACTTGTTCTATGACTCTTGCAGACTCTTTCAGTCTATCAATTATATCAATTCGAGCAGGATCTGATACTTGGTATCGAACAGGCTGATAACTTTGGAGTGATTCCTTAGTATAACTAATAAGGGAAAATTCGCATACTCTGCGGACAACTTTGGTTGCAGTCCCCCAGAATAGAGTATGAAGGAAGATTACCAGTCCAAGGATCAGTACTGACAAAAGTATCCAGTATAACTCCAAAGTACCTATCTGGATCCAGATAGTAATGCTCCAGACTATGAAGAGAATCCCAATACCAGCCTTCCGTTTCAAATCCCAGAGGACCTTCTGAATCTGTGGAGCATCTATTGAACTCTCAACTATACTTAGACAAATGTCTGAAGTCGATATCCAAGTAGACCTATCCCAATTTGATGTAATCTGGTCTACATAAGCAATAAGGCGTTGCAGTTCTCTATTGCAATTCTTGATTTTCCGTAATGGACTGAATTCATGCCACGAAGTATACTTAGCTTTACCTTCAACCCAAATATCCATGATTCGATCAGGAGACACAACGAAAAGAAGACCTGTCACTAGACCAGAGATAGCGGCTATGGTGAGAAGTACTGTTACTCCACCTTCTGTTGTGTCCGTTGGTAAGGACATCCATGGTTGAATGAATGAAAACAGAATAACTGCAATCGATAGACCAAAAGCAGTGTAAAATCCTGAACGTCCTTCGGATGTGATAACTGGACTTATTGACAGTACATGAAACCCCCAATTCTCTGCTTTTGAAGAAGTCTGAGAACTGATAGACTTTTTCTTCATGTGTGTCATCATGGATTTCATATAGGAAAATGACGTAGGTACAAACGAGCTGACTGTTGTACCTACGGAGGTGAGGGTTTCAGCAAACCCAACTTTGGAGAGTAACCACAACACCTAGGATTGTTAATTCACCTCGTGAACATGAAGGCAGAATTACTATTTATGGCCATACAAAACTTGGTTCGATTAACGGTGTTAATGACCTGAACTTTGGTGTGCTAGTATACCTACGCCGAATATCACTCTATAACAAACTGTCCATGAACCTCACTCACCACATCCAAGTGCTTTGAATGATCCACATCCTCACCCTTGAGTACCTGTCTGCGAAAATACTTCTTCAGTGTAGTTGTTATTCTCTATCTTTTTTTAGGAGGTCCACCAAACAGCAAATACAGAAATAATAGTACAGTAATAATGAGGGTGATTGGATGGAAAGGACCGAGAAGAACAGAGGACATAAAAAAGAGTGTTGCCAATATTGCCATAACTACAATAGGGTGCTTCTCATTAGCGTATATCAGAGTGTATTTCAATCCCCTGATATATTGTTTTAATGAATCTATCCTGTTGAGTGCTTTTTTCTTTGTTTGTTCGCTCTTCTATTCAGATTCTTCTGCCCAGTCTAGATCATCAAATCCGTAATGCTCTGCGAACTCCTCAAGACTGACCTTATTTTCATGATATGACATGAACCACTTGGAAACTCCATGTCTTTTTGCATATGCCCATATCAGGATAATCAGAATGGGAACTACGACAAGTAAAACAGCTAGAGGAAACAGAAACGATGCACCAACAGCAAGTATCAGAGGAAGAAGTGAATATTTCAAGATTGATGTGGATCTTTCATGTACGTGATTTGCCCTGTCCTCTATCCTATCCATCATCCGATCTCTTCTCTTTCTGATATCTTTCAACCATTCATCAATAACTATTATCATTTCGTCGGGAAAATACTGTGATTCTCTCAGCTCCTCATAGTATTCCAACCCCTCATCTGTGACTTCTTTTACCTTAACATAAGGTGATTCTCTTAGCTCCTTATAGTATTCCAATCCCTTTTCCGTGACTTCTTTTACCTCAGGTTCCCATCGGTCAATTATAATCCTGTATCTTTTGATGAATTCTCCAGTGGTCATATCTTCCTCGAACAATTTCCCAATGGTAATTATATCTTCACTTTCGTAGAAATAATAATCATAATATTTCAGTTGTTCAATGAATAAATCGCTCATTTTTACATAACCATTATCCTCCAGATAAGCTACTAAAGCCATTAACTGAACCACAACGGACCTGTAGCCTGGATTGCTGAGGATTCTTTGTGCGAAGTTCTTGAGTCTAACAATCCCCTTATTGACTAGGAGTTTGAAATCTGTGTACGTTTTTACGAAGCTAGTAAACATTATGGAAATTTGCATCAGGTTTCGGAGGAGGAAACTTGGTTCGTTGTCGTAAAAATAACCTTCGGTAAACATTCCACTTGTTGATTTCAAGTGTTTCACTATCTTCAGTTTTGCAGCATCAGGCTGTTTTACATCCCACCAGTTCCAAATACGTACATCAGACAAGTCATGGATTTGTTTATCCCAAGGGAAACTGGTGAAATCCAAGACCCTTAACCCTTTTTGCTGAATAACCGCATTGCTGAAGTTGCAAGGTTGAAAACTATGCCAAGGCCATATCACCTCTAGGGTCAGGTTTTGTGGTTGGTCATCTTCGCTTTTATCAGTGAAATAATGTCCCTTATCCCAGACAGTTTGATAGGTACCATCGTCCTTGTTTTCAAGAACGAACACCGGTCCATAGTCCATTGGATGTTTTGGAAATGTTTGTTTGTCCCAAATTAGAAGGATTTGATGGAGAATCAGGCTACTCCCTTTCAGAGTTCTGATGCAGACTCCCAAGAAATCATTGTCATTCGCTTTGATTAGAATCCTTGGAAGAAGTCCTCTTACCGGATATAAACGATGCCATTTGGAGTCAAGGATTTCTACATTTCTTCCTTTCACTGTTCTTAGATTCTTTGGTGGTTTTGCAATTATTGGAACCCCAAATGCGTCGGTCTTCTTGTTCGTTCCTCTAAACATCCCAGTTTACTATCCATCCACGTCTATTAGTTAGAACAGAATGTATCATTTCGGTTATATTTTAATCATTCCACTAGACAGAAAGTCTACCACTGAGCACTCTCAAGACCTTAAAGACTGTAATTTCATATACAGATTCTTCGTCAAATCGTTCTAATCGAATGGACAAACATCTACTAGACTTGTACCTTGAGAGTCAGTTCAACACAACTTGCCCATGAACCTCGCTGAGCACATCCAGTTTTCTCGAAGGAACTCCATCCTCACCCTTGAGCAATTGCTTACGAAAGCGCATCTTCAACCACTCTTCCAGCTGCTGCAATGAATGAAAACTCACCTTTACACTGGATTCCTGACTGTGCTCATAGACCTCAATTCTTGCACCATTGCGCTCATCCTCTGGAAGACTGTCCAGAAAGACAAGAGCCTGACGTATCTCTTCCCACCCAGTGAGGGTTTTCCCAATCCACTGACTCAACGTAGTATCTGATGATTGAACTGGCACGGCGTTCTACTCACGATTCTTCTGAGAGTATGTTCGCGCTGACTGGCTTAACCTTCTATCTCGGTCTGTCCGAGCTTTTTACTTTACGAATATTCTTAACATATGCATAATGTGTTCCAATGAGGAACTAGAGGGTATTCCTATATTATTTCAAGGTGAATTGGTTGCCAGATGATGAAGTCATTCTAAATAAAGAAGAGGCCGAGAAAATACTCAAATTACATCTTGGATCTAATAGTTGGATAGCTGGGAACTTTACTTATTTGAAGAAACATCGAGCAAAATCATTTGATGTAGAAGAGATGCGCAAGTCAGGTCAAATCAGTGTAGGAAATCTTAGAAGATTTCTTGGAGTTAAAGAACTAGCGCAATATGATTTGGACACTCATCTCGGACAGCTCGCGAATTATGCTTGGATAAAGGGCGCACATCCTGCAGGTGCAGGATTTTCTCCAATCTTTGATTTAATTGAGAAGATACAGGATAGATATCCAGATGAACAAGAACGTCTTAGGTTAATCTCTCGTCGGATTGCATACCTATGTTTCCTAAGAGAAGAATTGAAGTATATGAACAAAAGGTATGATTATGAAGAAATTCCAATCATCTTTGAGTTTTATACAAACAAAGTAGAAGTTTACACTACACTTTTGGTAGATCTATTGATGGTCATTGCTGAACTATGGTGTGATTACCCTAATTCAAAACCAGAACCTGGTCCAAGACCTATACACTTTGAAGAACTCTTTGATTGTTTTACTCCTCTTGAACAAGGGGGTACAAATTCTTCGATTCAATCAATATGATGCTTGAACTAAGTGCCGCTATAACAGTGCGACATATCTATGTACATGATATCAGTCCTGAAATCAGTCTAACAAATGAGGGTGGGGTCATTACTTACGAAATACCTCAAAATCAGCGGAATGGTGAATTTGAACGCTACATGCAATTTCAACTGTATGATGATTTAGAGAAACCACCACTGTCTAACCAGACCTTAGATGTATATGATCCAAGGTTCCCAGCTTTTGAATATAATCTAAGACGTACTAAGCAAGGTAAGTTTGATTATCAAAATTCTAAAGTAAAATACAATGGAGAGGTACAGCAGTACATCGAGATGCTAGATCGAATTCTTGGGATGATAGCAAACGCTGTTTTTCGATCCATTTTGAAGTGATATGGTTGACATCGATTAATCTCTTCTTGTGTTTCATAGGATTCGAAGTAGAGTTCAAAGCGGCGCTCCTTTGTTCTTGAATATCTCTTCGATTTCGCTTTTCTCTCCAGTTGCGCCAGCCTGTTTTCGCGCTTGGTCCCTTAGCTTATCATCCTTTAGATGGTCAACTGTTATAACATCATTAGAGAGAAGTGTGATAATGTCCCTAGGATTTTGTCTTGCAATCATGAAATGGGTGATGACTGGAGCAGCGGTACTCTTCAATATTTCAACTATTTGGACTATACTATCGTCCTGAGTGTCACTCCATAATGATGTACCAATTGGTTTTGGAAATACTTGTTCACAGTACCGTAGAATTATTTGGGACGCCAATACTCTGTCAAAGTCATACTTGTCATCAACAATGCATTGAATAAGAATTCTCAATGACGATACGATATCCATTCCATAGCTCAACCCCAGACCTTTAACAACTGGCCATAGCATATTTCTAGCTACGGTATTCTCATAGATCATTTCCGGCATTAATTCTGACAATATAAAGTCAATCGAAAGATTATCAAGAAATGCAGGATTCGAAAGAGTTTCTGTAAGATGCTCTACAAGAAAACCCTCAAGCAAATTGAATCTAATCCGAAATGGATGGAGATTATGAAGTAACCACCTGAACTTGGTTTGTACATCCACACTCTCTGGAGAATACAAGAATTCTCCCCAAATCTTGTATAAATCAGATTCAGAAGATTCCTTTGCAGCCCTTAATCCTCTATCTTCCAGATTGATAGACACACCCTTCCAGTGAGATAAGAACATTGTCCAATTTCCTCGAATCATATGTGACTCGATTTCCTCTAGCAATGCACGAAGATCAGATAGAATTCCTTTGGAGAACTCTGACCTGCTGTATGTAGCTTCTGATGGTAGTAATAACCTGAACTGAAAAAGCTCGGCTATCGCAATAATTGTTGGATATGCAGATATCCACTCCTTGCTTGATGTCTTGATCACAGTAACTTCTGTGATTAGAATTAATGCCACTATTAGCGACATATGGAGTAGTTCCAGTAAATCTCCGATAACACCGAAAAGAGACCCTATCATCAATGGAAGAGAATAGGGAAGATACCATAACATTCTGACCTTAGTCAGTTTTGTTCTACCAAGTGGATCTCTCACTACACTATCAATAGTATTGTTGAGTTGGTCATCAAAGTATCTGGACAAAGATTCTGAGGAAGAAGAAAAATCATAATCAGGAGGATTCTCAATGCGATTTTTCCATTTTTTGAGAAATAGATCCCATGCGTAAAACTTCATCACAAGTCCAGACCACTCGCCAAGTTCACAAGCGGTCTTGCTTGTTTTGATTACGAGTGAATTTATATCAGGTTCCGTGATCCATAGAGATACTGTCCCTAATGTCACAATCAAACCAGAAACAAGAAGAAGAATATCCTGAGAGATAACATGTATGAGAATTGATGCAATGAATAGGGCTAATGAAGTGGGCAGGATAGTATAGACAAGATTGTCCGACTTGCTTGGGATAAAGACACTGCTTAGAGCCAATCATTGTACCCTCATACATTCTTAAACGTTTAAATCCAACCTTTGAGGGATTAAATGTTTTGGCTATCTATGGGAATAGAGCTCTTCTTTCTTTTCAGATACGTTCTTCATTCCCTCTTTTACAGAATAGAATACAATATTGTATTTGATTGACTGTATTCACAGGATTCTATTCTCTCTATGAAAATAACTGTCAATTTCGATTATCACATTTCTTATCTCGGAGTGCACATGCTCAAGATTCATGTTCACAGAGAGATATTCAGCAACTGGATTCTTCCAGACCCCATTTTTCACTTCTCTTATCTTATGAAGAACTCCGTCTATTTGTTTGGTGCAAGTTTCAGATTCTATTGCTTTTTGTACATCTCCAATTTCAGCTTCGTTGAAGTTGTATAGCTCATTCAAAGCTTCAAAGAAGAGGTCTCGGGGATAGTAGTTTTCTATATCTCTCAGCGTAAGGTTCTGAATCTGATCCTTTGTGACTAATTCTTTTTCTAGGAGTTCATCACCCTTCTTTTTGGCATCTTGGTCCCCATCAAGCAGTATGAAGTAGGGAGTTCCTGTGAAGGCAACTGCCTCTCGAAATACTCGGAGATGAACTCGTGCATTTCCTATACCCTCAAATGGTATAACACCAACCCGTGTTGGAAAGAGCTTGATGTTCATGAGTTTAGCAGCTGCTTGGAGAAAGATCATATCAGATGTGCCTTCAATAAAGAGGATGTTATTAGAATCGAGGATATCACTTGGAGTGATCCCCAAAATAAGAGCAATATCTTTTAGACTTTCATAGTTCTCGATTCTCTGTACTTTAGTTCCTACATCTTCAAGATATCTTACTAGCCAGATTTCATTGTAACTGCATTGATCTAAGAATACTGTTGAGTGTGTAGTGAAGAATATCTGACTGTTCTTCGAAGCCTCATGTAAGAAGACTCCAACACTCTTTGCTAGCCTCGAATGCATATGAGACTCTGGTTCTTCAAGCAGGAGTATCTTGTCTTTGTTTTGAGATATCTGCCATAGTAATCGAAACCAACTGGTATGACCTCCCCCAACACTACTCAGTGAATACCTCCTCTGGCCAGACACATATTGTATCTCATTGTCCACTCGAATGAGACTTCCACCGAATACTCTCTCAAAGTTCTCTTTGAATCTGAACCATATAGCTTGTTTTTGTCCATCCGGACTACCTTCGTACGAGAGGATTTCTGTTATCTCATTGGGGGGAATGGGTTCTGATCTTAGAGGAGAGAGAGATGGTTGTGAGATATTCTGTACTACTACTAGAGACTCACGGATAATCTCACTCAGAGCATCTAGGTTTTGGTTCACGCTTCGAATCTCATATTCAACGAGAGATCGGGCATTAGAATTTGTGAGGGACTCTTCCTTCAACCAGTTTTCAGTAGTATCATTATATTCAATTGTTGTGCCTGAAACAACATAGGGGATGAGACTCAGATCAACTCTATGAATCTCTTTTCTTTGATCATCGAGGAGGTATGGTATTCCTTCTGGCAATGCCCATTGTTTCTCATTGTCACTTTGAGATTGGGTTAAGTATATGCAATCAACACTGATTGAAACCTACTTCATTTAGGAAGTCTTGCAGGTCCATTTGTGTTCCTTTTGCATGTAGGGGAAGACCGCCGAGGAATATTGACCCACCCCACTGACCTGAACTTGATAATGAAGCAGAGATTGCGATATACTTCCCTTTTTCCTTGAGGTACAAGTCGACAAAACGAGCAAGATGGGTTCCGAAGACTCTCTCCAGCTCTTGCTGTGTAAACTCCAAATCCATGTGAATTTCAATGGGCTCAGTCTGTTCTCGTTTGTACCAGTGTTCAGGAGTGAGCTGGCTAGTTGCACTTCCAATTCTACTATATTGTCTGAAGAACAATAGGAGTAGTTCGAGGATGTTTGTCTTGCCTGATCCATTCTCACCGACAAGAACATTGAGCAGGTCAAGCTTGGTCATTTCGAGTTGGTCTATACTTTTGTACCGATGTATTTTCAAGTTAACTATCTTCAAACGAACTTCCCCCAATTAGTTATTATGAGTTCTTTTTGCAAGAGATGATGAATACGTTTGTTTGATTGGAATAGAGTGTGAGTATTTTAAGATTTAGAAACATCTTCTTGAATGAAAATGAGAACTTCTAGTCCGCATATAGAAACAATGTCATCTCGTATTCATACCAAACTCAACATCATAATACCAAAGTGTTGGGTTGGCCTAACACTCAGAACAAGTCCTAAGCTACAATAAGTACCGTAACACATGTAACTGTATTTCCTTATCTTTAAGTAAATAAGGAACTAATAGTATAAAGTAATGGATTTCGCATGACACTTGGTTATTCTTCTGGTTCAGGAGTGTGGTGTTTGTTACCCAACACCGCCCACTTTTTCTTTCTTGTCCAGGTCACCGTATCCATCTAGATTTTCTTCTTCTAGTTCTATGCTTTCTGAACCAGTCAGAGAGATGATTCAGAAAGATAGCGATTTGAAGGACACATTGAGTGAAACATTCAGAGTTAACGTTCAAGGAGCGTAGTATCTTGCTTTCGCTGCTGGATTTCTAGTATTCTTTGTTGTTTTTGTTGAATCATTTATTGCATTAATCTTCAACATTGGACTTAATGTATTAGGAGTTCTTTATTTCATCTTCTCAGAAAGCGACTTTAGAAAAATAGAAATTCTTCTATTGAATCTGAAAGCAGACCAAGATTTCAAACCAAAATAATAATGGTGTGAAAGGATTTATAATTAACAGAAGTGGAAACCGCGGGATTCAGATCAGAGTTAATAAATGATACAAACTATATGCATGACCATCGAGGAAGGACTTTCAATAGCATTTTCCGTTTCTCAGCATTCATCACACATTTATCAATGAAGTTAGAGAAATGTAGATTGTTCCCTTCTTCTTCAAAATCAATACGATCGTCTGTCGCGACGAATATTGCATTCCTAAGACAAGCTCTAACTAATAAACTAGCATCATCAACAGCAATCTCCTTTTTCTTCGGTACATCCTCACCATGAGCATACTTATTTCTCATTGCCTTTATCTTGTCGAAGTTATCATGAACATCTTCTATACTATCAGCATTCGCAGCAAGTATTGCGGATCTATATACGTTAATGGCTGCTCTACCTCCTCGGAACAATCTTTCGATAGATGTCCATAAGTAGAACATAGTTTCAGGGGGAGATTGTCTACCGACTGATTGATTGAACCAACTAAGAGCAGATTGAATGTCATTTCTGATGTTTTCAACTATGGAGTTTTTGAGTAGTGCCCTATAAGACTGCCACATTTCAACAAGATTAGTTCTACCAACTTCAGAAATACTGCTTATTCGTATTCTGCCGGGTCTTCCAACAGGAGCTGGTTTGAATTCATGACTTACAGATACATTTCTTTCACCCGGAGGCAAATCAACACTATCTGTCATGATTCCAGGAACAGTAAATACCGTCGTTGTTCCTGTCAAATATCCTGTTACAAGACGAATGCATGATATGACATCCTCAATTCTTTTGACTACAGTAAGTTTATCTAGGTACAGCGCGGCATATCTTACCAAACTTGAGTTGAATTCAAGTTCATCTTTTTCCCAAACTTCAATTATAGCAAATCTGAACACTTCAGGCATCATTTCTTTATGATATTCAACCTCGTCGAGTAGATGACTAAGACTTATTCTTGTATATTGAAGCCTGTTCTGCTCAACATTATCACGATCCTTTGTTTGTGATATTATGTTACAGAGACCATTCCATTCAAAAGGTGTGATTAGCCTAATTCGAATTCGCTCATTTATCTCAATCATCTTTCTTGGAATTAGGACAATATCTCTGATTACTGCCATTGCATAGGAGTATTTTCCTTCGATAGCAGGGGGAATGCTTGACTCTAAATCTGCGAGAAGTAATTTCAATGCCTTTTCCGGAACTTGCTCAATTTCCAATGAGGATTCTGGTATCTCATCAATCGAAGCTATCGCAAACTCACGATCCGTTCCTGTTAAAGCATATTTTATGTATTCAAATAGTCCCTTTATGGCGCTGTTGATAGTTATTCCTTGGCCAAGAAATTGAGAATGATTACTCGTACTTATTGTGTATATGAGATCATAGAATTCCTCAAACCAGATATATTGAAAGCTCGATTCGAATTCCTTGCAGATACTCAGGACACTCGTATTAGAATCCATCCATAGTTTTGATAGTTTATTAACAACTACCCTGAAATCGTCAGCAACTGATTCTAGAAACTCGGAGGGTTTTAGAGGCACATCCTTAGTTTTTTCAGCACCATGTGAACTCAACTCTCCCCGCATGTCCCTGACTTCTTCATCATTCATTATGAGAAAGGGTAAATGTTGAAGGGCTAACAGATCGAGAGCTTGTTTCTCCCCAATATCAAATAACATCATACACTTAGAACATTTGCGTTTAATCTCTTCCTTAGAATCTCCAGTAGCATCAGAAAGAGCGTAGATGATTCTATCTATGGTTTCTTGGTTTTGATTCATCTTATGTTCCCAAAAAGGTTCATCAACTTAATACTACCTGTTCATGAACATCGCTCAATACACCCAGCTGTCTAGAATGATCCATATTCTCTCCCTTGAGTAACTGCTTTCGAAGACGTATCTCCAAATAATCATCCAAATTCTTTAGTGAGGTGAAGCTCACCTTCACACTGTATTTGCTATGCTCATAGACCTCAACCCTAGCACCATTACGCTGGTCCTCTGGAAGACTGTCCACAAAGACAAGGGCTTGACGTATCTCTTCCCATCCAGTGAGGGTCTTCCCCTTCAACTGACTCAACGTAGTTTCTCCTGATTGATCTGGTACGGTGTTCAACCTACGATTCGTCTGAGAGTATGTTCGCGTTGAGTGGCATAGCTTTCTATCTCGGAAGTTCCGAGCCACGTTTCATTTTCGATGACCTTCCAAAGTACGAGCTTCACGAAGGTTATGTGAGCCTTCAGAATATAGTTAGGACTCTTGTTTTCTTTTGCGTTCCGCTCTGTAGAACGCATATCCATAATCCATCTTCCAAAGATAGTCAATAACATCTTTCATCCAATCGAATAGCTCACGGGAACAATAGCGATTGAATGCAAGAATATATGGATTGAAAGAGGCGGTTATTGCAATATCATAGTCTAGAATGATGAAATCAGATTCATCTATTGATTCAGAAGAATGTAACCCGATGATAGTGGGACCATGTGTTAATCCGTCAATGACTCTTGGTGCATCGCCTGTACTTGTGCGACATGAGATATCCATAATGAGTTTTCCTCGCCAAGACCCATTCCATTTAATGACTAACTTCTTTGCATTAAATTCACCAGATGCAACTGATACTTGAAAGGTGCCAGGAAGTATCATTATCGGTTCATCGCATTCGGTGAAGTAGATGACTTGGTCAAGATGTTCCCCTTGTATATCTATATGTCTAGCAATACCGGGAAGTCGTCCTTGAATATTGCGTAGATTAAGGAGTATCCGATAGATCATATCTAGAATGATTCTATGAGGTACTGGATTTTTCTCGGCAAAATATGAAGGGGGCATGTTTGAAATCAATTCACCGAGTTGTTGTTTCTGGTCAGTTTCAAGTCGTTTCACAGCTTTATGTAGTCGGGTTTGAGGACCGTATCCTACAAGGTATGGAAGTTCAGGAAACTCTTGATTTTTGGGATCCCATGCCACCGTGACATGAATATTCCTCATTAGAGTGCTGACTCGACTAAATCTTCTTTTTGCAATTGTGAGCAAGACCGCAATAGTTGATAGAACTGAAAGTACGAAGACAATGATACTCCATGCAAGTGTTTCTTGAAGAGACCAGATTACATTGGACACCAAATTCAGTGTCAGAGCAAGAACTATCACAGTCAACATGAATTCATACATCTCATTCTGTTGTTCTATCACTTCAGGCAATGGCGAATGATACAAATCCCGCTCAATCTCATCATACTTTGTTGGTTCAATCATCTGTATCACCGAATTGTGACTTGTTGTCGGTGAGAAGACAATCAGTATTCTCCTCTTTCAACTCCAACCACGATTCTACAAAGGTGGGCAGGCCAGCACGAAATGGAGATTTCAACATGAGTCAAAAGACACATGCGCTGACCTGACCCATCTATACTCTGAGACCCGTCCATATGTGCCTTTCTTGTATCCTAGAGTGTCAAAAACTGGCAATAAACACCTCATCTACAATACCGTTCATGTGAACAGTTATTAGCTAAATGTTCCTTTGTATGAAATGGAGATTTCAATATGAGAACGTTTGAGGACGAAAGACCATCAGGTCTCGATAGTTTTGAAAGACTTGACATCAGTCAAGATTGGAATCCCATGCATGGGTTCTGGTTACGGTTCCTTATAGCTGCGGTGACTACCTCTGTGTGGACCATCATTTGGATCAGAATGTCAATGTATGGAATATCAACGAGTATACTCTGGTGTACTGGAGTATTCATTGTACTATCAATGATTGCTTGGAGTGGGTTTGGAAGACAGCTCCATGTGAGTAGCATCAACTCTGATTTCCTTGCTTCTATAGGTAGGGATCAATCTCTATGGAGGGTGTACCTTGGAGAGGATCAACGAAGGTGAATACTTAGAATATCGACACCACTGTGAGTTTCATCAACATATGAGTAACCCTTCCTGCATCCTCATCTAGACAACATCGAAATGTATCTTCTGTCCTGATGCAAAGGAGAACCTCGAACGAATGGTGAAAGAACATGGACTACCAGTGAATTCGATCCAAGAGATAGATTGTGATAGCGAGATTGCAAGGGAAGTTACATCAGTTCCAACAATTCAGATATGTGAACAAACTATTGTCGGTCTTCCGGAAGAGGACACTCTTGATAGAGCACTGTGGAAATTGAGAGTGAATCAGTGTTTCCATGAGAATCAAAAGGTGAAAGCCTAGAGTAGGATTCCAGTCAGCAGTCCAAGAATTCCTGTCTGTAGATTTAGAAGAATGCAGAACCATCTGTGGTTTAGCATATTTGTTAATCTCAGAATATATCATTGTGCCTTATTCATAATGCGTCCAGAGCTACTTCCCAGTTATCCTACACTCATAACTCTGCCCATGTCATTGCATCTTCTAAGTGCATTTTTAAGATGATTCCTCAATTCTGATGTAGGTTCCGCTTTGATGCATTGTTTAAGACGCTCTACATTTAGTGGACTCCCATAATCTCCGATTAATCTAATTGCTTCTCTTTTTGAAGAAATTTCCTTATGATTTTCATATATCTCAAATAGAACATCGATTATCTCTTGATACCTAGTACGGTCAAGAAATAGAATTGCATCAGTTACTTGGTTTGGATTCCAATTAAACAGATTAGTAATTACTGGAATTTGAAATACTTTGTCAGTTTCCCTTAGTGAACTTAGGATTTCTGAAATAACATCGGTGTTTCTACTCGAAAGTGCACTGGCAATTATGTGTTCTCGATTTCTACTTTCTAGAGTTATTGAGGATTTAATTCCTTTAATCCCAATTGAAGCAAAATTTTGAGTTCTTCTTTTTGTTAGTTCTCTAAGATATTGTTTTCTCAAACCTTCATTGACTTCTCTACATTCTAATAGACATAGTATTATTCTCGCTAGGGAATCGCTTTGAGATATTTGCCAAATATGAGAAAGTTCTGACAAGATTAAGTCAGCTTCAGTACATGCATCATCAAATAGACGAACTCCATCTTGTACTAAGGAACTGCCAATATTAAGCAGATTTGCAATATTAAGGAGAGATGCTCTGCTGTCAATTGTCGGCAATGCTAGAGTATTTCGTATATCAATTGGAATAATGTCGCACATTTTCAAATCATTCAGGAGAGTATTCTTATCGCCATCTCCGTCAACAAGAATAGTGACCCAGCGATGCATTAGATCTGCAACCTGTATTGAAGTCTGTATTTCATTTACTTGACGTATCTCAATCATAAGAGTCCGTAATTTTTTGTAGTAGTGCTCCCTTGATGAATCTGAGAGAGAGACAGGATTCCACTCATGAATCGATGAAGCAAGATTAAACACATCAGTTGTCAATGAACCAATACGAGGTAGTAAAAGTAATTCAGAACATAGGTCATTTTTTCTATCTCTGAAATCGGATAGATTAGTTGTGATGATCAATGGGTTCAGGAGAGAAGAAAGTTTCATCATCTTTGAAATATATTGCTGCCATACTTCCGTTTCCTTCTTCAAATACATATGAGATGCGATTGAACCAGCAGTTTCAATTATAGCTAAAATCGTAAGAATAAATCCCCACTCAGTATTAGTTTGAGTTACAATCAGAATACCGGATAGAATTACTGTTATAACTAGAAGAACAATCAGTGTTGTTCGAGCTGTATTCAGGTTGGTTCTCCACATTTTTTTAATTCGCTGATACATCAGAATAAGACTCTCTCTTTTTAGTTGAAATATTCGTACATAAATAGCACTATGAAGAAAAACAATTGAACAGATTTTCAGTTCACTCATAATACTCATTCAGCTTGTAGCAACAGAAAGGGTGGCAAACACACAGGCATTCGTGGTAGGAGGGGGGAGTTTCGTTATGTAATTGAGGGCA
>Ga0114923_10001502_pt1 | contig 16191 bp, 17 predicted proteins | sample SumtaG_FD_89578 | JGI IMG/M metagenome (GOLD analysis project Ga0114923, IMG submission 89578) | Deep subsurface microbial communities from Indian Ocean to uncover new lineages of life (NeLLi) - Sumatra_00157 metaG | ecosystem: Environmental > Aquatic > Marine > Oceanic > Sediment | place: near...
ACGATGAACAACACGATCATTACGACGACGTAGGCCGCCAGGCTGCTGTAGAATTCCCGAAGTTTCTTCACGCGCTTCTTCGCGCGCTCGTATCTCTCGTCTTGTGCCATTCCCCCTCCTTTGTCAATAAAGCTTCACGGTTTTTTCTTGGGCCTCATCCCAAAGAAGAAGCGCACGATATTGAACCGCCTGACGAGCGCCTTCAGGACAGATTAGCAGTTCCTGCTCGAAACAGGCAAACGGATCTCCAAAACGTACCTCGGATAACACAGATCAACTGCTAACTGCCTTGCTCCGGGGACGCGCATCACTACGAAACGGCTAATAACCGCGTTTCAATCACAGACCTCAGGCTCCACAATACGGCGGAGGTTCTCTTCGTCCTCCATCCCTCCTAGAACAGCACGACCAAGGCCGCCACGATGAGCAGACCGACTGCAACCGCGACGTTGACGATGGCGTGTGCCACGTCCGGGAAGCTGAGCCCCACGTCGAAGCTCATCGGCTGGTATTCGAACAGCGAATCGTCAATCTCGCCGGTGTCGAAGAAGGTCGTAAGCATGTGGAACATCGCGTCCGTTTGCATCCCAAACACGTCGCTCGTGTGTCCCATCTCCGAGAGGATCACCTGTTGCCCGTTGCTCAAGAGCGGGAGAAGCTCCTCGGTGGCGAACTGAACCGGCGTTGAGAAATCAGCGTTTCCCCCGATCAGAAGCGTCTCTATGTCAGACGGCTGAGACTCGTGAATCCAATCGGGCAGAGATGGCATAGGCCAACTGCCTCCCAAGGTTCCGCCTCCAGCCAGAAGAGAAAGAGGGGATCCGATGATCGAGCCCGGGGGATTCATGTCACTCAGCCAGTCACGAGGTGCGGCATAGTCAACGAATCCCTTGGCCGCCCATTCACCCCAAGTGACTGAAGTAGGGATCATCTGGTCAAACATGAGCGACATAATCGCGAGTCCGCTCGGATCGCCGTCTTCTGCCGCAATGTACGCGTCATACGCCGCTGCCGCGGAACCTCGATGGAAGAGCATGAACTGGGTTACGAGACCCACCTTACCCGGATCAATTGGCAGGAAGAGCCATCGCGAGGGCATGTTCTGATACACGGACCGTACCGTCTTCGCAAGGTCGCCGGTCCGCTTGCTGCAATTCGGATCCTGTGCACAGAGCGCGGCATCCGCTTCGATCATCGCATCTAGCACGTCGGGCTCCCACAAGAAGTGCCCGGGTGGATTGACTGCAACCATGGCCGAACGAAGAAGGCTGTTCGGATACATATGCGCGTAGTACTGAGCAAGCCTCGTCCCGTAGCTTGCGCTGAATAGGCTGATGCGCTCGTAGCCCAGAGCTACCCTTGCCGACTCCATGTCTTCGACAACTTCGAGCACGTTGTATCCTTCAATGTCCACACCTTGCTCTTGGAAGGATTCGGCACACCAAGCCAATGCTTGTCCGAACCGGGTAAGGGAAGCCTCGCTCGCAAGGTCACCGCCTGTGTTCTTCAGTACTCTGGAAACTTCCGGGCAGTCGAGAACCACCGAGCCGTCAACACCACGGTATCCGACCATCACGGCGTCGTGTTGATCAAGAAAGACTTCCAGGCCGCCGACCACCATGTTTGAACTGCCCGGACCTCCGGAGAGCCAGAAGATCGGCTCTTCGGCGTCACTGCCTGTCGACCGAACACGAATGACCGGCAATGCGATCAGCCGAGAGTCGGCGACATTCCGGTTTTCCGGCACAACCAACGTTCCGCAATCAGCCGGATACTCGACGCCATCGGCACCTGTGTAGATGCAGCCAATCAGGGATAGGTCTTCTGCTTCTGCTCCCACAGGCACGCAATACGCCGGATCGGCTCCAAAACAGCTGAAACCGGATGCCATCCCAAGTATGATTCCCATTACTACTACCCATCTAGCTCTCATGTTTAGGAATCCCCCTTCGCTGCCTAGCTACTCGGCAGCCGCGCCCATGATGTATTGCAGTGCTGCGAAGCTCGGTGTGATGACGTCGCCTTCCTCCGTATTGCACGCCGCGACCACAACGAGGTCGGTGTCAAGCACTCCGATGAAGAACGCATGGAATCCGGGGATATCGCCACCCATTCCGAATGCGACCAGACCCTCCTCAGCAATCACGGCTCCACCGAAACCCCACGCCCGGCCGCTCGCGGCCTCGAATCCCATGGGTGTAGCCATCTCCGCGAGGGATTCTGTTGAGACAAGATCGCCATCGAAGAGGGCGCTGGCAAAGGTCACCAGATCCAACACCGTCGTCACAATCTCACCTGCCGACCATGTAGTCGACGCATGCGGATACCACGGCTCGAGCAGAGCATTTGCGAACCCTTCTTCGGTGATGGCATAGCCGCCGATCATGGTGTCGAGCACTCCTTCTAAGCCAAGGAACGTTGTGCTGTGCATGCCCAAGGGAGCAACAATTCGTGTCGCGATCTCGTCTTCCCAACTGTTCCCGGTGACTCCTTCAATGATCAACCCCAGCATGATGTACCCGGTGTTCGAATAGTGGGCGTCCTCGCTGCCAGGCTCGCCGACAAACCCGAGGCTCTGTGCCTCCGATATAAGCTCGTCCGGTGTCCATTCTCGATTCCACTTGCCATTCATCACATTCTCTCCCGAGATGTAGTTGGCAATGCCACTGGTGTGGGACAGAAGCATGCGTATGGTGATCTCGTCCCCGCGCTGCTGCGCAGGGAACCACCCTTCTATGGTTTGATCCAAGCTGAGTTTTCCCTCTTCGACCAGTTGCATGATGAGCACGGCCGTGAACGTCTTGGTGATACTCCCAGCAGCGGTCACTGTGTCGATATTCCATGCGACCAGGCCCTCAGGGTCGGTGGTTCCCGACGCCTTGCTGATGAGGGTCCCATCAGCCAGCCGCGCCGCCATCGCCATGCCGAGGATGCCCTGCTCAGCGACCTGCTGATCGACAAGTCCTTGCAGCGCTACCGCTGCCTCATGATCCACGCTTGGTTGCGGGCCTGCTGGCATGGCTGCCAGAACCTCACTTGCGATTCGGATCAGTTCCTGGTTGAGCTTGTCCGGCTCATCGTAGTAGACGTCATGGGCTGAGTCCTCGAACCAGACGAAATCCTTCATTGGAGCACGCAACGCGCTGTAGTAGATCTCTGCCAATTCGCCGGGACACTGATAGTCGTATCGGCCTTGGAGGAAATACACCGGTATCGTGGACACGGGGAAGTCTGCAAAGAGGTCATAACCGCTAATCATGACCTCTAGGCCAATCGTTCGGTCGGTAAACTCCATTCCTGCCATCGTTTGCTCGATGGTTGAGGCCGGATACTCAGGGCTCGAATCGCTGAATACATACTCCAGCCATGCGTCCTCCAGTCCGGCTGTATGGAAGTCGCCGACCAGATACTGCGACAGGAATTGACCTCTTATGCCCAAATGCTCCAGATTGAACGAATCAAATGGCTGGATGGATTCAAGGGCTTGAATGGCTTCGGCATCCTGCGCCCGATACGCCAGTCCCAGAACCTTTTCATAGCCCATTTCCATGGTTGAATTCCAGTCCGGCCGGACTGCGCTGGCAATGAAGGCATAGTAGGGCTCGGAGTTTGCGCGTAGAGTCTCGAACCCCAGGCCGGCACCCCACGAATGTCCCCAGAGGAAGATCTTGTCCTGATTGAACCTCTCCCGGAGAATGTCGGTCAGTTCCAGCGCATCACTAACAAGGTTGCCCACGTGCATGTCATCAGCAGTCAGATCGTCGGAGTAGGATTTGCCGGCCCCACGCTGATCCCAGTGCACGAAGACGAAGTTCTTCTCGAGATCAGCATGGACGTTATTCCAGGTAGCCCATGGCGATGAAGGCACGCCAGGCCCACCGTGCAAGAAAAGGAGAACGGGCATCCTGATGTCAGCTCCTCGAATGGTGATCGTCTGCTCGATTCCACCCAAGGTGACAGTTTCTATGGCTGCGATACTGCCGGGGATGACGTTCCCATCGGCGTCCACTATGGGGGGCGTGACGGCCCCAGATGGCTGTTCCTGTGGCGCTCCTCCGCCAAGCATTGTGATCACGACGTTGGCGGCTGCATTCATCACCTCTTGCCGGCTGTAGCCACCGCTATTGGCTTGGAGGGCGATTGCAAATCCATCATCCAGATAAACACGCAGTAGGGCATCGACGCCCTCTCCGCCGCCGCCATGTTCGATGTACGGGTGTTCGGCGGCATCGCGGATCCACCATGCCATACCGAACCCCAACGGCTCACCGGTTGTCGAGACCTGGTCTTGTCTGAGCAGTTCGATCGATTCGGAACTCAGGATTCGTACGCCATCGAGTTCGCCGCCGTTCAGCAGCATCTGACCATAGCGAGCCATGTCGGTAGCCGGACCCATCAGACCGCCACCAGCCGACTCGCCGACGATGAAGTGGCTCATCCATGCCGTATTCTCATCCGACTCGCGGAAGAAGCCGGCGGCGTCCCCCAATCCGCGTGCATCATCGAGGATGGTGATTATCGCTTCGCGGTTCGACAGCGAGGTTGCCGGAGCCGCGGCGGCTGCGAGCATCGTTTCGCTGCTGTACTCGAAGTCGGTCGTCACCATACCCAGCGGGATCAAGATGTGTTCCCGCACGTACTCAACGTAGGGCTGACCGGAAACGGCCTCCACAATCTGCCCCAACGTCACGAAATTGGGGTTGGCGTACGCGGATGTCGTGCCAGGCTCGAACATCAGTTCTTCCAGTTCAGCGTAGTAGTCGCGATCCATTGCGTCGAAGTCGGGCAGGGGCTGCCCTTCGAGGCGAAGGTGCTTGGGAAGCCAATCGCTCGGCTCGGGCAGGCCGCTGCTGTGAGTCAACAGCTGTCGCACGGTGATGCTGTACTGTCCTGGAAAATAGTCGAGGTAATCGGCCACCGGCGCATCCAGGTCGACCAGCCCCTGCTCGCGAAGCTGCATGATGGCGGTGGCCGTCACGGTCTTGGTGATCGAACCCCAGAAGTAGACGGTGTCCGTCCTGGCCGGCCTGCCTTCAGGACCGTCGGCCAATCCAAAGCCTTGTGCATAGAGGAGGTCGTCAGCGGTGGCGATGGCGATCGACAACGCAGGCGGCTGGAGTCCTACAATCTCGTTGACGTAGGTCTCGAACTCAGCCACCGTGACCGGGAGAACGATCTCACCGGCCAGCGCAAAACCGCCAAGCGTCTTCATGACGTCTTCGGGGGGATTCCCCGTTAGATCGGGATCACCGGTCGCAATGACGTAGTAGCCGATGCCATCCTGCACTTGCCCCAGAACGGTGACCCCTTCGCCGTCTGCCGCGACGTAATAGAAGATCGACCACTTGTTCCATGCACCTCGGTAGTCCTCGGTGAGCGACGCCGGGTCGATGCCAACGGACTCTACAGCCGCGGGCAAGTCTCCTTCGGCATCGCTTGCTTCAATGGTCGTGAGGCTCATCGCGAAATCCAGATCAGAATAGGCGTACATCGCATACGTGCCGTCCGTCTCGACCGGCTTCCAGTCGCCGACCAGCGGCATTGTGAACAGGCCAGATGGGTCTTTGTACACGTTGTCTGCTGATGTTTCCTCCGCCAGTGTGCTCTTGATCCCCAGCGCAGAGAAGGTTTCCTCAATGAGCGCCTCGTAGAGAGCGGGGACCATACCGAAATCCGCAAACCCACCGTCGAATCCATTCCAGGCAAGCGCAAACGTCACATCATGTGCAGCGAAGTAGACCATCAGCGATACGTACCCAGGCATTCCTCCAGAGTGCCCATACGTTGGACCATACCCATAATCATACTCCGCGATTCCGGGACCTGTCCCAACCTGGCCTGGCTCGCCTGAAGCAGGCTGGATCGCCAACAGTTCCTGCATGAACTCTTCTCGATATCCGGCGTTCGGGAAGTCGCGCCGAGTTGCCAGAGCCGAGATGAATGTCGCCAAGTCGCCGGCTGTAGAGACCAACCCACCTGCTGCACCTCCAGTCTCGATCCGGAGTCCGTAGTAGTCTTCGGCAATGCCGTCGCCATCGAAATCGAAGTACCCGTGCGACAGCATCTCTCGGTCGAACAGCTCCTTCTGTTCATAGAACGTCGAACTGAGTCCCAGCGGCTCTAGGATGCGGCTTCTAATATCGGCGGAGTGATGATGTCCGAGGACTTGATCGAGGATCAGCCCGGCAAGCAGGTAGTCGCTGTTGGAGTACGTATAGCCAGTCCCTGGCTCGAAGTTTGCTGGCTGGTCCAACGCAAACTCTAACACTTCCGGATCCGTCCATTCTTTGCTGGGATCGCCGTATTGTGCCGCCCAATAGTCCGGATGATCGTTCGTGTTGAAGATGCCGCTGGTATGAGTGAGTAGCTGACGAATCGTTATCTGGTCAGCATATTGAATGCGGTTGGTAATCGATTCGGGCAGGTACTCGGTAATTGTGTCGTCGAGGTCGAGCTTGCCTTCGAAGTGCTGGATCAGGGTCAACGTAGCAATGAATGTCTTGGTGCAACTAGCGACCCGGAACAAGTGATCCGTTTCTAGGGGAATCTCATTCTCCCAATCCACGTAACCGCGCGTTTCATACACTTCGAACTTCGGTGTGATGACACGTAATGCGATTCCTGGGCGCTCGTCCTGAAGCACCTTGTCAATGATACTCTGGTAGTCTGGCTCTCGAGTCACTCTTGGCGAATCGAGTTCTCCGGCCAACAAGAACAGCCCAGCTACCACGCCCAACCCCAGTGCAATCCACAGCAACGTCTTCATGAACGGAAACCTCCCTGATTTGGCAATCTATCCTACAAGCGCTGAACGAGTGTAGCAATGTTGGATTCGGAAGAAGGGGCGCTCAGGCCTTATTGCCGCCATCCTACCGCAGGGCTACTACAGACAGGCTTGGTTCTCAGCGTTCCGCTTTCGATTTCGCTGCATCGTGCGAAACAAGCAACTCGTAACACCCGCTCGATTAGAACTTTCCCAACGACACTCTCGCTATGCGACCCGACACGTATGCTATTCCATTCATCAGGTGCATCGAGATGAACAGCAGAGCCACGCCGATCAAAGTCAACGCGAACGCCTCCGGGAGCGTGTCCACATACCAAATAACCAAGTCAATGTCCGCGTATAGATAGAGGATGGGTGCGGCAACCAGAGCGAGGGTGACGGCGATTAACGTTACCACGATTGTGAACGTGGCGACTCCCAACGGGAACTTCAGGAACAGGTAAAACATCCCGGTCCAGGTCACTCTGTCCTTCAGAAGAACCTTGACGCGGGACCACAATCCCTTGGATTCGGGCTGGCTGGAACCGGCCGGGATTTCCACCTTTAGCAGGGTGATGGCGGCAGCCCGCTCGAATCTACATAACGCCCATGACCCGCCGAACACAAGACCCAAGAGGGGGATTCCGAGCAGAGTGATACTCAGCCCGAAACCAAGCGACAGCCCTGTAACCAGGAACACGAAGTAGAAGGTGCCGAGCGGGAATGCCAACAGCAAATAGCCGATGTTTAGGTAGCTCTGCGGGTTAGTGACAACACCGAAGAACCTCTTCAAACCGCTGGTGGGTTCGTTCATGATGCTCTAGCCTCCCGTTGCCCATATTCGTCAGCTCGCTGGCCGGTGTCTCTCATTTCTGCCACGAGGCCAGCAATTCTTGCTGCTGCATTCTTGGATGGATTACCTGATGGTAACGTCGCCATTTGAGGTCCGGATGTAGAGGTCGGCCTCTCCGTCGCCGATTGTCCCAGTGAGTTCTTTCTCCTTCATCACCGTGACCAGTATTGGCAATTCGCTGCTGACGTCTCCGTTGCTGGTGGACGCATCCAGAGCAACACTGGCCGTTCCACGCAGCTCTACGCTGACGTTGCCATTGCTGGTGATCAGCCGGTTTCTTCCTCCGGGGATCATCTCTCCGCTGAACGTTATTCGCCCATTGCTTGTTTCAACGTCAACTTCCCCGATCACTTCTCGCAGCTCCACTCTACCATTGCTTGTGTGAAGTCTCGCAGAACCCTCCATTGTGTCAATGGTAATAGAGCCGTTGCTGGTATCTCCGACAAAATCTCCGACTACGTCTTCCAGAACAATCCTCCCGTTGGATGTCCTGAGCGAGCCGGCTCCTTGAGTCCCACTCACTTCGATCCGGCCATTGCTCGTCTCAAGATCCACATCAACTCTGGTCGGTACGGTTATCACAAGGTCAGTCCCGGAACCGAAGCCGAAGAGTACTCTCCGTGTCCTTCGAGCCGTAACTGTGATTGTGTCGCTGTCCTGCTTCGCTTCATACTCGATCCTGTTGGCTCCTCTCAGAGTCGCTTGAACGCGTACTTCATCCTCAGAACCGATCCTGACTTCGATACTGCCGTTTTCGCTATTGACGACAAGCCTGACAGACTCACCAACAGCGAAGCTATCATCCCGAATCTCGGTGGGGCCGAAAGTACACCCGGCGGCAAGTAGGCCCACCGCAAGAGCTACTGCCATGAATCGACTGATCTGCATCAACATCTTCATCTTCTGTTCCTCCTATACCTGGTGTGCGGGGACTGAGCCACACCGTTCCAACATCTGCATTCGTCGTAAGGGCACAATGGAGCTGCCGAACCTCAATCTAATCAAGCTTTGGCAGCTCAAGTTCTCCGAACATAATCATAGTGACACGGCCGTCATCCGCTTCCACAAATTGAAATGGAACACCTATGAACTCGAGGTCGCCACTAATGGCCACGTAGCTCCCGGCTGGCGCTGCCGGCAACTCTATTATAGTCCCACTCCCCTATCGAAACCCATAACCGGTCATCATGCAATTCGACGGTATATGTCGCTCCCTCCATGTTGTAGCTACCCACGAAAGGCGCGACCGTCTCGGGATCGACGGCTGTAAGTTGACTGTAGCCAACGCCTCGCCAGGAGTCACGAAATACACATTTGCCTTTCACATTCTCCTCAAATGCAAGGAGTAGGCTCCTTGTGTACGAGAACCAAAAGACTTGCGACTAGCACCTACCAGGGTCCAGGATGAGAATGAGGGGCGTCCTGGACCTGCCCTTTGTGAATCGAGCTGTTCGTCGTTCGAACGTCCGTCAAGCGGGTCTCTTAGACACTCATCCTGTATGATGGGGCGCTTCTCAACGAAATCCTTCTGGAGGGTGAACATGCGAACCGCTTCTTTTGTCATGCTTCTCGCGATAATCTCATGGAGTGTAGGCGCGCAAGAGCCGTTTCACGCCGATGGAATGTCCGTCGGTAAGACGGTGCTCTGGTTCTACGGCAGTCAGGTGGAAACCACGTTTGACGGAACCCTGGAACTCACCGGAACCCTTCAGATCGGCGACGCCCTATTTTCCTTCAGCGTTGAGGGCACAAGCTATGGTTCAGGTATTGCCGATACGGACACGCTGGCAGCCACGCTATGGATGCTCTTTCAGACGAGCGGAACGCTCGATTCGGGTGAGTTCATCTCCTTGCGGGGAGGTATCTACATCCTCGGGGAAGAAGCCGATCTCACCACGCTCTCACTCGGAGCAGGCCCGGGAACGTTCTTTCTCATCGCCGATCTGCCGGAGGAAAGTCTTTGGATATCGGGGGCCCTCACAACGACAGCATCTGGTAGCCTCGTCGTACCCGACGATCCTCTCACCATGCAGATTGAGGGCACCGCTATGTTCACATTCGAAGGCAAATTTCTAGCGGCGTCCGACGTACTCATCGAGCAGCTTCCCTGGGACTCGACAAGCTGGCCTCTCGAAACCCACGAGGCTCTTCTTGCACTCCTCACGGGAGTCAAATCAGAAGAGGCTGCCGAACAGACGGACTAGCCGAAGCTCTCAGATTCCCTTGAGAACGGCCTTCTCTCATTGATCGATTTCCGGGAAGTGCCGTGTGATGGATCAGATATCCCGCCAAGAATCGGAAAGGAAGCATCATGATGTACTCCCCCATCCTCGCAATCGGTACAGCCATATTTGAAGTCACTGTGGCAGTCTGGGCCCTAAGAGGCCCGGGACGAAGGCCCATCATTCGGACAACCAGTGCTATCTTGTTGTTGTTGGCTGCCTATCAGATCATCGAAGTGCTCGTTTGCTCCCGAGCTCCAATGACTGGGTTCATGCCGCAGATGGCATTCATTGTCGTAACATGGCTGCCCCCGCTGGGTCTGTTGTTGATTGCCCAACTTTCCCCTTCACAATCACAATTGAACTACGCGATTTCCTACTTCATGCTGGCAGTAGCCTTGTCCATCGTCATCTGGATTGCCCTGGACGATCGATTCGTTTCCGACTCCGTCTGCAACGTCGTCTATGCCAAGTACTCCACTCCCATGCCCCGTTTCCAGATCTGCAGCTGGTTTTACTGGCTCGGACTATTGGGCATGATCGTCTTGTCGGCACTTGGTGTAAGAAGCTCAGACAATCCGGATCAACAGCGATTGCTCAAGACCGTACTGCTAGGATCACTCGGCTTCATCGTTCCCGCCGTCATCACGAATCGTTTCGTGCCACCCGCCCAAGGCGCGTTGCCATCGGTTATGTGTCATTTCGCCTTGGTGCTCGCCATCTTCCTGGCACGACTGATCGCCGTTGAGCGTCGCAGCAGCGAGACCGCTGCTGCCCCAGCAAATCCTCCCAAAGAAATCAACCAACTCGAATCCTGGTAATGGAAATCGATGGTCTGGGGATCTCGTTTCGCCTTGGGCACTCGCTGCACTCTGAAGTTGGCGTCATACGCCGAAGCAGCAGCCAAACAAGTGAAGGGTCTGCCACCGCGGGATGCTTTGGGTGATTCCTCTGTCACTGGTTGGCGGTTGTCATACTTGCGGTTTCTGCAGCCGTAGGAAGAAGAGATGGCCCTCAGTTTCGCGGCCTTCTACTTCAAATCCCGTTTCTTGCGCCAGCGTCTCATAGAACGACAGGTCATGCGTTTCTGCCGGCCAGGGTTGACCGTACCCGGTCTCAATCTCTCGGTCCTTGACATGAACGGTCAGTAAGACAACATAGCTGGGGTGGGACGTCTCCGGGCGTTCGGAGATATTGGTGTCCCAAATCAGGAAGCGTCCACCGGGGCAAAGCACGCGAAAGACCTCGTCAAGAACCTCTCGATAGTCAGACCTTTCCTTGAGGAACATCAGCGAGAAGAACGCGGTTGCGGTATTGAACGCACGATCCAGGAACTGCAGATCCCTGGCGTCCATGATGATCTTGAGTGCACCTTCGGCGGCTTCTTCCAACTCTCTGCGGTTCATGTCGATGGCAATGACATCCCGGCCTTTTAGCAATCCAATGATGCCCTCCCCACCGCCGCCGATATCCAAGATGTATCCCGAGGATGGGAAATCATCAACAGTAACTAGTTGCCGCTCATAAACGTAGTAACGCTCTTCCAAGGGCCTCTTGTTCTGATCGCTCATGCATGCCTTCCTTTCCGAATTCTCAGTTCAACCTGAATAGTCAATGGTAGCAGTAGCGTAGTAGAGACGATGGAAGGAACAGCGCACACCCTCGTCAACGCCCCCTTGTTGGACAACAACGGGAGGATGGGCCAGGAGCAGACCGGTCGACATTCGTACACAAAGGACCGACTTAAGCAACATCAACTGGCAATCGGATACGCCAGCGATCGCAACATAATCACTTCATGGGCCGCGCCGACCGCCGTTGCCAAGCGTTCCAGCCCATCAATAGGAGAAGGAAGGCCGGACCGACCATTGATCGGACCGCATAGACGGTCGCCAGCAGGCCCTTACTTGACAGGAGCGCGAACATCGGGGCGAGCATCAGGCCGACCCACATCACGTACGACTCAGTGTTTCGCAATGAGCGCCAAAGTCGCTTGACGACTGGGAAGTAGGCGATGACCAGGATCGTCTGAATCGCGCTGTGCGCCATTACGTGCTGACGCGTGAAGATCCACGCAACCAGGATGAGGCCCACGGCGATGAGACAGCCGATGTCGAAGCGGTTGAAGCGCGTGCTCCGGTCGCCGTAGAGGAAAATGGCGATCGACACGGACGTGACGAGGAAGAGGTCGGCCGAGTTGAGGATGTTATCCCACGGGCTAAAGTCGCCCTCGGCCAGATAGGTGAGAAGGCTTCCGACCGTCGCGATGCTGAAGAAGACCCACATCGCTAGCGCCGGACTGATCTGACGCCGCCGGATCTGCACGATGTAGATGAGACCGATGACCAGGTTGATTACGCACACCGCGATGATGGAAAACATTCTCATGCCGGGTCTCCTCGAAGCAGGGATTTCCTTGCGGAAGTCTAGTCCCTACAAACGCAACCTGCCAGAGCACTGCCATTTATTGAGTCAAGCATCATGAAACACAGAGGTGACATCGTGAGCGAAGGCAGTGTTGAGTTACCCGGCAATTCCGACAACGTGTTACGATTCGTTGCCATGAGACCTCTCAAAGAAGCGGGTTTCCGCAAGATTCGTATCCCGCTTCAACGAACCAATGCCTGCGTGCTCGCTGTCCCAAAGATCTGAGGATCTTCCTGTGGAGGGTTCCACTCAAATGCAAACCGGGGCGCAGGCGACAGCCCGCCCCGGTTCAGCAAGGCTCTAGAAATCGCTAACGATTGACAAAATCTCCCAGGTTGAGGATCTCAAACGGTCCCCCTTCGCCGCTCATGATGAGGGTATTCGGGAAGCTGCCATTCCACGCCTGGATCATCTGCAGCATGACGTACTCCATACCACCCTGTGCTTGGATGGCCTCGGCTTGAATGCGAATCTTCTCGGCTTCGGCGGATGCGATCGCGATGGCCTGCTCAGCCTCGAACTCAACCTGGCGCAGCTTGTTCTCAGCTTCCAGAGCGCGCTGCTCAGCAATCACCTTGTCTTCAATGGATTGGGTGTATTGGGCGCTGAACTTCAAATTCGTTACCGCCACGTTGGTGACGTTGATCTCGTATTCGTCCAACCGGGCCCGCAGATCGGACAGGATGCTGTCTCGCAGCGCAGACCTATTCTGTAACATTTCTTCGGGCGTGTACTTGGCTGTACTGCCCTTGACGATGTCCTCGATGGCCGGGTCGATAATGGCCGTCCGGTAGTCGCGAATCACGTCTTGATACAACTTGGCCGCTCCCGACGGCATGACGTGATAGTTGACAGTTATGGTGGCATCGACGTCCTGCAAGTCATTGGAAGCCGCTTCCACCGTCTTGGTGCGCTCTTGAATCTGAACGCTTATTGGATCGACGCTGTCACGGATGGGGATTACCCAATATAGTCCGGGAGCCTTCATCGCTCCCGTCGCTGCACTCCATCGCAACACGATGCCTTGGTGTCCGGTGGGGACAGTGCCGAATCCTTGTACGACCACGAAGGCAATCAACAGCACAAGCAGATTAAGCACCAACGGAAGTCCCTTAACAGTGGTTCGCTCGCTCTCGCGATCGAAGCGGATCGGCCTCAAGGCCAGGAAGACGGCCCCAGTAATCCCGATGACAATCAGCAGTTTGATTCCCAGCATCATTCCTCCTCAACGACTTCGTTAGGTATTCGCCATTGGAAAACAGGCCAAGCAGGGTTCTTCGTCACAGCAGCCATAGACTGAACGCCATGACGGCCGTTCCGATCATAGCGTCTATTATCGCCAAATGCTCGTGTCCGAACGAGCGTGCCTCCGGGATTAGTTCATCCAGAGAAATGAACACCATGATGCCGCCGACCCCGGCCAACAAGTAGCCGAGAATCATGCCGCTCAGAAACGGCATCAGGACGAGGGCTGCCAGCCCGGCCCCGATCGGCTCGGCTACCCCGGATAAGAAGGAATACAAGAACGCACGTTTCCGACTGCCAGTGGCTGCATAGATCGGAGCAGCTACAGCCAATCCCTCAGGGATATTGTGGATGGCAACGGCCACGGCAATGGCAATTCCCAATGACGGATTCTCCAACGCGCCGGCAAAGGTGGCCATCCCCTCGGGGAAGTTGTGAATGGCAATCCCAAAGGCAACGAACAGTCCGGTCTTCATCAGGTGCGAGCTTCGCATGCCGACTCTGGGGTGTTCTTCTTACCCCAGATAATCGTGCGGAATCAGCGCATCGATGGTGAACATGATTCCCATGCCGAGGAAGAAGGCAACGTGGGCAGGCATGAACCCGGCAGACTCAACGCCTCCCTGTAGCAACTCTACGAAGGAAACGTGGATCATCACACCAGCCGAGAATCCGAGCGTAAGGGTCATGAACTTAGGGCCCGGTTTCCGAACCGCGATCCCCAGTACACTGCCGATGGTCGTGGATAGGCCTGCCAGAGAGGACAGCAATAGAGCGAAACCCATGTTCCCCACGGTTCCTCCTCAGGCATCACAGCAGACGGCCAAGCGCATCCTAGCCTGCTCGCCGCCATCGCCCAATCATGGCAGTCAACTTCACCACATAGATCCCCGGTGTCGTATAGGTTGCTGACACGCAGTTCCAACGGCCGTCCGGTCGTAAGCCGAGAGTCCTATGATACTCCGGATGGTGCCGTCTGAATCCGGCGAATTGCTGGCATTGAATGAAATCGACAGCAGGCACTCGTCATGCTCCGGCACGGATTGGATCACAACGATAGGAGGGTTGTTGAACAACCAGAAGCATCCCGTCAATGTCAACGAGTTCAGGATGACGGCATGAGGCGAAACCCTTCGGGGAACGGGTCATCTTCTGTCAGCACAAGCGTTCCCATCCCAGTGATGTAGGCGGATCCTGTAATCTCGGGGATCACCGCCGGAACACCGCCGATGCTCGTCGTCTCGACAATCCGTCCAACAAACTTGGTACCAAGGATGCCGCAATAGGTGTATGGCTCGCCGACGGCCAGCTCGCCGCGGGCGTGGAGGTACGCCATCTTAGCAGAGGTCCCGGTCCCGCAGGGCGAGCGGTCGACCTGATCGTGTCCGAATACGACAACGTTCCGATCAGGCATCGACCCACTTCCCGCCTCGAAGAACTCGACCAGCTCGACGTCGAGCGCCCTCCCGGACTCGGGATGCCGGAAAACATGGCTTCCGTTGATCCACGCCATCAGCCGGGACGCATACGCAACGAGCTTCGGCAGATTCTCCCGCCGAAGCTCGCTCCCGAGAGCCGACGCGTCGACCAATGCGAACAGGTTCCCGCCGTAGGCAATGTGCACCTCTTGATCCTCGTACGTGATAGGATCAAGAGCGAACGACGGGACGTTACGCAACGTGACCGAGCGAACCGTCCTGCCGTCGTGATCGATCATGCACCTCACCAGACCGGCGGGCGTCTCGAGCCTGATCAGGTCACCCTCGAAGCGGCCGCTCTCGACCAACGCGGTGACCACACCGATCGTCCCGTGACCGCACATCGCCAGCGTCTCACCGCCTTCGAGAAAGAGGACGCCGACATCGGCGTCCTCACGGCAAGTAGGAAACACGACCGCGCCGAACATGTCGTTGTGCCCACGCGGCTCCTGGAGCAGGAAGCGTCGTAAGCCACCTCCGAGGCTTTCGAACCAGGCCTGCTTCTCGAGCATCGTCTCTCCCGAGATCGGCGGGAGCCCGCCGACCACAACCCGTGTCGGCTCTCCCGCTGTGTGCGTATCGATCACCTCGATCGATCGAATGATCTTCACGTCAGCCGTCGCTCCCTCAGGTCCTCTACCGGAACGTAGTCGTGGTCGTAGCCGAAGTAGCGGGGGCCGAACGTCTCGATACCTCGTTCAGTTCGCATCCGCTCGTGGGCCGGGATCAGGATTACCGAGCCGCGGTAGCCGTACCTGACGATGTCGGTACGGATCGGCTCGCCGGTCGCCGGGTCGAGGATGCAGATCAGGTCGGGCGGCAAGCATAAGATGCGTCCATCTACGTTCAGGGTCAGCCACTCGTTCTGAAAGCCGATGCGGGCCGTGCACCCCTTGTCCTCGTCGATCCCCTCGATCGTGATCTCGCCGAGGGAGAACCCCTTCGTCTTCTCTGCCCCGAACTCGCGGTTGATGTCGACAATCTTCCCCGTGAAGGCGCAGTAGCCGCCGGTCAAGAGGAGCGTCTCCTCGATCGGATCGAGGTGCTTTCGTCGCGCCTTGAAAACCCGCTTGCCGAGATCCCAAGCCAGGGTGACCGAGCGCAGAATCGCGGTCTCACGAATCTGCCGCCCGGTCAGAGGGTAGCCGGCAATCCACGAGATCCCACCGTAGGCCATCGCGACAGCTCGCGCGATCCGCT
>Ga0114923_10001503_pt1 | contig 16191 bp, 13 predicted proteins | sample SumtaG_FD_89578 | JGI IMG/M metagenome (GOLD analysis project Ga0114923, IMG submission 89578) | Deep subsurface microbial communities from Indian Ocean to uncover new lineages of life (NeLLi) - Sumatra_00157 metaG | ecosystem: Environmental > Aquatic > Marine > Oceanic > Sediment | place: near...
ACCAAAACCAAAACCAAAACTTAAACATCTTGAAGTTAAAGCTACACCAAAACCGAAACCAAAACCTTCAGAACTTAAGGTTAAACTAAAACCAATACCGAAACCTCTTGAAGTTAAAACGATACCCAAGCCAAAACCAAAACCTAAAACGAAACTAACACCAACACCTAAATCTTCAAAAGTTGTAGTGAAACAAAAACCAAAGGTAAAACCATCAATTCTTAAAGAGGTCAAGATAGCATCAAAACCAATAAAAAAAGATCCAAAAATCGAGTTATATAACAAGTATGAGAAAGTAAATCCTGGAAAAAGAGCTGTTTACCGAGGGAAAGAAACTAAAGGTTTTTTGGAGTGGAAAAAACAAAATTCCTAATTTAAGAAATAGAAAATTAAAATTAAAAAGGGTGATATAAAATTTCGAATAAAGAAGAGCCTTCTATAAAAGATTTTAGAGAACTAAAAGAACAAATAAATAGAATTGAACAAAAAATTGATGATCAAATTAAAAAGTTCGGCTCAAAATTAACTGATCAAATAAATAAATTAGAAGAAAAAACTACTAATCAAAATAGGATGCAAAATGAACAGTTAGATGATCAAATTAAAAAGCTCAGCTCAAAATTAACTGATCAAATAAATAATCTAGAAGAGAAAACTACTGATCAAAATAGGATGCAAAATGAACAATTAGATGAACAAGATAATAGATTAAAAAGCCAATTTAGCAAAGATATTAAAAAAATTGAGGATCAATCAATTACGCAAGCTAAAAAACTAGAAAATAAAATTAATGAACAAAGTAAGGACTTTAATCAAAAATTGGATGACATTTCAAATGTTTTAAACCAGAAATTAGAAGAAAGATATAAGAAAATCAATGATAAGTTAGTAGAAGGTTTTAAAAAGCTAGGGGGAGCAGTAGATGGAAGATTTAAATCAGTTGAACAAAAAATTAACGGTGAAATTCAAGCAGTTGAAGAAAATATTAAATCACTTTTAGAAAGAGTCAAAGATGTGAGTGAAGATCTTTCTAATAAAATTCAAACTATTAAAGAAGAATTTGACATAAAAGATGCTGTCTTACGAGATATTGAACAAAAACATAATGAAGAAAACACTAAATTCCAAAATCAATTAAAACCCGTTATAGAAAACCTCAAAAGTCAACAAGATGTAACTAAAATGAAAATGGACATGATTAAGAAACAATTATATGAAAGTGCGAAAGAGTGGATTTCTGATGAATTGAAAACAGCCATAAGAGATAAAGAAAAAGAAATTCTTATGAATGTATGGATAGACGAGATGAAAGAAATAATAAACAATGTAGATAAGTTGAAGAAAATGAATCCTAAAGAACTCAAACTTCAGCTGAATGAAATTTCAAGTACGATTGAATCATTTAAACAGAAATTTATAGAATGAGTCTATTTTTATTTTTTGTAATTTTAGAATCATTATTTATTCTTTTTAAAGAAAATACTATAAGCAAAATGGATGAATAATATGTGCCCAGATATAATTTCCTTAGGTGAATTATTAGTTGAAATTATGCGAACAGAATTGAATACACCTCATGGAACAATTGGGGCTGTTTATAAAGGACCTTACCCAAGTGGTGCTCCCGCTAATTTTATTAGCTCTGCTGCGCGCATGTCAAAACCGTTTAAATTTACAGCAGGTTTTATAGGAGTAATTGGAGATGATGAGTTTGGGGAATGCATAATTAGGAAGTTAAAGCAAGATCATATTGATCTTGCACATATTAGAGTATCTGAGATTGAATCAACAGGAATCGCGTTCAATCAATATAATTCCGATGGATCTCGTAAATTTATTTTCTCTAAAGGAGCTGCTGGTGAAACATCTCCTAAAGATATAAAAGAAGATTATTTTAAAGAGGTTAAAAGTCTTCATATTATGGGGAGTTCTCTTTCTATAAGCAAAAATTCTCGAGATGCTTGCGCAAAAGCTATCAATGCAGCAAAAAAAAATAATGCTAATGTTATCATATCGTTTGATCCTAATCTTAGACCGGAAATGTTAGATTTGGATGAAATCTTAGAAATCAGCAAACCAATATTAGAAACAACAGAAATTCTCCTCCCCAGTGGAGAGGAAGCTGAGATACTAGCGAATGTCAAGGGTTTTAAAAAAGCCAGTCAAAAACTACTGGAAATGGGTCCAAAAATTGTTGTTCTTAAACAAGGAAAAGATGGTTGTACAATTTTCTCTTCCGATAATCCAAAAGGATTGCATATTATGGGTTTTAGTGCAAATGAAGTTGATCCCACAGGAGCAGGAGATGCTTTTGCTGGTGCATTTATCGTAGGTTACCTCAAAGGCTGGGATCTTAAAAAAATAGGAACATTTTCAAATGCTGCAGGTGCATTAAAAGTGGAGTCATTTGGGCCTATGCCAAACACTTCATATGAAGCGGTTATGAGATTTATAGAAAGGAAAAGTTAATAAGATGTCTAATAGTTCTGCGAAATTGGTTCAAAAAAGAACTCTAGAATTTTGTGCAACATTTGATAAGTTTTATCCTAATATAGCTTTATTTGAGGAAATTACCAAATTTCTTAATAAAGAGTATAACATAATTCCTACACGAGAACGAATTGGTAAAGGAATTAAATTCATTGCTAAACATGTTGCAAAAAGTATCTTTCAATGCCTAAAAAAAAGTGAAGAATATAGAGATAAAGAATTCATCATAAATTTCATTGATTCTGGATTTATTTATGGAGAATCCGAGAAAAGTTTTATAATGCAACATTTTGCTTTACATATATTAGCTGAATTCATTTTTTATAAACCAGGGAAATTTGATGATATGGTACCTTTAGTTGAAAATTATGCTTGTCATGAGGATTGGTCAGTTCGAGAAACTACTGCTGATTCTATAATATCTGGATTACAAAAGATTCCTGAAGAAACATTAAAATTATTATTGAAATGGACAAAAAATGAAGATGAAAATTTAAGACGTATCGCTTCAGAGAGTCTTAGGCCTCATTCAGCTATTAAATGGCTCCGGGACTCAACCAAAAATGATCAAATCTTAGAAATTCTTACCGTATTAAGAGAAGACAAATCTATTTATGTAAGAAAGTCAGTAGGGAATAACCTGAAAGACTTAACGAAATATATGCCTGAAAAAATTTTGAAGTTAGTAGAATCATGGATAGATGAAGCAAATATTGAAGTTCATGATGAATTAGCAATGGAACTTGGCTTAAATAAGAAAGAAAAGAGATTAATTTGGACTATAAAGCATGCTATGAGATGGATAAAAAACAGGGTTCCTGAATTACACCCAAAACTAGAAAAAATCTTAGGAAAGAATTATTTATTATATTTTAACGAAAAGAGAAATAGGTTAGCTAAACCTGTTAAAAAAGATTGAATAATTAGAGAAGATTTCTTGTTTGAATAATCATATTTTATGTATAAAATCTTCCCATTATTTTTCAATTCAGTTAAAATGCACAGTAATTGCATTATTCCTAAGTAAATCAAACATGAAAATCCCGATTCTCATCAATACAACGGTTATATTTAAATTTATTCATTTAGTTTGTCCAAATTCCCAGAAAAAAAAGAGAAAAAATCAAAATTTAAATATCTGAAATAAGTATTATTCATAAGATACAAATTGAAGTGCAAAATAATGTTCTATTTATATCAACACCTATTTGAACAAAGAATTTTTTTTTTGCAAATACAATAATTAATTTTTTAAAATCTATATTCTAATTCTATATGATGTAATGATATTATATATCCAATATTCATAAACATGATACAATGACAGACGAATTTAAGGCTGAAAAGAAGGAAAGTAAATCAGAGAAGGAATCAGAGAAGGTAGATAAGGAATTTTTGTCAAAAGCGAAGAATTCCAGAGATTTAATTGATAAAAAGTTAAGAGCTTTTGAAGATAATATTGAGAATATTTCTGAAACATTTGCAAATGGGGAGACTACAGAGAAAAGAGAAACTGAGGAAAAACCCCCTGTGGAAATAAACGCTGAAATAAAAGAGTCTCAAATAAAACTTGATACTTTATTAAAAAGAGTTAATGATAAAGAGGAATATCTAGCTGCGATTGAAGAAACAATCTCATCACTAGAAGAAAAGTATAATCGAAAAACTGAAGAAATGAGTAACTTGGATGAAAGATTTAATATTACAAAAGAGAGTAAAGATAATTTAGAGCAAGAATATAAAGAACTCTTAAGGAATAACGAGCAATTAATCAAGACATATGAAAGCAGACAAGTAGATTTAATTGTCCTTACTGACTCAGTTAAAGAAAAAATAGCTGCACAAGATGAATTGCGAAATAAAACCGCAAAGCTTAATCAGGAAATACGAGATTGGGATGTAAAGCTAGAGAAGCAGAGGGAAGATTCTGAAGCATTAGAGAAAAAATTAAAAAGTCAGCGAGCTGAAAATGATACGATAAAAATTACTATTAGCAAAAATAAGATTGAACTTGAGCACTCGAATACTGAAATTGATGCTAAAGAAGAGGAAAAGGAATTACTAACAGAACAAATTGAGAAAAAAGAGAGAAGAATAAAGGAAGTAGAGCAAAGAGTTGAAGAATTTCATGATGGATTTCCCGAAATGGAGAAACAAAGAGAAACATATGAAGAGCTTCTCGCAAAATACAAAATCCAACTTACAGATAAACAACAACAACTAATAGAAATTGAATCTCGTATCCAAGATGTGGGCGCAATTGAAAACTCATTAGATGAACAAATTAATTCAAAACAAAATTTAATAGATGCGAATGAAAAAAGAGTTGAAGATTTGAAGCAAGATATAGAAGTTTCAAGAACAGAACATATTGAGATAGAGCAACGCCTAGAAGCTTTAAAAGAGAAACTAACACATATGGAAACCGAACATGGAAAATTAGTTAAAGCTAAAGATGCGATTGAGAGCACTACTAATGATTCAAAAATTATACTTCAACGATTAAAGGATGAATTAGAAAATCAAGAAAAAGAAATTAGAGATAAAGAAAGCAGGATACATAGATTAGAAGTATTATCTGCTATTTATAGGGCATCTAAATTTTTTGGTGGGATTTTAATTGGATTTGGTATATTTTTTATTATATGGACAGTAGGTATATTTACTAATGTAATTGAATTAGGAGAAGTAAATACAAATTCCACTTTACTAGTTGTATTTCTCTTAATTGGGGCAATTCTCTCAATTATTTCAGGAATCTTCCATCTTGAGAAATCATAAAGTATTACATTTAATTAGAGCATTAAGATAAAGAATTTTAATAATATTTAATGATTTAAGTTTGACAGAAAAAAAAACCAAGGTAGATCTTCCTAAGAGAACAGTTAGTTTGTCATCGGGGATCCTTTATGGGATTGGTTGTGGAATGGGGGGATCTATTTTTGTACTATTAGGAACTGCCATCACTAATGCTCAATCTGGTGTGTTAATTAGTTTAATACTTGGAGGAATTTTAATTTTTTTTACCGCTTTAAATTACAGCGAATTGTCAACTAGCTTACCCGTTTCTGGTGGTGCTTATAACTTCAGTAAGGAGGCATTAGGAGGTTTTTTAGCATTTATAATAGGATTTTTTTTGTGGATAGCTAATATTGCAACATTCTCATTTTCGGCCCAAGCTTTTTTTGCTGTGATTGAAGCCTTTTTCCCTTTACCGTTTATGAGAAACTTCTTTATCGTTATAGCAATAATCTCTATTCTTTTCACTGCGATTGTAGTGTTTCGATCCAAAAAAAGTGCTTTAAGACTTTTAATTTATTTAACTATTGTTCTGTTAATTATTTTTGGCATTTTTATCCTATCAGGTTTTATAATAGCTCCTGTTACCAATGCTCCTAATTATGATGTAGCTTTTTTATCTTCCAGTACTACTTTCTTTAGCGTAATCCTCATGTTTTCTCTCTTGTTTATTTTCTTTACAGGAATTACTTCTAACTTAACATACTTAAATGCAGATTTAAAAAATCCCTCAAAGAATATCCCCAAAGCAAACATCATAGCAATTCTCATAACTCTTTTTATATATCTCTCAATAACGATTGTTGTAATGATCAATATTGGAAATAACGCAACAGGTTTGGGTGATTCTCCTATATTATTGGCTATAATCCTTAACAATATATTAGGCTTTCCAGGATATTTATTGATGGGTATTGCAGCAACAATTTCGACTTTTATTGCAATGAATTCTGCCTTAGGATCAGCCGTGAGTGTTTTGCATGCTTTAGCAAGAGATCGCTATGTATCGGATAAATTGTTGAAGGTTAACAAGAAAACAAAAGTACCAACATTAGCTTTAATAATTACAACAGGAATAGCTATATTTTTCACAGTTTTAGCAATAATTTTTACAAATATTGGATTCACGGCGAGTATCACTACTTTTATTTATTTATTTGGATTAGCTTTTGTAAATTTTGCTGCTGTAAGCCTTAGATATAAGAGAAAAGAATTGGATAGACCGTTTAAAGCTCCATTTTTTCCATATTTACCAATACTTTTAGGTTCTAGCTGTTTAATTTTAGCTTTTGTTTTGAATCCTAATGCCGTTATTTTAGGAGTAGTTTTCTTCATTATCGGGATTACTTATTATTTACTGACAATTGCGGATCGGCATTCAATAGTGTTTACTATTGCGGGTTTAAAATTAATTGCAATTATCCTTCTAGGATCTTTTATCTGGATTTTAAACAATTTAGGCACAATTAGTTCTCCCATACAAGGATATACATATGTATTTTCCTTTGTTTTGCTTCGCGTCCTAATTTTTATCTGTATATTTACAATATTTACTATTTTCTTCGATATTATGCCTCTTAAAGAGCTTGTTTATTTTTTTACTAAAAAAATGTCAAAGAAAGAGGTAGCAATTGATATTGGAATTGGTAGAATAATCGAATTAAGAAAATCTAAGAAAAAATTGATATACAATATTAATATAATAATTGGTTTTATACAAATAGTGGCTTCATTCTTTATTTTCTCCTTGATCACCTTAATTGCATATAATTTTATTTCAATTGAAAATATCGTATTCGGGGGTACAAATGTACCTCAAAAAACAGGAGAATTCCTTTTTGTTACCTTTCTGATGTTTTTTGGACTTATGTTATTATTTAGTGGCTCATTGAGTTTATACTTAGACCGTGAAACAAAAAAACTAGGAATTTAACTTCGTTCCTGTTTATAAAAATGACGTTTCCAGAAATAAACCTTCACATTCATTCAATCTTCTCAGATGGGAAAAATTCTATTAGACAAATAGTTGAAAGTGCATTAAATCTTAATTTAGATTATATAGCAATAACCGATCATTTTACAAATTCATGGAAAGATTGGGTCTCCAAGCTGAAAAATACTGATATAATATCGGAATATTTAGAAGAAATAACTCAATGTCAAAATCACCTTAAAGAATATAGCAAAAAATTGACTGTTCTTAAGGGTCTTGAAGTCGATTTAGGAAGTTCTGCGCAATTTATCAAAAAAAATATTCAAGTATCTAAATTCGATTTGATTCTATTTGAATATCTACAGGATGTTGATACTTTGGCATTTGTAAAAAATATAATTAATTTTTGGAAAAGAACTACCCGCAAATGGGATGATCTACCAATTATTGGATTAGCACATCTAGATCCATCTTATTTTATTCATGATAACCTTGATATATTAATTTCCTTTCTCAAAAATTATTCTATTTATTTTGAATTCAATCCAAGTTATCCTACCTATTACTCTCGTCAAAATGAAATATTTTTTGACAAATTAAGAGAAAAAAATATTCCCGTAGCAATAGGATGTGATTCTCATAGCAATTCGAGTCTAAAAAATATTGGGGAACCATTAGAAATGATAAAATATTACAATCTAGAAAGAAATTTCCAAGTTCTTTTAAATCTTTTAGAAAATAAGTATTAACACCGATTTTGGCTATAGTATTCCAAAAAAAACATAAAAGCTTTTTCAAACACTATATCAATGATATTCTCATTTTTTTCAGTCGGTTCTTTTACCATTTCTTTGACCATCCTTTTACCAATACTAAATATTTCTTTTACAGCATTCAAACTTTTACCAATCGCCATTTTTGGGATTTCTGTAATTGATGTATTACTCTTTATTTGCCATTCTCTCAGTGCGTTCCATGCAGTCGCTTTCATTGGCAATTCTGGTATGTTTATGAACTCACGTATGATTTTAGAGATACCCCTAATTAACTTTGATTGTCTTTTTGTTAATTCAACATTAGTATAATGTTCTTCACTACTTTTTAAAGCTTCCTCATCAAATTGTATAGTATATGTGAAAATAATCCCCAACTCATTACTTTCTAGATATTTTATCTAATATTTTTTATTTAATCTTTAGTTAAAGCAAAATCTAAACGCAGAGTATTTGCTTAGTCAAATAACTTATTTTTTCAATTCCTCTTGTAAATTGAATTATATAAAATACACTAGTTTTTCACAGCTTCTGAAACTTTGAATAATTTGATGATAAATTCGCTAGTTTCAAAAATCTTTTTAAATTCTCTCTTTTTACTGTATTTTATGGATTTAGAAGAAAAAATCGATCTGGCTGCCAAATGGATAGCTGAGTCAGAACGGCTAGTTATATTTACAGGAGCTGGATGCTCCACTGGTAGTGGTATACCTGATTTTCGTGGACCAGATGGATTATGGACTAGAAGGGATAAAGGTTTACCTCCCCCAAAATCAAAGGTCCCTTGGGATCAAGCAAAACCTAATGCTAATCATTTTTCAGTAGTGGAGTTAATGAAAATGGAAAAATTAGATTATGTTATTTCCCAAAATATTGATGGGTTGCATGCTAAATCAGGAATTCCTTTTGAGATAATGAGTGAACTTCATGGTAATCAATTTTTCATGAAATGCTTATCCTGTAATAAAAAGATGCTATTTGAAGAAGCGGGATGGGATAAAAAGAAATGGGGTCGTGGAATGAGGCAAGACCCAATCCGAGAAGGTCAACCAAAATGTCCGCATTGTGAGGGGCGATTAATTAACAGTATTGTTGATTTTGGTGACCCCTTACCTTATGATGAACTTCAAGAAGCTATAGTACGCTCTCAAAATTCCGATGTTTTTTTTGTAATTGGTTCATCCCTAGTAGTTTCACCTGCAGCTAACATGCCAGGGATTGCGAAACAAGATGGTGCAAAATTGATAATTATAAATAAAGGGGATACTCCTTACGATAGAGTTACAGATATAAGATTTGACAATTTAATTGAAGATGTACTCCCACCAATAATGGAAAAGGTAAAAAATGCGCTGAAAAGTAGTTAATCTATATTATCCTAATTCTTTTGCTATTTTTTTTCTCATATTTTAATAGTAGATTTGTGATTATCTTTTTATAATCAGATTTTTTATCCTTTTATTATGAATATAGATGAAAAAATTGAAATGTCTGCGAAATGGATTGCTGAATCAGAACGGTTAGTTGTCTTTACTGGTGCTGGATGTTCTACTGCAAGTGGATTACCAGACTTCCGTGGTCCTGATGGTTTATGGACCAGAAGAGATAAGGGATTGCCACCACCTAAATCGCCACCGTGGGATCAAGTAAAACCTAATATTAACCATTATACCGTGGTGGAATTACTGGAAATGGAGAAGTTAGATTATCTCATCTCTCAAAATGTTGATGGGTTACATGTTAAATCTGGTATACCATTTGAAAAACTTGCAGAATTACATGGAAATATGTATTTTATGAAATGTTTAGAATGTGGTATGAAATTAACATTCGAAGATGCGGGTTGGGATAAGAAAAAATTCGGTGCTGGATATAGAACCCAAAGTGTTCGAAAAAATCAACCAACCTGTCCAACTTGTAAGGGAAGAGTTATATCCAGTATAGTTAATTTTGGAGATCCTCTACCGCATGATGAACTTCAAGAATCAATAGCTCGCTCTCAAAATTCTGATGTGTTTTTTGTTATTGGATCATCCTTGGTTGTTACACCAGCAGCAGATATGCCCGGAATTGCACAAGAAAACGGAGCAAAGTTGATTATTATAAATAAAGGAGATACTCCATACGATAATGCCGCTGATATTAAATTTGATAATAAAATGGAAGAGATTCTCCCCTTAATAATGGAAAAGGTACGAGTATTAGTGAAGAGTAATTAATATGTTTAATAGCTTTTAATTCAACATTCAAAAAATTGATTCGTGGTAATTATATAATGAAAAATCTTAATAAAAGTCAAATTGAAAAAGTAAAAAACTTCATTTTTAGAAATGGAAGATTGATTGAAAGGAAATTATTCTCATTTTTTTTTGAAAATGGAAATAGAGATGATGTTATTAAAGCACTAACCGGCTATCAGAATAATGATGGTGGATTTGGAAACGGAATTGAACCAGATATTCTATGTCCAGATAGTACTGCAATAGGTGCTGAAACTGCTCTTTATATTTTAGACTTAATGGGTATTAAAAATGGTGATGTTGTTACAAACATAGCCAAATGGGTACTAAATTCACAAAACAGTGAAGGATACATTGATCACCCTCCAAGAAACCTTGAAGAATACCCTTATCAACCTTGGTGGAAAAATCCTGATAATTTAAGAATTTTTGCAATAGCAGCGTTTTTAAAGAAACTTGGATTTGAAGATAAAAACTTCTTTTCTAAAGTGAGTACTTTTTATGCAAAAACTCAAATTCCTGAGGAAATCCAAATTTATGATTATCCCTATTTTATGTATCTAAAATACTTAGGGAAAAATAATAAGGAAAAAAAGACGCTACAACATATTATCGACCAATTACCGAGTATTTTTGAAAAAAATAAGGAACATTATCCATTATTTGGTCGACATTGGTATCATGCTTTAGATATTACTGAAAAAGAAATTATCGAAAATGAAGCAAATAATTATTTTAATGGTCTTAAAGAAGATGGCGGTCTTAAAATAATTTATCAGGACTTACCTTGGTGGAGACCTATATGGACTTTAGATGGGTTAATATTATTAAAGAAATCAGGGAAAATTGATAATCTCAGGTGATATTTAATTTTTTTCTATTATATTCTATATCTTCATAAATCCGCCAATTGACAAGAAGATCATTTTCAATTGTCGCAGTCCAGATACAATGATCTTCTTCTTTAGAATCCTTAGACCATAAAGCATAACCAATTAAAATTACCAAATTCTCTCGAGATTCAACTCTGGTAAAAATATTTTTATAAGTAGGGTTACTATTGAAAAATCTTTCCCAACCATTAATCATATCAGTAACCCAAACAGGTTCTTTCTTAACTTTAACCCAAAAATCTTCTGCCATTAGGCTAGAAAGTCCTTTAACATTTTGATTATTGATATATTCATTGAATTGAAGGGCCGTTAACTTCGGATCTCTTTTATTCATAAGAATTTTCTTTAAAAATAATAATTCTAACTTATAACTTATCTCATTTTATTATAGCATATATGTCTTTATTTCTATCGATTTCTTTAAGAATCCTTCTTCCTTCTTTATTCGATAAGGATAAGTTAATTTCACTTTTTCTACTTAGAGAGCCCGTAAAAATCTCATCTTGGCCTGCAAATATAACAATATTCTCACTAGCATATTGAGGAGAAGCCTTTAGAACAACTTTATCTTTTGAAACTTCGAACTCAAGATTGATTCTTTGCTCTTTATATTTACTTTTTCGATAAGATTGGAAACCTTTATTTTGATCTTGTTTATATTTTGTTTTTTTAGTCCTTATTGGATTAATTACAATATCTTGTCCAAAAGAATAGACTTCAAACTCAAGTAGATGTGTCTTATGATCTCGTACTTCAACTACGGGGCGAGCTAAATCTTTATCTCTAAATCCTGATGGAACTTTAACTGTCATTTTTATAACTAATACTGCAGAAATATCCCCACCTTCGATAAAAATTATTGTATCTATTATTGAAGGCAACATACCAAGTTCTATTCTACCAATAAACCTTTGGATTGCGTTGATTGCAGAAGATGAGTGAACTACACCAACCATTCCTACACCAGATAAACGAAAATCGGCATAAATTTCGAAATCTTTGGTGGTTCGTACCTCATCAAAAATTGTAAAGTCGGGTCTAACAAGTAGTAGGATATCAGCAGAGTTTTCAAGATTACCTTCTAGTTTAGTGTATTGAGTAATTTCTGGACTTACTTGTAAATCTCTTACACTTTCTAATGTTTTGACTACTTTACTTTGACTTAAATAAAAATTTGCTAATGCAGCGCAAAATGTGCTCTTTCCCGCTCCTGGAGATCCACATACTAAAATACCCTCTGCTGTTTCTAACCTGTTTTGTAATTTTGCATCAATTGAATAGTCAGATAGCTTCAAACTTACAAGCGGTCGAACTGCAGTAATTTCAACATCATTAGAAAAGGGGGGTCTAGTAATAACTATTCTAAACTCTCTTAATTGAGCGACAACAGCTCCAATCTTCTCAATCTCAATAAAAGAGTGATCATCTTCTCGTACATTCTCAATTACTTCAAGAGCAATATCTTCAATAAGCTTAGGGGTAATAATTTCATTATCAATCTTTTCTAACAGCCAATTTCCTGGTGATCCTCTCTTAGCATAGGCAGGTAGATTCCTTTTAAGATGTACACTCATCGTTTTATCATCGAAATATTCTAATAGTTTCAGAGAAAGAGGTTCTTGTGGTTTAATGATCCCTCTCTCCTTTACGAAGAAAACATCCAATCCTTCGAAAATTCCAACATCACCTTGAATTCTATCAGCAGTTATTAATGAAGCATTGTTATCTAACGTGATTTCTCTTATTAGAGCATCGAGTTCCCCTCCTGGTGCCATTTTTATTTCTTCTCTAGTTGGCCGTTTTCCCGCTATTTGTAGCTTTATTTTATTTTGATCATTTAATTCACGTAAATTTTTTAGAACATTTAAACCAAAAAATCCAATTTCTTTATGGATATTTGTTCTATATTCAATTTCCGCAATGACAATATTAGGAATTAAAATTTCGGGATTTTCCCCTAGTTCTCCATTTTCGATTAGATCGAGTATGAGACCATTGAATATTACTGAAGTATCGCATACAAACTTATCTGTCACTATTCTATACTCTCTTCTTTGTTCAAAATTTGAAATTTCTTAACACTGTAATAAATTGGTTTGCTCAATCTATCTACAGTTGCAACTATTAAATCTTTACGTGATCCTAATGCTACTCGGGACATTTTATCTAAATCTCTTAATTCTATAGGCTTCCCTTCGAATACGGGGTATATTAAATACTTCGCAGTATCATTTTCAAAATCAGATCCTCTCTTATAAACGCGAAACTCAATACCTCCCCCAAAACCTGTTCTGACAATATATCCTCTTTTTCTTAAATCCATATAAATTATGTATTTTTGCCATAATCTTTCGTCATATTGTGTAAAATGAATTAGTAAGTTCTCAAAATCATATAATTTCTTAGTTTTATCATTATTCTCCCATATTAATATCCTATTTCTTTCACACAATAACAAAACTTCAGTAGGGTTAAGGATTAATCTTTCTTGATGATCATCTGTTTCCTCAATAGTGCCAATATAAGAGGTATTATAAAACTCATCAATTCCATTTTTATCTGAAATGATTACCTTATTCTCTTCAATTACTCCCTCTAATTGAATTTTTTCAGTTTTTTCAGTCGATTCTTCGGTCATTTATCATGGATTAAGAATAAATCATGATTAATGAATTTATTTGAGCATCTTCTAAATCTGATTGAATTTAAAAAAAATATTCTAAAATTATCTTTCGGCAATCGGTAGAGCGAAGTAAAAAGTACTTCCCTTATTCTTCCCTTCAGACTCCATCCAGATTTTTCCCCCATGCGATTCCACAATTCTCTTTGAAATATATAACCCTAAACCAGTACCATCAATTCCTAAATCGAGACCCTGACCATAGCGTTCGATTTTTCCAAATTGTTGAAAGATAATTTTTTTCTCATCGTTAGTAAAACCAATCCCGTTATCTTTTATTGAAATAACAACATTTTTATCCTGTATGTCAGTTCTTACATCAATTTTACCCTTTGGGGGAGTGTATTTAATCGCATTTGTTAATAGGTTTGAAATTACGTCATGGATTTCCTCTTTCTCGAAGAGAGCATATTGACCATCATGTATGTTTACATTAATAGATTGATTTCTCGTTAGTGCTAAAGATTGCAACTCATGTACGCAATATTTAATAAGAAAAGTTAAATCTTCTCTCTGAACTTTTGGTTTTATATCTGGTGATTCTAATCGGGATGTTGTTAGAAGGTTATTTATTATGTTCTGAAGTCGTTCGCAACCTTGATTTATTTCATTTAATTTTGAGATAACATCAGGATTTATTTGATCTTTATGTAATGCTAAGATTAAATCTGAGAAACCCTTAATTGAAATGAGTGGTGTTTTTAATTCGTGAGAGGCTCTTCTGAGGAACTCTGACTTTAATTTGGTTAAATTCATTATTTCTTCTTCAGCCTTCTTACGTTCAGTGATGTCAGTATGTACCGAGACAATAACTGTACCATAATCAGGATGATCGAAAAGTGAAACATTAGCATAACACCAAAATGGCCTCCCATCCTTTTTGACATTGAACACTTCCCCATGCCATTCCCTTTTGTCTTTCAATATTCCCATAATTTCTTCTTTTGTTTCTTCAGGTGTTTTATCAGTCGAGGCATTTACAATAGAGACTTCTTTCCCAATCATTTCACCGGGATTATAACCAAACATTTCTTCAAATGCGGGATTAGTAAAGACAATTGTTCCATCGTCGAGTTTTATAAGATATACTCCTTCAGATATATTTTCAAAGATTTCACTTTGCAATCGTATTTCCTCTTCATCCTTCTTACGTTTTGTTATATCTCTCACAATTGCCCACGTCATGATAGGATCACCTTGATCATCTTTTATAATCCAAAACCTAACATCAGTTGGAATGATGGTGCCATTTTTATTAATATACTCTTTCTCATATACACCACTCTCTCCTTCTTCTGATAATTGAAGTATCATACGATTATCCTCCATTTCATGCCATTTTGATGGTGTAAGCTGTCTGATCGTTAATTTTGATAGTTCCTCTTTTGAATAACCTAACATGTCGAGAAATGCCTTATTAGCATCAATAAAATTCCCTTCCATATCAGCAGAAGCAATTCCATCCACGCTAGATTTAAATAAAGTACGGAATTTGTCCTCAGATAACTGTAATTTTTTCTGTACTTCTTTCTCTTCAAATCTAACCTTTAAGCGAATTCCAATCTCTCTAATCAGATCTTGTTCTTCTTTTAGAAAATTTTTATCCTCGAAATAAAACACTTCAATTTCCATTAGTTTTTCATTAATTCCGACCATAGTTGATAATTTCCATTCTGTTTCCTCAAAATTACCAATTCTATATTCTCTACCATCATAAGTTATTCGTGCTGTCGTTATATCTGGAAATTGTAATGCAGGAGGAATTAAGTTAAGAGTACCGTAGAAAATATCTCCAAGAGAAATAACAGGATTCTCAACAAGTTTAGATAACTCAAATAAACATGTCAATTCTTTGACTCTTTCACCTATATCATGCTTAGATTCCTTTAATCTTTTTTCAATTTCCTTTAACTCTGTTATATCTGTAATTGTCGACAGTATTGCGTCTCTCCCATCATATTGAATACCTCTTGAAACATTATCTACCCATTTTATTTTTCCTGATTTCGTTTTGAGTCTAAACAAAAAATGATGGATACTCTTATCTCCAGTTTCTCTTAACATTTTATATTCTCTAACCATGTGTACATCATCTGGATGAATATTATTAATAAGATCATTCATAGTCCGCTCATACATTTCTTCAACGGTGTATTCATGTATTTCTCCAAAGGCTCTATTTAAATATTTAAGATTTTCATTTTGTATAATACTAATACCTATTAACGTTTGTTCAGCAATTAGTCTAAATTTTTCTTCCGATTCTTTTAATTTTTGTTCTGCTTGTTTACGTTCAGTTATGTCTTGAACTGTTCCGACTAATTTAATAACTTGCCCACTTTTATTCTTGATAGAGCGCATTAATGCTGTTAACTGAACAAAT
>Ga0114923_10001504_pt1 | contig 16185 bp, 19 predicted proteins | sample SumtaG_FD_89578 | JGI IMG/M metagenome (GOLD analysis project Ga0114923, IMG submission 89578) | Deep subsurface microbial communities from Indian Ocean to uncover new lineages of life (NeLLi) - Sumatra_00157 metaG | ecosystem: Environmental > Aquatic > Marine > Oceanic > Sediment | place: near...
GAGAAATAATTTCTGAAAATCCTCACACAGTAGATTTACTAGTTAAGAACGGTGTGCCTTTTATTACTTGGGTTTCAACAGATAATCAAATCAATGTTTTTGACGGAGAGAATATTATCATTATTTCAGAGGGTTCAACTCCAAAACTTTTCACTCTTGGAGAAATCATTTATGTTTCATGGATAAAAGATAAAACGCTTTATACTAGACCGATTGCAACTGATACGGAGTGGGAGATTGCAACAATGGTCGATGATTATTCTATTTATTCTTTTAATGAGAAAACTTATTTTACTTACACAAAAAACTCAGTCGTTCACTTCAGAGTGGTGAGCATGGGAAGCTGGTCTTCCGAAAAAACAATCTACTCTGGTTACATGCCTCACTACATTAGAACTGAGCAAACAAGTTATATTTATCACAAAAATTCTCTTGGCAACCTTGGCTGCTTCTATGGCTTATATGAAGACATTAAACTTAACTCACAAATCACAACAGTGGACGTTTTTGAAATTTTCACTTACAAAGACATTCTTACTTTCAGACTAGAGGACGGACTCTATATCCAAAGAATAACTGAGGAAGGTTTTTCAAATATTGTAAAAGTCACTGGAAACCCCGCAACAAATATTAATTGTTTTTATGCCGACGAGGACGACTTAATGTTCACTTACTTAATTGAAGGAAGAGCAATATCAAAGTTTGTTAGCTCTCCAACAATTGCAGAGGAAGATACAAAACCTTTGGTTTTAGAGATTGCCCAATCCCCAGAGGACACTGCAAAGAAAACTGCTTTTGATTATATCGCAGATTATAATCTGCGTAATATTGCCCCAGAAGGAGAAGTTATCAACTTCATTCTAGCTCACAGTGGAGAATCACTCATTTTACTCGGAGTAACAAGTATTGCGTTTGTAGTTGCTATTACATTTATTGCTGGTAGAAGGAGAGATAAGAAAAATGTCACAAAATAAGGAAGTTTTCATACCAATAAAAGAAGAATTTGTTGGAGGGAAGCTAAGAGTCGAAACGGATAAAATGTCTTTGTACGGATTCTTAAGCGATTTCTCTTTATACATTTTTATTGCTTTAGCAATTTATTTGGCCATAATTCTTTGGGCTGGTGGGCAAGCTGCACATCAACAAATGCACTTGATCACTATTGGTTTGGGTATGATAACTATGATTTGGATTGGCCTCACCAGAAACAAAGCAAAAATTGCTTTTGTATTAATAAAGATAAAAAGATTGAAAGTAAAAGGAATCATTGCTTTTGCTAATCTTATCATAACACTTATCGCAGTTCTAGGATTCGTTTTCACTGGTAAGATTTCTTGGGGTTTTGTAAAAGAAACCATTGTTATAGCGACTTGGGAACAATTGATTTTTTCTTTAACAATTCCATATTTAATTGTGCGTGCAATACAAGTTACTTTTAAATTTCAAAACTTCAATTTTTTTGCTGCTACATTTGCGACAATTATTTCTGGACTTCTTTTTGGAATAGCTCACCTTTCTGCTTATGGAGGCGATTGGGGAGTGATTGGTTACTTAATGCTTATTGGAGTTGGGATTCACTCCTTAGGTTATTATCTTCCTAGCACAAGTATTGTTATTCATATTATCATTAATTTTTCAGCAGCTTCTGCGGGGGTAATTTTATAATGGCAATTGACTGGACAGAATTTTTATCAAGTTCCACAGCATTTCTTATCCTTGCTTCTGTAATTGTCACAACTACTGTGGTTCTCATCTATGCGGTAAAATTTAAAAATAAAGTAATTGATTATTTCTGGGCTGGACTATTAATCCTAGGAATTGGACTTGCTTTTCGATTTGGCTTGCTAGAATTAATTCCTGAGTTCCCTGACAAACCATTACTAGATACCGCAGTTTATGTTCTTCGTTGGATTGTTTCTATGTTCGGAATGATACTTATTAGTAGACCAACAAAAATGGTCGTAGAAAAATTACAGAGTGCAAGAGCAAATTGGAACCCAAGTAAGTGATTAAACTTGAACCCTTTCAACCTCTACGTACAGAAAAAAATTCGGCAGAAATTTCTTGTAATCACAATTGGTTTTTTCATGAAGCTTTCTTTCTTCTTATTATTGCATTATCAGATTTTCTAATAATGCGTACGACGTACGCACTTTTTAGCTAAAAAATGATCCGCGGAACCTTTATAACTGTTATAAACGTTACGTATATTAATTTGGTGAACATACAAACTAAAAATCGCAGAGTGAAAAAAATGTCTGAATTTGTTACAATCTCAGTATCCAGAATCACTAGGGAATTTTTCAGAAAAAATGGATCTAAAGGCGAATCCTACGACGACGTTCTTCAAAGAATGATTCCCTCACTAAAAGGATACCATAAAGAAGAAAAAAAGGAGTCGTAATTAATGACTGAAAAAAACACAGTAAATGAAGAAGAGAGAATGAGGCTTATCAATCAAAAACAAAGAAACACTTGCAGATTAACTCAAAATGTCTTAGTCGAAACCATGCCGTACAATAAGTGGATTAGTATTTCTGAATTATCTGAAACTCTTTGGGTAGATAGTAGAAGAGTGAAACAACTACTTGGATACATGGCCACCAGGAACTTTTGGAACGTTAGAAAACACTCAGATAAAAAAGATTTTTACATGCTTATTCAGTGAGGTCAAACGTTATGCTTGTTATAGAATCCCAAATAAAAAACCCTCAGCAGAAAAAAAGAGTAGAAGCCCAAACTGAGTGTTGGAGTTTCCTAAGAGCTCCTTCACTCATTATTTCGCTGACAACCAAGATTCTTTTTCTTTTTCATGATGTATTCACCAATACAGCGGAACAAAAAATCTTGGTTCGCAGAAACTGGACTTGGAGTAAAAACGTATTCTGCATTTTGTCCTTTACTCCCCCAGTTTTTTCTTTATTAAAAAAAGGAGCTTATGAAAAATGAAATCTAAACTTGAAGAAATAACGAAAAAACGGAGACTAATAATTGCCGATATAGAGTTCGAATTTGAAAATGACAAGTCAGTCCAATTCGTTTACTATGACAAAGGTCACGTAGAGAACGGTTCTTTAAGACTTTTTGTTGGAGAGGAAGAATTTCTTTTCAATCCAGATCAAGCAGAAAGTTTAAGAGAATTTTTACTGGAGTGCAAAGAATAAATGTCCAGGACAAAGCTAAAAGAAATCGAAGAATTCAGAGGAACATTTACTGGAATTTTTGAAAGAATGGGTTCAAAAAGTGGTTGGAAGGGAAGCACTGAAACAACAGTTCTACTTATCGACATTCAAGATGAAAACGGAATCATAATCACAGAGCATTTATGGTTCAACTACACAAAGGGTTTCAGAGAACTAGGAACCCTAACCGTTGGTGATTCGATTCAATTCAATGCTCGAGTGAAAAAATACTACAAAGGATACCAAGGCTACAGTGAGGAACCATGGAATCGCGAAACTGATTACAAACTCAGTCACCCCACAAAAATAACTAATTTAACACACCCAGAAAAACGAATTGTGCCTTGGGAAGAAAAAGCTAAGAAATGTCCTATTTGTGGGAAGCCTTTGGCAGAATCAAATATTTTAGGGAAAATTGATTTTTATTGCAGAAAATGTAAGAAAACGTTTGACTGAAAAAAGGTGAAGAAAAAATGGCTGAAGCTAAAGAACTAGAAGAAATTACTAAATTGTTTAAAGACCAAAAAACAATCATTGAAGAACTAGAAGGAAGAATAAACAAATTATTCAAACAAGAAAAGAAGCAATCAAAGCTTGAGTGTGTAGTTACTCTCGAGACAGTTCATCTCCATATTGCTTGTAAAAACGATTTAGACGTTTACTATAAAGGGATTCCTTTGAAGGCGAAGATTCTCGAAATTTATTATCCAAAAAACTCAAAGCAACCACAAAAAGCGATTATTGTTTCTGAGCAAAAACCCGCCGATAAATTCCAAATTGTTAATTGGCATAAAAGCAATTTGTTTCTGAAAAAACATAAAAACAAAGTGGTTATTCTCAACAAGGTTTTCTTAAAGAAAATTCTCGAGTACACAAACCCTGAGTGCGTTTTCTTCCAGGGTCGCTGGATTGAAGGGCTACAAGCTTTCGCTAAGGTTCAGTACGAATTCCATTCAGCAGAAACATTCCAAATAATCGGGGTGAAAACTAAGTGACTAAGCAGTGCATAAAATGTAAGCAAATAAAACCACTAAGAGATTTTTCAAAAAAGAACAGTGCTAAAAGTGGAGCCCAAAGCGCTTGTAAAATTTGTGTGAGTATTCAGCAATCAACTTACTATGAGAAGAACAGAGAGAGATTATCGCAACAGCAACGAAAAAATCGTACAGATAAAACAAGAGAATATGAAAAAAAATATAATAAAAAAAACAAGGCAAAACGGTATGCTCACAGAAAAGCTCAATACGCCATCGAAAAAGGTCTTCTCCCAAAACAAACTCATTGCTCATGCTGTGGACTAGAAACTAATCAATTAGTCAAACATCACTCTGATTATTCTAAACCACTAGTTATCACTTGGTTGTGCAACCCTTGCCATGGAATATATCACAGAATTAATTCTAAAATACATAAGGCTCCCCTCGAATTAATTCTTCCAAATTTGGTTCAAAAAAAGGTGAGGTTTTAGGTTAAAAATGACTGAACTTCAACGCACTTCGTCAGAGCTTTCGACACGCACCAGTAGTTATGGAATTAAGAAGAAATTAATTCTTTTACACTTAGTAGAAAACACAAATGTTTACACTCCTACAAACGTTTCTGATATTGCTGACGCTTTAAACCTCAATGAATCAACAATTCGCTATTATTTGAACCAATTATACAAAGAAAACAAAATTTTAAAACAAAAAGTGGGTATGACCACTACTTTTTGGACTCAAAAAACTCACCTTAAAATGGCGCAAACAATTACTCCTCCTCCTGGGTCTTTGCTTTCACAAATACATGGAATAGTTCTATTTATTAGAGGTTTAACTTCGTCAGACCCGACACTGGGTATCAAATGTAAATGTGCTGATTCTGTTTTTTCTTTAAATTTTATTCAAAAAAATAAATCTAAGAAAAGTGGTTACTGTGTTTGTCGAAGGTGCGGTGCTTCCATTAGAAACAATTTTTCCTATAAGAGGGTTTGGCGTGAGAGGGACATTACTTGGAAGTATGGGAAGCATAAAAAAAGTTGCACAGTCTGGGTTGGTTGCTCTTTATCTCCTCTTGATTATTTTGACTTTAAGGATTTACTGAATCATTTAGAAGGATTAGTTGGAATACGTGTTTGGGATAATCTTGATCTATGGCAATTCAAGCAAGGGGGATTCCATAATGACGTGCGCAAAAGCTCAATTGATGCAGTTCATTTTGATTGCACTCTGAATGACTTCGGCCATGTCTTCGCAAGAATCTATGAAAAAGACTGGGTTGTTGATACAGCCATAGAGACTGGGGTTCGATTCGAAGTTCACCTTGAAACAATACAGAAACTTAATAATTATTTTATGCCTCTCATTCAAAGCAGTATGGATATGAGTGCTGTGCTAAATATCAATGCAGCTCTTCACATGAAAATCGGTGACTTAGTTGACGAGTTAAAAGTGAGTAACAAAAGGCAAAGAAGAATGGAAGATAAAATGGATCGTCACGATAAAGAAATAGAGAAATTATTGAGGAAGAAAAAATGACAAAGTTTAGCACGATAAATATTGAAGGTAAGAGAACAAAAGGGAATTATATGTGCCTTGATTGTTGTAGTCTTTTTAGAACTGGAAGACAACGTAAAAGACACAAATGCCCATCATTGTTTCGACAGTTACGTGAGAAAATAGATAAGGAGAACGAAGAGTGCGTACGTCGTACGCATTTAGGAGATTAATCAATGTCTTGCCCTAATTGTAAGCACACAGAAAAACGGTTTACAAATTTCAAAGGATATAATATTTCATACTGCGCAAATTGCGGCAGCAACGTTTCACTTGTCTATAATTTCACTCTTCCTATTAAACCATTTTCTTTTGTTACTTCCACTGAAAAATCTGATATAGAAGTTCATGTTAAAGCAGAACCGAAGCCTTCGCAAATTTATTGTGGCCAAGGAGAATTCTATTATCCAGTCGGTTTTAGAAAACCTAAAAAGGTGAAATAACCATGAATGAAATTATCCTGGGAGATTGCTTAGAAGTCATGCAAGACATTCCAGATGAAAGCGTAGACCTAATCTATCTTGACCCACCATTTTGTACTCAAAAAGACTTCGGACAGTTTAATGATAAGTGGGAAGACATTGAATCTTACCTAACATTTATTCGACAAGTACTCTCAGAGTGTTTTAGGATTCTCAAACCAACTGGTTCTATTTATTATCACTGTGATTTTAGGACGAATTATTTGGTAAGAGTATTATTGAACGATGTTTTTGGCGCAAAGAATTTTCAGAACGAGATTATTTGGTCATACGGTTCTGTGGGGGTTTCTGATAAAAGGTTTGCCAGGAAACATAACTCTATTTTCTTTTATTCCAAAACAAAGGACTATCAATTTAATACTCGAAGAGAGCCATATTCGCCCCTTTGGGCTGAGAGTTTTGATAAAACAGATGAAAACGATAGAAAATATTACATTAAAAAAATTGGTGGAAAAGAATACGTTTATTTTCAAGACATTGGTAAAATCATGGCCGATGTGTGGACGATACCAATTATTAACGCTATGGCAAAAGAACGAACTGATTATCCCACACAGAAACCAGAAGAACTACTTGAGAGAATTATCCTTGCTTCTTCAAATGAAGGAGATATTGTTCTTGATCCTTTCGTTGGCTCTGGAACCACTTGTGCCGTTGCCAAAAAACTTGGCAGAAAATACATTGGAATAGATATTTCAAATGTTGCTTATGCAACCAGTTTGGAACGATTAGAAAAAATAAAGCATAGACAAACATACTTAATGCTTTCTTCAAAAAAGGAGGAGGAAAAATGATTGGGATATAAAGACTTCAAAATAAAATAATTTGTGGTGATTGTTTAGAGAAACTTAAGGAGTTACCAGATGAATCTATTGACCTCATTTATCTTGACCCACCATTCAAATCTAATAGAGATTATGGGGAATTCAACGACAAGTGGGCTTCAATAATTATTTACATTGATTGGATGGAAGAACGAGTTAGAGAAATGCACCGAGTCCTTAAACCAACTGGCAGTTTTTTTCTTCACTGTGATCACCATGCCTCACATTATCTTAAAGTAATGCTTGATAGGATTTTTGGCGAAAATAATTTTAGAACTGAAATAATTTGGTATAGGAAAGGGGGGCTCACAGCTATTAAGAAATCATTTCCTCATAGGAAAGATAATATATTATTTTATACCAAATCTAACGATTATACATTCCATCTCCTCCGAAAACCCATAAAAGAGAATGCTTTGTATAGTCGATGGATTAAATACAGTCAAGACGGCGAAACTGTTTTATTTGAGAATTTCCCAAAAACCGACAATGTAAAATTTAAAGATTATGTAAGGCGTTTCGAATCTCGTCATAAACGTAGTCCCAAGAATGGAGACATTCTTTATCGGTTTGAAGGGGCAATTATTGATTCTGTATGGTCAGATATAGCAGATATCTATCATGGTCAAACAGAACGAATTGGTTATCCAACCCAGAAACCAGAGAAATTACTTGAACGAATAATCAAAGCAAGTTCTAATGAAGGTGACATCGTTCTTGATCCAATGTGCGGATCGGGGACTACTTGTGTTGTTGCCAAAAAACTTGGTAGAAAATACATTGGAGTAGACATTTCTCCAGTTGCTTGTGCAACCAGTTTGAAACGATTAGAAAAAATAAAATCTCGACAAATATTCTTAATACTTGCTTCAAAAAAGGTGAAATAACTATGAATAAAAAATTACAAAAAGTTTTAATTTTTACAACAGTAATTGGATTAATATTATCTTCTTCGATTGCAACCATTTTTCTTGTAAATCAAACAAGAAATATGGCTCTCACAATTAAGTATAAGCGACTACTAAAAGACTATGAAAATTTCTTTGGGTTTAATGAGACCTTTCAATTAGATTACTCTGAATACTTTAGGAATTACAATAAATTGTTGCTCAAGTATAATTACCTCAAAATACAGTTTGATTCTGGGATTGAAAATAAAAAAATGCTGCCAATACTTGATAAAATGGTTTGGTATTATAACTCAGTTAGACTCACTCTTGGAACGAAGAAAAGCACTAATAATCGCTTCGCTGCTAACTTAATTTTACACGGCTCTTCTCAGTACAATGCTTTTGAAGAAGTGGAAAAAATTCTCGGGCCATACAATTTTTGGACTTTTGGAGATTCATTAAGTGATACAAAAGAAGCTTATTCTTATTGTCTGGAAGACTGGCAAATTAATGAAAATTCTTCCTTAGGAGAAATTTTTGAATTCGTTTCAAATAATATTGAATATCGTTTCGACTCTGAAATTTTTGAAGAAGACAATTCCACTGACATTTACTTATCACCACTTGAAACCCTTTTTTATCGTGAAGGCGATTGTGAAGACTCTGCAATTCTCGCTGCTTCTTTATTAGAATCTCATGGCTATAATGTAAAGTTTGTCTCTATGCGTGATAATGATTATTATCCTGGGGGACTGTTTCACGCTTTCTTGTTTGTTGAGATCGGGCAAGAAATCTGGGAAGCTAATATTCCAGATAATCCCGCATGGTCTTTTAATAGAGGAAGAAGTTATGACTGGATTATTCTCGACCCCACTTCTTCTTGGCAATCAAATCCGTGGTACAAGCCAAGCTGGCTTTCTTGGTATCATTCGAATTCAATCAGTAATTTTCACTGGCTCAAAAACTGTGATTGGATTGATTGCGATACATAAAACGATTTTTAAATAGAATTTCTTACAAAAAGTTAATATTCTACTTCTATTTTAAATGAACTTGTAGTCTGCGGGCTTCCTTTATGATAGACTACTTTTATGGATCACTAAATGCTTTTTTTCTGCTTAAAACCTAGTTGGAGTAAAATAATAAAAGAAAGTGAAAATTATGGGTAGACTAAAAAGAATGTTAATTATTGTATCAGTAGTTGGAATTATTGCATTGATAGGTGGTATAGTTATTGGAAGACAATTCTCGGCAATACCTCCAGTGAGTGATGCGGGTGTTCAAATTGTAGGCGGAAAACATTGGGTACAAGAAACTGGAAAAGTATATGAGATTAATCGTATGACTAATCCAGCGACTACTACTGATGGGTCTACTACACCAGATGTAAATCTTGCAAGGTATGGATTATTTACAAGAAAAGCATTTGATTATGATTTAGAAAATGGTTTCTTTACTGATAGTGAATACTTGTCTCCTAACATTGGACTTAGGTATATTTATGATACTTTGCCTTGTGAGTTTGATGGAACACCTAGAGAAGATTTTCTTTGGGAAGAATGGGAATATGATGTAGTATATCCTAATGGTACGGTAGAAACAGTTCTTCTTTATCAGGTTCCAATAAAAGCGAAAGTGGTTATTGATTTTACAGCACACATGGAATGGGAGAGAACGTGGAATCCGTTCCAAGGTTATGTTGTTCGAACTATGCACGGTGAAATTATCGGGCCACAGTGGTCGGCGCCAGGAGTTGGGGGTGACTTGCACGATATTGGTGGTTCATCAGTGAAAGGTGCGTTTGCAATTCAATTCTGGGCAAATAAATGGATCATGGAAGACTTCACTGACGAAGAAGATTATAATTATATCAAAACTGGTATCATAGATGTTGATTGCACGTATAAACAATCATATTGGCATATAAGGTCAGAACCATCACAATGGGATATTTTGGAATTTCCACCACAGAAAATAACTTATCAACCCGCTGGGTCTGGGCATTATAATTGGATTGAAACAGTTTTTGGTGATACAACAATGTATTCAACATGCGATTCTGCATTACAGTTAGTCGATGAACCATACAATCCATCAAATTTTGAAAATATAAAACTTTCAGACCTTATTGAAGAAACCGTGTATGTTTCAATACCTTTCGATGTTGGGATGGGAGTTGATTGGGATACTGTAGGAAATCGGGTTGTGAAAGCTAACAGTATAAGGTATGTTTGGAAGTATGAAGTTGAATTAGAATTTGTCTATACTGTTCTCACTGGATACAGTAGCTTATTACTCAAAAAAGATTATCCAAATATTGAAGAAGAAGAAATGTATGATGATTCTCTCTGGGAGAGAATTCTTAAAGCATTAGGTGATATGTGGAACACTACTTGGGGTAAAATTGTATTCATTGGAATCTTCGTAATTCTTCCCGCTAGTGCAATTGGAATTAGAAAGTTTGCTGTATATAGGGGAAAGAAAGATGATGGTAAGGGAATTGGAAAGAAAAAGAAGACTAAAAAGAAGGGTAAAAAGAAATGACTAAATCTAAAACTAAATCGAAGAAAGAAACTAAATTTAGAGACGACCCAAAAAAATGGATTAAAGAATTTTGGGAAGGAAACAAAGTCATTTCTGTAATAATATCATTTATTATTTTAATGATTATTATTGGTGTAATTTACAAAATCGTTAATGCGTTCTTTGTATTCTTTCTAGTCACAGAAATCATACTTATAGTTGCGTTGGTGATTCTTGTTCTTAAAAGCGAAAAAGTAAGAAACATGTGGAAGGAATTATCAACTAAGTCGAAAGTTTTCTACGTAATATTTCCACTGGTTTTGTTACTAAGCACAATATGGATTGGAACATTAAATATTGGCGACGTTCCAAGTATTTTACAGATTGGGAAGTCAACAAATCCAGTTGAGAGCTCTTCTGAAGACCCACTCATATTCCAGTGGGATAACTACACTACAGTTAGGACTCACACTCTTGAATTAGAAGTAGAGGGAGAGTCTTTGATTTTGGCAGAGTTAGGTTCTCCTGGAATAGTGGATAATTCATCAGTCAAAATAGAATTTTTTATGGGTGAATATGAAACAGAATTAGATGTTCTAGAACTCATTTTTTCACAAGAAAAGGTTAGATATGAATTGGAAGTTTATGGTAGTGAAATTGTAGATAACTTCTTCACGAAATTCTATTGGAATTCTTCTGATTTATTTGTTCCAGAATTGGAGAAGATATATCTCTTTCAAGTTACAATTTCAGATTATGAAGGGGATATAACAGAAGGTGAACAATGGTTCTATTATCTTGAAGATGTTCCATTAGATATAGGTGATTATAAATGGATTATTATCGGAGCTGCAATTAGTGCTATTACAATAACAATTACAGTAGCAGCTACTGTAAAAATAAGAAAGAAAAAGAAAACCAAAAAGGTGACTAAGAAATGAAGAAATTTATGAAGAAAAATAAACAGTTCTTTTTAGGATTTGGTCTAGGATTTATGCTATTTCTAGGTCTAGTAGTTGGAGTTTCTTTATCAATTGATACTTCAAAGGTTAATCAACTACAACAATACACACAAACTGTAAGAACAAATGATATGTTCAACCCAATAATTATCAACAATGACGAAGGGATAATGGAGATAGAAATTACTCTTCCAACACTCAATTTAATTGATAATGAATTAGATATGAGTGATGTCTTTTGCCGCTTTGGCAGAATTGAAAATCCGATCAGTTCTGTACTTGATTGGGTCGATAGAGGGCAGTATCTCACGGATTTCTTGATGTGGGGCGAAGAATACGATGATTATTGCGATAGCCCCGATCCAACTGACACATACTACACACACTTCTATTATGCTTGGGACACTGGACTCACTATCATGGAAGGTTTCACTTATGTGCTAATCTTAGATTTCTATGACGGCGACGGAGACTTCTATATGTGCGAAGAACTTTGGGACATGATGTCGTGGTTTGGAGAAGAAGAGTTCCCACCAATGACAATTCGACCTCCAAGACCGATAGCAGAAGGATTATCAATAAATATTGACCCCGACCCAGATGAAGATGCAATTGAAGATTTGTTGCTGAATTGTGATTACGTTTCTTTCTTCGAATATCAAGCCCAAGAAGAATTAGCAGTAACACCAACTGGGACTGAAACCGACACTGGCGACGAACCTGGTTCAACAGCAGATGGTTGGATGAATCAATATGATATTCTTCCCACAATCAAAAATAGTATCGTGTTATTATTCTTGCTCTTATTCTTCGGATTGCTCGGACTCTTTATCTTCTTAATTTTATTCTTTAAGAAGAAGAAAGAAAATGAAAAGAAGAAAAAGAAAGGTAAGAAAAAATGAGTGCGTACGTCGTACGCATTATTTGAAAACCTTGAAATAGTAGAGCCAGAAAGAGTAATCAATCCTCTCCGTTCCTCCCCCCTAAAAGAGAAACGGAAGAGAATAATTCAAAGGACGGTTTTATAAATTGCCAAAGAAAACCTCTCTAAAATTATCACTAATCATATCCATACTCATATTAGGAGTGGTCATGCCGTTCATAGAAGTGGAAGGATTTGTTAGTTTTGTGGACATCATTAATCCTGGTACTGCAGAAGTTTTTCCCTACAGCACTGGTAACGAGGTTTTCAGTAATTATTATCAAGGAACTGGTTTCGATCCCGATATAACTTACTATTTTTACTGCGACTGGTACATTGATGCGGTATTAGTTGCCACAGATTCGGGTTGGTGGATGTCTTCCCATGGCGGAGTGCTAAATATAATGATGGAAGAAACAATTAATATTGGCTCTTACTCTGTTGGCAATCACAATGTTTCTTGCTTCTGGGAAATAGAGTCAAACCCCCATGATTATGAAGACCACACTCATGACTGGACTAGGGATTCTTCTCCTCCTCCTCCAGCGCCAAGTGTTGTGTTTACAACTCCTCCAAACCCAGGAACCTCTTATGATTATTCTACTTCGACAACTTACACTTGTGAGTGGACGATTGAGGACGAAGATAGTGATATTACTTCAATGATTTTGTACATGAATGATATACTACAATTTGATTTTGAAGACCAACCAGAAGGCGATTATTCTTTCCCAGTGACTATGGATTCAGACCAAACTTACATTTTGAAAGTGAATGGAACAGATAGTCAATCAAACGATTACTCGACTTCTACTTCCGTCATTGCCTACAACGCTACGCAATACTTAGATGTTGGATTGCCTTTAGGACAGTATCATAATTCAGAAATTGCCTTTCAAATAGAAAGTGGTGCGCCAGATGGTTTACATAATATGTCTTACTCTGTTGAAAATTATGCTTGGTTTTCTTCAAATGTTACAGAAAATAGAGTTGATGAAGTTTTAGACACGACATATTTATATGAATTTGGACTTCTTAATTGGAGTCAATACATCCCCGATCTTGATATTGATATAGGTGATAGATATGAAACTTCAGCAAATTGGTGGAATACCGATTGGGATAAAAGACAGACAATAACTATTACAAATCCAACTGCTTCTCAAATTGACAATAGAGCATGGTATATTGATGTTACTTGGGACAGTGACATGCAACCAGATTTTGATGATTTGAGATTTACAACTACTGGTGGGACACCAACTCAATTAGACCACGAAACTGCGGATCATGTTGCTTCTACCTCAGCAGAAGTTTGGTTAAAAATCCCTTCAATTACTGGTAGTGGAACGTATGATATAGAAATGTATTATGATAATGATGGCGCTAGTGATGATTCAACAACTGACACTTGGTCAAACAACTATCAAGTGGTAGCTCATTTTAATGGTGTTCTTGGTACTAATTCTTTCACAGATTCAAGTGCTAATGCTTTTACTTGGGCACCTTTTAATTCTCCAGAAATACTTTATGATGGTTATTGTGGAAAAGCAGGTAGATTTGATGGTGCAAGTGACGCTTTCACTATGACTGATTCTGGTGGTGCTCTTGATGATTATACTGCTGCTACTGGTTGGGGATGGGTAAAATCTGATGATAATTATGACGAAGGTGGTATTATCAGCACTTGGTCTACTGCTAATTTAAGATTTTATGCTGCAACAAGAACATCAAGCACCGAAATAACTACTGTGAGAATTGGTGCTGAATTAGACCAAGGAACTGGTGAATATGGTGTTCCCTTAGATTGGATTCATTTCGCTTTTACTTGAGATGGCACAACAATTCGATATTTCTATAATGGAGTTTATGATGAATCCGATGGAAATACTGGTACTTGGGAGACATCTGTTACTGATTGGGTTATTGGTAGTTCAGGACAACCACAGTGGATGGATGGTAATTTAGATGAGATTATGATGTTTGATGAGAAATTAACAGACGATGAAGTAAAGGCTTTTTATGAAATCACAAGCGACCAAGCAAGTTATGTTTCTTTTGCTTCAGAAGAAGCAGAGAAGACTTTGAATAATGGAATCACAGTTACAGATAGCGGATATGAAACTGGTGTTGCTTCAAAAGGGAATTCAAGTTGGAGTATTCTATTCACAGCTTCAGCAGCTTGTATTGTTGATATTGATATCATAATTATGGTCTATAATACAACTTTTGATGTTTACACATTAAGTGTTTTAACAGTTCAAATAGACACTTTTACTTTCAATGATTCTGCTTGGGCAAGTTTAAATGAGGGTTTCTTTAGAGTGAATGTTTCGTGTTTTGATGATTTAGATTCATATTTCACTACGAATCTGACGTATTATAAGGATACCACGAATCCTGTTGTGACACTTTATTCACCAGAAAATAGAACGATTGATGATCCATATAGTAATTTAGAGATTATTCCCCTCTACTATAAAATAAATGATACTGTTGACGGAGCTGGTAACTGGGATAACGATTTGAAATGGCTCATAATCAATGACGAAAGTTTCACTGGCGACGAGTGGGTCATGTACCCAAATTATAAGCCCCTCCAATTTTGGGAGGGAAATCACACACTAACAATTAAGGTAAGAGATCGAGCTGGGAACGAGGCTAATGCAACTGCTTATTTTTATTATGAAGTACGATTAGCCAAACCATTAGAACTAACCTTTAGGAGTTCTTTCGATAATCAAACCATTAATGCAGAACAGTATCTCAATGTATATCTGAATGGTATGCCGATAAGTTCTACAACAACCACTAATCTTAACAATTTCAATATCACTGTTTATGACAAATTTGGTATTTTATTGAATGACACAGCGTATAATTATACTTCTTCACCCATTGATTTAGCACTTCCTTTGCGACCAGTTGTATTTGATAATAATAATTCTGTTGTTTGTAATTATAAGATTAGTTATAATTTATTTGAGAAGTCTTTCTGGGTTCTTGCTAATGCTAATCAAACGTATTATCTGAATGACACTGATTATATTCTTGTTGCTGAACCAGGAGACACATATTTTAATGAAACCCACTGGTACGTAACAACGTATATTCAGTTCACTGTGGAATCTGGAATGAGCAACATTGGTGTAACTCTTAACATAATGTCCGACGATCCATTGAATAACCCTTTAGTAATAACTCTTTATGATAAGGGTCTTGATACTGAGCTAGGTTTTGTCTATGTGACTTACGAAACTTCCTGGGGCAACACCACAATAAGAGTAAAAGACAATGGAACAGCATTAGGAACAGTTAAAGGCGAAGGAATATCAATTTGGATTTTTGACACAACAGAATACGGTATGCACAATATCACGATTTATATTAATAATAGTGCAACAATCGTATTCACTGACGTGATAAGTTTCTTCCTCGAAGAACCAGAAGCAGAACCAAATTATTACCTCAGCATTTCAACTTCAGTCGATGCTGGTAGCGGATTATTCTATGTAACGATAAATACTGATTGGGGTAACTGCACTGTCAGAGTGAAAGATAACAGCACTTGGCTCGGGGGGAATGTTTCCGAAGGCAACAGTATTTGGTCGTTTGATTCTTCTGCTTATGGCCTCCACAACTTCAGTATTGAAATTTATAATGGGAACGATTTGTGGGACACTATTGTGACCAGTGTTACGATTGCAGCTCCAGATACAGAAACCAATTATTTCTTGATAGTGGATACTTCTGTGGACGCCTCTAGTGGTCTAATATATATCACAATAAACACCTATTTCGGCAATTGCACTATTCGTGTTCGAGACAATTCCACTTGGCTCGGAGGAAACACTACTGAAGGATCA